>Ga0209385_1000858_pt1 | contig 12677 bp, 12 predicted proteins | sample NGEPerB_FD_184506 | JGI IMG/M metagenome (GOLD analysis project Ga0209385, IMG submission 184506) | Arctic peat soil microbial communities from the Barrow Environmental Observatory site, Barrow, Alaska, USA - NGEE PermafrostAB12-B... | ecosystem: Environmental > Terrestrial > Soil > Wetlands >... | reverse complement strand
CCGCAATGGCGATCGCGCAGCCAATCAACAGGCCGGATCGAAAATTCAGCGCGAATAGTTTCGGCATGCTCTCGCTCCAACGCGCAACATCGAAACACGTCGTCTCATCAACGGCAGGGACAGCACGATCACAATTCTGGCTGCTGCCGGACGATCACTTTGGTCCCGACAGGAATGCGGTCGTAAAGATCGATGACATCGGGATTGACCAGGCGGAAACATCCGGACGACACCGCTGTGCCGATGGTCTGCGGCGCATTGGTGCCGTGGATGCGATAGACGGTATTGCCGAGATAAAGCGCGCGCGCCCCCAAGGGATTGCCGGGGCCACCGGCCATGAAACGGGGCAGATACGGCTGGCGCTCGATCATTTCGGGCGGCGGTATCCAGTCTGGCCATTCTTGCTTGCGGGTGATGCGCAGCAGCCCCTGCCATTGGAAGCCGTCGCGGCCGACGCCGATTCCATAACGGATCGCGCGTCCGTTGGGCTGCACGACATAGAGAAACCGTTCGGACGTTTGAACGATGATCGTGCCGGGAGCCTCACTGGTGCGATAGGACACCATTTGGCGCGCAAACTCGGGCGAAAGCTCTTCATCGGCGGCGTCGGGAATCACTCCCGGCTGATCGCGATCTTGCAGGTTGCCCCTTTGAGCAAGCGCGTGCGGCATCGGTATGGCAAGCGATGCCACGAGGATGATCTGGATGCAGAAGCAGAGACGAATCAGCAGCATCTGGAAATTCCGCATTGGAATTGAGGCGATGTTCGATCTAAAACTACCCGGCGCCTCATCCGTGAAACCAATCAAATCCGACTCATGTGCCGTCGGCAAGGGGTGGATCAGCCCATCTTGGCTGCCATATGGCAGACCTTGATTCCAGCGTTGCGTACCGGTGAAATTGTTGGTCCACTCGACGTCACTGGGCGCCATATTCATCGGTTCTTTTCCCAATGGGTCAAATACTTGACCGCGCAGGGCGCCTGCTTGCCGCCTATCTGCAACAGCCAGCATCGGGTTACGAGCCATATACGCCTGCCGATCCCGCCGCATTACGCAGATCCATAAAGCGTGGTGATGTTCTCTTGATCGAGGGGCACAATCGCATTTCTGGAATCATAAAATACCTTACGCAGTCAACTTGGTCCCATGCTGCTCTTTATGTCGGCGAAATTGCCGGTACGCAGACAGTAAGCGATGAACCCTGTGATCTGATCGAGTCCAATGTAGATGCTGGCGTCATTTCCGTCCCACTATCGAAGTATCTCCAATTCCATACCCGCATCTGCCGACCTGTCGGACTAACCGCCAGTGACTGCCAGAAGGTATGCGATTACGCCATCGCGCGGATTGGGCTTCAATACGATCTTAAGAACTTGATCGATCTTGCGCGTTATCTGGTGCCACTTCCCTTGCCGCAGCGTTGGCGGCGACAAATGATCGCGCTTGGTTCTGGCGATCCAACGCGGCTCATTTGTTCATCGCTGATTGCGCAGGCATTCGAATGCGTGGGCTACCCCATCTTGCCGAGCATCGAGCGGGCGGGTAGCGAGCAAGCGCGGCAAGAGATTTTCCATATTCGCGACTCCTCGCTATATACTCCGCGTGACTTTGATATTTCCCCCTATTTCGCCGTGATCAAACCCACCATCGAAGCGGGCTTTGACTATAGGAAAGTGAACTGGTCCAGGGATCAAGCACCCCGATAGATTTTTTTGCGCCTAGAAGGCAGCGGGGATCGACGGCACGATTTTCCATTCGAGTTTATCAAATTCCCTGAACGGCCTGCCTAGCAGATTCAAGCATTGACCTGGGCGGGGATATTGGTTCCGATAAGCAGTATTACCGCAGGCAATCGCGAACCTATTAATCTGGCGCGGTGTCCGCAAATTCAAGACGTCCGGCGAAGCAATGCCAGACTTGAGCAAGCGTTTCGGGAGGAACCCATGCCGATCTCACGCCGCAGGCTGATCATCGCCCTCGGCCTTGGCCCTGCGGCAACCCTGCTGCCGCGCGCAGCCTTCGCCGCCTATCCGGACCGGCCTATCCATCTAATCGTACCGTTCGCGCCCGGCGGCAATGCCGACATCGTCGGCCGCATCGTCGGCGAACGGATCTCGAACGCGCTCGGCCAGCCGGTGGTGGTCGACAACCGCGGCGGCGCCGGCGGCAGCATCGGTGCGGAAGCGGTCGCGCGCGCCATGCCCGACGGCTACACGCTGTTGGTCGGCTCGAACGGCCCGCTCACGGTCAATCCGTTCGTGCAAGCCAAGCTCGGCTACGATTCGCTGAAGGATTTCGCGGCGATCGCGCTCACCAGCTACGTGCCGCACGTGATCATCCTGAACGAGAAGGTCGAAGCCAAGACATTGCCGGACCTGATCGCGCTGTCAAAGAAAGCGCCGGTGAACATCGCCACCAGCGGCGTCGGCAGCGCGACCCACATGACGCTCGAGCGCTTCAAGGCGGCGACCGGCGCCAATGTCACGCACATCCCCTACAAGAGCGGCGGCGCGCTGATGCCCGATTTGATGGGCGGCAGCATCCAGGCGGCGATGACGGAATTTTCCACCGCGCTGCCGCTACACAAAGGCGGCAAGGCGCGCATCGTCGCCATCGCGGCGGCGCAGCGCTCGCAATTGGCGCCCGACATCGCCACCTTCATCGAGGGCGGCGTGAAAGGTTTCACCGCTTCGAGCTATATCGGCATTCTGGCGCCCGCCGCCACGCCGGCGGCCATCATCACGCAGGTGCAGAAGGCAATCGTCGCGGGTCTCACCGGCGCAGGTGCTGCCGACAAATTGCGCGCCATGGGCTCGGAAATCGCCACGCCCGAGCAGATGACGCCGGAGGGCTTCGCCGCTTTCATCCGCGCCGATTACGAGCATATGCACGAGGCCGCCAAGCTCGCCGGCATCGTCCCGCAATGAGCGGCGCGCTGCCGGCCGGCGCCTGTGACTGCCACTGCCACGTGTTCGGACCGGCCGCGCGCTTTCCCTACTCCGAGCCGCGCAGCTACACGCCGGACGACGCGCCGCTCGCAGCCTATCTGGCGATGCTCGACCGTCTCGGCTTCGATCGCGGCGTGCTGGTGCAGCCAAGCGCCTATGGCCGCGACAACGCCGCGATGCTCGACGCGCTAACGCGTGCGCCCAAACGCCTGCGCGGCGTGGCGGTTGGCGGCGGCGAGCTGAGCGCGGCGACGCTCAAGCAATGGCACGCGGCCGGCGTGCGCGGCTTGCGCGCCAACGAGTTCCGCCGCGACGGCAAGCCGTATTACCAGAACGGCGTCACATTAAAGGAAATTGAGCCGCTGCTGCCGCTGCTCGCCAATCTCGGCTGGCACCTGCAGCTCTGGATCGATGCGCGCGATCTGCCCGAGATGGCGGGAGTGCTCGCCCGCGTACCGGTACCGGTGGTGGTCGACCACATGGGCCGCCTGGAGCACCATCACGGCACCCACAATCCCGGCTTCCAGGCGCTGCTGCGCGGCGTGGGCGAAGGCCGGCTGTGGGCGAAGCTGTCGGGCACCTACCGACTGGGCGCCACGCCGCCCGACTACGGCGAGGCGCGACCGTTCCACGACGCGCTTATCGCAACCAATCCACGCAACCTGGTGTGGGGCACCGATTGGCCGCATCCGCGACCGGAAGGGCCGGTGCCGGACGCGGCGCGGCTGCTGGCAGTGTTCCTCGACTGGACGCGCGATCCGGCCCCGCGGCAGGCCATCCTCACTGACAATCCGGCGCGGCTATATGATTTTCCGAAAGCGTGAGAGTTAAGCCGATCAGGTGCGCGCCGCTTTGGCCTCTGCCTTGGCGCGCCGCGGCTTCGGCACGTAGAGTTCGCCGAGCTGCATCATCGGCCGCGGCTTGAACACGATCGACATCAAGCGCTCGCGCAGCGCCTTCGGCGACGTCGGCTTGATCAGGAACTCGTGCACCCCAGCGCGCATTGCCGCGGTCACCGCGGAGTGATGGGCGCGGCCGGTCAGCATGATGATTGGAATGTTGGGACGCGGAAACACGCCGGGCGAGCGCACGATGCGCATGACCTCCATGCCGTTGAGCACCGGCATGTCCCAATCGAGTAGCACGACGTCGGGGTCGTCTTCACGGATCGTTTCCAGCGCGGCGAGACCGTCGGCGGCCTCCTTCACCGACTTGGCGCCGAGATTCATCAGCATCGAGCGGGTCAACCGACGCATGTAAGCGTTGCCGTCGGCGATCAGGATATCGAGGCCTTGGAGCAGAGTTTCTACTGATTTGTTGCGCATGCAGGCCGGATAACCGTTGCGGTAGGACCACGAGGAACCTAATTCAAAATGTCTGTAATTTTGCTAAGCCGGATCATTCAATTTTTCGCAATTCCGGCTGATAAGCGACGCGACCGCTACCAAATGTTGGGGCGCCACGCCGCCATTTAGGTAAAATTGTCGGCAATCGCAGCAAGGCCAGCGTCCATCGATCCGTCACCCTGAGGTGCTCGGCGCGAAAGCGACGGGCCTCGAAGGGCGACGGAAAAAAGGCAGAGCTCCTCAGCTTCATCGCGGAACGATTGCGCTCAATGCATCCGAGGCGTCTTGAGAAACTTCACGCGGTCGGACGAGTTCACCCGCACGTCGAAAGTGACGCCTTCGCGATAAAGTGTGAGCGGCACCTCGACGCCGGCTTGGCCGAGCGCCCAGACCTTGCGGTAGAAGGAGGCCAAGCTCGTCACATTCTCGCCCTTGACCGCCAGCACCACGTCGCCGGTTTTCAGCTCCGCGCGCGCCGCCGGGCACTTGGGCGCGATGCCGACGGCCACGATCTTGCCCTCGATCTCGGTCGAATAGAGCCCGAGCCACGGCCGCGCCGGCTTATTGACGCGGCCGAATTTGCGCAGGTCGTCGAGGATCGGTTTCAAGAGATCGATCGGCACCACCATGTTGAGATGCTCGTTCTTGCCCTCGCGTGCGCGCTCGAGCTGCAGGGAGCCGATGCCAATCAGCTCGCCTTGCGGCGAGATCAACGCGGTGCCGCCCCAATTGGGATGCGCAGGAGACGTGAAGATCGCCTCGTCCAGCACGTATTCCCAGTAGCCGGCGAATTCCTGCTTGGCGGCGATGCGGCCGGCGAGCGAGCGCGTTCGGCCACCGGCGCCGCCGATCACCACGCGCTCGCTGATCTCGGCTGCGCGCGATGAACCGATGGGCAATGCCGGCAGATCGATCTTGCCGAGCGCCTGCACCAGGCCGAAGCCGGTCTCCTGGTCAAAGCCGAGCGCATGGCCTTCTACCACGTGACCGTCGCCGAGATGCAGCCAGACGGTGGCGGCTTCTGTGATCAGGTAGCCGATGGTCAGCACCAGCCCGTTGTCGATCAGCACGCCGTTGCCGGCGCGCTCGACCCCCAGCGTTTCGGCGGTAAAGCCGTCGGGCGGAATGATCGAATGCAGGCCGACCACCGAGGACAACGCGCGTTCGAGGTCGTAAGGATAGTCCTCCGCGCGCGGCTGCGCGGAGGGCGGCACCTTCCATTCGGTCAACGCGGCCATGCCGGGCTCCATGTCTTTCCCTATCATACGCATCCGGGCGCGGGCGAGAAGATGGCATCCGGCATGATAGGGTAGAGCCAGCCAACCATGACCCCGCTCTCCATCCTCGATCTCTCACCCGTCTCGGTCGGCTCGACCGGCGCCCAGGCCTTGCGCAATACGCTCGATCTGGCGCGGCTCGCCGACGGTCTCGGCTTCGTGCGCTATTGGGTGGCCGAGCACCACAATATGCCGGCGATCGCGAGTTCCGCCCCCGACATCATGATCGGACAAATCGCGGCGATCACAAAAAACATGCGGATCGGCTCCGGCGGCGTCATGCTGCCCAACCACGCCCCGCTAATGGTGGCCGAACGCTTCAAGGTGCTCGAAGCGCTCTATCCCGGCCGCATCGATCTCGGCCTCGGCCGCGCGCCCGGAACCGACCCGGCCACCTCCTACGCGCTACGCCGCCGCCAGGGCATCAGCGAGGAGGACGACTTTCTCGAGCGCTTCAACGAATTGATGCTGCTGGAGACGCGCGGCTTTCCCGCCGGCCATCCGTTCCACAATGTGCGCGCCATGCCGTCGGACGTGGCGCTGCCGCCGATCTATCTGCTCGGCTCGTCCGACTATTCGGCGCAGCTTGCCGGCCAGATCGGCGCGGCATTCGCTTTCGCGCACCATTTCGCCAATTTCGACGCCGGCGAAGCGATGCGGCTCTACCGCGACAATTTCCGCCCCTCGCCCGCGCATGCCAAGCCCTTCGCCATTCTCGGCACCCATGTGATCTGCGCCGACACGGACGAGGAGGCCGATCATTTGGCCAAGACCGTCGATCTCAATATCGTGCGGCGCGCCAAGGGCGAATATCTCCCCCTCGCCTCGCCGGAAGACGCAGCTAGCTACGACTACACGCCGGTCGACCGCGCGCGCGTGGCGCAGAACCGCACCCGGCTGTCGGTCGGTTCACCGGCCACGGTGAAAGCCAGGTTGATGCCGCTGATCGAAGCCACCAAGGCCGACGAATTGATGGTGACAGCCATGATTTTCAGCCACAAAGCGCGCAAGCATTCCTACGAGCTTTTGTCGCAGGCCTTCACGGACGCGTGAGCGCAACGCGTCTGCAATGACGAAGCCTATTGGTTCGTATTAGACTATGCCTCTTGCAAAACGACGTGCGGATCGAACCCGCAGCAATCACCTCTTGGGGAGGAAGTCATGATCTCACACAGTGCGGCAAGGATATTTAGCGCGGCGATTGTAGTACCGGCGCTCGGATTGTTTTTGCTATCGAGCGCGCCGGTCATGGCGCAGCAGGCTGTGCCGGAAATTGCCTTCGATTCAATCACCGATCCGCTGAAGCTCCCGACCGATGTGCATTTCGGCGAAGTGACTGGTGTTGCGGTGAATTCCAAAGGTCACGTCTTCGTTTTTTCCCGCGGCAATACCACGGGCCCTGCCTTTGCCGCGGCGGCCGCACAACTGTTCGAATTCGGACCTGACGGAAAATTCGTCCGGGAGATCGGCAAGAATCTTTATGCCTGGTCGTTCGCCCACGCGGTGCGGATCGACAAAGACGACAATATCTGGGTCATCGACAAAGGCTCGGACATGATCATCAGGTTCAACCCGCAAGGCCGCGTGACGATGGTCTTCGGACGCAAGCAGGAAGCCTCCGACGAAGAAACCGGGCCCTTGAAACATCCGGTCCCGCCAAAAGCCGCCGAGGACGGCCGGTTCAGACAACCAACCGACGTCGCCTTCGACCCGCAGGGGAATATTTTCATCAGCGACGGCTATATCAATTCCCGCATCGCCAAGGCCGACAAGAACGGCAACTGGATCAAATCCTGGGGCGATCGCGGCAACAAGCCCGGCGAGTTCAACACCCCGCACAATATCGCCGCCGATGCGAAGGGTAATCTCTATGTGGCGGACCGCGGCAACGGCCGGATTCAAGTCTTCGATAGCGACGGCAAATTTCTGCGCATCATGAAGATCGACGCGCCGGTCGACGAGAGCGCGCGGCCCGCGATCGGCAACAAGCCGACCCTGCAGACCTACCAGCAGGTGATGACCATGGCGCCCGGCGCGCCGTGGACGGTGTGCATTACGCCGCCGCCCAATCAAGTGCTGTACACCTCGGACGCTTTTCCGGGCCGCGTGTACAAGCTGAGTCTGGACGGCAAATTGCTGGGTATGTTCGGCCAATCGGGCAAGCAGCCAAAACAGTTCGGCTGGATTCACCAAATCGCCTGCCCATCGGAAAACACACTCTACGTCGCAGAGTTGTTGAATTGGCGGGTGCAGAAGCTGATCCTGCATCCGGAGCAGCAGAAGGCCGCGCGTTGAACCAGCATGGCTGATGTCCTCGTTCAGATGCCGCCCGCCGTGCTAAAAGCCGCGCGGACGACAGGGTTTTCCGCGTTTCTCAGCGTTTAAAAAATTAGGAGGTTTCATTGGGTAAGCAGTTCAAACTCACCACCACCGACAAACATTCGCTCGGCGCCTATCGCGCCGATCCGCAGGGCGCGCCGAAGGGCGGCCTGATCGTGGTGCAGGAGATTTTCGGCGTCAATCACCACATCCGCGCGGTGTGCGACCGGCTGGCGGGGCTCGGCTATATCGCGGTGGCGCCGGCGGTGTTCGACCGTTTCGTGCGCGACTTCGAATGCGGCTATACGCCCGACGAGATCGCCCATGCGCGGAGCTATCTCGGCAATTTGAACTGGGAGCACATGATGGCGGATATCGCCGCCGGCGTCGGCGACCTTAAAGGCTCAGGCCCGCTCGGCGTGATCGGCTTCTGCATGGGCGGCACCGCGGCGTTTCTTGCCGCGTGTAGAATTCCCGGCCTGTCGGCGGCGGTCGCTTTTTACGGCGGCATGATCGGCAAGTTCGCCGACGAGAAGCCGAAATGCCCTATCCAGATGCATTTCGGCGAGAAGGACGAAGGCATCCCGATGGACGTGGTGGCGACGATCAAGCAGAAGCAGCCGCAGGCGGAGATCTATACCTATCCGGACGCGCCGCACGGCTTTTATTGCGATGAGCGCGCCAGCTACCGCAAACCGTCCGCCGACGTGGCCTGGAGCCGCACGCAGGAATTCCTCGGCAAGAATATGAAGAAATGACCGGCGTTAGCCGGTCATCCCCGCTTTCGCGGGGACGAACGGTTAGGCGCTAAAACCACCGCTCCTTGACCAGCACGGTGTCGCCGGGGCGCACGGGATAGCCGAGCGGCACCTCGGTCTTGATCTGCTGGCCGGGCGCGCTGCGGGTGAGCTCGACGGTCTTTTTGTTGGCGCGCGGAGCAAAACCGCCGGCGATCGCGATCGCCTTCTCCACCGTCATGTCGGCGACATAAGGATACTGCCCCGGCGTGGTCACCTCGCCGAGGATGAAGAACGGCCGGTAGGTTTCCACCTCCACCGTCACATGCGGCTCGCGCACGTAACCCTGCTTGAGACGCTCGGCGATCCGTTGCGAGAGCTGCTGCGTCGAGGAGCCGCGCGCCGGCACGCTGCCGATCAGCGGCAGGTTCACGTTGCCGCCGGCGTCGACGATGTAGGCGTTGCTGATGCCATCCTGGCCGAACACCACGATGCGCAATTTGTCGCCGGCATCGAGCGTGTAGGGCTGCTCATAGGATGCGGCCGCAGCATAACTTCTTGGCGCCGCCGCGTAGGACTCGCCGGCGCTCGTTTGCGGCGTGGCGGATGGCGGGGCGCGGTATTGCAGCACGAAAGACGGTTGCAGCCTTTGTTGCGCATAAGCCCGCGGTGCGCTTGGCCGCGAATTGAACAGCCCGCGGCCGGCGACGTCGTCCGGCTCATGCCGCATGCAGCCGGTGACCGCGAGCACGACCACGACGGCTAACAAGAATAGGGCTTTTCGCATCAGCGAATCTGGGCCGGGCTAAAAGAAATTAAGCCCGATTAACGCTTTATATGGTTAACAAATCCTCACTGCCCGGATGTCGCAATAAGTTCGCGTCAGCGCAGCGTTTTTCGCCATCGCCCGCCAATGCAACGGGCGCCCGAAAAGGGCGTCCCCCCTGCCTTTTCGATCTCGCCTTGAGGCTTAGGCGCTGGCGGCCTGCGTCAGCTTGGCGCCGGTGCCGATCGGGCACGACACCCCGGTGCCGCCGAGCCCACAATAGCCGAATGGGTTCTTGGCGAGATATTGCTGGTGGTAGTCTTCGGCGAAATAGAACTCGGGCGCATCGACGATCTCGGTGGTGATGGCGCCGTAGCCCTTGCCCTTGATCGCCGTCTCATACATCGCCTTCGACGCCTCGGCGGCTTGGCGCTGCTCGGACGTGAAGGTGTAGATGCCGGAGCGGTATTGCGTGCCGACATCGTTGCCCTGGCGCATGCCTTGGGTCGGGTCGTGACTCTCCCAGAACGTCTTGAGCAGCGACTCGTAGGATATCTTTTTCGGATCGAACACCACCAGCACCACTTCGTTGTGACCGGTGCGGCCCGAGCAGACTTCCTCGTAGGTCGGGTTCGGCGTCACGCCCCCGGCATAGCCGACGGCGGTGACATGGATGCCGTCACCCAGCTCCCAGAATTTGCGCTCGGCGCCCCAGAAGCAGCCGAGCCCGAACACCGCCTTTTGCGCGCCCTCCGGATAAGGCCCCTTCAGCGCCTGATGATTGACGAAGTGCGCTTGCGCGGTGCGGATCGGGGCATTACGCCCGGGCAGCGCCTGCGCCGCCGTAGGCATGGCAATCTTCTTGAAGCCGAACATCGCTAGTTCTCCTGCAATCGATGGCCGGAATATAGGGGCGATCTAGCCTATCGAAAATGCTTGCGCCGATCACATCTCGGCCAGCCCACCGCACGCGGCGTTCACGCAGGCGCGAGTTGGCACTACCTTGCGTAGCCGATCAGCGGCTTCTTCTTGCGACCGAACAGAAGCAGCAGGATCCCGACCAGGCCGAGCAGGCTCCAGGCCGGCGCCGCCAGGATGGAGACCATCACAGGGTCCCACAGCAAGCCGCCGGCATAGGGCTCGATCAGCGGCCGCAGCTTCGCCAGGCTGCCCGCATTGATGAGCTCCCAAAGGGCCCGCACGGTGGTGAGGGTGAGGCTGTTGCCGGCGATCGACTTGGTGCCGTCATAGATCACCAGGATAAAGGCGGCGGCCAGACAGATCAGGCCGAGGAAACGGAACAGGAAACGGATCATGGTTTAGGGGTCTTTTCCTTGCTCAACCGTATCGATTAGCGCGCGGCGCGGCTGGGTTCAACAAGTTACGTACCGCCCCCGCCCTTCCCTTGAGCCATCGCGGCTGCTTCCGCTAACGTCCCCCTCGCCGGGCAGCACCGGTTGTGTCATGGAGTGGCAATGCCCGCAAAACCCCCCGCCGGCCGCAATCGGCCGACCTTTACCGATCAGGAAGCCCTGCAGTTCCACAGCGTCGGCCGGCCCGGCAAGCTGGAAGTCGTCGCCACCAAGCCGATGGCGACCCAGCGCGACCTCTCGCTCGCCTATTCGCCGGGCGTCGCGGTGCCGGTGCTCGCCATCGCCGCGGATCCGAGCCGCGCCTACGACTACACGGTGAAGGGCAATTTTGTCGCCGTCATCACCAACGGCACAGCCATCCTGGGGCTGGGCAATCGCGGCGCCTTGGCGGCCAAGCCGGTGATGGAAGGCAAGGCGGTGCTGTTCAAGCGCTTCGCCGACATCGACTCCATCGATCTGGAAGTCTCCACCGAGGACCCCGACCAGTTCATCAATTGCGTCCGATATCTCGGGGCCGGCTGGGGCGGCATCAATCTGGAGGACATCAAGGCGCCGGAATGCTTCATCATCGAGCAGCGCTTGCGCGAATTGATGGACATCCCGGTTTTCCATGATGACCAGCATGGTACCGCGATCATCTCGGCGGCGGGATTGATCAATGCGCTCGATCTGACTGGGCGCGACATTCAGCACACCAAGCTGGTCTGCAACGGCGCCGGCGCCGCCGGCATCGCCTGCCTGGAACTGCTCAAGGCGATCGGCTTCACACCCGCCAATCTTATCCTGTGCGACACCAAGGGTGTGATCTATCAGGGCCGCACCGAAGGCATGAACCAGTGGAAGTCGGGTTACGCGGTTAAGACTTCGGCGCGCACATTGGCGGACGCCTTCGAGGGCGCCGATGTAGCCTTCGGCCTCTCGGCCAAGGGGGCTTTCACCGCGGAGATGGTCAAGTCGATGGCGGCCAAGCCGATCATCTTCGCCTTGGCCAATCCCGACCCCGAGATTACCGCCGAGGAAGTGGCGGCAGTGCGCGACGACGCCATCATGGCCACTGGCCGCTCCGACTATCCCAACCAGGTCAATAATATTCTCGGCTTCCCTTTCATTTTCCGGGGCGCCCTCGATGTGCGCGCTTCCACCATCAACATGGAGATGAAGATCGCCGCCGCGCACGCGCTCGCCAATCTGGCGCGCGAGGATGTGCCCGACGAAGTCGCCGCCCTTTACGGGGCGCGGCCGAAATACGGCCCCGAATACATTATCCCGGTGCCGTTCGACCCTAGGCTGATTTCCGCCAAGGCGGCCATGGATACCGGCGTCGCCCGCAAGCCGATCGTCGACATGGACGCCTACCGCCAGCAGTTGAACGCGCGGCGCGATCCGATCGCCGGCACCCTCGTGCAAGTCTTCGCACGGCTGCGCAGGCAGCCCAAGAGCGTGGTGTTTGCCGAGGGCGAGGAAGAGCAGGTGATCCGCGCCGCCGCCAGCTTCGTGCACCAGGGGCTGGGCACGGCCTTGCTGGTCGGCCGCGAGGATCTGGTACGTGGGGCAGCAGCCGAGGCCGGCATCGAGCTCGGCGAAGGCATCGAGATCATTAATGCCCGCATGTCGACCCGCAACACCGTCTACCTCAACTATTTGTACGAACGGCTGCAGCGGCGCGGCTATCTGCTGCGCGACTGCCAACGCTTGGTGAATACCGACCGCAATCATTTCGCCGCCTGCATGGTCGCCCTCGGCGATGCCGACGCCATGGTGACCGGTGTGACCCGCAACTTCTCGGTCGCGCTCGAGGATATAAGGCGCGTGATCGATCCCAAGCCCGGCCACCGCGTGATCGGCGTCTCGCTGGTGGTGGCGCGCGGGCGCACCGTGCTGGTGGCCGACACAGCGGTCACCGAGATGC
>Ga0209385_1000855_pt1 | contig 12686 bp, 7 predicted proteins | sample NGEPerB_FD_184506 | JGI IMG/M metagenome (GOLD analysis project Ga0209385, IMG submission 184506) | Arctic peat soil microbial communities from the Barrow Environmental Observatory site, Barrow, Alaska, USA - NGEE PermafrostAB12-B... | ecosystem: Environmental > Terrestrial > Soil > Wetlands >... | reverse complement strand
CTGGCCGCGCGTGCTCGACCTAATCTATTGGCCGACCGTGCAGATGCTGATGTGGGGCTTCCTGCAACTCTACGTATCGCAGAACGGCGGGCCGTTCGCGCGCGCCAGCGGCGTCTTCATCGGCGCGGTGCTGTTGTGGGATATTCTATTCCGCGGTCAGCTCGGATTTTCGATTTCGTTCCTGGAGGAGATGTACGCGCACAATCTCGCCAATCTCATGATGTCGCCGCTGCGGCCGGTGGAGTTCATCGCCGCCTTGATGATCATGAGCGTCGTGCGATTGCTGATCGGCATGATCCCGGTGACGCTGCTCGCGATTCTCTTCTTCGGCTTCAATCTATGGTCGCTCGGCTTCGCGCTCGCCGCGTTCTTCGTCAACCTGATCCTGACCAGCTGGGCGATCGGCGTTTTTGTCGCCGGACTGCTGCTACGCAACGGCTTGGGCGCCGAGAGCATGGCTTGGACCATCATGTTCCTGTTTCTGCCGCTCACCTGCGTGTACTATCCGGTTACCGTGCTGCCCGACTACCTACAATACGTTGCGTGGGCGCTGCCGCCGACCTATGTATTCGAGGGCATGCGCGCGCTGCTGATCGATCACGTGTTCCGCGCCGACCTGATGCTGGAAGCGTTGGCGTTCAATGTCGTGCTGTTCGCGGCTGCGTCATTCGCCTTCCTGAAGCTATTGCAGAGCGCGCGGGTTCAGGGCTCGCTGCTGCAGACCGGTGAATAAGTCTAAAAACCCTGCGTTTTTATGGGGTTACAAGCGAATTTCCGGGTGTAAACCGGACGCGAAGGACTCATCGCTATGTTGACGATATGACAGAAAAGCGACACGGTGCTGCAGCGCAGCAAGGGCCGGGGATGAAGCAAGCGCCGGGGATTGAGTCCATGCCGATCGGCGAGTTCGACGGGGCAGCCACGCTGCCCGGTGACAACGGCATATTGCTGTCGACGCCGATGTATTGGCTCTACGAGATGGGCCAGGCCGCGCTTAATCCCTCGCGCGCGGTGGCCGACGCTACGCGTCTGTTCTTCAAAAACCCGGCCAATCCCTTCGCGCACACCACCTATGGCAAGTCGATTGCCGCCGCGGCGGAAGTGTTCGAGCGCTCCACCCGCCGCTATCGCCGGCCGGAATGGGGCATCGATCGGGTGACGGTCGGCGCCGAACATATTCCGGTGCACATCACCACCGTGTGGGAGCGTCCGTTCTGCCGGTTGTTGCATTTCGAGCGCGCCTTCGCGCGCGCCCCGCGCCGCCCGCAACCGAAACTGCTGATCGTGGCGCCGATGTCGGGCCACTATCCGACGCTGCTGCGCGGCACGGTGGATACGTTTCTGCCCAATCACGACGTCTACCTCACCGAATGGGCCGATGCGCGCATGGTGCCTATGGCGGATGGCCGCTTCGATCTTGACGATTACATCGACTACATCATCTCCATGCTGCACGTGCTCGGCGGCGACGTGCATGTGGTCGCGGTGTGCCAGCCTTCGGTGCCGGTGATGGCGGCGATTTCCATGATGGAGGCCGACAAGGATCCTTACGTGCCGCATTCCATGGTGTTGATGGGCGGGCCGATCGACACCCGCATCAATTCCAACGCGGTCAACAAGCTGGCGGAAAATCGCGGGATCGACTGGTTCCGCAACCACGTCATCACCAAGGTGCCGTTCCCGCATCCCGGCTTCTTGCGCGACGTCTATCCGGGCTTCCTGCAATTGCACGGCTTCATGAGCATGAATCTCGATCGCCATCTCGAGGCGCACCGCGACCTGTTCCGGCACTTGGTCAAGGGCGACGGCGATTCGGCGCAGAAGCACCGCGAATTCTACGATGAATATCTGGCGGTCATGGATCTCGCCGCCGAGTTCTATCTGCAGACCGTCGATACCGTGTTCATCCGCCACGCACTGCCGAAGGGCGAGATGACCCATCGCGGCCGCCGCATCGATCCCTCGCAGATCAAACACGTCGCGCTGCTGACGGTGGAAGGCGAGCACGACGACATTTCCGCGGTCGGTCAGACCGAGGCCGCGCACGTCCTGTGCACGAATATTCCAGCCGAGAACAAGGCGCATTATCTGCAGCCGGGGGTCGGCCACTATGGCGTGTTCAACGGCTCGCGCTTCCGCTCCGAGATCGCCCCGCGCATCGCCGATTTCGTGTTGACGCATAATGGCGGCCGCGGGCGCGCCAGCGGCGCCCATCCCGGTCCGGCCAAGGCGGCCTCGGCCAGCCGCTAAGCGGCCCTTCGCCGCCGCACGCCGGCGGCCGTTCGTGACAATGTAACCCCTTGCGTTCCTGCGGCATTTCCGGCCGCGCAAAACCGCGTGGCGAACGGCGACGAATATGGCAGTATTTCCGCGACGTTTTGCGATTCCGCGGACTTTACGAATGCCTCTGCGCGCGCTTCTTTACCGGCGGCCGAGCGAACCGCTGGCGATCAGCATTACCTTCGATCGGGAAATCTATCTGGTGCGCGTGCGCCGCCACCGGCAGGCGCGGCGCTATACGCTGCGCATCCATTCGGTCACGCGCGAAGTCGTGCTCACCATGCCGCCGCGCGGCAGCTTGAAGCAGGCGCGTGAATTCGCGGAGAAACACGGCGGCTGGATCGCGGCGCGGCTCGGCCGGCTGCCCGAACCGGCGCCCTTCGCACACGGTGCCGTGATCCCGCTGCGTGGCGTCGAACACCGAATCGCGCATCGGCGGGAGCATCGCGGCACGGTATGGATCGAGAGCGGCGCTGGCGATGAGCGCTTGCTCTGCGTCGCCGGTGAGGCACCGCATATCGCGCGCCGGGTTTCCGATTTTCTCAAGCGCGAAGTCAAAAGCGATCTGGAAGCCGCCAGCCGGCGCGCAGCCGATGCGCTCGGTGTCGCGATCAAGCGGGTGTCGATTCGCGATCCGTCGAGTCGCTGGGGCTCGTGCTCGACCACCGGCGTGCTGTCTTATTCGTGGCGGCTGATCTTCGCGCCGCCCTTCGTGCTCGACTATCTCGCGGCGCACGAGGTCGCTCATCTCATCGAAATGAACCACAGCCAAGCGTTCTGGCGCGTGGTCGAGCGCATCTGCCCGCACGTCGCGCGCGCCAAGTCCTGGCTCGACGCCCACGGCCCCGATCTGCATCGCTATGGGGTGCCGAGCGACACGCGCTAGCGTCGCGGCGGTTCTTGCTGTAGTCACCATCCATGCTGCGTCCCGGCACTTTCGCGCTCACGGTATTGCTGGCGGCGTTGAGCGCGATCGGGCCGCTCACCACCGACATGTACCTGCCATCGCTGCCGGACATCGCGCGGCTGCTCGGCGCCTCGACCGCGCAGGTGCAGCTCACGATTTCCGCCTATCTGGTCGGCTTCGCCATCGGGCAGATTTTATACGGTCCGCTGGCCGATCGGCACGGCCGCAAGCCGGTGCTGCTGGCCGCGATGGGGCTATATTGCGCGGCGAGCCTCGCCTGCGCGCTGTCGACCTCGATCGAGATGCTGATCGCGGCGCGCGCGCTGCAGGCGCTCGGCGGCGCCGGCGGCATCGTGCTGGCGCGCGCCATTGTGCGCGATCTTTATTCCGGCGCGCGCGCCGGGCGCGAATTGTCGCTGATTGGCGCGGTGATGGCGCTGGCGCCGGTGCTGGCGCCTCTCCTCGGCGGCGTCCTGCAGACCGGCTTCGGCTGGCGCTCGGTCTTTTTTACCCTGGTCGGCAGCGGGCTGGTCGGTGCCGCGATCATCTGGCCGCTGATGCCGGAAACGCTGGCCCTGCGGGCGGCCGAACCGCTATCGCCGTCCACGATGCTTAAGTCCTATCGCGTGGTGGCGCGCAATCCTGCCTATCTCGCTTATCTTGGCCTTGCCTCGACCAGCTTCGGCGGATTGTTCGCCTGGATTTCCGGCTCGTCCTTCGTCCTGCAAAATCTTTATGGACTGTCGCCGTTCCGATTCGGCATCGCCTTCGCGGTCGGCTCGGTCGGCTACATGGGCGGCACGACGCTGGCGGCGCGGCTGGTGATGCGGCTCGGGCTCGACCGCACGCTCGGCGTCGGCGCCGCGGCGATGGCGGCCGGCGGGCTCGCCATGGTGATGGCGGTCGCGCTCGGGCTAAGCTCCGCCGCCTCGCTGGTGTTGCCGATGGCGCTTTATCTCGCTGGCCTCGGCATGGTGCTGCCGCAGGCGACCGCCGGCGCCATGACGCCGTTTCCGGAGCGGGCGGGCGCGGCCTCCGCGCTGCTCGGCTTCGTGCAGCAGAGCGCGGCGGCGCTGTGCGGGGCGGTGGTTGGGGCGCTGCTTGGGTCAAGCGCCTGGCCGCTCGCCACCGCGGTGGCGGCGATGGGCTGCGCGACGCTTGCGCTGTGGATTTTGACGCGCGCGTTGCGTGCGCGGGCGGCCAAGCAGCACTAATTTCTGCTGCGCCCGAACAGATTATCGAGCAGCCAGTTGTCGAGGCTGGCGCCGCGCGTGCTGGGCGTATTGCCGGCGGCTTGGATGGGCGATGGCGGCACCGGCGCCCTGCCGTCCGTTGCCGGCGCCGGCGCATTGCCGCTAAATAATCCGGACAGCATGCCGCCGGCCGGCGGGCCGGGCAGGGCGGCGACCGGAACGCCCTGATGGGCGCCGCGCATGAAGCGGCTCCAGATGTCCACCGGCAGTCCGCCGCCGGTGACCTTCTTGGTCGGCGTGCCGTCGTCATTGCCGAGCCAGACGCCGGTGACGAGATGGCCGGTGTAGCCGATGAACCAGGCATCGCGGAAATCCTGGCTGGTGCCGGTCTTGCCGGCGGCCGGCCAGCCCGGCAGCGCCGCCTTGTGCGCGGTGCCGATAATCAATGTCTGCGCCATCATCTCGTTCATCATCGCCACATAACGCGCCTCGATAATGCGGCCGAGCGGCTGCTCGTTGCGCACGTAAAGCACCTTGCCGTTGCTGGCGGCGATGCGCTCGATCACATGCGGCACCACCGCGAGCCCGCCATTGGCGAACGTCGCATAGGCGCTGACCAGTTCGAGCGGTGAAACTTCCGAGGTTCCGAGCGCGATCGAGGCGTTGGGCTCTAACTTCGATGCGATGCCGAGCCGGTAGGCGGTGCGGATCACCGCCGCGGGCGAAAATTCCATGGTCAGGCGCACTGACACCGTGTTGAGCGACAGCGCCAGCGCCTTGGTCAATGTGACCGAACCAAAATATTCGTGTTTGTAGTTTTCCGGCTGCCAGCCTTTGAGATTGATCGGCTTGTCCTCGCGCACGCTATCGGGCGTGAGCCCATGTTCGAGCGCGGTGAGATAGACGAACGCCTTGAAGGCGGAGCCGGGCTGGCGCTTGGCGGCGACCGCGCGATTGAACTGGCTCTCGCCGTAATTGCGTCCGCCGACCATGGCGCGCACCGCGCCGTCCGGTGTCATCGCCACCAGCGCGCCCTGGCTGACGCCGCTCTTGTCGCCCTTCTGCGCCAGCTCCTCGGTAAGCGCCTTCTCCGCGCCCGTCTGCAGGCCGCTGTCGATCGAGGTCCGCACCACGATGTCATCGTCCACGTGGCCGAGCACGTCGTTGATCGCGTCCATGATCCAATCGGCGACATAGTTGATTGAGCCGCCGCCGGCCTGCGCCACCACGTGCGGCGGATGCGCGAGCGCGACCTGCGCGCTGGTGTTGTTGATAAAGTGCAGTTCGGCCATGGCGGCGAGCACGGTTTGCGCGCGCTGCTCGGCGCCGTCGAAATTGCGCGTCGGCGCCAGCCGCGATGGCGATTTCACCAGGCCGGCGAGCAACGCCGCGTCGGGCAGCGAAATCTGGCGCGCGGATTTTCCGAAATAGCGTTGCGAGGCCTGCTCGATGCCGTAGGCGCCGGATCCGAAATAGACGCGGTTGAGATAAAGTTCGAGAATCTGCGTCTTGGAAAATTTCCGCTCCAGCCAGAGCGCGAGCAGCATCTCCTGCAGCTTGCGATGCACGGTACGCTCTTGAGTCAAAAAGAGATTTTTCGCCAATTGCTGCGTGATGGTGGAGCCGCCCTGGCTGACGCCGCGGTGCAAAATATTGGCGATCAGCGCGCGCGCGATGCCCCAAGGATCGACGCCGTAATGCTCGTAGAAGCGCCGATCCTCGATGGCGATGAAGGCTTGCGGCACGTAGCTCGGCAGTTCCTTGAGCGGCAGCACGGCGCCGCCACTGTCGCCGCGGGTGGCAAGCGGGCGGCCGTCGAGGTCAACGATCTGGATCGAGGGCGGCCGCTTGGGGATCTCCAGCGACTGGATCGGCGGCAAATGCGCGCCGGTCCAGGCGATGGTGCCGGCGGCGCCGATGACGACCCACAGCGCCAGCACCAGGCCCCAATAGATCGTGCGGCCGATCAGCGAGCGCTTGCGGACGCGGCTGCGGGATTTGCGTGGCCGGCGGTTCGAATGTTTGGATGACGATTTGCTGGAACGGCTTGCGCCTGGGCGGTCGCTCGCCGCGACGCGCAGTTCGGGTGAGCTGTCGAACACCGGCTCCCGGCGCGCGCCCGATTGTCCCCGTTCCGACGCCATCGCGCGACCCGACTCGTCCATGCCGGCGGCAATCCGCCGGTCCCCGACAGGCACGCTAGAGCGGGCGGTTTAAGGGGCCGTTAAGCGCGGATTGTTGAGGAAATTCGGGCTTTACGTCGATTGCGTCAGGCGTGTTCAAGAGGCTTGCTGCGCCAGCGCTCGATTTCCGCCAATTCCGCTTCCGGCCGCTCCGCGACGACGTTGCAGCGGCCGAGATAAATTGCCCCCGTCTCGCCGTCGATGGAGAGCCATTCTCCTTCTTCAATCGCGGTCCCGGCGAGACGAGCGCGGTGGCTTGCGGCATCGACGGTAAGTCCCGCGCAGCCGACAATGCACGGCTTGGCCATCTGGCGCGCCACCAGCGCGGCATGCGCGGTCCGCCCGCCAACGGCCGTCACAATTCCCACGGAGACGGCAAAGCCCGCAACATCGGCCGTGCTGGTATCGGGCCGCACCAGGATGATCGGGTCGCCGCTCGCCGCCAAACGTTCGGCGCTGTTGGAATCGAAGGCCGCGCGTCCCACCGCGATCCCCGCGGATGCGCCGGTCCCGCGTGCAGCCGGATCAGGAACGTCGGTCAGCCGTTTGCGTGCGAGTCTGTCCAGGTCCACGCCGTTGAGCCGCTGCAAGGCTTGTGACGGCGTGATCAGTCCTTCTTTGACGAAGTCGATCGCGAAGCGCAGCGCGGCCTGCGGCGTGCGCTTGGCCGAGCGCGTCTGCAAAATCCACAATTTGCCGTCTTCAATCGTGAATTCGACGTCTTGCACGTCGGCAAATTCCCGTTCCAGCAGCGCCAGCGTTTCGCGCAATTGCGACGCGACCGCCGGAAGCGAGCGGGCAATCGCCGCTTCGGTTTCCGGGGTGCGGCTTCCGGATACGACATCTTCGCCCTGTGACCCGAATAAGATATCGATGATCGGCTGCGCCGCGCCGGTCGATGGATCGCGCGAGAACGCCACGCCGGCACCCGAATCGAGGTCACGATTGCCGAACACCATGGCCTGGATGGTGACGGCAGTGCCGGCCAAGTCGTCGAGATGCGCGAGCCGACGATAGGTGCGGGCGCGCTCGCTCATCCATGAGCGGTAGACGGCTTGCGCCGCGGTCTCCAGTTGCTCCATCGGATCTTCCGATATCGCGCAGTCGTCATCCTCGACGATCTGCTGGTAAAATCCCGCGAGACGCTCGGTGGCTTCGCCGTCGAGCGCCAGCTCGCCCTCGACGCCTTCGGTGGCGACCAGGTTAGCCAGCCGTCCCCTAAATGACCTTGGGTCCACACCGAGGACCACGCCGGCATAGCTTTCGACAAAGCGGCACCGGCAGTCCCAGGCAAAGCGCGGATAGCCGGTCATGCGCACGAGGCCGCGAACCGCGGCTAACGTGCAGCCGACGTCGAGTACGGTATCCAGCATTCCGGGCATCGATCGTGCGGCGCCCGAACGCACCGACACCAGCAGCGGCCGGCGCCGGTCGCCGAACAATTTGCCGGTGGCGCCCTCGAGGAACTTCATTCCTTCGGTCAGGCCGTCGGCCAGCTCTTGCTTGGCGTGGCTGTCGCCGCCAACGATCGCGGCGCATAGATTGACCGGCAAGACAAAGGCCGGCGGCACCGGCAGGCCAAGCGCGGCCATATGAGAGAGATTAGCCGCCTTGGCGCCCACAACATCGGCGGCGTGCCGCTTGATCGATCCATCCCCGATACGCACGATCTGCATGACGCTTGCCACCCTAGGCCGACAGCTCGGCGAGCACGTGCCGGCGCAGCAGATGTCCGAAGCCCGCCAACCGGTCGGTCGCCCGTTCAATCGCGCGGGCAAGCTCGAGCACCGACAGCGCCGTTTTCAGATCGAATTCGCCTTGCAGGATAATAGTCGTAAGCGCGCGTTCGGCGTCGTCGCCGTGATGTTCTGCTTCGATCAGCCGGTCGATCGCGGCGAGCGCATCCTCGGAATCGACGCGATGCCCGTCCGGTACATCGGCGGCCGCGGCGGCGCCCGCTGCGGCGGCTTCGGCGCCGAAGATCGCGGCCGCGCAGAGTTCGGCCAACGGCTTGAGCAAATCCGGCGCAACTTCGAACGGCAGCAGCGAGGAAAGGAATGCCGCCTGCTCGAGTTCGTCGATCGCTTCCTCGAGGCCGTTGACCAGGCGCTCGATCGAAGGGTCGGCGTCAAAGCGCACGATCTCTTCGCGCGCCTTGATGACGATCTTGTCGGCCTTCTCCTCGATGCGGCGCGCCGCGTTCGCCAGAGCTTTGCGATCGAACGGCTGGCGCGCCTGCCGTTGCGCGATGAAGTGTGCGATCCCGGTGGCGATATCGCGCGCCAAGCCGGCCTGACGGACCACGATCGCCAACAGCGTGCCGTCGACGCGTTGCATATGCCGCACGAGGTCCGCTTCGATGCGATCCCGGGCCAGCCGGATCGAGCCGCCTTCCAGCAAGGCTTCGGCGGAAACCTGCAGGACGGTCTTGAGAAAATCCACCGCCGCGTCGCGCCCAAGCGCTCGGTCCAGCCGCTCGCCGAATCCAATGCGGGTCGGCGTCGCATGTTGCACGGCCGAGGCGACGAGTTCGCTGCCGCCCAGCGCGAGGAAGCCGCGGTGGCCAAAGCGATAGCGCGCCGCCCAATCGAGCACGCGCAACGCATCGCCCTTGGAGACCCACGCCTGCATGATCTTGCGGGCCTTGTTCCAGTCGATCAGGAAGACAAGCGATGCCCCGATGGCTTCGAGGAAGCTACCGCGGGTCTTATCGCCGTTGGTTGGACAGCGGCCGGTGACGAGATAGAACGCCTCGTCGTCGCCCATGCCCGCCGCGCTGTTGCGCTCGAGCCCGCTCCATTGCACGGGGAAATTCCGCAACAGGCCGGTGAAGAACTTCGCGCGCGCCAGATGCACGTCGGTGTAAGTGACCGTCACCGCATCGGCTTCGACCGCGATGACGACCACGTGCGCCTCGGTCTCTCCGATATCGTTCTGGATGGTGAGGCGCACACCCGATCGCGTTGCGGTCGTCGCCAATCCGGGGTGATCGAATTTAAGTTTGCGCGTCGACTCGACACCGCGCATGAACGCTTCGACGGCGGGCCGGTCCTCCGGCAGCAAGCCGTGGACATGGGCCCCCGCCAAGATCTCTTCCGCATGCGCCGCGGACAGGTGATTCAGGGCCTTGTGCAGGTCCATGACCAAGCGATGCAGGCTGTCGACGGTGGCGTCGGATAGCCCCGTCAGCCTAGCGATTTGCGCAAACGCGATGGTGTCCGTCATTTCCGGCCAAGCGGCGACCTTGAGCCTGGACAGACGTTCGAGCGCCGCGTCGCCCTTCGCCGCATCAGCGGCTTTAACGGCCCGGGTCATGGTGGCGACGTCGTCGCAAATGGCCGCACCCAAACCGCCGAGGCCGGGGGCCGTGATCTGCTCGCCCGCTAACAGGCTGGCGCCATTGACCAGCGTTTGCATCGCCACGAAATCCATGCCGGCCGTGCGGCACTCAGTGGCCAGATCGAAGCGCACGCCGTGCGGATCGCGCGCATGGCGCGCGGCGGCCTGCAACACGCTCAGGCGAACCTTCACCCGGTCATTGGCGGCTAACCCTTCCGCAATGAGCGCCGGCAGTAGGATGTCGGCCTGCCCAAGCCGTTCGATGATTTGCGATTTCATGCGTGCGTACCCGTAATCCCGCCGCTATTAGCGCATGGCCGCGTGACCCTTTTATTGAGCCAGATCATTCATACGGATGTCACAAAGCTGTCCCGGTTGGCGGCACTGGTGCCCGGCGCGCTAATGGGGCGGTTTAAAGGGCCGTTAAGGGGGGAATTGCCCCGAATGGCGCGGATCGCGGCGCCGTCATGATCTTGATCAATGCCGCGACGGCGACAATTTACTATGCAATTTCACAGCCTTGCCGCTAGGGCCTCGAACGATGAAGGCGACCGATAATTCGCGCCCGCAGCTCAAGATCCGGCGCGTCAATCTCGATACCGGCCGCGAGAACGTGGTGGTGATTTCGCGCCGGTCCACGGCGCTGCGGCCTGAGGTGTTTAGCGGCTTTAGCCGCGTTGAGCTGCGCTGCAATTCGAAAGTCCTGCTGGCAACGTTGCTTCTCACCGACAACGGTTTGGTCAATCCCGACGAAATCGGTCTCGCCGATCCCGCCTTCCGCCGCTTCGCCGAGCCGGCCGGAAGTTTCATCACCATCACGCCGGCGCCACCGCCCGACAGCCTCGACGCGGTGCGCGCCAAGATTCAGGGCCGCGCGCTGAACGCTTCCGAGATCAGCGCGATCATCGACGACATCACGCATTACCGTTATTCCGACATGGAGATCGCGGCGTTCCTCGTCGGCTCCGCCAGCTTCATGACCAGCGACGAAATGCTCGCGCTGGCGCATGCGATGGCGCAGGCTGGAACGCAACTGACCTGGGACACGCCGGTCGTCGTCGACAAGCATTGCATCGGCGGCATCCCCGGCAATCGCACCTCGATGATCGTGGTGCCGATCGTCGCCGCACACGGGCTGACGATTCCAAAGACCTCGTCGCGCGCCATCACCTCGCCCGCCGGCACCGCCGACACCATGGAAGTGCTGGCGCGCGTCGATCTCACGGTCGACGAGATGAAAGAGGTCGTGCGAACCTGCCACGGCTGTCTGGTCTGGGGCGGACACGTCAATCTGTCGCCCGCCGACGATATTCTCATTTCGGTGGAGCGGCCGCTCAGCCTCGATACGCGGGAGCAAATGGTCGCCTCGATCATGTCGAAAAAGATCGCGGCCGGCGCGACCCATCTGTTGATCGATCTGCCGGTCGGACCCGCCGCCAAGCTCAGGACCGCGCTGGACGCGATGCGGCTGCGCAAGCTGTTCGAGTTCGTCGGCGATCACTTCGGCATCGCCGTCGAAGTCATCACCACCGACGGGCGGCAGCCGATCGGCAACGGCATCGGTCCGGTGCTGGAAGCTCAGGATGTCATGGCCGTGCTGGCGAACGATCCGGCGGCGCCCGCCGATCTACGCGAGAAATCGCTGCGGCTCGCCGCCCACCTGCTCGAATACGATCCTGATCTTCGCGGCGGGACGGGCTATCGACGCGCGCGCGAACTGCTCGACAGCGGCGCCGCGCTCAAGCAGATGCACAAGATCATCGAAGCGCAAGGGCCGTCCGGCTGCCGGACCGATCTCGGGACTTTGACGGCCGACATCACGGCAACAAGTGACGGCGCGGTCGAAGCGATCGACTGCCTACGTTTCAACCGGCTGGCGCGCACCGCCGGTGCGCCCATCGACAGGGGCGCTGGTATCAAGATCTTCAAGAAGATCGGCGACCGTGTCGAGAAAGGCGAGCCGCTCTATCGCATCCATGCCTTCGAGCAGTCGCAATTCGATCTCGCGCTCGCTGCCGCTAAATTGGATACCGGCTATATCGTTGGGTCGCGTTCGTCGCGCGGCGAGATGAAGTCGTGAGCGGCGTCGTCCTGCAAAGTCTGCCGACCTACGCGGCGGAAGCGGCGCGGCTGGCCGCGCGGCTCGACGTGCCGGCACACGAGATCGCGCTGCATCGGTTTCCCGACGGCGAGCTATCCGTCACCGTGGGGGCGGCGGCGGCAACGACTATTCTTTACGTCCCGCTCGATCGGCCCAATGACAAGCTGCTGGCGATCCTGTTCGCCGCCGAAGCCTTGCGGCGCGCGGGCGCCCGGCGGCTGGTGCTGGTCGCGCCCTATCTCTGCTACATGCGGCAGGACGCGGCGTTTCATGCAGGCGAGGCGATCAGCCAGAAAACCGTCGGCCGTCTGCTGGCGGGCGCCGTGGACCGGGTCATTACGGTCGACGCCCATCTGCATCGGACGAAGAATATCGAAGCGGTCTTTCCTGGCATCGAAGCCACCGATCTGTCGGCCATGCCGGCGATCGCGGATTACCTGCGCGCAGTTGGATTCGACCCCGCTACGGTGGTGGCCGGTCCCGACGCCGAATCGGAGCCCTGGGTCGGCGATCTCGCGCGCCGTCTCGGCCTGGCGCATGCGGTGGCGCGCAAGACGCGCCGCGGCGATCGCTCGGTCGAGATCGCATTCGCCGATCCAAAATTGTTCGTCGGCCGTCCGGTACTGCTGGTCGACGATATCGTGTCCTCGGGCGGCACGCTGATGACCTGCGCGCAAGCGTTG
>Ga0209385_1000854_pt1 | contig 12696 bp, 12 predicted proteins | sample NGEPerB_FD_184506 | JGI IMG/M metagenome (GOLD analysis project Ga0209385, IMG submission 184506) | Arctic peat soil microbial communities from the Barrow Environmental Observatory site, Barrow, Alaska, USA - NGEE PermafrostAB12-B... | ecosystem: Environmental > Terrestrial > Soil > Wetlands >... | reverse complement strand
CGTCACGATGGTGCCGTTTCGCCGCGAACTCTGGCGTTGGTACGCCGGCACCGGCGAGGGCGACGACAAGGCGGGCGCCTACGCGGTGCAGGGCCAGGGCGCGCTGCTGGTGGAGCGGGTGGAGGGCAACGTCCAGGCCGTCGTCGGCCTCCCCCTCGCCGCTCTCCCCGACCTGTTCGCGCGCGTCGGCCTGGCTCTTGTCCCCTCCGGCGCCGGGCTCGCGCTCATGTCGCCCGGCGTTGCGCCTCGCCAAGCTCCGACAGGCTGAAGCTCGCGAAAATGTGGTGAGAATCAGGATCGGGCTGGAGCCCGTGACGATCAGGTAGGAGCGCGTCGCCAGCGATTCCTCCTCCCGCTCGTTCCCCTGGAGCCCGTCTTCAGGAGGCCGCACGCCTCCGCTCGAGGTCGAGCAGCTCCTGCTTCATCGCCACGCCGGCGGCGAAGCCGGTCAACGCGCCGTTGCCGCCGACGATGCGATGGCACGGCACCAGGATCGGGACGGGGTTGGCGCCGCACGCGGTGCCGACGGCCCGTGCGGCCCGTGGCTTGCCCAGCTCCGTGGCGATCTGCCCGTACGTCCGTGTCTGGCCGTAGGGAACGGCGGCCAACCGGTTCCAGACCGCCTTTTGGAACGGCGTTCCTTCGAGCACGACGGTCACGGAGAACTTTCGCAGCCCGCCCTCGAGGTATGCGAGGATCTCGGCCTTCGCGGCGCGCGCGAACTCCAGCGCCGGCCCGTCCCCGACCTCGCGCTGCTTGCCGCGCGCGCCGAGGCGCACGCGGGTGATCCCGGCGTCCGCGGACTCGACCTCGACGAGCCCGAATGGAGATGAGAAGCAAACCGTCGCGGCGTGACGCGCCATCCTGCCCCCCGATTTGCTGGGAATTCTAGCACCGCCGCGCAAACCGGCCGGCGTCTCGCCGGCCACGAACGCGGGTGTTTCCAGAACCTCGCCTTGACAACTCCGGGAGCGGGCGGTAGGTTCGGGTCGTGCGCGCTTCGATGGCTCTCACGCTGGCGGGGTGGTTCGCGGTGGTGGTGCCGTGCGCCGCGCTGGCGCAGTGCGCCTCGCCCGCTCCCGTGCGCTCCTGCTGCGGCAAGGTGCAGGCGAGCTGCTGTTGCGGTGGCGGGGAACACCGTGTGCCGGCTCCGGCACCTGGAGTTCCCGCGCCCAGAGTCGCGCCCGACCATGCCGCCGAGCTGCCGGCCGCCGGCAACGAACTCGTGACGGCGGCGCTGGCTTGCAAGATCGAAGTCGCCCTCGTCTTCTCCTCGCCGATCGCCGCACCCACCTACCTCAGCGCCTGCTCGTTCCGCTGCTAGCAACGCCTTCCGGGAGACGTGTGTCCGCACTCTTGCGGGCGTAGTCTAGTTGTCGCAAAAACCCTGGAGGACGTCGTGAAGAAGCTTTCCTTTGCTGTGTCGTTCTGCATGATCTCTTTGCTATGTCAGAGCGCCCGGGCCGGAGCCCCGCCCGCGCCTTCACCCGGTGCGGGCGGCAGCGCGGTGCCGGCGCCGCCGGTCGAGGAGCTGGTCGCCGAAGCGCTGGCCCGCACGCCTTCACTCGCCGCGATGCGCGCTCGCCTCGCGGCCGCGCGCGAATTGATCGCTCCTGCCGGCGCGCTCCCCGACCCCATGGTCGAGATCGTGCTGCAGGACATGAGCTTTCCCAAGTGGACGGTCGGCAGCGACCAGATGTCGATGATCGGCCCCGAGGTGCGCCAGGACCTGCCCTGGCCCGGCAAGCGCGAGGCCCGGCGCGCGGTGGCCCGCGCCGCCGTCGCGTCGCGCGGTGCCGAGGTGGAGCAGCTCAGACGCCAGATCGCGATGCAGGTGCGCACGCTCTACGCCCGTCTCTTCGCCCTCGATCGCGAGCGGAAGTACCTCGACGCGGCGCGCGAGATGCTCGACATGCTGGCCGCCACCGCGGCGAGCCGGTACGCGGCGGGCGAGGACAGCCAGGAGTCGGTGCTCAAGGCGCAGCTCGAGACGTCCCGCCTGGCCGAGCGGAGCGACGACCTGACGGCGGAGCGCGCCACGCTCGTCGCGGCGCTCGACCGTCTTCTCGACCATGGTGGGGACGAGCCTCTCGGCGAAGTGATGTCGTTGCCTTCCGTGGCGCCTCCCCCGCCCCCATGGGATGAGCTGGCCGTCGCGCGCTCGCCGGAGGTTGCCGTCCGCCGGGCGGACGTGGCGGCCGCCGAGCGCCGCTCGGCGGCCGCGCGCCTCGACCTCAAGCCCGACCTAACCACGGGGGCCGCGGTCGGCCTCAGAGGGGGGTTCGACCCGGCGGTGACGTTGCGCTTCGGCATGACGCTGCCCCTGTGGCGCCAGGAGAAGCAGGCGCCGCTGGCGCGTGCCGCGGAGCTCGAGCTCGAGGCAGCGCGAGCCGACCTGCGGGACGCCCAGGCCCAGACGCGCGCCGAGGCGGCTCGCCTCGCCGCCGAGTGGAACCGGGCCGGCCGTCAGGTCGAGCGCTACCGGCAGGCGATCGTACCGCAGACCGCCGCCACCGTGGACGCGGCCCGCGCCGGATACCTGACCGGCCGGGGCGACTTCCTCACCGTGGTCGACGACTTCAACCGCTGGCTGGACGCGCGCGTCCAGCTCGCTTCCCGCGAGGCGGACATGTACTCGGCCTGGGCCCGGTTCCAGGCCCTCGCCGGCGGCAACGGGAAGGAGAACTGACATGCATCTCTCGCGCTCGCTTCCGAGGATCGCCGTGTCCGCCGCACTGATCGCCGCGCTCGTTCTCCTCGTCACTGCCTGCGGCGGAGGCGCTCAGACCTCGGCTCCGCCCGAGCGCAAGGTCCTCTTCTACCGGAACCCGATGAACCCCAAGATCACCTCGCCCGTGCCCGCCAAGGACGAGATGGGCATGGACTACGTTCCGGTCTACGCCGAGGAGGGCGCGGCCCAGGGTCCGGGAGTGCCTGGCCTTGCGACCGTGCAGGTGAGCCCCGAAGGGTTGCGTCTCGCCGGTGTGCAGGTGGAACCCGCGGTCCGCGAGCGGCTCGCGCGCACGATCCGCACGGTCGGGACGGTGATCGCCGACGAGACCCGCATCCGGCACTTCCATACGCGGGTGACGGGGTGGGTCGAAAAGCTCTTTGTCAACTTCACGGGGCAGTACGTGCGGGAGGGGCAGCCGGTGCTGTCGCTCTACTCGCCGCAGCTGCTCGCGAGTCAGGAGGAGTACCTGCAAGCCCGCGCGACCGCAGCCCGTTTCGCTTCGTCCGACCTTCCAGAGGTCCGCAAGGGGGGCGAGGACCTGGTCGCGGCGGCGCGCCGGCGCCTGCAACTCCTCGACGTCCCGGACGACCTCATCGCCGAGATCGAGCGCACCGGCAAGTCCCGGCGCGACATCACCCTCATGGCGCACGGCTCCGGGTATGTGACGGCCAAGGGCATCTACGAGGGCCAGCAGGTTGACCCCTCGATGATGGACCTCTTCACCATCACCGACCTCTCGACGGTGTGGGTCGAGGGTGAGTTCTACGAGTACGAAGCCCGCGCCGTGCACCTGGGCGAGGACGCGGTGGTCACGCTCCCGTACGACCCGGGCACGCGCCTCACCGGTCGCGTGAGCTACATCGACCCCACACTCAATCCCCAAAGCCGCACCCTGCGGGTACGGTTCGCGTTCGCCAACCCTAGCCTGGCGCTCAAGCCCGGCATGTTCGCCAACGTCGAACTCGCGGTGGACGGCCACGATGGGGTCGTGATCCCCGACTCCGCGGTGATCGACACCGGCCTGCGAAAGATCGTGTTCGTGAGCCTCGGCGGGGGCCGGTTCGCGCCACGCGAGGTCACGCTCGGCGTGCGGGGCAACGGCAAGGCCGAGGTCCTCGCCGGCGTGGCGGCCGGCGAGCAGGTGGTCGTCCGCGCGAACTTCCTCCTCGACTCCGAGTCGCAGCTCCGCGCCGCGATCGCCGGCGTTGGCGGCGCCGCCGGAGGCCCGCGATGATCAAGAGGATCATCGAGTTCTCCGCCCACAACAGGGTCATGGTCCTGCTCGGCGTGGCCGTGCTCGGCGTCCTTGCCGTCTACACCTTGAAGGAGATCCGCCTCGACGCCCTGCCCGACCTCTCGGACACCCAGGTCATCATCTACTCGCGTTGGGACCGCTCCCCCGACATCATCGAGGACCAGGTCACGTACCCGATCATCTCGGCGTTGCTCGGCGCGCCGGACGTCAAGGCGATCCGCGGCTTCTCCGACTTCGGGTTCTCGTACGTTTACGTCATCTTCAAAGACGGCACCGACCTCTACTGGGCACGGTCCCGCGTTCTCGAGTACCTCTCCAAGATCCAAGCCCGTCTGCCCGAGGGCGTGCGGACCGAGCTGGGGCCCGACGCATCCGGTGTCGGATGGGTCTTCCAGTACGCCCTCGTCGACCACTCGGGCACGCACTCCCTCGACCAGCTGCGCTCGTACCAGGACTGGACGCTGCGCTACGCCATCCAGTCGGTCCCGGGCGTGGCCGAGGTCGCCTCGATCGGCGGCTTCGTCAAGCAGTACCAGATCACGGTGGACCCCAACCGGCTGGCCGCGTACGATCTCCCCCTCGACCAGGTCATCGACGCGATTCGCAAGTCGAACAACGAGGTGGGCGGACGCCTCCTGGAGTTCTCCGGCACCGAGTACATGGTGCGGGGCCAGGGCTACGCCCGGTCGCTCGCCGACTTCGAAAAGGTGGTCGTGAAGGTCGGGCCGGGCGGGGTGCCGGTGTTGCTCCGGGACATCGCTCGCGTCGAGCTGGGCCCGGAGATTCGGCGCGGCATCGCCGATCTCAATGGGCTCGGCGATCACGTCGGCGGCATCGTGGTGATGCGCCAGGGCGAGAACGCGCTCAACGTCATCAACCTGGTCAAGGCCAAGCTCAAGGACCTCGAGCCCTCGATGCCCTCCGGGGTCGAGGTCGTCACCACGTACGATCGCTCCGACCTGATCACGCGCGCCATCCACACGCTCAAGCACGAGCTGACGGTCGAGATGATCATCGTCGCGCTGGTAATCCTGCTCTTCCTCTGGCACATTCCCTCGGCGCTGGTGCCGATCTTCACCATCCCGGTCTCGGTCCTGCTCGCGTTCATCCCGCTCTACTACATGGGGGTCACGGTCAACATCATGTCGCTCGCCGGCATCGCGATCTCGATCGGGATCCTCGTGGACGGCGCCATCGTCGAGGTCGAGAACGCGTACAACAAGCTCTACCTCTGGGAAGTCGGGGGCCGCAAGGGTGACTTCCACGCGGTCCGTCTGGAGGCGCTCAAAGAGGTCGGCCCGTCCGTCTTCTTCTCGCTGCTGGTGATCGCGGTGGCGTTCCTGCCGGTGTTCGCGCTGGTGGACCAGGAGGGCCGGCTGTTCAAGCCGCTTGCTTACTCCAAGAACCTGGCGATGGCGATCGCCTCGCTGCTCGCCATCACCCTCGACCCGGCGATGCGGATGATGTTCACGCGCATGGACCCGTTCACCTTCAAACCGCGGTTCCTGTCGTGGTTCGCGACCAAGGCGCTGGTGGGAACGTACTACGCGGAGGAGAAGCACCCGATCAGCCGCGTCCTGTTCGCCGTGTACGAGCCCGCCTGCCGCTTGGTGCTGCGCTTCCCGAAGACCGTGATCGCTACGGCCGTCGGTCTGGTTGCGGTCAGCGTCCCGTTCTACTTCAACCTCGGGACGGAGTTCATGCCCCCGCTCAACGAGGGCACGATCCTCTACATGCCGACGACGCTGCCCGGGATCTCGGTTCAGCAGGCCGCGGATCTCCTCCAGACCCAGGACAAGGTCCTCAAGTCGTTCCCCGAGGTGGAGCGCGTGTTCGGCAAGGCCGGGCGCGCCGAAACCTCCACCGACCCGGCGCCGTTCTCGATGATGGAGACCACGGTGGTCCTCAAGCCCGAGGATATGTGGGAACCAAAGCCGCGCTGGTACTCGTCCTGGGCGCCGGGCTGGTTCAAGTCGGTCGCCCGACCGATCTGGCCCGACCACATCTCCTGGGAGGAGTTGGTCGACAAATTCGACCGCGCGCTTAAGATCCCCGGTGTCACCAACGCCTGGACGATGCCGATCAAGGCGCGCATCGACATGCTCTCCACCGGCGTGCGGACCCCCGTCGGCATCAAGATCTTCGGTGCGGACCTCAAGGAGATCGAGCGGATCGGCGAGCAGCTCGAGGGCATCCTCCGCAACGTCCCGGGGACGCGCAGCGTGTTCGCCGAGCGCGTCGCCGGCGGCTACTTCGTGGACATCGTGCCGCGGCGCGACGAGCTGGCCCGCTACGGCCTCACCATCGGCCAGGTGCAGGACGTGATCCAGAGCGCGGTGGGCGGTGAGAACGTCACCACCACGATCGAGGGGCGCGAGCGCTACCCCGTCAACGTCCGCTACCCGCGGGAGCTGCGCGACAACGTGGACCGGCTCGGGCGCGTGCTCGTGGCGGCGCCCGGAGGCGCCCAGATCCCCCTCGCGCAGCTCGCCGACATCCAGCTCGTCCAGGGCCCGGCGATGATCCGCGACGAGAACGGCTTCCTCGCCGGCTACGTCTACGTCGACATCACCGGCCGCGACGTCGGCGGCTACGTGGAGGAGGCCAGGAAGCTGGTGCGCGACAAGCTCGCCCTCCCCCCGGGGTACGTCCTTTCATGGTCAGGCCAGTACGAGAACATGATCAGGGTGCGCGAGCGCCTCAAGGTCGTGGTGCCGATCACGCTGGTGTTGATCTTCGTGCTGCTGTACATGAACACGAAGTCGGCGTTCAAGGCGGCGGTCGTCATGATGGCGGTGCCGTTCTCGGCGATCGGCGCGATCTGGCTGTTCCACTTCCTGCACTACAACGTCTCGATCGCGGCGTGGGTCGGGATGATCGCACTCCTCGGGCTCGACGCCGAGACCGGCGTGTTCATGCTCCTCTTCCTCGACCTGTCGTACGACGAGTACAAGCGGCGCGGCTTGCTGCGCACCCGCGCCGACCTCGACGAAGCGATCGTGCACGGCGCGGTCAAGCGGGTGCGGCCGAAGATGATGACCGTCACCGCCGCGTTCGCCGGTCTGCTGCCGATCATGTGGTCCACCTCGGCAGGAGCCGACGTCATGAAGCGCATCGCGGCGCCGATGATCGGCGGTCTCGTGACTTCATTCCTGCTTGAGCTGCTCGTCTATCCCGCCATCTACAAGCTGTGGAAGCTGGCGGCCGAGATGAAGGGCGTCCGAGCATGAGGAGTCCGTAACGTTCGAGCAGCGGCCATGCGGAGGCAGGAGGGCGGCTCCGTCACCTGTTGACTTCCGGGTAACCAGGCGCCAGTATCGTCACCAGCGACGTAGTCTCGCTCGCACGTCCAGCGCGCGGCGAACGGACGTTGCCTGCAGGCTCTGAAGATCGAAATGACTGCGGCGCGCTCGAACACGGAAAGGAAGGTTTCGACATGCGAAAGAAGCTCGTTGCAATGACAGTGGCCGCAGTGCTGCTGGCGGGAGGTGCCGCGCTCGCGCTGGCCGCCGAAGCGCCGGCCGCCGAGCCCCAAACGACGTGCCCCGTCACCGGCAAGGCTATCGACCCCAAGACCAGCCCCCACGTGGACTGGCAGGGGCAGCGCATCTATTTCGCCGATGCGGCGGCGGCCGACACCTTCCGCAAGGACCCGGAGAAGATGTTCGCCACGATCGCCGCCGAAGGCGTGACCCTCGAAAACATCCAGACCACATGCCCCGTGAGCGGCGACAAGCTCGAAGGGGGCGACATGGGAAAGCCCGTGACGATGGCCTACAAGGGCCGCACGATCAAGTTCTGCTGCCCCATGTGTCCGCCGAAATTCAAGGCGGACCCGGCCAAGTACCTCGCCAAGCTCCCGGGGGAGCAGAACGGCAAGAAGTAAGCCGCGCCGACGCCGGCCGCGGGCGGCGCTCGGGCCGGCGGCGCCCGTCGTGTGACCTGTGAGGGGCGCGGTGCGTCGGAGGGTGTCGCACTGGTTGCACTAAAGATCGGTCGCCCGCCGCGGCCCGCCGACGACGGGCCTTATGACGCCTGGGTCCGGTGGGCGGTCGCGCTCGCCTGGGCCACCGTGGCGTTCAACCTGGTCGAGGGTCTCGTGTCCATGGGGTTCGGAGCCGCCGACGGTTCGATCGCCCTGCTTGGCTTTGGCGCCGACAGCTTCTTCGAGGTTGGGTCCGCGTTGCTGGTCATCTGGCGGCTGCACGCCAGCGCCGCCGGCCACTCTACCAACCAGCGCACGAGGGAGCGTCTGGCGACGCGCGGCATCGGCCTGCTCCTCGGGCTCCTGGGCGCCGGCACGGCCGCCGGCGCGGCGCTGCAGTTGGCGGCGAGACGGCACCCGGACACCGCGTTCCCGGCGCTGCTGATCTCGCTCGTATCTCTCGCGTTCATGTTCGTCCTCTGGCGGGCAAAACGGCGAGCGGCCCGGGCCCTGGACAGCCGGGCGCTGGCGAGCGACGCCGCGTGCAGCCTGGCGTGTATGAAGCTCTCCTCCGTCCTCCTGGGCGGCAGCGTCGTGTTCCTCGCCTTTCCCGGGTTCTGGTGGCTGGACGGGACGGCGGCTCTCATCCTGGCCGCGCTCATCGGCCGCGAAGGGTTCGAGATGGTGCGAGCCTCGCTCAACCCCGCCTTCGAGGGTGGGTGCGGCTGCTGCGATTGAGCTCTTGCGGCCTCCCTGTCTCGCGACCGCGATTCCGGGCCTCTACCTTCGCCGGCGGAGCACGGGCAACAGGCGCGCCTCGATGTCGTCCCGCACGGCGCGGAAGACTGCCAGACGCTCGCCCTCGCTACCCTTGGCGAGAGCTGGGTCCGGGAACGAGACGTGGACCTGCTCGACCGGTTGCGGAAAGACCGGACAGCTCTCGCGCGCCGAATCGCAGACCGTGACGACGAGGTCCCACGGCTCGGTCCGGTACCGCTCGACGTGCGTCGGCTGCGCCCCGGAGATGTCAATCCCGACCTCCTCCATCGCCCGCACGGCGAGCGGGTGAACCGCAGGAGCCGGCGACGTCCCGGCCGAGTGCGCCTCCCAGCGCGAGCCGAGGAGGTGGTTCACCCACCCCTGGGCCATCTGCGAGCGGCACGAGTTGCCGGTGCACAGGATCAATACCCGCAGCCTCCTCGTCTCCGTCATCCCGCCCTCCCGCCGGCTCCGTCCGGCATCCTTGACAACCGGAGAATATAGTACGATATTTCGCGCGGAGACGAAATGGTAACCACGGCCCTCGACCTATTGACCCGGCTGCACAAAGCGCTTGCCCACCCTGTCCGCGTGCGCATCCTCGCGATGCTGCGCGGCGGCGAGCTGTGCGTCTGCCAGTTGAACGCCGTGATCGGCCTCGCCCCTTCGACGATCTCGGCCCACCTCACCGACCTCAAGGATGCCGGGCTCGTCGCCGAGCGCAAGGCCGGCCGCTGGGTGCACTACCGCCTCGAACCCGAGGGGTTGGCAAGGCCGGCCCTCGCCGCGCTCTGGCCTGCTCTCGGAGACGACGCCCAGGTGACCGAGGATGCGGCGCTCCTCGGCGGCCTCACGAAGTTGCCGGTCGAGGCGATCTGCCGCCCCGACTTCGACGTCGCCGCGTTGCGCCGGGCCTGCTGCCGAGTTCCGCCGCGCCGCCGCGGGGCACGCGCATGACCACCCGCGTCGCCGGCCGGCTCTCCTTCCTCGACCGCTATCTGACCCTATGGATCTTCACCGCGATGGCGATCGGCGTCGGCCTCGGGTATTTCGTCCCCGGCGTGGTGGGCTTCTCCAACCGCGTCCAGGTCGGAACCACTAACATCCCGATCGCTGTCGGCCTGATCCTGATGATGTACCCGCCGCTCGCCAAGGTGCGGTACGAGGAACTTGGCGACGTGTTCCGCAACTGGAAAGTGCTCGGTCTGTCGCTGCTGCAGAACTGGGTGATCGGGCCGATCCTGATGTTCTTCCTCGCCATCATCTTCCTGCGGGACTACCCGGAGTACATGGTCGGGCTCATCATGATCGGCCTTGCCCGCTGCATCGCCATGGTCATCGTGTGGAACGAGCTGGCGAAGGGCGACAGCGAGTACGCCGCGGGCCTGGTAGCTCTCAACAGCGTGTTCCAGGTGTTGTTCTACTCGGTGTACGCGTGGGTATTCATCACCGTACTGCCGCCACTGTTCGGCCTTTCCGGCGCGATCGTCGCCGTGACGATCGGCCAGATCGCCAGGAGTGTCTTCGTCTACCTCGGCATCCCGTTCCTCGCCGGGATGCTGACGCGGCTGGTGCTCGTGAAGGCAAAGGGCAAGGAGTGGTACCACCGGGTCTTCATCCCGAAGATCTCACCGATCACCCTGGTCGCGTTGCTGTTCACAATCGTGGTGATGTTCTCGCTGAAGGGGCAGTTGATCGTCCGCATCCCCCTCGACGTGCTGCGCATCGCGGTGCCGCTGCTGATCTACTTCGTCGTCATGTTCCTCTTGAGCTTCTGGATGGGGAAGGCCGCCGGCGCCGATTACAGCAAGACCGCGACGCTGTCGTTCACTGCGGCGTCGAACAACTTCGAGCTCGCCATCGCCGTCTCGGTGGCGGTCTTCGGCATCAACTCGGGTGTGGCGTTCGCCGCGGTGATCGGACCGCTGGTCGAGGTGCCGGCGCTCATCGGCCTCGTCAACGTCGCGCTGTACTTCCAGAAGCGCTATTTCGGCGGCGACCAGCCGCGGACAGGCAAAACGGCCGAGGCTCGCTCGAGAGGATGAGTGACACGATGGGCACGACCTCCACGAACGCGCACGGAGAACAAGCCGGGCCGCCCACTACGGCTTCCTGCTGCGCGCGACCATCGCCCATCGTCGCGCCGACCCGCTCCTCTCTCCCCTCCTCGCCGGTGCCGCTCACTGCGCGCCCGGCCGGTCGCGGACGGCGGTCGCGGTGGATCGTCGGCGTGGTGGCATTGATGACGTGGGTCGCTCTCTACGTTTCCCTCGCCCCGGCCGCACGGGCGTTCACCTACGGTCTGCTCCGCCTCACACCGGGCACGCCGCTTGCCTCGGCGGTCGAGTTCTTCATGTTCGAGTCGCCGAAGGTGCTGCTGCTGCTCACTCTCATCGTCTTTGGCGTGGGCGTCGTGCGTTCGTTCTTCACCCCCGAGCGGACGCGGCGGATCCTGGCCGGCACGCACGAATCGGTCGGCAACGTGCTCGCGGCCCTGCTCGGAGTCGTCACGCCGTTCTGCTCGTGCTCGGCGGTGCCGCTGTTCATCGGGTTCGTGACTACCGGGGTTCCGCTCGGGGTGACGTTCTCGTTCCTGGTTTCCGCCCCGATGGTCAACGAGGTGGCGCTGGTGCTGCTCTTCGGCCTGTTCGGCTGGAAGGTCGCGGCGGTGTATATGGGCACCGGCCTGGCCATTGCCATGACATCCGGGTGGCTGATCGGGCGCCTCAGGATGGAACGTCATGTCGAGCCGTGGGTGTACGAGATGAAGGCGGGGGTTGGTGGCGACGACGGGAGCCCGGCGGACTGGGCCGGCCGCGTTCGCTACGGTCTCGCCGCGGTCCGCGAAATCGTGGGGAAGGTCTGGCCGTACGTCCTGGCCGGGATCGCGGTCGGCGCCGGCATCCACGGCTGGGTGCCCACCAACTTCATGGCGTCGTTCATGGGCAAGGGAGTGTGGTGGGGCGTGCCCGTTGCCGTGCTGATCGGCATCCCGATGTACTCTAACGCCGCCGGCATCATCCCGATCGTCGAGGCGCTACTCGAGAAGGGGGCCGCCCTCGGCACGGTGCTTGCTTTCATGATGGCGGTCATCGGCCTCTCGCTGCCCGAGACGATCATCCTGCGCAAAGTGTTGCGCCCTCGTTTGATCGCGACGTTTGTCGGCGTCGTGGGCGTGGGCATCCTGATTGTCGGCTTCCTCTTCAACGCCTTGTTCTAGGAAAGGACGGAATCGATGAAGCTTGGAATCGCTCTCGCTGCAACCCCGCTGCTGCTGGCAGCGCCCACCCTGGCAGCGTCCCCTGCCCCGGCGCCGGCACGGTCCGCGCCGCGCCCGGCCGTGCGGGCGCTCGCGCCGGCAGAGCTGGATACGGCGCTGAAGGCCGGGACGTGGCTGATCGTCGAGTTCGGCGGCGAGCACTGCATCCCGTGCATGCAGATGCAGCCCGTCTTGCAGAACCTCCAGGCCGCGCTCGGCGGCAAAGCCATCGTGCACAACTTCTGGATCCAGCAGCACCCGGACGTGGCCCAGCGCTTCAAAATCATGGTGATGCCGACGCAGGTCGTGTTCGACCGCAAAGGCGAGGAGGTGTTCCGCCACATGGGCTACTTCCCGCCCGCGGAGTTCCACCAGGCCCTGCGGGAGAAAGGCCTGCTCTGATGCAGGAGCTTCTCGCGCGGCTGGCCGAGCACGCCGCTGCGGCGCCGCCGCTGGTGACGCTGCTGCTCGTCTTCCTCGGCGGCGTCATCTCCTCGGCCAGCCCGTGCGTCCTCGCCGCCGTGCCGCTCGTCATCGCGACGGTCGGCGGCACCGCAACCTCCCGGGCACGCGCGGTGCTGCTCTCGGTCTCGTTTGTCCTGGGGCTTGCGCTCTGCTTCACGGCGCTCGGCGCCGCCGCGGCGCTCACGGGCCGCCTCATCGGCGACATCGGCCCGTGGTGGAAGGTGGTCCTCGGCGTCCTCCTCGTCGTCATGGGGCTGCACCTTGCGGGGCTGGTGCGGTTGCCACTGCCGGCGCGCGAC
>Ga0209385_1000851_pt1 | contig 12711 bp, 10 predicted proteins | sample NGEPerB_FD_184506 | JGI IMG/M metagenome (GOLD analysis project Ga0209385, IMG submission 184506) | Arctic peat soil microbial communities from the Barrow Environmental Observatory site, Barrow, Alaska, USA - NGEE PermafrostAB12-B... | ecosystem: Environmental > Terrestrial > Soil > Wetlands >... | reverse complement strand
ACCACGGGCGGCGGCAATCGGTCGGCTTCCCCGGGTTGCGCACTTTAACGAAAGATATCCGAGCTCTCACGGGGTTTCTCATGAGAGGGCCTGGGTTCCGGCCGGTGTTTCGCATCGCTCTCGTCGCTGCTTTCGTTGCCGGCGTGGATACATATTGATAGCGGACAGAGTCCGCACCGGGGCGACGTATATATGACGGCTATATTCTGCCTCAGTAGATCGATCGCTGGCGGCCCGCGACGCCGCGCAGCCTGGCGACAGACTTGGATGCGAGGAGGGACAGATGACGGCTACAACGGCGACACGCGAAAGAATGCCCAATCGAGTGCCGGGGGCGGTCTGGATCTGGAGTGCGCTCCTTGTTATCGTTGCTCAGTGCAGCGCCGCCCAGCCGATTACAGAGTTCTCTTTGCCGCCCGGGACCGGTGTGAGCTACCCGGCGCCCTTGTATGCCGCCGCAATGACCGCTGGCCCCGACTATAACCTGTGGCTCACCGACATCGCACGCTCCAGTGTCATCCGTATGACGCCGGCTGGGGATGTAACAGAGTTTGCGGTTGCTGGAGGCGTCGGTTCTGGAATAGCTGTCGGTCCGGACGGCGGCATCTGGGTTGCCGGGAACCAAAAGGTGGCACGCCTCTCGCCGGACACCGGATCGATCATGTCGTTCGCCCTCCAGTACGGACCTCTCGCGGGCGGCATCGTTGCCGGGCCCGACGGGAACCTTTGGTTCACCGAGGAGGTTCCGCCGAATCCCGGCGTTGGGGGTCAGGCATCCATTGGCGCGGTCGGACGCGTGACACCCGGTGGCAACGTCACGGAGTATCGCCTGCCGAACAGCACAGGAGCAACCGGCATAATCGTCGGACCAGACGGGAACCTGTGGTTCCTCTGGCATGATCTGCCGTCCTTTGCCATTGGAAAGGCTTCAACCAATGGCACGATCACCGGGATTGCAGCGCCGCCTGGAATGAACAGCCCCGTCTCGCTAACTCTCGGCCCGGATGGGAACGTGTGGTGTACCTTGCCGGTGAACGGCGCCCTTGATGACACCGTCGGGTACATCGGGAAGATCACGCCTGCTGGCGAGCTCACGCAATACCCTACGCCCACCGCTCACGCCTACCCCTTCGACATCACCGCCGGACCCGATGGCAACCTCTGGTTCACAGAGCAGAACGCCAACAAGATCGGCCGCATCACCCCTCAGGGCGTCATCACGGAGTTTCCCGTACCGACCCCGAGTTCCCAGCCTGCTGCGATCTGCGTCGGGCCCGACGGGAACATCTGGTTTACGGAGTCGAACGCAGCGAAGGTCGGCCGACTAGCCCTCTCAGGGCCGGCCTCAGGGAACATGACCCTGACCGTTCCGGCAGCCGCCTCAAGGGCTGGCCAGAATGGGACGTTCTTCCACTCAGATCTCTGGCTCTTGAACCGCTCCTTTACATCCACTGCGGTGGTGACGCTCACCTACCGGTGCGTGACCGGTTTTTCGTGCGGCAGCGCCGTCCACGCCATCTCACTCGCCCCCCGTCAGTCGACAATGCTCACCGACGTCATCGGCCAGACCTTCGTGGCCCCGAACACCAATGGTGCCATCGAGATTTCGTGGCCGACAACCTCCGGACCCGTCAGCGCCTCCTCGCAGGTCACGACACCCCTGCCACCCGCACCCGCCTACGGCACCCTAGTCCCGGCGCTCCCCCAGTCCTCCGCGAAGATGCGCGCTGTCTTCATCGGCGTCGAGTCAGGGGGCGGCCTCTCGGCCGGCTCGCGCTCCAACGCCGGCGCGTACAACCCGCAGTCCGCGCCCGTCGATATGACGTTCACGCTTTACACGGGGGACGGGACGAAGGTGGGGACGTACTCAAGGACGTACGGACCGAACGAGGCCTATCAGCTCTACCCGAACATCTTCGACCTGCTCGGTGCAGGATCGACCGCGGCGGCGGACGCGTATCTCGTCGTGACAGCGGCCGCACCGGTCTTCCCGTACGTCACCGTCATCGACAACGTCTCCGGCGACTCCTCGTTCCTTTCTGCCTCGGACGACGAGACAGGACCCTAATTCCACTACGGCCAGCCCGGCAGCATGCGAATCAACCCCTGAACCCGAGCCCGTCGCAGACGGCTAACTGCTTTTATGCCAATATGTTACTGGTGCAGTGTGCCAGACCCGAATTGCTTTGCGATGTAGGGACGCAATGGGAATTGAGGCGGCCGTTGGCGGGCACAGACCAGTGCCTCGGTCACGACGATGGCTTCGTGCGGGCACACGTCGACCGAGGTGTTCCCAGGGGTGACCGTCCTTCAGGCTGCTTTTCGAACCAGCACCGGAAGCAGCCGCGCGGACGGCAAGAGAGGGTTAGGCGGCGGCAAGGTCCTCATCTGGCGACGGTTAGAACGAGACGGTTCGCCCGCCGTCGCCCGACCTCCAGGGCCCGGTGGTCCCGGACCACTGCGCTCTGAGCCATCCTCCCGGGGATCCTTCAGGGAAAGGGTCGGTTTTGCGAACCTAAAATGCCGTCCGGACAAGAATTCCCGGCTACGGGGCGGGATTGAGAAACAGACCGAGGGCGTGACTCTGGTCTCCATGTGCCACAGCGCCCCGCAATTCCCATTGCACCCCTACACGGGCCTTCAGCTTGCCGCGCACGACGTTCGAGTAGGCGCCGTAGTAGTGGACGAGGTGGCGGCGAGGATCGGGAACGTGGGCCAGAAGACGGGCGACGAAGTCGAGGGCATCGATGGCGTCGGCCTTCTCGCCGTCGTGGCCGGCCGATGGCAAGTACGTGGTAGTGGCCGAGCCTGGCGCCCACCGCAGGCGGGCGAGGCTGACGGGGTTGCGCAGGCAGTAGCGAGCGAGGGCCTCGAGGGCGCCGCCGTCGCCGGCTGGGACGGTCACGAGGTTGTGGACCGAGAAGCCGGAGTGGTGCCGGCGCCTATGAAGGCATCACCGGCGGCGAGCTCCAGCGCCGGACCAACCCAAGCCGGTTCAGGCTGTCCTTGCGCTCCACGGGTCGTTCCTGTTCTGATCTTCACGGGCGGCTCCTTTTCCCGAGAGGGGTCTCTTCACACAGCCATTCTCGGCCATCCGAAGGGAGCCGTCCTTCATCCCACTTTCAACACGATCCGGGACATCCTCAGGGAAGGGAAGGAAAGGGATATGGCGTCAGGGTTGAAGAGTACGGCAGGAGACGTTCGGGAGCGCCACAGTGAGGGGAGGGGAAGTGGAAGAGAGCACCCCAATCGTTGTTGAGAGAGTCACGAAGCAATATGCGGGCCATCTTGCTGTCCAGGACGTATCGTTCTCCGTTCCGCGAGGGTCGGTGTTCGGACTTATCGGTCCCAATGGCGCAGGAAAGACGACGACGATACGGATGATGATGAATATCGTTCGGCCGGACAGCGGGGTAATCAGAATCTTTGGGGAGGAATGGCGAAGGGCGACGTCGAGGCTCATCGGCTATGTTCCTGAGGAGCGGGGCCTGTATCGCCGAATGAGGGTCATCGATCAGCTCGTGTTCTTTGGGGAGCTAAAGGGGGTACCGCGCACCGCAGCCCGTCTGGGAGCGCAAAGGTGGATGGAGCGGCTGGGGTTGGCCGGGCTTGAGCGGCGTAGACTAGAAGAGCTGTCAAAGGGACAACAGCAACAAGTGCAGCTCATTAGCTCACTGTTGCATGATCCACTACTAGTTATACTCGATGAACCATTTGCGGGTTTGGATCCCATGAACGCCGCGATGCTGCGGGACCTCGTGCGGGAGCTGCAGCAAGAAGGGAAAACTCTCGTTGTGTCGACGCACATCATGGAGCATGCCGAGAGGCTCTGTGATGAGATTCTTCTTATCGATCGCTCGCGGTGTGTTCTGCAAGGGCCTGTGACGGAGTTGAAGAAGAGGTTCTCGAAGAAGCGCCTGGTTCTCCACGGGAAAGGCTCGCTCGAGGCACTTCGTGCGGTGAGCGGCGTAAGGTGCCTAGAGAGTAGGGACGGAGTAATCGAGGTCGAACTGGATAAGGAATGTGGAATAGCGGCCTTCGTGCGATGTGCCAGCGACGTATTTGAGCTGGAGAGCGTGACGTCGCAGGAGGCGTCGTTGGAGGACATCTTCTTGGCTGTCGTAAGAGCTGGAGGCGCAGAGGGGAGGCTCGGAGTATGAGGACCGCGGTCTGGATCATCCTTCGCCGTGAGTACCTTACAAGGGTGACGACCGGAGCATTTTGGGTGGCTACGGTGGCGTTCCCGATCGTTATTATGGTCGGTGCGGTATTACCCTCCGTGATCGCCGAGAGGTCCAAGGTAAGCAGCAATCGTCCTATTCTAGTGGTCGATCGCATCGGAGACTTCTACCCTGTGCTGGAAGCCGCCTTAGGAGACACGGATCAAGGTCGGAGGCTTCCAATGGAGCTTGTGACGTCCGAGAAGGGCTCCGATGGCGACGTAACGTCGCGCCTGATTCGTCGGGCGGAGTCGGGCGAAATACAGGGTTTCGTGGTCGTGGATGCGTCCGCGACGACTTCAGACGGGGCAGCGGTTTACTTCGCTCGCAACCCCTCGAACGTGGTCATGAATGAGAGGCTAAGCAGTATCGTGCGAGGAGCGATCATGCGGTATCGGCTCTTGCGCGCTGGTGTTCCGAAAGATCAGATCGCCGCAGTATCCCAAAGAACAAGAATTGAGGTCCGGAAGGCCACGAGCGATCCAAAGAAGCAGACATCAGACAGCGCTGGCCTATTTGTGACAGTTGGCCTCGTGTTGGGCATGTACATATCGCTATCGATGTACGGAACTCAAATTCTCCGAGGAGTGTTAGAGGAAAAAGGAAGCCGCATTGTAGAAATACTCATGTCTTCCGTGAATGCGACGGAACTGATGATTGGAAAGGTGCTCGGAGTGGGTGCGGTCGGCCTAACGCAAGTGTGCTTGTGGTCGATCTGCGCATTCGTACTGACGGGGCCAGGGATTATCATTGCGTTCTCGATTGCACCGGATCGAGTTTCCAGGTTGAGCGGAATGGCCTCAGTGTTTCTTCCGGTGTATTTCTGCTTCGGGTACCTGCTATTCGCGACCATTTTCGCGGCGATCGGGTCGATGTTCAACTCGGAGGAAGAGGCGCAGCAGTTAGTCGTTCTCGCGCAGGTATTGATCGCAGCGCCGATGTTCTTTTTCTTGCCCGTGCTTTCCAATCCTTCGGGTCCCTTGGCGACGACATTGTCGTTTGTTCCGTTCCTCAGCCCTACGCTCATGTATCTTCGGGTAGTGACAGAGACGCCACCGATGTGGCAGGTTGCGCTATCGCTCTTTCTGATGGTCGTTTCGATCGCGGCGTGTGTCTGGCTGGCTGCGAAGATCTACCGGGTTGGGATCCTCATGTACGGGAAGAGACCAACCGTGCCGGAGATCGTTCGGTGGCTCCGGTACACGAGCATTTAGAAGTGCGAGAAAGAGGGTGCGCGAGACGGCGGCTCGGACGCCTCGCAGGAACTGTCGACCGCCCGAGGTTGGTCTATACCGGCCACTGTGGGGCCGCAATGGGAATTGTGGGGCAGTCTGGCGCGCAGAGACCAGCGGCTTTCTTTCGTCTTGCCGCCCTTGCGCGCAGACCTCGAGCCACTTGATCCCGCGCCGAGCTTTGTGAAGGCCCTTCAGGCCGCTCTTACAATAGAGCGAGCATCGGAAGCAGCCGCTTCGCGTCGGCGTATTCGATACGAAACGGTGAATCCATTGGGCCTTCGGCCCGCCGGCCGCGAGAAGGCGGGATCGCGGAGAGATGCGCCGGCGTCCGGCCGAGGTAGATCTCGGCCGGTGTCGCTCCGCCGAGCGACTGGTGTCCACCAAGACGGGGTAGGTTCATGGATGTATCGTTGGGGGGAAAGGAGGGCGCGATGACGTGGATTGCTGTGGGCGCCGTCGTTCTGGTGCTCGTGATCTTGCTGGAGGGAAAAAGGCAGGCCCGCCGGTACGGGAGGCCCTCGGGAAGGCCGAATCTGGCCGGTGCAGGCATGCTGGAACTACAGGGCCTCTTGCAGGCAGACCGACACGTGGAGACCCTAGTGCGCCAAGACAAGGGAGAAGAAGTGGCTGGCGCCGAACAAGATGAATCTGGAGCCGGGACGAAGGGTGGTCGGCCGGGACTCTGACCGACGGCCGCTATTCGGTTCATGGCCAGCAGGTGGAGGTTAGGCGGAATCGCCTCGAAGGCTGTGTTGAAGCGATCCAGGAAATCGTCGCCCAGCTCTGAAAAGGCTCTTATCCTGCTTACCTTGCGACGGTTAGGACGAGCCGGTTCGCCCGCCTCCGTCCGACCTCCAGCGCCCGGTAGTCCCGGACCACCGCGCTCTGAGACATCAGCCCGGGGACGCCTTCTAGGAAAAGGCCGATTACTCGAACCTAAACCGCCGTCCGGACAGAATGCCCGTCTACGGGGCGGGGTCAAAATACCTCGGCCGCACCCAGAAAGAGACAGGATGCCTCCGGTTTCACGCTCCACAGCCTCCGGCAATTCCCATTGCACCCCTACAGACGCCAGCGCCCCGGCGCAGGCGGCAGGGCGGAGGCATGTCTCGGCCACGACCCGACGCGCAGAGATCCGCCTGACGGTGCTCGAATGACGCCCGCAGACCGCACCGGGGCGATCCGTGAGCCTGCGGCCGGGGGCGGCGCCGCCTCACGGCCCTTCCGCGACCCCTCGGAAGCCTCGCCCCCTTGCGGGCGCGAATCAAAGTTCCTATCCTTTCGTATCGCATGGCCCCACATCAGGTTGGGATAAGGTTTGCAATGGCGAAAAACAATATCCCGCGTCACGTTGGCTTCATTCCCGATGGGAATCGCCGTTGGGCCACGGATCATGGTCTGCCGAAAGAGGCCGGATATGAGCATGGTGTCGACCCGGGGTTGCTGCTGTATGAGAAATGTAAAGAACGCGGAATCGAGGAAGCTTCCATCTACTGCTTTACCCAGGACAACACCAAGCGGCCTCCCATTCAGAAACAGGCATTCAGCGATGCCTGCGTAGCATTCGCTTTAGAGATTGCACACCGTGGAGCGGCTATGCTTGTTGTCGGCGATGAGTCCTCGACGCAATTTCCCACGGTGTTAAAAGAATTCCGGCAACGCCAGGGTGTCGGAATGAAGGTGAATCTACTCGTCAATTATGGTTGGGAATGGGATCTGGCCGGTCTCAAAAGCGGTTGCCTGCGTTCAGATGAAGTTTCACGTCTGGATTTGATTGTACGTTGGGGAGGAGGACGCCGATTGAGCGGTTTTCTCCCCGTACAATCGGTTTATGCAGATTTCTATGTCAGGGATGAATATTGGCCAGATTTTCATCCACAGCATTTTGAGGATGCACTCACCTGGTTTAAAAACCAGGACAAGACGCTCGGCGGGTAATTTGTGGGTCCCGTTTTGAAGACAGTAGTCGGAAACGTTGCTTATCAACAATCTGGTTATGTGTGGGGGTGCAATGGGAATTGCCCGACGTCTTGGCGGGCTCAGTCCAACGTTTCGGACTCGCCTCGTAGGTCGGCGGGCAGAGGTCGGCCCACTTCGGCGTTCTTCGCTGATCTTCGTGACCGCTCTTCAGGCTGTCATTTCGAACCAGCACCGGCAGGATCCCGCTCCGGACGGCAAGATATGGTTGGGCTGCAGCAAGCTCCTCATCCTGCGACGGTTAACACGAGACGGTTAGCCCGGCGCCGCCCGACCTCGAGCACCCGGTAGTCCCGGACCACGGCGCTCTGAGACATCAGCCCGGGGATCCTTCAGGGAAAGTGTCAGTTTCTCGAACCTAAACTGCCGTCCGGCCAGAGCGCCCGTCTGCCGGCCGGGATTGAAAGAGAGACGGAGGGCGTGACTCTGGTCTCTACCCGCCACAGGCCCTCGGCAATTCCTATTGCAACCCATACAGCCCTGAAAACTCTGATGCGGATGAACCACCGACACCGCTGCTCGCACCTCCAAATATCGGCGTACAGTGGAGTAGTGAAAGCTCCGGACCGTCTTCCAACGTTCGTGCCGGGTCTCGACGCGCTGACCGACGGCGGGCTGCTTCGTGGGCGAACGACGCTCATCGTGGGAGGACCCGGCTGCGGGAAGACGATCCTGGCGCTTCAGGTTCTCGTCGAGGGGGCGCGCCGGGCGCGCGAGCCAGGCATATTCGTCGCCTTCGAGGAACGGACGCGCGAGATCGTCGCGGATGCCAGCGCGTTCGGCTGGGACCTTCCCCGGCTTCAGAAGGACCGGCTCTTCTTCCTCGACGCCCATCTCGACAGCTCGACCGTTCACGGAGGCGCGTTCGACCTCGCGGGCCTCCTCGCGGGCCTTTCGGCCAAGGCGCGTGAGCTGGGCGCCCGCCGCATCGTGTTCGACGGCATCGACATGCTCCTCGCGCAGCTCGACGATCCCGCGGCGGAGCGCCTCGAGCTCCTCCGGCTGCACCAGTGGCTTTACGAAAGCGGCCTGTCGGGAATCATCACCGCGAAGACCGAGCAGGTCGACCCCAGCCGGTCGCCGCGTTACGGGTTTCTTCAGTACCTGGCCGACTGCGTCGTTCTGCTCCAACACCGCCTCGTGGACACCGTCGCGAGCCGGCACCTCCAGATCCTGAAGTACCGGGGCGGGAAGGCTTCGTGCAACGAGTTCCCGATGGTGCTGTCCGGGCGGGGCGTCGAGGTCGCGGAATATGCGGTGGACTCGCTCGAGCACGAGATCTCCACGAAGCGCGTCTCGAGCGGTGTCCCCGACCTCGATGCGATGCTCGAGGGCGGCTACTTCCGTGGCAGCAGCATCCTGATCTCGGGAGCCTCCGGCACCGCGAAGTCGACCCTCGCCGGGGCGTTCGCCGACGCCGCCTGCCGCCGCCGCGAGAACACGCTCTTCGTCAGCTTCGACGAGGGATCGGCCCAGATCGTCCGAAACCTCCGCTCCGTCGGGATCCGTCTCGACCGCCACCTCAAGTCCGGCCGCCTCCACATATACTCGACGAGCGCGCGGGCCCGCACGGCCGAAGAGCACCTCCTCCAGATCCGGTCGCTCGTCGAATCGCACCGCAGCCGCTGCCTCGTGATCGACCCGCTCTCCGCGCTCACGAGCACCGTGGGCGGGCCCGAGGCGCGGAGCAACCTGGAGCGCTTCTTAGCGCTCGAGAGAAAGCTCAACATCACGACCTTGGCGACAAGCCACCTCCAGGGGATCAGCGAAGCGCACGAGACCGCCACTTCCGCCGGCGTCTCGACCCTGGTGGACACGTGGATCCACCTCTCCTACGTGATCCAGGGGGGCGAGCGGAACCGAGCGCTCACGATCGTCAAGTCGCGGGGGATGGGTCACTCCAACCAGGTGCGCGAGCTGCTGCTCGCGAGGCGCGGGCTGAGTCTGACCGACGTCTACACCGCGGGCGGCGCCGTCCTCATGGGGACGCTCCGCTGGGAGCGAGAGGAGCAGGAGCGGGAGGCGCGGCTGCAGGAGGGGCGCGCCTTCGAGGAGCGGCAGCGGGTCACGCAGGACTCGGTCGCGGACCTGTCGAGCCGTATGGAGGCGCTCCGGCGCGAGCGGGACGAGAAGGAGCAGGATCTGAAGCGGATGAAGGCGGCGAGGACCGGCGACGTAGGCACGGGGGCGACGCGCATCGGCGAGATCGGGCGGATGCGGCGAGGGCGCGCAAACCCGAAGGGAAGTGGGCCTGCCCGACCGCCGCGGCGCAAGCCTTGAAGCACGAGCCCGCTCGGGGCCCGGCGTCCAGTGGCCCCAAACCCCTGTCGCTCCGGCTCTACGTTGCGGGTGAAGCCCCGAATTCTGCGGCCGCGATCCGCAACCTCGGAATCCTGTTCCCGGGCGGCGAGGCCTCGGGGAAACCGGTAGAGATCGAGATCGTCGACCTCCTCAAGGAGCCTCTCCGCGGGCTGGCGGACGGCGTGGTCCTCTCGCCCACACTCGTGCGCCTCGGGCCGCCCCCCGTTCGGCGCGTCGTGGGGAACCTGAGCAACCACGAGGCCGTGCTCCTCGCGCTCGGAGTCGTGCCATGACGCCGCACCCCCCCTCCGCCGAAGACTCCCACCAGGAGAACGAGACCCTTCGGCAGGAGAACGAGGCGCTCCGCCGCCGGCTCGCCGAGGCCGAGCAGGGGAACGAGGCGCTCGCGAAGGGACAGATCGACGCTGTCGTCGACGCGACGCATCAAGTGCCGCTGCTTCTGCGCCAGGCGCAGGACGCGCTGCGGGAGAGCGAGGAGCAGTTCCGCGCCATGTTCGACCTCACGTCGGTGGGCGTCGCGCAGGCGGATCCCGTGACGGGGCGCTGGCTGGCGATGAATCCGAGAATGTGCCTCATCACGGGCTACTCAGCGGCGGAGTTGCTCGCGATGCGCATCCCCGAAATCACGCACCCTGAGGACCGGCAGCGGGACTGGGACCTGTTCCAGGGAGTCGTGAAGGGCGAGGCGCCGGAGTACAAGCTCGAGAAGCGCTACATACGCAAAGATGGCTCGATCGCATGGGTGAACGTAAACATGGTCGTCCTCCGCGACGCCGCGGGAAAGCCGACACGGACCGTCGCGACCATCGAGGACATCACGGAGCGCAGGAAGGCGGCCGAACTGCTCCGGGAGAGCGAGGAGCGCTACAGGCACATCGTGGAGGCCGCCTCCGAAGGGATCTGTTCCCTCGACGCGGAGCTCCGGATCACCTTCGCCAACGGCGCGTTTGCGCGGATGCTCAGCTTCCTGCCCGAGGAGCTGCTCGGCACGCCGCTCGAGCGATACGCCTTTCCGGAGGAATTCGACGAGTTCAAAAGGCATATGGACGTGCGCCGCCGGGGCGTCGCGGAGCAGTACGAGCGGCGCCTTCGACGGAAGGACGGAAAGGAGTGCTGGTGCCTCGTTTCCGGCGCGCCCATCCTCGATCTCGAGGGACGGTTCGCCGGCTCCTTCAAGATGTTCACCGACATCACCGGGCGGCGCCGCCTGGAGGAGCAACTCCGCCAGTCCCAGAAGATGGAGGCGGTCGGCCGCCTCGCGGGCGGCGTGGCCCACGACTTCAACAACCTTCTCACGGTCATGTTCGGCTACAGCGACATCCTCCTCCAGGGGCTCGAGCCGGGCCCCCTGCACGAGGCGATGCAGGAAGTCCGGCGGGCGGGCGAGCGGGCCGCCGCGCTGACCCGGCAGCTCCTCGCATTCAGCCGCAAACAGACGCTCGTTCCCGAAGTCCTCGATATGGGCGACGTCGTGAGCGGCCTGTCGACCATGGTGGAACGCCTCATCGGCGAGGAGATCAAGGTGAGCGTCGTCGTGTCTCCGAACCTCGGACGGGTGAAGGCGGACCGCGGCCAGTTGGAGCAGGTCGTCATGAACCTCGCGGTCAACGCCCGGGACGCCATGCCGAAGGGCGGCAGCCTGATCTTCGAGCTGCAGAACGTCGAGCTCGACGACGCCGATACGGTGACGCACGCCGAAATCAAGCCGGGACCGTATGTGCTCCTGGCGATTTCCGACACCGGGACGGGGATCGATGCGGAGACGCAGAATCGCATCTTCGAGCCCTTCTTCACGACCAAAGAGGCGGGGAAGGGCACCGGCCTCGGCCTCTCCACCGTTCACGGCATCGTGCACCAGAGCGGCGGCTCCATTTCCGTGTACAGCGAGCCTGGGCAGGGCACGACCTTCAAGGTCTACCTCCCGCGCTTCGCCGGCGATGCGGCCGTCCGGCGTCCGGTCTCGGCGGTCCGCAAGGCGCTGCCGACCGGGTCCGAGACCGTCCTCGTCGTCGAGGATGAGGCTGCGATCCGGAAACTGACGAACCTCATCCTGCAAAAGGCCGGCTACACCGTGCTCCTCGCTGAGAGTCCGGACGCGGCCGAACAGATCGCCGGCAGCTACCCGGGACCGATCCACCTCATGCTGACCGACGTCGTGATGCCGGGCATGAGGGGTCCGGAGCTCGCGGAACGGCTGCTCCGCCTCAGACCCGACCTCCGTGTGTTGTATATGTCGGGCTACACCGACAATGCAATCGCGCACCACCGCTTCCTCGACGCCGGCACGGAGTTTCTTCAGAAGCCGTTCACGCCCCTCGCGCTGATGCAGAAGATCCGCGAAGTGCTCGGCTCCTCCGGGCCGTAGCGGATCCGTCAGGTGTAGGGACGCAATGGCAATTGAGGTGGGCGTCGGCGCGCACAGGCCAGAGCCTCGGCCACTATGATGCCTCCGCTCGCGCACCGCCCTACAGCGGCCGAGAAGTGCGCATGAAGGGCCCCCGTCCGGACAGAATGCCCGTCTACGGGGGGATAGAGAAAGAGACCGAGGGCTCTGGTCTCTACGTGTTATAGCCGCAGCAATTCCCATTGCACCCCTACAGGACGGGGTAGGATCTTAAGGAATACCGTGGGCGAATGCCCCGACCCTGACCTCGACGTCCTCCGCACGAAATTCTTCGCGTTGCTGCCGCGATACGAATACCTGGGCCCGCTCGGTCACGGCGGAGCGGGCCACGTATTCAAGGCGGTCGATCGCGAGCTGGACGTGGTGATTGCGATCAAGGTCCTCACTCGGGCCAATCCCGTCGTGAGCGACGAAGCCCTCATGCGGTTCAAGAGCGAAGTGACCTTGAACTGGAAGATCAGCCACCCGAACGTCTGCCGCCTCCACAACTACGGCGTTGCCGGCGACTGGTCGTACCTAACGATGGAGTTTGTCGAAGGGCGGGACCTCAGAA
>Ga0209385_1000850_pt1 | contig 12716 bp, 11 predicted proteins | sample NGEPerB_FD_184506 | JGI IMG/M metagenome (GOLD analysis project Ga0209385, IMG submission 184506) | Arctic peat soil microbial communities from the Barrow Environmental Observatory site, Barrow, Alaska, USA - NGEE PermafrostAB12-B... | ecosystem: Environmental > Terrestrial > Soil > Wetlands >... | reverse complement strand
CCTGATGCCAGACAGCCGGATCGGCGAACGTCGCAGGCACGCGAAACCCAACCCAGGGGTTGGGCGTGGAGAACGCCGACAGGACCCCGGCGATGACTATGGCAAAACAGCCGATGGCGACCAGGATCGGTGTGGTCTTGCCAATCTCTATGTCACGGGCAGAAACGCCCGTGTCCCGCGCGACCCGTTCGGAATAGCGCCACAGCCAGACACTCGCGATGAGGACATAAACCACCAGGGCTCCCATAACGTACAGTCCCACATCCCGCGTGAAGACGCCGGCGACGGCAAGCACGTCGACAATCCCTGCCACCGCTCCCCCCACGACAAACAGGAAACCCGTCTTCCAATTCACGACATCCCAGACGCGGTCATCTGCCATGGTGGCAGGGAACCGGGCGCCATACAGGCTATTGCGCTTCACCTTGCCCAGCATCAGTGGGATCCCGAGTACCAGGAAGAGCAGCGCCAGCCCAAGGCTTGTCAGAAGAATTTCCATCAGCGTTCATCTCCTCGTCGGAGCCCCGGGCCCCGACATGGTACGTACTCATCACGCCCACCTGACACTATATATATTACTATACACATCCTTGGCGTGGAAACCACGATGACTCCTGCAAACGAAGACCTTCGGGACTCTTCGCTAAATCCTGGAGGAAAGGAGTTGCACCGATACAGACGGCGCGAGTGATGGCCTTGCCAGCCGTCCCCATATCGCCAGCTCAGGTTCCTCACCCCGTCGCTTCCTCAGCGCGGAGCTGTCTTCAGCCTCCACGTGGCGTCACCGGAGCAGGGCTCCTCGCTGTCAGTGCAGGGAAACGCGGTCCAGATCCTCCCGGGTTTCATACGTTACACATGCAGTTGCAAGATGTACCTTGCCCTCACCCGACGTATTAGGCTCTGGCCATGTTACCGGGTACTGGTCTACTGAACAATGCGCTGGAATCGCCGCCACTGCGCTGGTTGGTGTTACAAGAACCAGGTGTACCCCATTAATGTTAAAGGGGAAAATAGCTTACCCGGTCAAAATGCACGATCTCATATTCGATGCTCTCGGAATCCTTGAAAAAGAAAGCGTAGTAATCCTTGCAATACTCCGGATACAGTTGCGGTTCATGGACGATCTCTGCACCAAGAGCTTTTACTTGCAGATAAAGTTTGTCCACCTCGACGCGTGAGTCTGCACGAAATGCAAGATGATGGAGCGCTCCTGGTTTCCTTCTGTTTATCCGTTCATCTTTATATGCAGGCCGTGGACTAACAATGCCGAATGAAAAATTGCTACTGTGATATTCCACGATTCTATATTCATGTTCAGGAACAGCGTCGCGTTCCTTGTTCGCCAGATCAAATCCCAGCAACGACAGGAGCCTATCATAGAATCTCTCTGCGCGTTCAAAGTCGGCTACAGTAATATGAATATGGTCAATCACTGGTTTCATATAGGCACCTCTGCCACACTGCGAATGTTCCACAAACATCCTACCATGGAGCCTCTGGCATGCAATTTATAGATGTTACAGAAAACAGGTGTGTTCCGCCTAAATTTAACTCTTACATTGTTACAATTGTCTTGTAACTTGTAGCTAACAACTAGGCTGAAGGGAGGTGTCATCATGAACGAACTTTCTTTATCCAAGGCATGCCGCTTCCTTGAACCAGGTGCGGTCGTACTGGTGACGACAGCGTATAAAGGGAGCACTAACATCATGACGATGAGTTATTACATGATCATACAGGACGGGAGCGAGGACGGCAGCGTACCTTTGATCGGCTGCAGCATCGGGCCTTGGGATCATAGTTTCACGGCACTATGCGCGACTGGAGAATGCGTGATCGCCGTTCCCACGATCGATCTCGCATCCAAAGTGGTCAAGATCGGAAACTGTTCGGGTGATGATGTCGACAAGTTCGATGCCTTTGGTCTGACGCCGGTGTCGGCCGAAAAGGTGAAGTCGCCACTCGTGGCCGAGTGTCTCGCCAATCTCGAATGCCAGGTGTCAGACAACAGCCTGGTCGACAAGTACAACCTCTTCATCCTGGAAGTAGTCAAGGCCTGGACTGACCCGGAGCGCAAGGAACGCCGGATGATCCATCACAAGGGGGATGGCACTTTCGTGGTCGACGGCAAAACCATCAACCTCAAGAAAAAAACGGTGAAGTGGCCAACCTACCTGTGACCGCTCGCGCGGTCGGAAGCCACTATGTTGCGCCGATGGCACCAAATACTTAATGTCTGTCTCGGCATAAACCAAGCTTGCCTTGATGCCCGTGAATAAGGTCACCACATACTGGGGTACGTCATAGGTGGCAAGATAGCCCTTGTACCCGGGAGGTTCTTGCAGACCAATCGCCTTGAACTGTAAGGGCGTCCCAGTGCGACGACCGGTATGGGCTGGTGAAGCAAGCTTGGCAATTGCATCGAAGTATGATGTGCGTCCACTGCAGATATTAACTATGCCCACGTGGTCCGGGGTCTGCAGCAGCGGTGATGATGAGCAGTACCACAACGACCCATCTACGGTTCGTGGTAACCTCTCCATCTGACATGCGCGCCCCTTCGACCGATGCTTAACCATGAGATTCGTACTCCACAACGTCGCCTTGACTCATCTTGACGCAACCCTACAATGGAGGCGCGCTACATCTACTATTAATATGTGCGAATGGAGGTCGACTTACAGATGAGAATCGGAATCCTGACAGGCGGCGGGGATTGTCCTGGACTCAACCCGGCGATACGCGGTGCGGTCTTCAGGGCACTCGACTACGGAGACGAGTGTGTCGGTATCGTTCAGGGCTGGCAAGGACTTCTCTCATGTGAGACCGAGCCGCTGGACCTCGCGCGCGTCGACGAGATTATCGACCGGGGTGGCACCATTCTGGGCACCTCCCGGACTAACCCGTTCAAGGACCCCGCTCTTGTCCAGCAGACCATTGCCAACATCGCGGCCCTGGGTTTGGATGCCGTCATCGCCATTGGTGGGGACGACACGCTGGGTGTAGCCGCCAAGTTTGCAGCGATGGGCGTCAAGGTTGTCGGCGTCCCGAAGACGATGGACAATGACCTGTCAGGAACAGACTCCACATTCGGATTCGACACGTCAGTAAATGTTGCTCTTGACGCTTCGCGAAGGTTGAAGGACACTGCACTGTCCCATCGGCGCATCATCATCCTGGAAGTCATGGGCAGGCACGCCGGATGGGTTGCACTCTACACCGGCATCGGCTCAGGAGCCGATTACACGCTGATCCCCGAGGTTCCCGTTGACTGGGAAGCCATGGTGCAGCAGGTCATGACCGCCTATAAGCGCAAGAAGTATGCCTTCATTGTCGTGAGCGAGGGAGTAGAAGTCACGCAGGCCACCGGCGAGAGTCTGGATGACTTTGGCCACATGCTGCTGCAGAACAGGGGTGTGGGACCGGAATTGGCGAGGATCGTCGAAGAGAAGACGGGAGTCTCGACTCGTTCGGCCACGATAGGGCACATCCAGCGAGGGGGCAGCCCCACCCTGTTCGACCGTATCCTGGGATCCCGCGTCGGTGTGAAAGCCGTTGAGATGATCCACGACAGCGAATTCGGCAAGATGGCTGCTCTCCGCGGCACCGAACTCATCGCGATTCCACTCACCGATGCTGTAGGCAAGCTCAAGACGGTGCCTCAGGAGTGGGTCGATCTCCTGAAGGTCTTCTGTAAGTAACCATGAAACGCATCGGACTTCTGACGAGCGGTGGCGATGCCAGCGGCATGAACGCTGCCATCCGCGCAGTTGCACGTACGGCTGCGTCTATGGGAGTCGAGGCGGTTGGGTTCGAGCGCGGCTACGACGGACTGGTATCCAACACGTGGATAGAACTCAACGCACGCAGCGTCTCCGGCATCCTGGAACTCGGAGGCACCATGCTCAAGAGTGCCCGCAGTGAGTTGTTCCGCACTGAGGAAGGCCGTAAGCAGGCAGCGCTCGTCGTCCAGGAGAACCGGCTGGACGGGATGGTCATCATCGGGGGAAACGGCTCACAGACAGGCGGTTACCTGCTCGGTCAGTTGGGCGTTCCCGTCGTCGGGGTCGCATCGACCATCGACAACGACCTGTATGGGTTCGACTACACCATCGGGTTCGACACTGCTGTCAACATTGCCATTGATGCCATTGACCGTATTCGCGACGTAGCAGAGTCTCACGACCGCGTATTCGTCGTCGAGGTCATGGGCAGAGACAATGGCTCCATCGCACTCGAAGCCGCTCTGGCGACGGGCGCCGACATCGTTCTGACCCCAGAACTACCCTTCAGCATTCCCGAACTCATCACGCGCCTTCACGATGACGTCATGGCGCACAAGAAACACCACATCATCGTCATGGCAGAAGGCGCAGGGCATGCAGAGGAGCTGTCTCACTACATCAGTGCCAACTTGCCGGTGGAGTGCAGGGCGACCGTCCTTGGCTACGTCCAGCGAGGGGGAAGCCCCACACGCTTCGACCGCATCCTGGCTAGCACATCGGGTGAAGCGGCCGTTGTCGCACTCAACGAAGGTCACTCGAGTGTCGTCGCAGGAACACGCGACGGACATATTGTCCTTCAGGAAACGCTTGAAGCAGTGACCCGGCGCAACCTTCTCAAGCCAGAGCTTGTGGAACTGCTGAAGCGAGTATCCATCTAGTCTTGCTTTATCCCAGGAGGACCAAGTGGGTCGAGTCTTCAAGTCGCTGACCTTCCAGATTATTGTGACTGCCCTGGTCATCGTGGGTATCTCGATGGCAATTCTGAGCAATCGCCTTATTGTTGAGTTTCAGAATGAACTCGTCAACAAGGAGAGTGAGACCCTCCAGGCCATAGGATCGCAGGCCGTCGAGCGCTGGAGCCGTATGTACGGCGAACTGTCTACCGGCTATCAGTTCGACACATTGAGCCAGACCAGGCAGAACGAATTGATGAGCATCTTCCTCTCCAAATCCTATTATGACTACATCAACGCGTTTAGGGACAATTTTCCGCGTGTCAGCATCGGGTACCAGATCAGCCTCTTCACCCCAAGTCTTGTCTACCTGACGGACGCATCATACAACCCGTTACCCAAGCTGACCATCGCTCTTCCCTTGAAGGCAGGCACACGGACAGTTGGCTACCTGGTCATCGACAGAGACATGTCCCAGGTCCTCGCTCCGTTGCAACGCGTCCGCTTCGAGGCTTTCAAGACTTCGACCGTCTCCATCGGGCTGAGCGGCGCAGCAACCATCGTCCTGCTGGCTTTCTTCCTGGTACGGCTGTTGTCCCTGCGCCGCAGCGTCGTCCGGCTCAAGACCAACCTGGACACGCCCGTGCCGCGCGGTGGAGGGGAGCTGGGAGAGATCTCGCGCGCTGTCGCCGATCTGGCACACTCACTCAAGCGGAGTATCGAAGAAGCAAAGCAGACCGAGGCCCTCAAGACTCTCGGCACCTTTACAACCGGCATCGCCCACGAGGTACGCAACCCGCTCACAAGCATCAAGGGATATGCCAGCCTTCTGGAAAAGAAGTTGCAGGGGCGCCCCGAAGCCAAGTACATCATCCCCATCCGAAGCGAAGCCGACCGCCTCGAAGCGCTAGTCAAAGACCTCCTCACCTTCGGGCGCCCGTCGCCGGTCCAGCCAATCGAATTCGATCTCCAGGTGTTCTTTGTTTCGCTCGGCGAGCTCATGGCACAGCAGTTCAAGGATGGCCACGCGACGCTCGACCTCCAGGTGCCGCAGGTTATGGTCACCTGGGATGCGCGCCAGACCGAACAGATGTTCATGAACCTGCTGCAGAACGCCATACAGTCGATGCAGGACAAGGAAGGCGGAACTGTCACCGTCACTGCAAAGACTGAGGCGGATCGGGTCATCGTCGAGATACGTGATGTCGGTGTCGGTATCAGGAACGAGGACAGGCCCAAGATGTTCACGCCATTCTTTACGACCAAGGAACATGGTACAGGTCTTGGCCTTCCCATTTCCCAGAAGATCGCATCCTTCCACAATGGGGTTATTACTTATGAGAGTACAGAGGGAGCAGGCACAACGTTCACTGTCAACATGCAGCGAATCATCAATCCTGGTGTTTGACTCGGACTTCGAAACCGATAAAATATGCAATTGCCAATGAAAACCCTGAGCAAGCTTATTCTGGTCGTAGACGACGAGGAAAACATACGCGAACTACTTCGCGAATCACTTGAGGACGAGGGCTATCGCGTCAATGTCGCCAAGAACGGCCAGGAAGCAGTCGAGAAGGCTAAAGCTATAAGTCCGGACACCGTCCTGATGGACGTCAAGATGCCCGTCATGAGTGGTATGGATGCTTTTCTCAAGATCAAAGAGTCCCAGCCTGATCTCCCCGTCATTTTCCTGACAGCGTTCGGTTCGTCGGACCTCGCTATTTCGGCCATGAAGTCCGGCGCCTATGACTACCTGACCAAACCGTTTGACATCGATGAGGTGAAAATCAAGGTGAAGAGAGCCCTTGAACTTCGCGAGCTGTCATTTCTCTCAGGACGGACCCGCCCCGAGGACCTTCCTGTCATCAACAGCGATGAGCTGGTTGGTCAGAGTCCACTCATGCAGGAAGTCTACAAGCAGATTGGCAAGGTCGCCAGCTCGGACGCGACCGTTCTCGTTCTCGGCGACTCAGGCACCGGCAAGGAGCTGGTCGCCAAGGCCGTTCACAATAACAGCCATCGAAAAGACTGTGCGTTCGTCGTCGTCAACTGCGCGGCCATCCCGGAGAACCTTCTCGAAAGCGAGTTGTTCGGTCACGAAAAGGGAGCCTTCACTGATGCCTTCGAGACACACATCGGCAAGTTCGAGCAAGCCTCCAGTGGCACTATCTTTCTCGACGAGATCGGCGACATGTCGCTACCGCTTCAGGCCAAACTGCTGCGAATCCTGCAGGATGGAGGCTTCGAACGCGTCGGCGGCCATGAGCACCTGACATCGTCCGCACGTGTCATCGCGGCTACGAACCAGGACTTGACCAGACTGGTCTCTGAACGGAAGTTCCGCGAGGACTTGTTCTATCGTCTCAACGTCATTACGCTACGACTTCCCCAGCTGCGCGACCGGCACGGCGATATCGTGTTGCTGGCTCGCCACTTCCTCAGAAAATACGCCGCCAAGTATGGGCGCGATGTCACTGAGATTGCAGACCAAACCCTGGAGCGCCTCGATGCGTACGAGTGGCCGGGAAATGTCAGAGAGCTGGAAAACGTCATCGCCCGGGCAGTCATCATCTCCCAGGCACACGTGCTCCTTCCCGAAACAGTGGACCTTGACTCTCAACCCATTCTGCATCGGCGTGAGGAGTCTTCAGTTCCTGAGGGTCAACCGCTGGTGGCACAACCCACACAGCCGCAACCCATCGCCGCAGAGGGCAACGGGGGGCTTCGCCTGTCAGATGCCATCCAGCAAATGGAGATCGATATGATCCGCAAGGCGTTGCACGAATCCGGCGGCAATAAGACCAAGGCCGCCCAGTTCCTCGGCAACAAGATTCGGGACTACAAGTTGCAGGATCGGGATCAGTAGCAACGACACCTCGCAACTGATCTCCTCAGTCTATTGAGCCCCGGACACGAACCACCGGGGCTTCTTCTGTTTTCAATAGTGCAGAGTGCAGCCTCGTGTCCCCCTCTTTGACAAGAGCTGCAGGTAGAAGTACCATCATATAATCATGCGGACAAGCCGAACTGCCAACATAGCAGCCGTCGTAGCATCGGCGTTCGTCTGGGGAACGTCCTTTACCGTATCCAAGCTGGCCTTGCGCTGGATTCCGCCGCTTTCGCTCGCGTGGATACGCTTCGCGCTCGCAAGTGTCATTCTGTTCATCTGGCTGCTTGTTCGTCACGAAGACCTCCGCCTGGACCGCCGGGCATTCGGCACTATGATTCTGGGAGGAGTCTTAGGTTATACGCTGAGCTACCTCTTCGAGAACGTGGGGCTTGCCCTGTCAACAGCCTCCGAGATCTCGCTCATGATGGGTGTTTTTCCCGTGCTGTCGCTCCTGGTGGAGGCTTTGGTATATCACAGGAAGTTCTCGCATGTGGCCGTCACGGGCATCGGGCTGTCCGTCGTCGGCGTCATTCTCATCGTCGACCCGCGTTCACTTGGAGGAAGCCTGGGAGGAAAGCGTCTGCTTGGCGATGGACTCATCATCCTCTCGGGCATCTGCTGGGCTTTCTACAGCATCCTTGTCAAGAACCTGTCCAACAACAGCTCGGCCAGCAGGACTGCGATGTTTCAGATGCTGTTCGGCAGTATCGTCCTTCTGCCTCTGGCAGGGGCGTTCGAGCGCCCGGTCTTCCCGGTCCCCGCAGCAGCTGTCTGGGCTGTCATCTATCTAGCGGTTTTCTGTTCAGTCGGAGGGTACTCACTATACAACTATGGGGTCGCCAGAATGACATCGACCCAGGCGGTCAACATCCTCAACCTTATCCCGGTCTTTGGCGTGCTGACCTCCTGGGTCGTGCTGCACGAAACAGTGACAGTGATGCAATTGGCCGGCGGAGCCGTCGTCCTTCTGGGCGTCCTGCTCAGCCTGCGCGATTCTTCGCCTTTGGCTTCTCCTTCATGACGACGACGGGTCCCAGAACCGTCGGGCCCACGTGACAGCCGACGACACAGGAGACCCTGTTGTACTCGACTGGCACGTGGAGCACAGATTCCATCCAATCTCCGAACTCCTTGGCTTCATCCCAATTATCGGCCCAGTGTAACCCTGCAGACACCACGCCATATGAGGCCATTTCCAGGACCAGTTCCTTGAGTCGTTCCTTGCCCGCCTTGATTGTTCGGATCTTGTCGTGCGTTACCATGCGGCCAAGGTCGTCAAACCAGACAATAGGCTTGAGCTGGATGATCGTCCCAATGAGAGCCTGCGCGCCAGTGAGACGGCCACCCTTGTACAGCCAGTGGAGCGACTCCATGATGAAGTAGACCCACGTGCGGTCCCGCAGCTCGGTAAGCGCTTCGACGATCTGAGCACGATTTTTACCCTCATCTGCCATGCTCTTGGCCAGCCTGCCCATCATAAGCTGGCAGTAGCCACTTTGGCGAGAGTCCACAATGGAAATCCGATCCCCGGCCTCCAGCGTCTGGGCGGCAACGCGACCCGCGTTGACGGATCCCGAAATAGCCCCTGATATCATGACACAGACGATTTCGTCTCCAGCCTCCACGATCGGTCGGAAGATGCGCACCAGGTCGTCGGGATTGGTCTGCGCGCTCTCGAAGATGACACCCTCCCGCTCCTTCTTGTAGAACTCGGCCGGCTTCATGTCGACGCCGTCGCGATAGAGGGTCTCTCCTTCACGGATGTAGAGAGGCACCATGACCATACCTGCCTTCTCGAAGTCCTCGACAGTCATGCCACACGTCGAGTCCATGACGACTTTGATCATTCGACTCCTTTCCAGGGACCCTTTGTGGGCTGCCTGTCACCATATTCCGGTATCACTTGCAGACGCGTCCATCGTGCTATCCGACGGCATGAGGGTCGGCGTCGCGGACTGGTCCGACTAGATGATCTGGTCACGACGCCTTCATGATGATGCAGGGCCCGAGAAGATCAGGGCCCGTGTGCACGCCCAGTACACATGACAGCTTGGTATAGGACACGGGGACCTGGAGGATTTCCTCCATCTCGGCGTGGAACCCCTGCGCCTCATTCAGATTGTCCGGCCAATGCAGGGTCGCAGCTTCTACCCCGTTCTTACCACAGTCTGCGACAAGCTGGCGCATGTGGTCCTTGGCAACCTTGAGGGTTCGCGTCTTGTCGTAGGACGTCATGCGCCCAGCCTCGTCGAACCAGACAATCGGGTTCAATTTGATCACGGATCCAACGAAGTACTGTGCTCCCGTCAGACGACCCCCATGGAACAGCCACTTGAGTGATTCCATGATGAAGTACGTGCGCGTCCGACTCCGAATGTCGGCAAGAGCCCGAACAATTTCCACGCGACTTTCCCCGGCAGCAGCCATCTTCTTTGCCGTGTGACCAAGGTAGGCCTCACCGTACCCGGATTCCAGAGAATCGACGATAGTAATCCTGTCTTCGGCTCCGAGCATCTGGGCAGCAACATGCGCTGCATTCACGGAACCAGAGATGGCGCTTGAGATGAGCACACATACGACTTCGTCGCCAGCTTCCACGATGGGCTTGAACACGGAAACCAGGTCTGCAGGATTCGTCTGAGCGGTCTCATAAATGAGACCCGCCCTTTCCCGCCGGTAGAACTCGTCGGGAAAGATATCCACCTGTTCTCGGTAGACCTTGTCTCCGTCCCGGACGTAGAGAGGGATCATCGTTATACCTGACTGGTCGAACTCCTGTCTGGTCATGCCTGTTGTCGTGTCCATGACAACTTGTACCATATGTCATTCACCTCCGCGTATTCGTTTGTGTAGTTTACCAGAAAAAACGGTTCGCAACAGGCTAACCAAGGTCGAGACCTCACCCCGGTACCACTGTGACATCCTCTTGCACCGCTCCAGCATTGCAAATCAGCCTTGCCACCGTACAATATTTGTAATCTGCAGTACATGACTGACTGGCAAAGAGGTGTTTTTGGCATGAGGCGAATTTTCCACGTCGCAGGGCGCACAATCCTTATATCCTCGCTCGCGGCGGTGTCATGGCTTATTCTCGGCACCCGGCCCCTGTTCTATCTTGCGACCCTCATCACTACTTATACGGCAATCATGGTTCCGCTGGTATTGCGGACGAGTGATCGCATCAGTGTCGTCAAGCATCTGCGACAGGCGGTCGTGCAGATGAAGTCACAGGATACACTGACGATTTCTCTTGAGGACATCCCGCGACGTTCCCCTCTCTCTATCCAGCTCCAGCCACTGGTCCCTGAATACATCATCCGCGAAAGCTCCTCGTGGCACGACCGGACGTACGTCCTGCAGTTCCACGTCAACCGTCGAGGGGCGTATGACCTGGGGGAGTGTATCCTGACCGTGACTGACCCTCTGCACCTGTTCCGCATCAGCAGACGCCTGATAGCAGATGAGAAACTCACGGTTTTCCCCACGGTCCTCCCCCTCGAGAAACTGCGCATCTCATTGACCTCTCCCCTCGATGGTCAGCGTGTCAAGTTCGCACCCAACTATGATGTCTCTCAGCTTGCGGGAGTGCGACCCTACGAAAGTGACCCCATGAACCGTATTCACTGGAAGATGAGTGCTCACAGGGGTGAACTCATGGTGAAGGAGTTTGCCCCGTCCGCTTCAAAAACTGTTGTCGTCCTGCTCAACCTGACGCTTCGGCGCGAGCCCAGTTTTACCTTGGAAACCTTCGAAGACTACATGACCATGGTGGGCGCCAGTGTTCTCCAGTATGCCTATGACCATAAGCTGCCTTTCGGACTTACCGTTCTGGGAGAGGAGACACTCTCCTCCAATGGCTTCTCGAAGGACGCGACCCATCTGTTTGCCTGTTATCGCCTCCTTGCACACGCACGAGCCCGCATGGACAGGGAACCATCCAGTACAGTGTTCCTCGACTATCTCAGACGGGAACGGCTCCACATCCCCGCCCGCTCACAGCTGTTTCTCGTCCAGCACGAGCTGAAGGAAGAAGAGATCGGAGCGTTGCTTCGCATGGAGGCGCAGTTCTCACGCATTTCGATCTGCCTGTTCCCGTATGGAAGCTTCCTGCTGTATGGTGAGCGAGCGGTCCCGTACTTCATGCCCGATATCGAACAGATTGCACGCCTCAAGAAGACACAGAAGATCCTGAGAGATGCCAGTGTAGACCTGTCCATCATCGGCCTCAACGATACGCTCGCTGCCCTGGGGGAGACCTGACCATGAACCACGAGAAATCACTGCTACATGTCTCCTTCATGATGGTAGCGACACTCCTGGTCTTCTGGACGGCACGCGCTACCATCCCATTGTGGGTCGTGCTGCCCGCACTGGCTGTTCTGGTGGCAGGACCATGGCTGAGGCGGCACAGGTTAACGTGGGAAGCCATTATCGCCGTTGCTCTGGTGAGTGTCCTGTCCACAAACAGTCAGCGCCTGGCCATGGACTACGCGGCCCGCTACCGGGAATTCTTCTTCCTCCTTGTACCAATGTTCTTCTACGCCGGCATCGTGCTCACCAGGCTGAAGACTCCCGGGGAACCGGTTTACCTCGGCAACGTCGTGTGGCTGGCACTGCTGATCACGCTGGACGTCGCAGGCGCCGCCGTGTCAATCGCCGTGCTGTCACTCCTCCTCGTGCTGGCACTGCTGCTCGCAGGAACAGACGAGGATCGGCCGAGGTTTCTGCAGCGGCTAATGCCGGTCGCCGTCATTCTGATCGCGGTTACCCTGCTCGCAACGTCCCTGCCGGTCGAGACAGGACCCTTCAGCGCATCGACCGCCCAGGGACTGCAGGACTTCCTGTTTGGCCGCCCCACGGCCGTGGACTTCATCACAACACGCCATACCACCAACTGGTGGAAACCTTGGCCGGCCGCTGCGACGAATCTCCTCGGCTCCTGGTTGATGCGAATTGCATTCGCTGAGGAACTCAAAGTCCTCGTCTTCTCTCTGCTACTGGCTCCACTCATGATCCTGCTTGCGTGGATCTTCCTGGGAGGAGTCCTCCAACAGGGTCCGGGAAGATCCCTGCGGAGACTCGTGCCTGCCCTCCTCCTGCTGCTCGGCATGGACTGCATCTTCCTCGTTCTCATAAGCATACACAGCA
>Ga0209385_1000848_pt1 | contig 12721 bp, 11 predicted proteins | sample NGEPerB_FD_184506 | JGI IMG/M metagenome (GOLD analysis project Ga0209385, IMG submission 184506) | Arctic peat soil microbial communities from the Barrow Environmental Observatory site, Barrow, Alaska, USA - NGEE PermafrostAB12-B... | ecosystem: Environmental > Terrestrial > Soil > Wetlands >... | reverse complement strand
CAGCTGTCCGGTGGTCAGTCGCCGCCTGGAACTTGGACTTGTTCGCGCGTCACCGGTGACACCTGTTGTGGCACCGGGTTTGTGAGTGGGTTTGTCAGTGGGCTTGTCACCGCCGACCATGGCCCGCAGCGCCTGCGAGAGGACCTGCTCGGCGCGCGAGTCCTGCGCCGGCGAATCGCGCGACTGGTCGCCATGCTCGGGGCGATCGATCACGAATGGGCCTTCATGATCTCTCCGAGCTTGGCCACCGCCCTGCTCGCGGTCGACTTCACGGTGCCCTTGGACAACCCGGTCGTCTCGGCGATCTCGGCCTCCGACAGCCCGCCGTAATAGCGCAGCACCAGGACTTCGCGCTGCCTGGGCGCCAGGTCGGCGAGTGCCGTCACCACGGCCTGGTGCTCCGCGGACAGCATGGCCAGCGATTCGGCCGAGCGTGCCGTCCCGGGGTCGGGCGGAACGTAGGCGCGGGCGGTGCGGCGGCGGCGGAGCATGGACCGCGACCCGTTGACGACCGCGGTGCGCAGGTACCCGATGGCGGCGGCGCGATCACGCAGCCCCGACCAGTTGCGGTACAGCCCCGCAAATGCTTCCTGGACAACGTCTTCGGCGCTGGCCAGATCGTCCACCAGCAGGATGGCCAGCCGGACCATCTGCATCCGGTGCGTGCGGTACAGGTCGTCGATGGTGATCGGGCCGGCGGGCGGCGGCGTCTGATGATCAACGGCGTACGCGGGGTTCAGTGTGGCCAGCGTCCCCAGGGTGCGCTCGACCGCGGATTCTCCGCCGCCCTGGTCGGTCATCGTCGACGTTCCTCGTCTCCTGGCGCCTGAGGTGGACATGTCGATCCTGGCACGCCCGGACAGCCCCGGGTGGCCGGGGCGGGAAGGTCGCCCGACCGACGGCAGCCATGTAACCGGTTCCGGGTGGGTACCACCCATTTGGCGCACAACGTCATGAACACGGAGCGCGGAGCGCGGAATGTGCCATACGGGTTACTAAATCGTTACTCGCAATATCCGTTCTCGAGTTGCGTGACGGCGATGAAAACGCTTCCATGCGAAAGACGTGTGAGCGCCCTCACTCGCTCAACCCACAGAAAAACGGAGGTCGGCCTAGTGTTCTCACGCAACAAGCGCAGGATCACAGCGACGGTCGCAGGGATCAGCGCTGTCGCGCTGGCACTGTCGGCTTGCAGCAGCACCAGCAGTACGTCCAGCAGCAGCACGAGCGCCGCGTCGACGAGTGCCGCCGCCAGCGGCAGCGCTGCCGCCAGCGGAAGCGCCGGCGCAGAGGCGACCGGTGACTTCTGCACGCAAATCAAGCAGCTCTGGCCGGACGACATGACCGGCAAGACCGTCGACTACTACACCACGGTGTCCACTCCTGAGGACCAGATCTGGCAGACATCCTTCAAGCCGTTCGAAGACTGCACCGGCGCGAAGATCCAGTGGGAGTCCTCGAAGAGCTTCGAGACCGACATCAAGGTGAGGATCGACAGCGGTAACCCGCCCGACATCGCTGCCTTCCCGCAGCCCGGGCTGCTCAGCTCTATCGTCTCGTCCTCGGGTGCGGTCAAGAAGCCACCGCAAGCCGTGGCGGACAACGTCGACAAGTACTACAGCGCGCAGGAGAAGGCGTACGGCACGGTCAACGGCATCTTCTTTGCCCCGCCGCTCGACGCCAACGTCAAGTCTTTCGTCTGGTATTCGCCGAAGGCGTTCGCCGCCGCCGGCTATACGGTGCCGACGACGTTCGACGAACTAACCGCGCTGTCCGACAAGATCGCCGCCACCGGCAAGAAGCCATGGTGCGCGGGCATCGGCTCGGGCGACGCCACCGGATGGCCGGCGACCGACTGGCTCGAGGACATCGTGCTGCGACAGAGCGGGCCCGACGTCTACGAGCAGTGGGTCAACCACCAGATCCCGTTCAATGACCCGCAGATCGCCTCGGCTCTCGCCGAGGTCGGGAAGTTCCTGAAGAACCCGCAGTACGTCAACGGCGGATTCGGTGACGTTGCGACCATCGCCTCCACGGCATTCGGTGACGGTGGACTGCCCATCCTGAAGGGCGATTGCTTCATGCACCGTCAGGCGAACTTCTACGAGAGCTTCTGGCCGGCCGGCACCAACGTGGCCGAGGACGGCGACGTGTATGCGTTCTACCTGCCGACCATGAGTGATGAATTCGGAAAGCCGATCCTCGGTGGCGGCACGTTTGCCGGTGCGTTCAACGACAAGCCTGAGGTGCAGGCGTTCCAGTACTACGTGACGACCCCCGCTTGGTCCGACGCCTACGCTGCGGCCGGCACCAACATCACTGGGAACAAGGCGCTTGACCCTTCGGTGATCAAGTCCCCCATCGCTAAGCTCTCGTACGCGATTTTGCAGGATCCGAAGGCAGTATTCGCCTTCGACGCCTCCGATCGGATGCCCAGTGAGGTTGGCTCGGGCGCCGAGTGGAAGCAGCTGACCGCGTGGATTGCGCAGAACCAGGACGACGCGACCACCTTGAACAACATCGAGGCCGCTTGGCCGGCCGGTTGATTCGGTGATCATCAGCAGCTGACCTGACGCGGCGGGCCCTTCGGGAGGAATGAATGTTGTTCAGTCCTGGTGGGTCCGCCGCTGCTATGGCGCTCGGTGTGAGAAAGGGAGTGTGAGATGGATTGGCTTTTGAGCCCGACGTCGATCAGCGACAAGTTGATCGTCATGGTCTTCGCGATCGTGCTGTTCGTGGCAATCATGGGTGCGATTTTGTGGTTGATCGACCGGCCCAAGGTGCCGAACTGGGTGGTCGTCGTCGGCTTCCTCGGCCCGGTCACGATCGCTCTCGTGCTCGGCCTGCTGTATCCGGCATTGGGCACCATTTATCGGTCGTTCCAGGTCCAAGCCACGGCGGTGGGCCCCGACGGGAAGCCCATCATCAACCCAGAAACCGGTCAGAAGACCAGTGAAATCACCTTCAGCTTCGCTAACTACACAAAGATCTTCACGGATCCCTATTTCCAGAAGGTCATGATCAATAGCGTTCTGTGGGTCATCCTGGTGCCGGTTCTCGCCACCTTTATTGGTTTGATCTATGCGGTCCTGGTTGACCGAACTCGGTTCGAAAAGGTGGCCAAGGCCCTGATCTTCCTGCCTCTGGCGATCTCGATGGTCGGCGCGTCGATCATCTGGAAGTTCATGTACGACTACCGGCAGGCCAGTGTCTCGCAGATCGGCCTTCTCAACCAGATCCTGATCTGGCTGGGGCTCGACCCGTACCAGTTCCTCCTGACCCAGCCGTGGAATACCTTCTTCCTGATCATCGTGATGGTGTGGATCCAGGCCGGCTTCGCGATGACGGTCCTGTCCGCGGCGATCAAGGCGGTTCCCGACGACATCGTGGAGGCGGCGCAGATCGACGGTGCGACCGGCTTCAAACTGTTCCGCAAGGTCACCATTCCCACGATCCGGCCCGCAGTTGTCGTGGTCATCACCACGGTGGCCATGGCCTCGTTGAAGGCCTTCGACGTCGTTCGAACAATGACTGGCGGTAATTTCGGCACCTCGGTGGTGGCCAATGAGTTCTACACGCAGACGTTCACTCAGGGCCAAACGGGAGCCGGGATCGGTGCGGCGCTGGCTGTGGTGCTGTTTATCATCATCATCCCGGTCATCGTGTACAACGTGCGGCAGATGAGAATTTCGGAGGAAATGCGATGAGCATGTCCGGTTCGGCGGTGGAACTCCCGATCACGACGGATGCCACCCCCGAGGAGAAACTCTCGTCCCGCCAGTTGAAGAGGCAGTTGCGCTTGCAGGACGCCAAGACCAAATTGTCGTCGCCGTGGGCGTCAGGAGTTGCCATCATCCTGGCGATTCTCTGGACAATCCCGACCTTCGGGCTGTTCGTCACCTCGTTCCGGCCGCCCGTCGACATCAACACTAGCGGTTGGTGGACGTTCTTCGCCAATCCGGGGATCACCTTCGAGAACTACACGAATGCCTGGGCGGGCGGTGGTGGCGGGCTCGGCGGCTTCTTCCTGAATTCCTTCGTCATCGTTTTCCCGGCGGTGATCATCCCGATCTCCCTGGCGTTGCTGGCGGCCTACGCTTTCGCCTGGATCGATTTCAAGGGTCGCACCATCCTGTTCGTCGCGATCTTCGCCCTGCAGATCGTGCCGATCCAGGTCACGCTGATTCCGCTGCAGACAATCTTCGTGAACTTCGGTCTGCAGAACTCCTTCTGGCCGGTGTGGATTTCGCACACGATCTTCGGCCTGCCGCTAGCTATTTTCTTGCTGCACAACTTTATGAAGGAAGTCCCGGCGTCGATCGTCGAGGCGGCCAGGGTGGACGGTGCGGGCCACGTGAAGATCTTCTTTGTGGTGTTGCTGCCCTTGTTGGTCCCGGCCATCGCGGCCTTCGGCATCTTCCAGTTCCTCTGGGTGTGGAACGACCTACTGGTGGCTCTGGTGTTCGCCCCTAGCCCGAACCTGCGTCCGATCACCGCCGCGATCGCTGATCTGTCCGGCACGCGGGGTAATCAGTGGGAGTTGCTGTCCGCCGGTGCCTTCATCTCCATGGTCGTGCCGCTGGTGGTGTTCATCAGCCTGCAGCGGTACTTCGTCCGGGGCCTGCTGGCTGGCGGCGTCAAGGGCTGAGCGCGAGCGGATCGGAATCACCAGCCCATGTCCGCTCCCCTCGCCGAACCCGCCGGCATCGTCGAAGTAGCGGCGCTGTCCGGGTTCTCTCCCGCCACGGTGTCGCGGGCACTCCGGGGTCTGCCCGGAGTGTCCGCGTCCACCCGGGTCGCGGTGGAACAGGCCGCTGCCCAGCTCGGTTACTTCCCGTCGCCGTCGGCCGCGGCGCTGACGACCGGGAAGACCAACGCCATCGGGGTGATTGCGCCGAAGGTTTCCCGGTGGTTCTTCTCCGCCGTCATCGAAGGCGCCCAGGAGATCCTGACCGAGTACGGCTACGACCTGCTGCTGTATCCGCTGGGAGCGGGTGGCGGGCGCCGCTCCGGCGGTTTGGACACCCGCGCCCTGAACAAACGGGTCGACGGGCTGCTTGCGCTGAACGTGCCGCTCGCCGCCCCGTCGCTGCCGTCCATGCAGGACCTTCGGGTGCCTGTGGTCACCGTCGGCACCGCGGTCGAAGGCATGTCCGGTGTCCTCGTCGACAACGTCGAGGTCGGCCGGCGGGCCACCCAGCACCTGCTGGATCTCGGACACCGGCGGATCGCCTTCTTCGGCGATGACCTGGAACAATTGCACGGGTTCACCGCCGCCGCCGACCGGCACCGTGGCTACGATCTCGCCCTGCGCGCTGAATGCATTGAGCCCGACCCCGCGTTGGTTCAACGCACCGGCTTCTCGTTGGACGGCGGCGAGGCCGCGTTCCACCGGATGTTCGCCCCTCCCGTCGGCTGCGAGCCGCCGACGGCGGTCTTCGCCGTCAGTGACGAGGTCGCCATGGGCGTGCTGTACGCCGCTCGCGGCCACGGCTTTTCCGTTCCCCGTGACCTGTCGGTGATCGGTGTAGACGGACACGATTTCGCGTACCTGTTCGACCTGACCACGATCAGTCAGCCCGTCCGCGACCAGGGCCGGATCGCCGCCCGGTTGCTGCTCGAGCAGGTCAACAGCGCAGGTCCCCGGCCGCCCTCGTTGGTGTCCGTCGGATCCAGCCTCATCCGTCGCGGCACGACCGCACCGCGAAGCCCGCAGCAGGGGCCGGAGAGAGGCAAGACGGACACGACCCAACAGCACCATCTGCGGGCCGACCCCGCCCTCAAGCGGGAGCACCTGGCGTTTGTCGCACCGATGCAGGAACCGCCCGTGGACGAGCAGATCGAGGGTTGACGAGCGACTGGACCTTTCGTGGTCAGGTGGTGAACGGGATGGGCTGGTCTCCCAAACCCACCAGAGTTCCGGTGAGCGAGTGATCGTCCGGCATGAGGTAGCAGACGATCTCCAGCGACGGGATTGTGTAGAGAATCGTGTCACCGGGATCCGGCGACACCCCGACGACCAGGTGCCCGCCGGCGGTTGGGTCAGCACGCCCGATAACTCTCGCGGCCAACTCGGAGCACGAGTTCCTGATGTCTGCCGGGGTCGTGGCGGAGCGATCCTGCACCGTGCCCATCGACACCAGTTCGGCCACGTGAGAGTCGCCGCAACCGACGGAGTGCATGGCGGTCGTGACATCTCGCGAGTCCCAGCAAGTACCGAATTCGTTCGGGAGTTGGCCTCCGCGGTAGGCGGCGGCGAGGGTGCCGTGATGGCGAGTCAGGCCGGGCGGCGAAGCGACGCACGCGGACCAGCTGCGGCCGGCTGATCGGAGCAAAGGCGATGGCATCAGCCGGGAGTTCTGAATGTGCATCGAGAGGTTCCAGGTGACGGGGTCGCTCACCGGCCGATCGGCCAGCGTGAAGCGGTCGCCCACCTGCTCGAGGCCTGCGTACCGGAGCGTCGCTGCGCGACATTGCTGTGCGACGTCGTGTTCTCGCTTCATGGGTCCGCCGGGCTCGGGGCTTGGCGGCGAGATCATCGCGACCACCTCGCCGACGACGGGCTGGCCGTTGCAGGGGCCGGCGACCACCGGAAGTCCGGTGACTGATTGATCGAAGTTCACGTCGGCCGACACCGACGATCGCAGCTGCTGCAGGACTGCCGTCGCCCCGGCCGCGGATGCATCAAATATGCAGTCGCCCACCTTGGGGTCTGCGGGCAACTCGATGGCGACGCCTCGCCCGCTGATCCGCATCCCGCCCCACGCAGGAACACTGATCGCCGCGACCAGCACCACGGCGACCAGTAGCGCTCCGACGAGCCGCCGGTCCATGTCCACCATCGTAAGCAGACATTCATCCTCTGCCGCCGACAGCGAACTGTGACAGTTCGCCGTCCGGGCATCGCGACTCGGCCAGGAGTGTGACGCAGTAGAGCCGTACCGCCGAGCCGATCCTTGTCGGTCCCGATAGCCTCATGGCAGGTGGCCGTGACGCGGCTTCTCCAGTTCGTGCGGTTCCATCCAGTGCCATCCCAGCTCGACTCCCGGTTTCGATCTCGGCTCCACCAGGCCCGACCCCGGTCAGGGGCGGCCAACACTGTTACGGAAGGACCAACCATGCCCCTCGCCACCCCGGAGACCTACGCCGCGATGCTGGACCGCGCCAAGGAGGGCGGCTTCGCCTACCCGGCAATCAACATCACCTCGTCCATCACCATCAACGCCGCGCTACGCGGGTTTGCCGAAGCAGGCAGCGACGGGATCATCCAGGCGTCGACCGGCGGCGCCGAGTTCGCCTCCGGGACCAAGGTCAAGGACATGGTGACCGGCGCGGTCGCGCTGGCCGAGTTCACCAAAGTCGTCGCCGACAGGTACGGCGTCACGGTCGCCCTGCACACCGACCACTGCCCGAAGGACAAGCTGGACACCTACGTCAAGCCGCTCATCGCGCTGTCCACCGAGCGGGTCAAGGCCGGCGGGCTGCCGATCTTCCAGTCACACATGTGGGACGGGTCCGCGGTACCGCTGGACGAGAACCTCAAGATCGCCACCGAACTGCTGGAGCTGACCAAGGCGGCCAACATCATCCTGGAGATCGAGGTGGGCGTCGTGGGTGGTGAGGAGGACGGCGTCGTCGCTGCGATCAACGAGAAGCTGTACACCACCCCGGACGACTTCATCGACACCGTCGACGCCCTCGGCCTGCCGGAGGGCCACTCGTACATCGTGGCCGCGACCTTCGGCAACGTGCACGGCGTGTACAAGCCGGGTGGCGTCACGCTGCGCCCGAAGGTGCTCAAGGACGGCCAGGACGCACTGGTCACGAAGCTCGGCCTGCCTGCCGGTTCCAAGCCGTTCGGCCTGGTGTTCCACGGCGGGTCGGGTTCCTCCGCGGAAGAGATCGCCGAAGCGGTGTCCTACGGCGTCATCAAGATGAACATCGATACCGACACCCAGTACGCGTTCACCCGGCCGTTGGCCGATCACTTCTTCCGCAACTACGACGGCGTGCTGAAGGTCGACGGCGAGGTCGGCAACAAGAAGGCCTACGACCCGCGCGCCTACAACAAGCTCGGCGAGATCGCCATGGCCGACCGGATCGTCCAGGCCGCCCAGCAGCTGGGCTCGGCCGGAAAGTCATTGTCCGTCTGAGGCGCTCCGCGGTGATGTCGAGCCTGCAGGGTGCCCGCCTGGCGAGCGCCCTGCAGGACTGCGGTGTGTGACGCCTTGGCACCTGTTACTCGTTGGCCGGGCTGGTCCCGCTGGTCGCGGTCCCCGATGGCACCGCTGGGTCCGCCTTCGCCTTGCGCGTGCGTGACGTGGCCAGGATCGAGCCAAGGATGACCAGCGGGAAGCCGATCGCCATGCCCTTGGTGAACGGCTCGTCCAGCAGCAGCACGCCCAATGTGATGGCCACCGCGGGATTGATGTAGGTGATCACCGTCGCCCTGGCCGGCCCCGCCTCGGCGATGAGCGCGAAGAACACCAGAAACGCGATCGCGGTACAGACCACGGCCAGGCCGACGATGGACCACGCGGCCGGCGCGGTGATCGCATCCGGCCACAACCACACCGAGAACGGCGCATACAGCACCGTCGCGACGATCAGCGACGCGGTGACCACGCCGAGGCTGGGCAGGTCGGCCAGTTTCCGGTTGATGATGATCGGCCCGACGGCGTAGCCGATCGCGGTCAGCATCACCGCGCCGACGGCCAGCAGGTCGTCGAACTGGATGTCCAGTCCGACCAGGCACGCCACCCCGGCGAAGCCGATCACCAGCCCGACGATCCGCCTGGCGTCGAGCCGGTCCTGACCGATAGTGGTCAGGATGATCGCCGCGATGAGCGGTACCACGGCGATCAGCAGCCCCGCTGTCGAGCTGTTCAGCCTGGTCTCGGCATGGCCGAGGAAGAACCACGGTCCGCTGATCTCCACCACGGTGTAGAGCAGCAGCACCTTCCAGCGGCGGAACACCGGGAGCAGCGCGCGCCGGTGCAGCGCCAGCGGGACGAGCAGCACAGCGGCGATCAACGTGCGCCCGAAGGCCACCACCAGCGGATCCACGTCCGCCACCGCGATCTTGATCAGCAGGTACGGGATACCCCAGATCACGCTGAGCGCACCGAAGAGAACCCAGCCGCGTCGCGTCATCGCCGTCCTTCCCTTGCCGCGCTGATCTGCCCGGTACGGCCTCCGAGGACTTCTACCTGTCGGGCGCCTCTTTCGGCGAACGTTATCGCTGACCCCTTACTTCCCCGAAGAGGCCGACTTGGTGACGCCGGGAAGATCAACACTTCAGGCCGTTTCGTGTCTTTGGACAGCACGGAATGGCCAGACTCGGTGATCATCCGGCTGATCCGCACAGACCACGGCGCCCTCGGGATCACGTCATTGTGATTCCAGCCGCCGCCGCGGCGTGTCGCTGGTCATGATCTGGGTCTGCTGGGGCAGAATGAGTTTGCTGGGACACTTGTTACTTGTGTGACTGGTGTTCTACGGTGAGGTGGGCCGTCCGCGAGGAGGCCCGCCCGGCGGCTTGGCTCCCCGCTCCTCGCACGCCGGGCGCCCTGGCACCTTGCAACCAACGGTCGAGCGGGGCGTGATCGGGTAGCGGTGTCGGGCAAGGGGAAGAGGCACTGCTGCATCCGGGCAACGCATGCTGCGGTGCCGCTGCGATGGCGGACGGCGACCGAGGAAGGGCGCCATGCGGCGTGCTCTGAGCATCGCGTCCATCGCGGCCGTCGTGGCGTCCACCATGGTCGTGCTGAGCGGACCGGCGTCGGCCGATCCGTCGGCCAACGACTGGTACCAGCTGCGGATGTGCGAATCGACGAACCGCTACACGATCAACACCGGGAACGGTTACTACGGGGCGTACCAGTTCGACCTGTCGACCTGGCGGTCGGTAGGCGGGTCGGGTTACCCGAACGAGTCCTCCGCGGAGGAGCAGGACTACCGCGCACTGATCCTGTACCGCCAGCGCGGCTGGAGTCCATGGACCTGCGCAACCATCGTCGGGCTGTCCGAGGATTCCGATGCAGGCTCCGGGGTGCAGCCGCCGGTGGGCGGCAACCAGGGCGGCGGAGGCGGAGCGGCCGAGGGTGACAGCCCGGCGCCGGCTCCGGACACCTCCGGCAGTACGGGGGCACCGGCCTACCCGGGCCGGCAGTTCTCCGAGGGCGACTACTCGGAGGACCTCAAGGCCTGGCAGAGGCAGATGGGCAGCAGGGGCTACGGGTTGGTCGGCACCGGCTATTTCGGGCCGAAGACCGAGGCCGCGGTGCTGGACCTGCAGGCCAAGGCCGGCCTGAACGTCGTCGGGTACATCGGGCCGAAGACCTGGGCGGCGGCCTGGGATACCGGTGCGTCGGCGGCGCCGGCGCCGGCCGCCGATCCCGCGACCTACACGCCGGTGACGAACGAGTCCTGCGGCGTCGGGGCAGCCACCGCACCCGCGTGGCCGGGACGCGAGTTCGTCGAGGGCGACACGGCGCGCGACCTGCAGTGCTTCCAGAAGCAACTGGGCAGTCGCGGGTACCCGCTGGTCGGCACAGGTTTCTACGGCCCGGCGACCAAGGCGGCCGTGGTGGACTTCCAGCAGCGCAACGGAATCAACCCGTCCGGCATTGTCGGGCCTCTCACCTGGGTCGCGGCGTGGCAGGGGAGCTGACACCCATTCGGCCCTGACGGGTGAAGCCAGGTCACGGATTGTCAAAGTGATCCGTGAAGCGGTAACACGTCCGTACCTGACGACGACGTTGTCGGTAGGAACGCCGCAGGTTCGACGTTCACCGACGCCCGCCTTCACGATGCCCGTGGCGGTGGAGCCCAGAGAGGCCCGGAGCATGCCGCTCCGGGCCTCTCTGTATGTCGGTCTGCAGTCGGCGGCGCGACGGGTCAGCCTGCCCGCACCCGGAGGTCCGGCGGCACATCGGGTCCGGCAGGGTGCTCGGCGAACGCGTGCTGCAGTGTGCGTCCCAGCGCCAGCTCGGCAACGGTGCCCTCGGCCCGGACCCGGCCCCGCTCGATGACCACGGCCCGGTCGCACAGCCGCTGCACCACATCCACGGTGCGGCTCGACATGACCACGGTGCCGCCGGCCTGCCGATGCCGGTGCAGCATCTCCTCCATGGATTGGGCGTTGTCCGGGTCCAACCCCACGAAAGGCTCGTCCAGCACGAGCACCCGCGGTGCGTGCAGGAGGGCGACCGCCAGGCCGATCCGCTTCGCCATCCCCGGGGAATAGGCGGCGATGGGACGGTCTCTGGCGCGTTCCAGATCGAGTGTCCGCAGCAGTTCCGCCGCGCGTTGCCGCACGAGCAGGGGTTCCATCCGGCGCAGCAGGCCCACGTACTCGAGCATTTCCGCACCGGTCAGCCGGTCGAACAGTACGGGCTTGTCAGGAAGGAATCCGACGTGCTGCTTGGCCTCGTCCGGATCCGGCCACACCGTCACACCGTCGATCACCGCGTTGCCGGAGTCCGGCCACAGCAGGCCGATCAGCACCCGGATCAGTGTGGTCTTCCCCGCGCCGCTCTGGCCGGCGATGCCGTAGAAGGATCCGCGGGGGATGGCCAGATCGACGCCGTCCACCGCGAGGACCTTGCCGAACGTCCTGGTCAGGCCGGTTGAATGGACGGCGTTGACGGTGCTGCGCACCGGGCGTCCGGTCAGGCTGAGTACGCCGGCCGAGGGATCGGGTGTCATCACTGGTCGACCCGACACGTGAGGCTGGACAGGGAGTTGACGCCCGACCACCGGCCGGGAGATTGGCTCATTAGCGTTGGTCATCAAGACTCCTCACTCATAGCACGGTGAGTTACACGCATGCGCTTGTACTGCATCATCGTGCGTGCTGGGAGGAATGTGACGGAAGAGTCTTTGGACCTAGGAACCGGCTGCGGCGAAAACCATCGGCAGCACCAGCAGCATGGTCAGCGACCAGGTGCAGTGCGTGAGGATCGGTCCAAGGATTCCGCCGCTCGACCGGCGCTGCAGTCCGAGCAGGACGCCCAACATCACCGCGGCGAACACCAGCATGGGGTTACCCGTCGCCACCGTGGTCAGCGAATAGATGACGGTCGAAATCGCTACCGGGTGCCAGATACCGATTGCCGCGAACAGCGCACCTCGGAAAAAGATCTCTTCGGCGATGCCGTTCATCACGGTGACCAGCGCGACCAGCGGTAGCGACTGGTACCTGGCGAAGGCCAGCACGTTCTCGGTGTAGGCGCGCAGCGGCTCGATCTCCCGGACGATCAGTGCCCCCAGGATGAAGACCACGGCCGTCACCAGCCCCAGCAGCACCGGAATGATGACCGGGCGGCGCAGTTCGCCGCGGAAGTTGATCCGCCCCAAGTGCAGCGGGCCGGAGGCGAATCCGCCGATCACCCAGGTGGCGGCCAGCGCGATCGTCAGCGGATAGAAGAAGGGGCTGTCCGGCCGCACATTGAGGGAGAAGCCGAGCAGCGGCGCGCCGATGACCAGGGTGATGCCGGCGACGATCCGCCGACGCAGGAACGCCCGGTCGCTCTCCCGGTGGTCCCGGTCGACCTTGTCGATCAGCGCCGGCCGCAGGGCCTCACTCAGGCGTGTCGGCCACGCCCTCATCGCGGCGTCGTGTCCGGGTCGGCCACGGCTGAGTCGACTGAGCGGGCGGTGTCCTGCTGGTCGTCCTGGTCCCGGTGGGCTTCTTCTGCCGCGCGTTCCCGCAGGGCCA
>Ga0209385_1000846_pt1 | contig 12738 bp, 9 predicted proteins | sample NGEPerB_FD_184506 | JGI IMG/M metagenome (GOLD analysis project Ga0209385, IMG submission 184506) | Arctic peat soil microbial communities from the Barrow Environmental Observatory site, Barrow, Alaska, USA - NGEE PermafrostAB12-B... | ecosystem: Environmental > Terrestrial > Soil > Wetlands >... | reverse complement strand
CCGCTGTACACGTCGATGCCGATCGGTCTCGCAGGCACAACGGCTGACGGTGACATAGACCTGGTCAACAAGTCCGCGCACGTAATCGGCGGACTGCCCGGTGTGCCGGGGTTCTCCGGTGAGTTGATCGTGGTCAGCCCCTACGCCTACTTCCGGTCCTACGGCGCGACGAAGTACTCCTCGGCGGGCGACTCCACCCTGAGCGTGAATCCGGCCGTGTCGAGCGTATCGAGTCCGGCCTGGCTGATAGGGCAGATCGTGACCCTCGCCAACGATCCCGCTCTGTCTCCGGTTCTGGTGGGCACCGAGCAGGAGGCGAGTGGCTCGACGTATCACATTCGCGTCGAGGTGACCAAGGCAGTGGCGCAGACCGCGCTGAACAGCGTCGGCCAGGCCGCCGGAAGCGGCAAGCTGGACCTCTGGATCACGCAGGACAGCTTCCAGCTCGAGCGCCTCGAGTTCTCGAGCGCAGATCCGTCGGCCGGAGTCGCGGCCTTCCGGGTCGTCCTGTCGAACTGGAACAACGTTCCGGCAATCCTGGCTCCTGATCCGGACAACATCGAGATCCCGGCCCTGCCATCGAGCGGGGCGTAGGCGCGGTCCAAACCCAATAAGCCGAGATGAATTCGCCGCCCATACAATTCTCAGGTGAGCGAAACCCCAAGCGGCGGGCGGCAAGCCCGCACTGACATCGCGCGCGCCGGGGATTCACGCGGTCCTGAGGACAGCCTGTCGAGCGGTGCCACGCCCGGCAGCCCCACGCCCGCCCAAGAGGCGCCGTTGCAGGACGAGCCGCCATTCCCGCAAGGAGAACCGGCCCCTCCAGGCGAGGCCCCGCCCGAGGCGTTCGACGGGCCACGTATCGAGGCCTACGAGGCGTCCCCGTTCGAGCCCGAGCCGGTGGCCTTGGCCGAGCGCCAGGCCGCCGCGGATGCTCTGGCCGGACGCATCCTGAGCAGGCTCAACCCAGAGCAGCAGCGAGCGATCACCACGACGGAAGGTCCCGTCCTGATCCTGGCCGGGGCGGGCAGCGGCAAGACGCGGGTGCTCGCGCACCGTGTCGCCTACCTGATCGGAGTCCGTGGCGTTCGGCCGTGGCAGATACTCGCCGTCACCTTCACCAACAAGGCCGCGGCCGAGCTGCGGGCCCGGATTACCGGCCTCGTCGGTGAGGAGGCCGGCCGCGAAGTGGCCATGGGTACGTTCCATGCCATGTGCGCCCGCGTCCTGCGTCGTGACGGTGCGGCTATTGGCCTTGACCCGCACTTCGTGGTCTACGATTCGGTCGACCAGCAGGCCCTCATGAAGCAAGTCCTCAAGGATGAGGATTTGCCGATCACCGGCGAGTACAAGCCCGCCTCCATCCTTGCCTCTGTCTCGCGGGCCAAGAATGAGATGCTCGATGCGGACTTCCTCGCGGCCAACGCCCACACCCATCGCGAGCGCGAGATCGCTCGGCTGTTCGGTCGCTACCAGACGCGGCTTCGAGCGGCAAACGCACTGGACTTCGACGATCTACTGCTCGAGGCCGTGCGGCTGTTCCAGGACGCGCCGTCGGTGTTGGAGCGCTACCAGAGCCGCTGGCGCTACCTTCACGTAGACGAGTACCAGGACACCAACCGGCCACAGTATCTGTGGGTCAAGAGCCTTGCCGCCGCCCACAACAACCTGTGTGTAGTCGGCGACGACGATCAGTCGATCTACTCCTGGCGCGGCGCCGACATCCGCAACATCCTGGACTTTGAGGGCGATTACCCTGCCGCCGCGGTCGTCAAGCTGGAACAGAACTACCGCTCCACCCAGCTGATCCTCGATGCCGCACACGCCGTGGTCACCCACAACTCCTCGCGCAAGGACAAGAAGCTCTGGACCGACAACGCCGGTGGGACCAAGATCCAGCGCTTCGAGGCCTACAACGAAGAGGAGGAGGCCGAATGGATCGCGCGCCAGATCGAGGAGCTGACGGGCGGCAGGAGCTCGATCCTGACCAGACGGGCCGACGAAGAGGCCGAGCATTGGCAGCGCGGCGATATCGCCGTCATGTATCGGACCAACGCCCAGAGCCGAGCGATCGAAGAGGCCTTCCTGCGCTACGGCATCCGCTACCAGCTCGTGGGTGGGACGCGCTTCTACCAGCGCCGCGAGGTCAAAGACGCCCTGGCTTACCTGCGAATATTGCGCAACGACACTGACCAGGTCAGTTTCGAGCGCATCCTCAACGTACCGGCCAGGGGTGTCGGCGAGAAGACGCTGGATGAGTTGCGCGTTGAAGCCGCCGGGGGACGGACGATTGTGCCCGAAGGGGCGGCAGACCCGGTGGCGCCCGAGCCGACGTACTGGAGCGCCGTTCTGGCGGCCGCCGAGGGGCGCATCGAAGCGTTGGGGCCGCGGCCTCGCGCCGCATTGAGTGGTTTTGCGGTTCTGGTGTCGCGGCTTCGGACCCGGATCGGCGTGTTGGCGCTGCCCGAGCTGTTGGACGCCGTGCTGGAAGAGTCGGGCTACCGGGCCATGCTCGCCGATGGCTCCGAGGAGGGCGAGGAGCGCTGGGCCAACCTGCTCGAGCTGAGGTCGGTGACCACTCGCTACGACGATCTCTCGCCCGATGACGCGCTCGATCGTTTCCTGGAGGAGACGGCCCTTGTCGCGGACCAGGACTCGTATGAAGTCGGCGCGGACGCCGTGACCCTGATCACCCTGCATGCGGCCAAAGGACTCGAGTTTCCCGTCGTCTTTATCGGGGGCCTGGAGGAAGGCGTCTTCCCCCACAGCCGATCGCTCGACGACGAGAAGCAACTCGAGGAGGAGAGGCGGCTCGCCTACGTGGGCATCACTCGAGCCAAGCGGCGGCTGTTCCTTTCCCACGCCGCGCGGCGAGCCACCTGGGGCCAGGGTGGCCTGTCGGTCCCGAGCCGTTTTCTGTTCGAGATCCCGGCGGAGCTGATGTCAGGGCCTCGACTGGAACGCGCCGACGAGTTCAACGACGACATCGGAGACGTGGATCCGGACATCGTATTTGGGCGGCGGCTTGGCAGCCGCTTCGGCACGCCGATCCGGCCCGCCGGCGGCGCCTACAGGAGTGGCGGGGGCCCGGCGGGCGGCCCCAGGGCAGGGGAGACGTTCAAGCCCACTCGCGATCTCGGAGCCCGTCGCGAGGCCTACAACTCGGGGGCGCGCTCCGGCAGTCTCCAGGTGCCCGGGAGTGCGCACCCGGGCGGGTCACGAGGACTCGGGCCGCGACCGACCGATCCGGCGAGATCGCCCTCGCCGCGCCCAGCCCCGGCGTCCCGACCCCGGATTCCCGGCGAGCGCCAGTACCGCGACGGTGACCGCGTTCGTCATCCCCGTCTTGGAGATGGCATCGTCGTCTCCTCCAAGCTGACTCGCACCGATGAGGAGGTCACCGTCGCTTTCTCGAATGGGGGCGGCGTCAAGACGCTCCTGGCCAGCATGGCGAACCTGGAATTCACCGATTGACTAGAATCCGCGGGAGTCACGGAGCGGTGCTATCGGCACGGCGATTGGCAGAAACAGATGGGACGGTTTCGATGGCGAGGAAGTCCAACGTTTCTCGGGCAAGCGGAGGCAAGCTTGGCGGCAAGGCCTCGACCGAGCCGTGCGCTTGCTGCGGCATTGCCCCGGATCCGCGCGGCCGGCCGTTCTCGATAGTCTTCGAACAGCCTGACGTGGTTTCGGAGATCGAACCAGAGTTGCTCGACACCTGGGGTAGCGATCCGTTCCTCGCAATCAAGAACGTCGGCTTTTTTGTTCGGGTCATCCTGCCCGTCCAGCTCACGGACGGTTACTCGGTGGCCTTCGGAACGTGGCTTGAGGTGAGGGACTACGATTTCCGCGAGGCCTGGAGGACCTGGAACGCCCCCGAGTACGCCAAACTCGCACTGGACGGCTACGTGGCCAACGACATCGAGCCGTGGAGTCCATTCCCGCATGCGATGGTCCGAGCAGTGGTGCGTGACGTGGAGCAGGTTCCCTACCTGGCCACCAGCGACGACCCGTTCTTCGCTCGGATCCTCGGCGAAACCTTGCCTCATGCGGACGTACTGACCCACTACGCCGAGCTGCTCAAGACGGATCCGCAACTGGAAGACTGATCGCGGCCGTGCTCGACGAGGCGGCCGTAGTGGAGGGCGAGCGTGACGGAGCCGGTGGAACGGACGACGGGGCTGCCGACGGCAGCCCCGGAGGCGACCGGGCTGGAACTGCCGGTTGCGGCAGAGGCGTTAGAGGCCGCGCTGGGACTCGGAGAGGAGCGCGCGCGTGCCCGGCGCGACGAGCTGGTTCCCATCATCCGCCGCGCCAACGACCTGTACTACGTCTCGGACGCCCCAGAGCTGAGTGACGCCGAGTACGACCTCATGATGCGCGAGCTCGTCGCGATCGAGGCGGCCTTCCCGCCGCTCGTGACGCCCGACTCGCCGACTCAGCGCGTGGGAGCTGCGCCCGCCGGGGCCTTCGGCAAGGTCGTCCACGGGCGGCCGATGCTCTCACTCGGCAACGTCTTCAGCGAGGATGAACTGCGGGCGTTCGATGCCCGAGTGCGACGCGGTCTGGGGTTGGCGCCGGCACCGGCCCTCGCGCCTGATCTCCGCTACGTGGCGGAACTCAAGATCGACGGCCTGGCCATCTCGTTGTGCTATGAACAGGGCCGCTTCGCACAGGGCGCGACGCGCGGCGACGGCGCCACGGGCGAGGACGTGACCGCCAACCTGAGAACGATTTCTGTTCTGCCTGATCGGCTGCGCGAGCCGGCCACGGTGCAGGTGCGGGGCGAAGTGTTCATGCCGAAGGCCGAGTTCGCCCGCATCAACGCCGAGAGGGAAGAGGCCGGCCTGCCGACGTACGCCAACCCTCGCAACAGCGGGGCAGGCTCGCTGCGCCAGATCGACTCGCGCGTGACCGCGGAACGGCGACTCTCGTCCTGGTCGTACCAACTCATCGAGGAAGGCCCGGACGGACGGCCGACGGTAGCGAGTCAGTCGGAGGCGCTGGCTCGGCTCGCCGCCCTAGGCTTCCCGGTCAACCCGGACCGGGCCGAGGGGCTCGACATCGAGGGCGTGATCGGCTTTCTTCGGGAGTGGCATGACAAGCGCCACGATCTGCCTTACGAGAACGACGGCGTGGTGGTCAAGGTCGACCGTTTCGACCAGCAGGAGCGGCTGGGCGTGGTGGCGCGGGCGCCGCGCTGGGCCGTCGCGTACAAGTTTCCGCCGGAGCAGGTCGAGACCGTTCTGGAGGACATCGTCCCGTATGTCGGCCGGACCGGCACGCTGACCCCGGTCGCGCATATGCGCCCCGCGAAGGTTGCCGGTTCCACGGTTGCGCGGGCAACTCTTCACAACCTCGACGAGGTGAGACGCAAGGACCTGCGGATAGGGGACTGGATCGTTCTCCAGAAGGCAGGCGATGTCATTCCGGAGGTCGTGCGGTCGCTCCCAGAGCGTCGGACGGGCGCCGAGCGCCTCTTCGAGATGCCGGCGGCCTGCCCGGTTTGTGGCACGGCCGTTGTCCGCGACGAGGGTGCGGTCCGCCACTACTGCCCGAACTCCCGTTGCCCGGCGAGGCTGGCCCAGGAGTTCGCCCACTTCGCCGGCCGCGGCGGCATGGACATCGACGGCGCCGGGTGGGCCGTCCTGGAGCAGCTGCTCGCTGCCGGACTGGTCAAGACGCGCGGCGATTTCTACCGGTTGACCGTCGAGGATCTCGAAGGCCTCGACCGGTTTGGCCGCAAGAGCGCAGAGAACCTGAAGACTTCGATTGAACGATCGCGGCGGCGGCCACTGGCGCGGGTCCTCAACTCGCTCGGTATTCCCCAGGTGGGCGAGTCCACGGCCATCGATCTGGCGGGTTGGATCGCTTCCCGCTGGCCACCCAAGGGGGTCGACGCGAGGGAGTGGACCGCCCTCGTGGCTCGGTCACTTCCCGGCGTCACCGCCGAGGAACTCATGGAAGTGCCGGGTATCGGGCCCGTGGTGGCATCGGCGATTGCCGGCTACTTCGCCGCGCCCGATACCGCGGCCGTGCTGGCGGACCTCGTTGATGCCGGAGTAGTTGCCGAGCCGTCCGCCAGACGAGTGGCTCCGGGGAGTGGCCCGGGGAGTGGCGCCGCCGCCGGCCCGCTGGCCGGCAAGACGGTCGTGGTCACTGGCAGTCTCGCCGGCTTCGACCGTGCTGGAGCGGAGGAAGCCGTGCGCGCTGCCGGCGGCAAGGCCGCCGGCTCGGTCTCGAAGAATACCTCGTACGTGATCGCGGGCGAGGACGCCGGCTCCAAGCTGGCCAAGGCCACGGACCTGGGCGTTCCCATCCTGGACGAGGATGGCTTCCGGAGGCTCCTGGCGGGCGAGGAGCCGTAGGCGGGACCCGCGGGCAGGAGTTCGTCGCCTCAGGCGCCCCTATGCCGCATTCACCCCATCGCTGAGTTGATCTGCCCCCAGATCCATTCGGGTCGCCACTCTGCGTCCGGGCCCAACAGCAGCCGCGGCGCCCGCCACGTCTCCTGCCAGCCGCGGACCTGCAACTCGGTCCACGCTCGCTCGTGCTCGTGGGGAATACCGGCGCGCACCCAATTGCCCTCGGGAACCACATGGCGGTGCAAGTCCAGCAGGAAGAGGCCATCCTCGAAGCGCGGCGCCACGATAGCGCCGTACATTCGCTCGGCGGGAAGCAGGAAGCCGCGCAGACTCGCCGCCGCGCCTGATTCGAACGCTGCATCCTCAAGCACCCAGCCGGCCGCCTCGGCCAGTAGCCCAACCGGCACCGAGCGGTCCTCGCCGGTCGCGAGCCGATCGAGCTCGAATATCGCCTCCAGATCGGTCGGCCCGACCGCTCGAACCCGTGTGCCGGGGGGTGGCGCGGGCGGTTCGGGCAAGTGGTCCGCCTGCAGCTGGTGATAGCAGGTGGCGAAGCGGAAGCCCATGTGTTCATACAAGGGCCGCCCCGAGTCGGTTGACTCCAGCGACAGAGTCACGCAACCCGCCGCCCGCAATGCGTCGCAGATCGTCTCGGTCATGGCCCTACCCAGGCCGCGCCGCCTCAGCCCTTCCTCCACGACGATCGCGCCGATCCACCCGATCGGCCGGCTCATCGTTCCGACGCCCGTGGCCACGACTCGTCCATCGACGATGCCAACCAGCGGCAGACACGTCGATGTCCGCAGCACGAACTCGTAGAACCGCCGCCGATCGCGCCAGCCCTGGGCGCGACCGAGCGCTACCGCCGCGTCCACGTCGATCGCGGTCATTGCCCGGATCTCGAGAGCTTTCACCGGCGTCCCATCTCCCTTCGGCGGCGAAGGCCGAGACTGTACCGCGCCGAGGGCCCGGTTGGGCGACCAGGACCGACGGCGCGTGGAAGGAGCACCCAGACTCGTGGCCTGAGCCGGCATGATGCGGCCGGTTCGGGGCATCCTTCCGAGCCGCGGTCGCTTGGGTGGGTTTCTGTCCGGTATCATCCCGCAATGGCCAACCTGACCCGTGCCGATGTAGAGCACGTCGCCCATCTCGCGCGCCTCGGTCTCAGCGAGGACGAGTTATCGCGCCTTGAGGGGCAGCTGAACCACATTCTCGATCAGTACGCCGTGCTGACGGCGCTCGATACCGAGCACATCCCACCCACGGCCCAGACGATCGAAGTGCAGAACATCTTGCGCGAAGACGTCGTCGGGCCATCTCTGGCGGTGGAAGACGCCCTGGCCAACGCCCCCGAGCGAAGTGGCGGCCACTTTGTGGTGCCGGCGATCCTGGGCGGCGAGGGTGGGGCGTAGTCAATGACCGACCTGACCCGCCTCCACGCCCATGAGATGGCCGCGCTCCTTCGCAGCGGCGAGATTTCGTCGCGCGCCCTGACCGAGGCTCACCTGGCCGTCGCCGAGCGGCAAAACCACGCCCTCCACGCCTGGCTCGTGATCTTTCGCGCCGGGGCCCTGGCGCAAGCGGACGCGGCCGACTCCCGAATCGCCGCCGCGCGCCGTGAGGGCCCGGCCGCGCTCAATGCGCTCCACCCGCTGTGCGGCGTTCCGCTCGGCCTCAAAGATCTCGTCTCCGTCAAAGGCGGCCAGGCCACGGCCGGCTCCAAGATCCTCGAGGGCTACATCGCCCCCTTCGACTCCACGGTCACTACCCGTCTACGCGAGGCCGGAGCCGTCTTCATCGGCAAGACCAACATGGACGAGTTCGCCATGGGCTCGTCCACGGAGCATTCAGCGTACGGACCCACGGCCAACCCCTGGGACCTGACTCGCGTCCCGGGCGGCAGCTCCGGTGGGTCGGCCGCCGTCGTCGCCGCGTACCATGCCCCGGTCTCGATCGGCACCGACACCGGCGGCAGCATCCGCCAGCCCGCGTCGTTGTGCGGGATCGTCGGCATGAAGCCGACGTACGGCCGAGTCAGCCGCTTCGGGATCGTGGCCTTTGCCAGCTCACTTGACCAGATCGGGCCGTTCGCGCGAGACGCCCGCGACGCCGCGATCCTGCTCCACGCGGTCTCGGGGCGTGACGAACGCGACGCTACTTCGGCGCCCGAGCCGGTCCCCGCGGACCTACTGCAACTCCCCAGCGGCGACGACGAGGCGGCCGGCTACCTCAAAGGCAAGCGCCTCGCGCTGCCGGCGGAGTACTTCGTCGAGGGCATGGAGCCCGGTGTGGCTGCTCGCGTCCGTGAGGCGGTCGCGGCGATGGAGCAAGCCGGTGCGATCGTCGAAGAAGTCTCGCTGCCGCATACGGTCTACGGCCTGGCCACTTACTACATCATCGCCCCGGCCGAATGCAGCTCCAACCTGGCCCGCTTCGACGGGGTCAGGTTCGGTCACGCCGATCGAAGCTCCGGCGAGTTCATCGCCGACTACCTCCGTACGAGAGGCGCCGGTTTCGGGCCGGAGGTCAAGCGTCGGATCATGCTCGGCACGTACGCTCTTTCGGCCGGCTACTACGACGCGTACTACCTCAAGGCGCAGAAGGTGCGAACCCTCATCATGTCGGACTTCGACGCCGTCTGGGCGGCCGGCTTCGACGCGATCTGCGCGCCGGCGAGCCCCACCGTGGCTTTCCCCATGGGCGCCAAGATGAACGACCCGGTGGCCATGTACCTCTCGGACGCCTGCACCCTGCCGGTCAACATGGCTGGCCTGCCGGGGATGTCGATCCCGGCTGGTCTATCCGACGGTCTCCCGGTCGGCCTCCAGATCATTGGGGCGCCGTGGAGCGAGCTTTCGATGCTCCGTCTGGCCCGCGCGTACGAAGCGATCACGGCCAGAGCAACCTGGCGGGACCTCGAGCCCGCCGAGCTGCAGCTGACCGACGATCCGAACACGCCCAGCCCGATCGAGCGGAAGGAGCGCCTCAAGAGCGCGTCCGCCACGGGTTCCGGCCAAGCCTGAGGACACACCGATGACCACCCCGACGACCCACCCCGGCAGCAACCGACTGACAACGGATCCCTCAATCCTCAACTCCGAATCCGAGCCGGAGCGCCCGCCGCTCTCCACACGCGTGCTGTCGCGCCGCGTCGACGAAGTGCCGCGCTCGGGCATCCGCCGCTTCTTCGACATCCTTGCGACGATGACCGACGTCATCAGCCTGGGTGTCGGCGAGCCTGACTTCGACACGCCCGAGCAGGTCATCGAAGCCGGCCGGCACAGTCTGGCCTCGCGCCGGACGCACTACGCCTCGAACTACGGAACGATCGAGCTGCGCCGCGCCCTGGCGCACCATATCGAGCGCATGTACGGCGTTCGCTACGATCCGACCGAGGAGATCCTGATCACCATAGGTGCCTCGGAGGGGTTGGACGTGGCGATCCGGGCGACCATTGACCCGGGCGACGAGGTGATCCTTCACGAGCCCTCCTACGTCTCGTATCGGCCGGCGGTGATCTTCGCCGGAGGCGTCCCGGTGGGCGTTCCTACGACCATCAACGAGGACTTTGCCCTTGATCCGGCCAAGGTTGAGGCGGCCATAACGCCGCGGACCAAGGCCATGCTGATCAACTACCCGTGCAACCCGACCGGCGCGGTTCTCCCGCCTGATGTCCAGGACGAGATCGCGCGCATCGCCGTTCGGCATGACCTGCTCGTCTATAGCGACGAGATCTACGATCGCCTCGTCTACGGCGGCTACCAGATGCGGACCATGAGCTCGCTGCCTGGCATGCGCCGTCGGACGGTGCTGATGGGCGGGTTCTCGAAGGCCTATGCCATGACCGGTTGGCGCATCGGTTACGTCTGCGCTCCCTCGGAAATACTCGAAGGGATCCTGAAGGTCCACCAGTACGTGATCATGTGCGCCCCCACGGTGGCCCAGGACGCGGCCCTCGAGGCTCTCAAGACGGGCGAGCCGGATGTAGCCCGAATGGTCGGCCAGTACGACACTCGTCGGCGCCTGGTGGTCGACGGGTTGAACGCCATCGGCCTGCGGACCTTCGAGCCGCTGGGCGCGTTCTATGCCTTCCCGCAGATCATCTCCACCGGCCTGACCAGCGATGCGTTCGCGGAGGCTCTGCTGCAGGAGGAGTCCGTGGCCGTAGTGCCGGGCACAGCGTTCGGCGAGGCCGGCGAGGGCCACGTACGGTGCTGCTACGCGACCAACGAGGCCGAGTTGCGTGAGGCTCTCGTCCGCATCGAGCGTTTCGTCAAGCGTCGGGCCGGCGGGGCGTGATCGTGGCCGAGGCCGCGGGCAAGAGCGGGGCGCTGGAGCGTTACGAAGCCGTCATCGGCATAGAGATCCACTGCCAGCTCAAGACCGTCAGCAAGATGTTCTGCGGCTGCTCCACCGAGATCGATGGAGCAGCACCGAACAGCCACTGCTGCCCGGTGTGTCTGGGCCTGCCGGGTGTCCTGCCGACGATCAACAAGACGGCGGTCGAATTCGTCATCGCGACCGGCTTCGCGATCGAGGCCACGATTGCGCAGACAACGCGCTGGGATCGCAAGAACTACTTCTACCCGGATCTGCCCAAGGGCTACCAGATCAGCCAGTACCAGCTGCCGTTGGCAGCCAACGGCCGGCTGACCTTCGACACGAGCGACGGCCCGTTCACGGTGTGCGTGCGGCGGGCTCACCTCGAGGAGGACACCGGCCGACTCATCCACGCCGAACTTGGTGGACGTCGCGTGAGCCTGATCGACTTCAACCGGTCCGGCATGCCGCTCATGGAGATCGTCACCGAGCCCGACATTCGCACGGCCGAACAGGCTCGCCGCTACGCCGAAGAATTGCGATTGCTGATGCGGACGATCGGTGCCTCCGACGCGGAGATGGAGAACGGCCAGATGCGGGTCGAGGCCAACGTCTCGATCCGGCCGCGCGGTCGGGAGGCGTTCGGTACCCGGGTCGAAGTCAAGAACATGAACTCGATGCGGGCCGTGGAGCGGGCCATCGCGTTTGAGATCGAACGTCAGGCGGTCGCTGTCGACGCCGGCGAGACGATCCACATGGAGACTCGCGGCTGGGATGAGGCGCGTCAGTCGACGTACCACATGCGGCCCAAGGAAGAAGAGAACGACTACCGCTACTTCCCCGAGCCGGACCTTCCGCCGTTGCTGACCTCGCCCGAATGGCTGGCCGAGATCAAGGCCCGCCTGCCGGAGCTGCCGGCGGCCGTCAGGACTCGCTACCAGGACGAACTCGGCCTTTCGTCCTACGACTCGATGGTGCTGGTAGGCGATCCCGCGGCGAAGGCTCTTTTCGAAGGGGCGCTGGCGGCCGGCACGGGCGTGCCGGCGAAGCTAGTAGCCAACTGGGTCGCGGGCGAGTACATGCGTCTCGCCAAGGGCGAGACCGGGGCGGCAGGCAGCGTTGATCCGGCCGAGCTGGCGGCCCTGGTGAAGCTGGTGGCCGACGGCGCGATCTCGGGGACAAACGCCAAAGAAGTCCTGGCCGAGCACTACACGTCGGGCGCGCCCGTGGCCGCGATAATCGAGTCGCGTGGCTTCCGCCAGATCTCGGATGCGGGTGCGCTTGGCACGGCCATAGACGCGGTGCTGGCCGCAAACCCGGCCGCTGTCGCCGACTACAAAGCCGGCAAGGGTGCCGCGGTCGGTTTCCTCGTCGGTCAGGTCATGAGGGCGACCCGTGGCCAGGCCAACGCGGCGATGGTCGGCGCGGCCCTGCGCGAACGTCTCGACAAAGCCGATTAGGCCGCCGAAGGAGCTGCGAATGGGCGCGATCAACCTGGTGTGCTGGGGCCTGGGCGTCGTGCTCATCGCCCTCGGATACGTCCGCGCCCGCGGTCCGTGGGGCCGCTACCAGGAGCTGAAGGCCCAGGAGGCGAACATCGCCCGCTACGAAGGCTGGCGCGGCTCCCGGCTCCGTGACGATGGGCCCAGTGCCGCCTCGCTGATGGCCGAGCAACTGCGCCGCAGGGCCCAGATCGCTGGACTCGTGGCTGTGGCCGGTTTCGTCCTGGTATTCGTGGGCTTCGCGCTCCGCTAACCCGGGGCGGGTGCCCGAGCGGTGGTTGATCGTCAGTCGCGCGGGACCCTTCGCAGTTCGATCGCAGTGCAGCGATCCATGACGACCGCCAGCCCCCCTTCGGCGGCGATACGGGCGGCCTCGAGATTCACAACGCCCAGCTGCAGCCAGAATGCCCGAGCACCGATGGCAACGGCTTCGCGGGCCACCTCTTCGGTCAGCTCCGAGCGGCGGAAGACGTCCACGATGTCGATGGGCCCGCCCGCGACAGCCTCGGCGAGCGTGGCTACGGCTGGGACACCGGCCACCTCCGTCTCGT
>Ga0209385_1000845_pt1 | contig 12739 bp, 13 predicted proteins | sample NGEPerB_FD_184506 | JGI IMG/M metagenome (GOLD analysis project Ga0209385, IMG submission 184506) | Arctic peat soil microbial communities from the Barrow Environmental Observatory site, Barrow, Alaska, USA - NGEE PermafrostAB12-B... | ecosystem: Environmental > Terrestrial > Soil > Wetlands >... | reverse complement strand
CTGCGTCCCCTTGCCCACGCCGGGTGGACCGAGTAATACGAGATGCCAGGGTCGCGGTCCGACGGGACCGAGATCATTGCAATTCGCGCCGGGACCTTGCAGCCAGGCGATGCGATTGCCAATGGGACCCATAACGTTGTCAAGCTACCCTACTCTCGCGGCGTGGGCGAGCCCGATGATGCCGGAAATGCAGGAAATCGTCGTAAGGAAAAACACTTAACCGGTCGCGTAGCCGCGCTTATCCCGGCCGTTCGTCGGACTCAGCGGACTCATGCGGCCCACAACCGCAAAACGCGTTTTGCGTTGGACGGAAAGGAATCCTTGGGGTGTAGCCGCGAGCGCCAGCCCCTCGCCAAGCTCGGGCCCTGAGCCTGCCGAACGGGCGAGTGGATTTGGAATCGGCTGTCCACTCGCTGGCGCTCGCGACCACAAAGCAGGCGCTGTTTCCTAGGGCCGGATGTAGGGCGCACGGCAATGAAACCGTAACCAAAGTCGTGAGGCTTTGGGCCCGTCGGTCGGACCTTCGTCCAAACTCTCACAAATCTGTCTACGATTCAACCAGCGGCTACTTGATCAGCGCATCGATCAAGATCGGCGGCGCCGCGGGCCGCGCGCCGATCTTAAAGGCTGCTTGGGTCAACTTCAGTGCGGCAGCGAGAAGCTGTCCGTCATTCACATGAATCGTGCAGAGCCGGCCGCCGCGGGGGATGCGCTCGCCGATTTTCACGAGGTCAGTGATGCCCACGGCGTGGTCGACGGCGGCCGAGACATTCGCCCGGCCGGCACCGAGCAGCAACGCCGCCTGCGCGATGGCCATCGGGTCAACGTCGACGACATGGCCGGATTTCCCGGCGTGAACTTCCCGGGTGAACTTGGCGCCGGGCAGACGCGTATAATCGTCGATCACGGCCACATCGCCTCCTTGCGCGGCGATGAGGTCGCGGAATTTCACCAGCGCGGAGCCGTCGGCGATGGCGTTTTCGAGTCGCGCGCGAGCGACAGAAGGCTTCGTGGCCGCCTTCCCCAGCAGGAGCATCTGCACCCCAAGCGCGAAGGTGACCTCCATGAGATCGGCCGGCCCACGACCCTTGAGCGCCTCAATCGACTCGATGACTTCGACCGCATTGCCGACGGCATGGCCGAGCGGCTGATCCATCGCCGTGAGCAGCGCTCGCGTCGGTTTGCCCATGGCCTTGCCGATCGCCACCATGGCGGTGGCGAGTTCCCGCGCGCGGGCCTTCTCTTTCATGAATGCGCCTCGGCCGAACTTCACGTCGAGCACCAACGCATCGATGCCCTCGGCGAGTTTCTTCGACATGATGCTCGCGCAGATGAGGGGAATCGACTCGACGGTGGCGGTGACGTCGCGCAACGCGTAGAGCTTGCGATCGGCGGGCGCGATCTCGGCGGTCTGGCCGATCATGGCCACGCCGATGCGCCGGATCTGGGCGGCGTAGGCGTCGAGCGAAAGGCCGACCTGGAAACCCGGGATGGATTCGAGTTTGTCGAGCGTGCCGCCGGTGTGGCCCAGACCGCGTCCGCTGATCATCGGCACCGGCACGCCACAGGCGGCCACCAACGGAGCCAGGATGAGCGAAACCTTGTCGCCGACCCCGCCCGTGGAATGCTTGTCCACCTTGACGCCAGGGATGCCGGCAAGGTTCGCGACCGCCCCGGAGCGCATCATGGCCGCGGTCAGGCAGGACGTCTCATCCGCGGTCATCCCGCGCAAGAAAACCGCCATGAGCAACGCGGCCGCCTGGTAATCAGCCCACCCGCCGTGGGTGACGCCGCGGACAAAGGCGGCGATTTCTTCAGGCGTGAGAACGTGACCGTCGCGTTTGCGGGCGATGATGGCCTGGGGAAAGGCGGGGGCTGCCATGCCGGGCAGCATGACAGCCGCCCGTCAGGCGGCAAGAAGGGGGATGGGGCGTCGTGTTCCCACGAAAGATGTGGGTCTAAAGAGCGCCAGCGAGCTGGCGGCCTGCAATTGCACGTCCAAACCGGAACGCCCTGGCAACTACCGGCGGCGGCGTTTGACGCCGAGCTGGGCGACCGAGAAGCGGACGAGGCTTTCCAGCCGTTCGATCTCGGCGGGATCCAGCTTCTCCTTGCCCTTGAGCGCATCCTCGGCGCGCTGGATGGCTTTTTCGGCGGCGTCCTCGTCGATCTGGGCTTCGTTGATCGCAAATTCGGCGAGGATCTTGACGCGATCGCCGTCGATCTCGGCAAAGCCGGCGCCCACCACCAGAGTTTTGGTCTCGCCGCCCTTGGTCACCCGGAGTTCGCCATCCGCCACCTGCGTCAGCAACGGAATGTGACCCGGCAGAATGCCGATCTCGCCCTCGAGGGTCGGGATCACGACCGTGTCAATCGTGTCGCTGTAAACCCGGTCTTCAGGCGTGACGATTTCGAGAGTCAGAGGCATGGTGGGGAAAAGGCTGAAGGGATGAAAAGCTGAAGGACTGAAAGCTGAAACACTGGAGGTCCGGGCGTCAGGATGTCTGCTGCAAAACTGCTGGCTGGTTCAGCTTTTCAGGCGTTCAGTTCTTCAGACTTTCTTGCTGGCCGCCAGCACGTCTTCGATGGCCCCCTTCATATAGAAATCGCCCTCGGAGACATCGTCGAGCTGGCCGTCGAGGATCATCTTGAAACCGCGCACGGTGTCCTTGACCGACACGTGTTTGCCGGAAAAGCCGGTGAAGACCTCGGCCACCGTGAACGGCTGCGAAAGGAACTTCTGGATTTTCCGGGCGCGGTAAACGGTCTGCTTGTCTTCGGGCGAGAGTTCGTCGAGGCCGAGAATAGCGATGATGTCCTGCAGGTCCTTGTAGCGTTGGAGGACGCGCTGCACCCCGCGGGCCACCTCGTAATGTTCGGCGCCGACGATCTCGGCGGAGAGCGCCTTGGAGGTGGAGCCGAGCGGATCGACTGCCGGATAGATACCCAGCTCGGAGATCGCGCGATCGAGCACGATGGTGGAGTCGAGATGGGCGAACGTGTTGGCCGGGGCCGGGTCGGTGAGATCGTCGGCGGGCACGTAGATGGCCTGGAAGGAAGTGATGGATCCTTTCTTCGTGGAGGTGATGCGCTCCTGGAGGACGCCCATTTCGTTGGCGAGGGTCGGCTGGTAACCGACGGCCGACGGCGAGCGGCCGAGCAGGGCCGAAACTTCGGAGCCGGCCTGGGAAAAGCGGAAGATGTTGTCGATGAAGAGGAGGACGTCCTGGTTTTTCTCGTCGCGGAAGTATTCGGCCACGGAGAGGGCGGAGAGGCCGACGCGGAGGCGGGCGCCGGGCGGCTCGTTCATCTGGCCGTACACCAGGGCGACCTTCGACTTCGCGATGTCGTCCTGCACGATGACCTTCGACTCCGACATTTCGTGGTAGAGGTCATTGCCCTCGCGGGAGCGCTCGCCCACCCCGGCGAACACGGAGTAGCCGCCGTGCGTCTTGGCGATATTGTTGATGAGCTCCATGATGACGACGGTCTTGCCGACGCCGGCGCCGCCGAAGGCGCCGACCTTGCCGCCCCGCACGAAGGGACAGATGAGGTCGATGACCTTGATGCCGGTCTCGAGGATCGTGGATTTCACCTCCTGGTCGATCAGCAGCGGGGACGGGCGGTGGATGGGGTAACGTTTCTCGTGCGGCACCGGTCCCTTGTTGTCGACCGGATCGCCGGTGACGTTGATGATGCGCCCGAGCACGCCCTCCCCGACCGGCACGGTGATGGGCGCGCCAGTGGCGGTGATCGCCATGCCACGCACGAGGCCTTCGGTGGTGGACATGGCGATGGCGCGGACCACCCCTTCGCCCAAGTGCTGCTGCACTTCGAGCGTGAGCTTCTCCGGCCGGCCGGCCGCGGTGAATTCGACGGTCAGCGCATGGTAAATGGCGGGCATGTTCTCCACCGGAAACAGGACGTCGACCACGGGTCCGATGATTTGGACGATTTTGCCGATGTTCATGAATAAAAGTCTGAAGAATTGAAGGGCTGAAGAGCTGAAGCTTTAGTCAAAAGGCGAGCGGGTTCGAAGAAGGCTGACGAAGATGGCGATGAGCTCACCCGCCTCCTGTTTGAGAGGGGCGATGACCGCCGATTTGAAATGACCATCGAGCTCCAGCAGTTCCATCCAGTAGAGCGCTTCGTCGGCTTCGCGCAGGCAGTCCCCAATTTTCGAGCGGTATTCGGCCACTGAACGACCCCGTTGCCCCTCACGATAGTTGGCACCGACTGAACCGCCCGCCCGGAGCATTTGTTCGCCCCACACTTGCGCCACTCGATCGCGCGCCGGCAGCGCTTGGTAAGCGCGGCCAACCCGCCGTGCAAAATCCTGGGTGCGTTTGCGGAGATCTCCGTGTTCGTGAAACATTTCAGCCCTTCGGTCATTCGGTCCTTCAGTTCTTTATTATTGCGCGTACTGCGCGGCGGCGATTTCGAGGATTTCCTCCGTGATGGCGGCCTGCCGGACCTTGTTGTATTCGAGCGTGAGATCGTCGATGAGCTTGCTGGCGTTGTCCTTGGCCGTCTTCATCGCGACCATGCGCGCGCTGTGCTCGGAGGCCTTCGCATCGAGCACCTGGTGGTAGACCTCCCGGTTGATGTAGAGCGGGAGGAGCGCCGAGAAAACTGCCACGGGATTCGGCTCGAACAGCATCTGGCGATCGTCCGGCTTTCCCGCAGCGCCGCCGGTCCGCTGGCGCAGGCTCGCGACCGCATCTTTCAGATTGTCCAGCGGGAGCAACGGCAGCCGCGCCGGCTCCTGGATCAATGTGTTCCGGAAGCGGGGCCAGATGATCTCGACGGTGTCGACGACGCCGTCGAGGAACTGTTTCACCATGAATTCAGCGACCACCTTGACGTCGCCGAACGGCACCCGATCCCGCACCTGAAAGTCGGCGAGGAGATCGCGCCGCGTGCGCGCGAGAAATTGCGCGCCTTTGCGTCCGATCACCGCGTACTTCGCGGGTTCCTTGATCTCCAGCACCATCTTGAAAAGATTGCCGTTGAGGGGACCACAGAGGCCCTTGTCGGTGGTGACCAGGATGATGCCGCGGGTCTTCACCGGACGCTGCACGAGGAAGGGATGGAACGACTCTTTCACGCGGGTGGCCGCGGTGGCGAGCATGTCGGCCAGGAGCAGCGCGTAGGCCCGGCCGGCCAGCGCCGCCTGCTGCGCCTTCTTCATCTTCGACGCCGCCACCAACTCCATCGCCTTGGTGATCTGGCGGGTGTTCTTGACCGACTTGATGCGTCGGCGGATGTCGCGGGTGGAGGCCATTGGCGATCTCAGATTTGAGATTGCAGATTTACGAATGATCCGTAGTGCTGGACGCGAGACGATTCCAGCGAAAATCGAAAATCAAAATTCAAAAATGTCGGCTCAACCGGCGTAGGTTCCCTTCCATTCCTCGGCGGCTTTCTTGAGCTCGGCCGTCAGGGTGTCGTCGATGGCGGCTTTCTGGCGGAGCGCGTCGAGCAGCGGGCGTTTGCGGGTGTTGAAGAATTCCTTCAGGTGATTGGCGGCGTCGACGATCTTCTTCACCTCCACGGCATCGAAATAATTGTTCTGCATCGCCCACAAGACGGCGGCCTGCACCTCGATGGGAACCGGATTGAAGGCGGGTTGCTTGAACAGCTCGACGATGCGCGACCCGCGGTCGAGTTGCGCCTTGGTGCGCGCGTCGAGATCGGAGCCAAATTGCGCGAACGCGGCGAGTTCGCGGAACTGGGCGAGCTCGCCCTTGATCTTGCCGGCGACCTGCTTGGTCATCTTGAGCTGCGCGGTGGAGCCGACGCGCGACACGGAGAGGCCGACGGAAACGGCGGGGCGCACGCCCTGGTTGAACAGATCGGTCTCGAGGTAGATCTGCCCGTCGGTGATCGAGATGACGTTGGTGGGGATGTAGGCCGAGACGTCGCCCGCGAGCGTTTCGATGATGGGGAGCGCGGTCAGCGAGCCCTTGCCCGCGAGGCGCGCGGCGCGTTCGAGCAGGCGCGAATGCAGGTAGAACACATCGCCGGGATAGGCTTCGCGGCCGGACGGACGCTTCAGAATCAGCGAAATCTGCCGGTAGGCGACGGCATGTTTGGAAAGATCGTCGTAAACAATCAGCGCATCCAGGCCGTTTTCCATGAACCACTCGCCCATGGCGGCGCCGGCGTAAGGTGCGACATACTGGTTGGCGGGATTGTCGGCGGCGGGGGCGGCGACGATGATGGTGTACTCCATCGCGCCGGCGGCCTCGAGGGAGGCGATGGTCCGCGCGATGTTCGAGTTCTTCTGGCCGACGGCGACGTAGATCGAGTACAGCGGGCGGAACCCCGGATCCTTGGAGGCCAGGCCCTGGCGGTTGATGCGCGCCTGGTTGATGATGGTGTCGATGGCAATCGTCGTCTTGCCGGTGGCGCGGTCGCCGATGATCAGCTCGCGCTGGCCGCGGCCAATCGGAATCATCGAGTCGATCGCCATGATGCCGGTGAGCACCGGCTGGGAAACGGATTTGCGAACGATGATTCCGGGGGCGATTTTCTCGACAGGATAGAATTCCGTCGTCTCGACGGGTCCCTTGCCATCGACCGGCTGGCCGAGGGCATCGACCACCCGTCCGAGGAGACCCCGGCCGACGGGCACGGACAGCAGCTTGCCGGTCGTGAACACTTCGTCGCCCTCGCGCAGGCCAGAGACGTCGCCCAGCACTACGCAACCGACCTCGTCCTCCTCGAGGTTGAGCGCGATGCCGATGGCGTTCCCGGGAAACTGGACCATCTCGTTGTACATCACTTCAGAGAGCCCGTCGACCTTCGCGACGCCGTCGGCCACCGAGCGGATGGCTCCCGTGTTCTTCTTGACCGCCTTCGAGGAAAGCTGGGCGATCTGTTGTTCAATCTGTTCGATGACGGTACTCATGAGCGCGGCGCGCGGTTGGTGGTTGGAAGGACGGGAAGCGGAGCCGGGTCAGCCCGGGGTGGACAGGACCGCGAGCTGGCTCGCGACGGAGGATTCGTACAAGTCGTCGCCGACGCGGATGCGCAGACCGGCGATGAGCGCGGGAGCAGGCCGGGCGACGGCCGCGATGGGGCGCTGGTATTTTTGCGTAAACGCTGTTTCGATGACGCGAAGCACGCCGTCGTCGACGGGGCCGGCGTGCTCGACGAGCGCGCGGTTCTTGGCGAGCTGGATGGTGATCAACCGTTGGTAGCGCCGGAGGACGGCGAGCGGCTGCCGGGGCGGATGGGCCGCGAGATGCGCGAGCACGCCGTTTACCCGCTCGGCCGACACCTGGCCGTCGGCCAGGCTGAGGCGGAAGAGCTGGCGGGCGAACTGCTGGGATTGTCTGCTGGCACGCATGTGGCAGGAAAGGACTGAAAGGACGAACGCTGAAAGGCTGAAGGCTGCGGTATGGCGGTTGATTCGCAGGTCTAGACTCGGGGGAAGGCGGGCTTCGGCGCGGGTTCGCGCATCTCAGCCCTTCAGACTTTCAGTTATTCAGCTTTTGATCTCAGTGAGCTCGCGGGCGGCGGCCTCGTTATAACGGGTGCGCTCGGCGTCGCCGAGTTCCCGGGCGAGGACACGCTGGGTGGTGGCGACGACGAGGCGGGCCACCTCGGTGCGGGCTTCCTCCAGCATCCGTTTGTGCTCGAGTTCGATCGCCTGTTGGGCCTTGACGACCAGGTCGTTGGCGCGGGCGGTGGCCTCCTTCTGCTGGGCGTCAAGAAATTCCTTGGCGGCCTGGCGCGCCTCCTCGACGAACCGGGCGGCCTCGAGCTGGGCCTGTTTGGCGGTGGCGGCAGCGTCCACCTGGGCCTGCGCGAGCGTGGCAGCCGTGGCGGCGGCATTCTTGAGGCCCTCGCCGATCTTGGCATTGCGCTGGTCGACGGTGGCGATGATGGGCTTGATCGCGAATTGGTAGAGGACGCCCGCGAGAATCGCGAAGCTGACGAACTGCCAGATCACGAATTTCCACTCGACGCCAAACTTCTGCAACAAGCCGGCGGGGCCGTCGGCGGGAGTCTCGGCGGCGAAGGCGGCGGCGGCAAAGACGAGGGAGAGCATGGCGCGGAAAAGGGTTGGCGCCGCCGGCGGTCCTGCCACGGCGGCGGCGCGAGGGAAGCGTTGCTTACTTGAGTAACACCAGCGCCAGCACGCCGATACCTTCGGCGAGCGCGAGCGCGAGGATCGACTGGACGAGGATCTTGCCCGAAGCGCCGGGATTTCGGCCGACAGCCTCGACGGCGTGATAGCCGATGAGGCCGACGCCGAGCGCGGCGGCAAAGAGGGCCATACCTTGGGCGATATTACCTGTCATGGGAGGATAGGAGTTGAGTTGGTGGTTGTTCGTTCTCTCGGCCGTGCACGTTTTGATAGGACATGCTCCCGGCCGGGAAAGTCAGTGGGAGGGCGTTCCAGGCACGGCCTCTTCGGCGTCAATCGGGGTGTGGCGGTCGGATTCCTCACCGTGGTCATCGCCGTGGTTGCAGATCAGACCGATGTAGACCGAGGTCAGCAACGTGAAGACGAAGGCCTGCACCAGGCCGACCAGGATCTCCAGAAAGTAGAATACGGGGATGAACGACGTGTTGTGCAGCAGGTCCTCGCCGCCGTACACATTGCCGAAAAGACGAACGGAGAGGGTGATCGGGCGGATGAGGATGGAAATGACCTCGATGACTCCCACGGCGAGGAACACCGGCCAAAGGGCCCAATACAACACCGCGGGAATATCCTTCCGGTCGGCCTTGTTGCCGAAGAGGTCGAACAACAATACCTTGGGGCCGGCGTAACGCATCACAATGACAAACCAGGCGACAAACGACGTCAGAGCGAGGGCGATCGTGCCGTTGAGATCCGAGGTGTGCGGGCGGAGCCAGGGAATAAAGCCGACCTGCTGGCCGGTCGCCTGATCGATCTCGGTCCAACCCATGGTGCCGACGAACGGAAACAAGCCGCTCCAATTGTGTAACAGAATAAAGACAAAGAAGCAGATGAGCAGTGGAAAAGCCGCCGGCATGGCTTTCTTGCCGACGATCGGCTCGAACAGATCGCGCATGCCTGACAGGAGGCCCTCCACCACCGCCTGACCGCGCGCGGGAATGATCTGCGGTTTGCCCACCAGCCAGCGGATGAAAAAGACCAGGATCAACGTGACGCCCCAGCTCGTCAGCATACTGTTGGTAAAGGGCAGAGGCCCAAGGTGAAACAACGCCTCAGCTTTCTCGGACACTCCGGCTTCGCTGGCCGAGGCGGGAAGACCGGAGGCAAGGATGGAGATGAACAACGTCAGTTTTCTAACCTGTAACATCGGACGCGGACCGTGAGGGATGGAAATAAAAGGGCTATCTGATAGCTCGACGCTCCAATCGGCGTCAACCCCCGAAACTGAAGAAGCATTAATTGGACGCGTGGCATAAGCTGGTGTGCTGCCCTGCGTTAACCAGAACTACTTATGGGGGCCGCACGCACCGCGCCCAGCGAGTGGAAGGTTGCGGCCCGCGCCTGGAAAATCGTCGGGTGTTCGAAAGGAAACGGACCCGCCGGCTGGGGGTGCCACAAGGGATGGGCCGCAACGATTTCCAGCGCTTCATCGTAGTAGGGCTTGTAGTCGGTGCGGAAAAAGAAGCGACTCCCCTGCCCTGCCCGGGCGGCGAGTTCGTCCAAAAACTCCGCCTGGAGCAGACGGTTCTTGTGATGGCGCTTTTTGGGCCATGGGTCCGGGAACAACATGTAGATGTCCGTGAGCGTCACGCCGGCCGGCAGCTCCCGGAGAAAATTGCAGGCGTCGCAGCGGAGAAAATGCAGGTTCGAGAGGCCGGCACGATCGCGTTTGTGGAGGCCCTTCCCGATGCGTTCCAACCGGAGATCGATCCCGACGCACAACTGTTCCGGATGCGCGGCGGCGTAGGCCGTCAGAAAATGTCCGTTGCCGCAGCCGATTTCGAGGATCAGGTACGGCTCGCGGGCGGGCAGGATGGCGGCGAGCGCCGAACGCAACTCGGCACGGCGTTCGGCCTGGATGGCTTCAAAGATTTCGCGGGGCATCGACGGGGAAGGCTGAAGGACTGAATGCCGAAAGACTCAAGGCTGAAAACCGGGCCGGCTGCAGATCCGCGACCCGTCCGACGCGGCGCGGTAGGGCGCGGTCGCCGTACCCCGCCTCGTCTGGTGCAACGGCGGGATCCGGCCTGCCCTCCGAAGGCTTGGCGAAGGAGGGCGATCCCGCCCTACATTCAATTCCTCGCCGCCGATCTGCCGCGCTCGTTCGAAACCGCGCCGGACACCGGCGGCGCCGCTTTTCCGCGTTCAGCTTTCCGCGTTCAGCTCTTCCGTCTTTCGCTCCTTTTCCTGGCCGTTCCGCTGTGGCAGGGTAAAATAGAAGGCCGTGCCCTGGCCGGGCTCGCTCTCAACCCAGACCCGCCCGCCATGGAGCTGGACGATATGTTTCACGATGCTCAGGCCAAGGCCGGTGCCGCCTTTCTCGCGGGAGCGCCCCTTGTCGACCCGATAAAACCGCTCGAAGATATGGGGAAGGTCCGCGGCGGGTATGCCTGGCCCGTTGTCCCGGACGCACACTTCGGTCTCCCCCTCCTTGAGCCTCGCATTTACTTCGATCCGCGATCCACGCGCGGTGTACTTGAGGGCGTTATCGAGAAGGTTGTCGCAGACCTGGGTGATTTTGAGCGGATCGAGGAGCACGAGCCCGATCGCCGGATCGACCGCCAGCGAAATCTGATGCTCGCGCGCGGCGGAACGCCCGCGGAAATCTTCGATCAAGCTGCCCAGAAGATCCGCCAGCGGCGTGGATTCCCGGTGCAGTCCGGGGTTGACCGACTCCAGCCGCGAAAGCGCCAGCAGATCTTCGAGCAGCGAGTGGAGCCGGTCGGTATGCCGTTGGATCGTGTGCAGAAAACGGTCGCGATCGTCGAGCGGCATGTCGCGATGGCCGTCCACCAAGGTTTCGATGTAACCTTTGATGATGCTGAGCGGAGTACGCAGTTCGTGGGAGACATTGGCGACAAAATCCTTCCGGATGGCTTCCAACCTCTTCTGCTTGGTGATGTCGTGGAGGACAAATAGCGCCCATGCCCCGGCGTTGCCATCGAGCGGCGTGACCAGCGTGCCGGTCACCTCGATCCAAATCGACCGATCGCCTTCGACAAACTCGATTTCGTATTGGGGAGCGGCCAGGCCGGCGCGCACCGCGTCGACATAGCGGAGAAACGCCACGCTATGCAGGACGAGCTCGAGCCGCTGGTGCAGGATGTTCTTCGCACGGGGAAAAATCGCCTGGAGGGCGTGGTTGGCGAGCAGGATGCGGTTCTCCGCGTCGACGAGGAGCACGCCCTCCTGCAAGCTGCCAAGCGTGGCTTCGAGCTGGCTGATCTGGCTCGAACTGGCCTGCCGCAGTTGTCGGGCCTCCGCGATGAGCTCGTTGGTCGCGGAGCGCAGTCGGCTCCAGCGATCGGCGGATTCGGCGGTCGGCCCGGGGTCGCCCTGGAGCGCCTTGCGTTCCCGGATGGCTTGATCGAGGCGGCGGAGGACCTGCCGGTTCTGCTGAAGCCTCCGCAGGGCGATGACCAGACCGAGGGCGAGCGCCGCAATGATCAGATAGAGCATGCTTCGGCTTTGCGATCCGCCATCCGATAGCCGACACCACGGATGGTTTCAATCCAGTCAGCTTCCATGCCGAGTTTTTCCCTCAGGCGGCGGATATGCGTGTCCACCGTGCGCGTCTCGATTTCGGTCTCGTAATTCCAGACGTTGATCAGCAGGTGTTCGCGGGTCTGCACCCTACCCCGCCGCTCCATCAACAACCGGAGCAATTTGAACTCGGTCGCCGTGAGCTCGATCGGCCGGCCGTGGACGGTTACTTCGTGCCGCTCGGTGTCGAGAAGCACCTGGCCCACCTGAAGGCGTTTGACGTCCGGTGCCGCGACGGTGGCGGCACGGCGGAAAATTGATTGGACTCTAAGGACTAATTCCTTGGTGCTAAATGGCTTGCAAATATAATCATCGCAACCGGTTTCGAATCCGGAGATCCGATCACTTTCTTCCGCCTTGGCCGTCAGAAAAATGATCGGCACGTGCGCGAGGCGCGGATCCGCGCGCAGGATCCGACAGACCTGAATGCCATTCAAGTCGGGCATCATGATATCGAGAATGACGAGGTCGGGCAGAAACGAACGAGCCGTGGCAATGCTCACCGTGGGATTGTTCTCGGTCGCCACCTCGTAGCCCTTGGCTTTGAGGTGGTAGGCGACCAGATCGGCAACGTCCGGTTCGTCGTCAACGATCAGAATCTTCTTCGCCTTCTGTTCGGACATGTGCGCCAGCATAAATGGCGGAGGTTGGTTGGCTAGTGAATTTCAGATCGTAACCTAATTGTTACAGCGGAAACAGTCCGATGTTACGCGCCCGGCGGGGTCGGCGGGAGCACCGCGGCCGGAGCGCGGGCGGGGATCCGCCCGGCCTGGATCAGAATCAGGAGGATGCTGATGTCCGCGGGATTCACGCCGCTGATCCGGCTTGCCTGGCCCAGCGTATATGGGCGGATCTGGCCAAGCTTGAGGGCACTTTCCCGGCGGAGGCCCGGAATGGCCAGATAATCGACCCCAACCGGGATCCGGACCCGTTCCACGTCGCGCAGCTTCTCGATCTGCCGGAGTTCGCGCTCAAGGTAGCCACGATACATGATGCGATAGAGCACCTCATCCTGGACCGATTTCGACTCCGCGAGGA
>Ga0209385_1000844_pt1 | contig 12741 bp, 8 predicted proteins | sample NGEPerB_FD_184506 | JGI IMG/M metagenome (GOLD analysis project Ga0209385, IMG submission 184506) | Arctic peat soil microbial communities from the Barrow Environmental Observatory site, Barrow, Alaska, USA - NGEE PermafrostAB12-B... | ecosystem: Environmental > Terrestrial > Soil > Wetlands >... | reverse complement strand
GAGCGTCAGGTTGAACGTCAGCGATCCCCCGGCTGCGACCTTCTGGCCTGTCGGCGGGTCGATCGTGACGCTGCCGCCTGCGCCGCCCTCGATCCGGAGACGCAGCGGAAGGTCCGCGGCCAGGGCCCCCGACGTCGCGTGGACGGTCATGGAGATGATCCCGGTCGCGTCCGCCGGCAGCGTGACGTCGAGGCTGACGCTCGCCGGCTTCCCCGACTCGGCCTGGACCGCGTCGACGGTGAAGCCCCCGCCGGTCAGCCGCGCGGAGCCGCCCTGCGGGACCCCGTCGACGGTCAGCGCGACGGTGCGCGTCGCGTCGGTCGTGATGGTGACCGGGAACGAGACGCTTGCCCCCGGCTGGGCAGCCACGCTCGGGTACGGGGTGGTCACGCTCAGGGGATCCGCCGCCGCGGCCGTCGGGACGAGGACCGTGGCCGGGAGGAAGAGGGCAAGGCCGAGCGGGAGCAGCGTTGCGAGCAAGCCGGCGCGCAGCCAGCGATGCGTGACGCGGTTCATGGATCCTCCGTGCAGCCGGTTCGAGCAAGGGACTGGGAGCGCATTCTCGCGATGCCTCTGGGCAGGCCGGAGGCCGTCACCCACGGCCACGAGTGCCATGGGCCGACCGACGGCGCAGCATAGCGGAGCACGAGCGAGGATGGGCGAAGACTCGGTGGACGTTTCGCAACCTGGGCCCGATTCGATGCACGCCGCGTTCGCGCCGTTGCCCCGGCGCGCTGTCTCGTCCCGGTCTCGCCCGGCATTGACGCCCACGGCGGCCTTCGGGCCCGATGGGGTCGGGCAACGGGCCGGTCGGCACAGTTGCAGGGCGGGAGGTCCTCCCAGACTGCCGCCATGAAGATCGTGTCGCCAGGCGAGGCGGTTGCCGGGATCCGGTCGGGTGACCGGGTCTACGTCCAGTGCGCGTCGGCCGCTCCGTCTGCCCTGCTCGACGCGCTCGTGGCGCGCGCCCCGGAGTTGCGGGACGTGGAAATCGTCCACCTCCACATCGAGGGGCCGGGTCCCCATCTCGCGCCCGAGATGGCCGGCCACTTCCGCCACACAGCGCTCTTCATCGGCCCGAACGCCCGCGCCGCGGTGAACGAGGGCCGCGCGGACTACGTGCCCGTCTTCCTGTCGGACGTGCCGCACCTCTTCGACGCCGGGCTCCTCCCGCTCGACGCCGTCCTGTGCAACGTCTCCCTGCCCGACGCGCACGGGTACTGCTCGCTCGGCACGTCGGTGGAGGCGATGCAGTCCGCGATCCGCGCCGCGAAGACGGTGATCGCCCAGCTGAACTCCGCGATGCCGCGGACCCTGGGCGACAGCTTCATCCACGTGTCGCAGATCGACTACGCGGTCGAGGTGGAGATCCCGCCCTACCCCCGGCCGGATGGCGAGGTCGACCCGGTGGAGCGCCGGATCGGGGAGTACGTCGCGGACCTCGTCCCGGACGGGGCGACGCTCCAGATGGGCATCGGGGCGATCCCGACCGCGGTGGCGCTCTGCCTCCGCGACAAGCACGACCTCGGGATCCACACGGAACTCATGACCGACTGCGTCGTGGACCTCGTCGAGGCGGGCGCCGTGACCGGTCTCGCCAAGGAGCGCAACCGCGGCAAGATCGTGGCCACGTTCATGATGGGGACCCAGAAGCTCTACCGGTTCGTCCACGACAACCCGATGGTCGAGATGCGGGCCACCGACTTCACGAACGACACGCATGTGATCCGGAGCTTCAGCCGGATGACGGCGATCAACTCGGCGATCGCGATCGACCTCACCGGCCAGGTCTGCGCCGACTCGATCGGCTGGCGCCTCTACAGCGGAGTCGGCGGGCAGATGGACTTCATCCGCGGCGCGGCGCTCGCGACGCACGGCCGGCCGATCATCGCGCTCCCGTCGACCGCGGCCGGCGGGACGCTCTCCCGGATCACGCCGTTCCTGGCCGAGGGCGCCGGCGTCGTGACGACCCGCGCCCACGTCCGGACCGTCGTCACCGAATGGGGCGTCGCGGAACTCTTCGGGAAGTCGATCCGCGATCGTGCCGCCGCCCTGATCGGCATCGCGCACCCGGATTTCCGCGACGAGCTGACCGTCCAGGCGCGCCGAACGCACTACCTGTAGGCGGGTAGGGGAGGGCTCGAGGCCGAGCCCGGGAGATCGCAACGCATGGTTCCGGCTCGGTGTCCCGGCGCAGACCACCGGCCGCCCGCGGGCTTCGGAGGCGCCTCGCGGCCGCGATCTCGGCGCCGCCTCAGCCCGTCCCGAAGACAGGTAGTGGTGGACATCGCGCGTCCCCTGCGACGTCCACCACGCTCCGCAGTGTGGCCCGGAGATCGCGACCCTTGGCAGGGCCGAATGGCCCCCTTCTTGGGGCCGGTGCGCGGGTGCCCGGTCCAGAGGCCCGGGGCGACGCTACCAACATGTTCCAGCCCTGTCCTCAACGGGTGCGCCGGCTTCTCATCGTGAGCGACCACCTCGGCGCTTCCGATGCGCTCGCCGCGCACCTGAACCGGCACGGCTTCGCCGTCGTCGGCGAGGTCAGGTCGGCCGGCTCCGCAGCCCTCGCGGCGCGGACCTGCGCGCCCGATCTCGTCCTCGTCGACGGCGCGCTCCGGGGCGGCTGGCGCGCGGTGGCAGACGCCCTCGACGGCGTCACCCCCCGCGATCATATCGTCGTCCTTGCCGCGTACCTGGGTGCAGACGAAGCCCGGGAGGCCCGGGCTGCGGGCATCGGCGCGACAATCCTGAAGCACGTTGAAGGCGGCAGTCTCGCCAGCCGTCTTCGGGCAATCGGAGGTCCAGCATGACCCTGCAGACGCCAGTGGAGCGGCCCGTAGCCGCACCGGGCGCCGCCCCCGCCTCACCGGACGCTCGGAGCCGCGACAAGGTCTTCGTGTGCATGGATGGCAACGAGGCCGCGGCCCGCATCGCCTACGCCCTGAGCGAGGTGATCTCGATCTTCCCGATCACGCCCGCGTCGCCCATGGCGGAGCACGCCGACGACTGGTCGGCGGCCGGGAAGCCGAACCTCTGGGGCAAGGTCCCCGACGTCGTCGAGATGCAGTCCGAGGGAGGCGCCGCGGGCGCGCTCCACGGCGCGCTGCAGAAGGGCGCCCTCGCGACGACCTTCACGGCCTCCCAGGGCCTGCTCCTGATGATCCCGAACATGTTCAAGATCGCGGGCGAGCTGACGCCGACGGTCATCCACGTCGCGGCCCGCACGCTCGCCACGCATGCGCTCTCGATCTACGGCGACCACAGCGACGTCATGCACGCCCGGGCCACCGGCTGGGCGATGCTCGCCGCCGGCTCGGTCCAGGAAGCCCACGACTTCGCGCTCGTGTCGCACGCGGCCACGCTGCGCTCGCGGATCCCGTTCCTCCACTTCTTCGACGGGTTCCGCACCTCGCACGAGATCAACAAGATCGCCGTCATGGACGACGCCGTCATCCGCTCGCTCATCCGCGATGACGACGTGCTCGCCTTCCGCGCCCGCGGGATGACCCCCGACGCGCCGTTCGTCCGCGGTACCGCCCAGAATCCGGACTCGTTCTTCCAGGCCCGCGAGGCCGCGAACCGGTTCTACGACGCCGTCCCCGGGATCGTGACCGAGGTCATGGCCGAGCTCGCCGAGCAGACCGGCCGCCGCTACGGCCTCGTCGACTACCACGGCGCCCCGGACGCGGATCGCGTCATCGTGATCATGGGCTCCGCTGCCGGCGCGGTCCAGGAGACCGTCGACGCGCTCAACGTCACCGGCCAGAAGGTCGGCGTCGTCGTGGTGCGGCTCTTCCAGCCGTTCCCGACGGACGCGTTGATCGCGGCGCTCCCGGCCACGGTCCGGTCGATCGCGGTCCTGGACCGCACGAAGGAGCCGGGCGCCGTCGGCGAGCCGCTCTACCAGGCCATCGTCGCCGCGCTCGCCGAGCGGATGGACTCCGAGACGCCCCCGTTCGCGGCGATGCCGCGCGTCATCGGCGGCCGGTACGGCCTTTCGTCCAAGGAAGTGACCCCGGGCATGATCCGGCCCGTCTTCGACGAGCTGTCGGCGGCCCGGCCCAAGCGCCACTTCACCGTCGGCATCTATGACGACGTGACGCACCTCAGCCTGCCGATCGACGTCGACTACCGCACCCCGCGCCCCGCGGGCGAGGTGCAGGCGCTCTTCTTCGGCCTCGGCTCGGACGGCACCGTCGGAGCGAACCACGCCTCCGTGAAGATCATCGGCGAGGGCACCGACCTCTTCGCCCAGGGCTACTTCGTCTACGACTCCAAGAAGTCGGGCGGCACCACTGTCTCGCACCTGCGCTTCGGCCCCGTGCCCACGCGATCGGCCTACCTGATCGACGCCGCCGACTTCATCGCCTGCCACCAGTTCGGGCTCCTCGACAAGATCAAGATCCTCGACTTCGCCAAGCCCGGCGCGACGTTCCTCCTCAACTCGCCGTATGGGCCCGCCGAGATCTGGGATCACCTGTCGGCCGAAGTCCAGAAGCTCCTGCTCGACAAGCAAATCGACTTCTGGGTCATCGACGCCCTCGCGGTGGCGGCCGAGACGGGCATGGCCACGCGGATCAACACGATCATGCAGCCATGCTTCTTCCATCTCTCGGGCGTGCTGCCGTCGGCCGAGGCGATCGAGCGGATCAAGGAGTTCGTCAAGAAGACCTACATCAAGCGCGGCCAGGCGGTCGTCGACCGCAACTACGCCGCCATCGACGCCTCGATCGCGCGCCTGGGCCACGTGACGCTCGGCCCGGCCGGGACCGGCCATGCGCTTCCGCCCATCGTGCCCGAGGACGCGCCGGAGTTCGTCAAGCACGTGACCGCCGTCCTCATGGCCGGTGGCGGCGACCAGCTACCGGTCTCGGCCTTCCCGGTCGACGGGACGTTCCCTTCCGGCACGACCAGGTACGAGAAGCGAGCCATCGCGCTCGAGCTCCCGATCTGGGATCCGTCGATCTGCATCGACTGTGGCAAGTGCGCCATGGTCTGCCCGCACGCCGCCATCCGCATGAAGGTCTACCCCGCGGCGGCCGTCGAGGGCGCGCCGGCCGGCTTCCTCTCCAAGGAGTTCAAGTCCCGCGACCTGGCTAACCACCGCCTGACGATCCAGGTGGCGCCGGACGATTGCACCGGTTGTGGCGTCTGCGTGGACGTGTGCCCTGCCAAGAGCAAGACCGAGATCAAGCACAAGTCCATCAACCTCGAGCCGGCCGAGGCGCACCGCGACATGGAGCGTCCCAACTGGGAGTTCTTCCAGTCGATCCCGCCGCTCGACCGGAGCCTGATCGCCCACGACACCGTGAAGGGCGCCCAGGTCCTCGAGCCGCTGTTCGAGTTCTCGCTGGCCTGCAACGGCTGCGGCGAGACGCCGTACCTCAAGCTCGTCTCCCAGCTCTTCGGCGACCGGATGATCGTGGCCAACGCCACGGGCTGCTCGTCGATCTACGGCGCCAACCTTCCCACGACCCCGTGGACGGTCAACGCCGCGGGCCGCGGGCCGGCCTGGAACAACTCCCTCTTCGAGGACAACGCCGAGTTCGGCCTGGGCATGCGGCTCGGGCTGGACGCCCAGAACGACCAGGCCCGAAGGCTGGTCACGAAGCTTGCGCCGGCCATCGGCCCCGATCTTGTCCGCGACATCCTCGAGGCCGACCAGGAGACCGAGCCGGGGATCGATGCCCAGCGCGCGCGCATCGTTCGCCTCCGCGAGGTGCTCGGCAGCCTGGACGGCGACGCCCGCACCGATGCGCGTCACCTGCTCGCGCTTGCCAACGACCTCGTCCGCAAGGGCATCTGGATCATCGGCGGCGATGGCTGGGCGTACGACATCGGCTACGGCGGCCTCGACCACGTGCTGGGCTCCGGCCGGAACGTCAACGTCCTGGTTCTCGACACAGAGGTCTACTCCAACACCGGCGGCCAGGCATCGAAGGCCACGCCGCGCGGTGCGGTCGCGAAGTTTGCGGCGGCCGGCAAAGGACGCGCAAAGAAGGATCTCGGCGCGGTCGCCCGCGCCTACGGTGACGTCTACGTCGCCCAGATCTCGATGGGCGCCAACGACGCGCAGGCCGCCAAGGCGCTGCTCGAGGCGGACGCCTGGCCCGGGCCGTCCCTGGTCATCGCCTACAGCACCTGCATCGCCCACGGGATCGAGATGTCGAAGTCCATGTCCCACCAGAAGGACGCCGTCAGGAGCGGTTACTGGCCGCTCTACCGGTTCCATCCCAGCGACGCCGAGTCCGGCCAACCCTTCAAGCTCGACTCCAAAATGCCGTCGATGCTCGTCAGTGAGTTCGTGGCCGGAGAGACCCGGTTCGCGATCCTCGCCCGCACACAGCCGGAGCGGGCGGCCGAGCTCGCGCAGCTCGCGCAGGCGGACGTCGACGAGCGCTGGCGCTACTACGAGCAGCTCGCGGCGATGCACCGCAGCGTGCCGCACCTGCCCCTGATAGACCCCGACAAGCAGGCGGAGCTCACACCGGGCGCCGACTCCGCGACCACCGCGGGAGGCACGCCGGACGACGTGACGGCGGAGCCGATGATGGCTGACTCCGCCGCCGCGAAGGGAGACGAGGCGTGACCGTCGATCTGCGCACCCGATACCTGGGCCTCGACCTGCGTTCGCCGATCGTCGCATCCGCCTCGCCGCTCACCGGTGAGCCCGCGTCCGCCCGCCTGCTCGAGCAGGCGGGGGCTGCGGCGATCGTCCTCCCGTCGCTCTTCGAGGAAGAGCTCCTCTTCGAGGACATGGAGATCAACCGGTCGCTGGAGGCCGGCACCGACAGCTTCGCCGAGGCGCTCGACTACTTCCCGAACATCGAATCCTTCGCCGGCGCGGGGGACCGCTACCTCGAGAGGCTCCGACAGATCAAGGCCAAGGCGGGCATCCCGGTCATCGCCAGCCTCAACGCCACCACCGCCGGCGGCTGGGTCCGCTACGCGAAGCTCATGGAGGACGCCGGCGCCGACGCGCTCGAGCTCAACTTGTATCACGTGGCGGCCGATCCGGCCCGGTCCGCGGCCGATGTCGAGGCGGCCGACCTGGCCCTGGTCGCCGCGGTCCGGACGTCCGTCCGCATCCCGCTGGCCGTCAAGCTCAGCCCGTACTACTCGTCGATGGCGAACGTCGCACGCCACGTCATCGATGCCGGCGCGGATGGGCTCGTCCTGTTCAATCGCTTCTACCAGCCGGACCTCGACCTCGACACGCTCGAGGTCGTCGCCCGGCTCGACCTCAGCCAGAGCTGGGAGCTGCGCCTGCCGCTGCGGTGGATCGCGATCCTGCGACCCCAGCTGGGCCCGAAGGCGTCGCTCGCAGCCACCTCGGGGGTCGGGTCCGCGACCGACGTCGTCAAGGCGCTCATGGTGGGCGCCGACGTCGCGATGATGACCTCCGCGATCCTGCGCAACGGCCCGGACAAGATCCGCACGGTCGAGGCCGGGCTGCGGACCTGGATGAGCGAGAACGAGTACGAGTCGGTCAGCCAGCTGTGCGGCAGCGCGAGCTCGGCGGCCGTGGAGGACCCCTCCGCGTTCGAACGGGCGAACTACATGCGCACACTGCGCTCGTGGTCGGCCCCGCGCGACCTCACGACCGCCTGATCCCCCGGAGCCGGACCACCGCGACGGCGGTCCGGCTCACGCGCCTTCCGAACCGCCCTCAGCGGACCGCGGACGGAATCTCGCTCGCGCGGGCTGCCCGCCCGAAGGCGAGGCCGCCCTTGAAGACCGCGATGTCCGCCTGGAGGGCCTCGGGGTGCTTGTGCCCCAGGATCTCGGTGAGCGCAGCGACCACGGCGTCCGCGCCGACGATCTCCGTCCGTCCGACGAGCGCCCCGAGGGCTGCCACGCTCACGAGCCGGTCATCGCCGGCCTCGCGCGCAAGGCGTGTGCACGGGACACGCAGCTCGTCCACGTCCGGGCGGCCGGACTCGGCCTCGATGAGGGTCGCGTTGACGACGAGCGTGCCGCCCGGCGCCACGAGCGGCGCGAACTTCGCGAGCGACGGCGGGTTCAGGACCACCGCCGCCCAGGCCGCGTCCACGACCGGCGAGCCGATCGGCTCGTCGCCGACGATCACGGTGCAGGCGGCCGTCCCGCCCCGCATCTCGGGCCCGTAGGTCGGGATCCAGAGGACTTCGCGGTCCTCGTCCATCGCCGCGCGCGCCAGGACCTGCCCCGCGAAGAGGAGCCCCTGGCCGCCGAAGCCGGCGAAGATCACCGAGCGCTCCATCGGTCAGGCCTCCTTCGTCCGGTCCACGATGACGCCGGGGCGGTACTCCTTCGCCACCACGTCGCGCAGCCGCTCGATCGACTCGGTGGGCGTCATGTTCCAGCCGACCGGGCAGTTGCTGATCACCTCGACGATCGCGAACCCGCGACCCTCGAGCTGGATCTCACATGCGCGGCGCAGGTACTGCTTGGTCCGGCCGATCGTCTGCGCGTCGGCGACCGAGCCGCGAGCGGCATAGACCACGCCCGGCATGATCGCGAGCATCTCGGTCATCGGGATCGGGTACCCGTGGAAGGCGGCCTCCCTCCCGCCGGGCGACGAGGTCGAGCGCTGGCCCAGGAGCGTCGTCGGGGCCATCTGGCCGCCGGTCATCCCGTAGATGCCGTTGTTGACGAAGACCGCGGTCAGCAGCTCGCCGCGGCCGGCCGCATGGATGATCTCGGCCGTCCCGATTGCCGCCAGGTCGCCGTCGCCCTGGTACGTGAGCACGAACGCGTCCGGGCGCACGCGCCGGATGCCGGTCGCGACCGCCGGGGCGCGCCCGTGGGGCGCCTCGACGAAGTCGACGCCGATGTAGTCGTAGGCGAAGACCGCGCAGCCGACCGGGGCCACCGCGATCGTCCTCCCGCCCAGCCCGAGCTCGCCGAGGACCTCCGCGATCAGCCGGTGGACGACGCCGTGGCCGCACCCCGGGCAGTAATGGGTGCTGCGATCGGCGAGGAGATCCGGCCGCTCGAAGATGACGCGGGCGCCCGCCGGCGTGTCGGTCGTCATGGCCGGGCCTCCTTCGTCGGCGCGGCGTTCCCCGCCGCGACTCCCCGGAGTCTGCGGAGCGCGTCGAGGACCTCCCCCGGTGTCGGGACCATGCCGCCCGTCCGGCCCTCGAAGGCGACGGGTCGCCGTCCCTCGATGGCGAGGCGGACGTCCTCCACCATCTGGCCCGCCGACAGCTCCACGACCAGGACGCCACGGGCCTGCGCGGCGACCTCCGCGAGGGCAGCGGATGGGAATGGCCAGAGCGTGATCGGGCGGAAGAGCCCCACCTTCAGGGCGTCGTCGCGGGCCCGGGAGATCGCGGTCCGCGCGACGCGCGCGGCGGTCCCATAGGCCACGATCACCAGCTCCGCGCCGTCGAGATTCTCGCCGGCCCAGCGGACCTCGCGGGCGGCGATCTCCGCGAACTTGGCCTGCAGGTGCTGGTTGTGCACTTCGAGGTTCTCGGGCTCGAGGTGCATCGACTTCACGACCCGGGGCGGGCGCCCGTCCGCGCCGCTCAGCGCCCAGTCGTTAGCGAGCCGGGCAGGTTCGCGGAACGTCAGCTCGACCGGCTCCATCGCCTGGCCGAGGGTGCCGTCAGCCAGGATGAAGACCGGGGTCCGGTACTTCTCGGCGAGCTCGAAGGCGTCCGCCATGAGCGCCATCGCCTCGCCGATCGAGGACGGCGCAAGGACCGGCACGCGGTAGTCGCCGTGGCCGTGGCCCTTCGTCGCCTGGAAGTAGTCGGCCTGGCTTGGTCCGATGCCGCCCAGGCCGGGTCCGCCGCGCATCACGTTGACGAGGACCATCGGGATCTCTGCGCCGGCCATGTAGCTCATCGCCTCGGCCATGAGGCTGATGCCCGGCGATGACGACGAGACGAGGACCCGGGCGCCGGTCGCCGCCGCGCCCAGGGCCATGTTGATCGCGCCGAGCTCGGACTCGGCCTGGACGAAGGGACGGCCCTCCTCGGGCATCCGGCGGGCCATCCATTCGAGGAGCTCCGCCTGGGGCGTGATCGGATAGCCGAAGTAGGCGTCGCAGCCGGCCCGGATGGCCGCCTCGGCCATCGCCTCGTTGCCCTTCATGAGCACCCGGTGGCCGTGGTGCAGCTCGTGCGGCGGAATCGTCGCGATCGTCATCGGACCGTCCCCCGGGGCGCCCTGGGCGCCGCGAAGACCGTGAAGACGCAGTCCGGGCAGACGCGCGCGCATAGCGCGCAGCTCGTGCACGCTGCCGCGTCCACGAGCTGGATGGGGTGGTAGCCGAGGGCGTTCACGCGCGACTCGTCGAGGGCGAGCGCTCCCCGAGTGCAGGCACCGATGCAGAGTTCACAGCCCTTGCAGCGGTCGGTTGCGATGTGGAGGGGGCTCCAGGTCCCGGGCGCGGGTCCGGCGGGCGCCGGCAACTCCGCGCCCGGTAAGGAGAGGGAGCCCTGTGCCACGGCGATCATGCGGTTGAAACCTCCTGCCTGGCTCTGTTGCTCCGAGCCTCTGCCCGTGCCCTCCGCCGGGATAGGGCCGAAGGGTGCGATCAGGTATCGAAACGGCCCCATCCGGCCCGAGGTGGGGGAGGGCCGAACGTCCCGTCAGCCGGCCTCCTCGGCCGGCAGCCGGCGGCGTTCCGGGGCGATTCCCGCGGAGAGGCGGAGCCACGCCTGGAGCTGGCGGTCGGTCATCCGGCCGGCAGGCCGGGACTCGATGGGCCGCGCGCGTCGCGCTCGCGCGTCGGCCGCCCGGAGCTCGTCGGCGAGCCTGTCCCGCACGGAACCGGGACCCAGCAGCACCACGCGGTCGTCGGGCGGGATGTGCGCCGCGACCCCGTGCAGGAAGGACGCGAGCAGCTGCTCGCGCCGCCGTTCCAGGCGGTCGTCCGGGATGCCGCCGCCGCCCGGGCGACGCGGATCGTGGCTGACATGACCCGCCGCGCGGTGGCGCGACGGCACGTCCGAGCTGAGCCGCTCGGGAACCGGGTCGCCCGGGGGGCCAGCCGTCCCGGGCCACCGGAGGAGGATCGCCTCCTCGGCGTCGAGCCAGGCCAGGGTCACCGGGCGTGGAGCGTTCTCGGCGTGGAGAGGCATCGCGTCGCCTCCTCGAGAGCCGCGGGGCCGGTTGACGCGGGGTCCCGCGTGCGCCGTCAGCATGCTCCCGACGCGCGATCCGCGCCAAGAGCCGGCGGTCACGAAGGGAACGCCGCCATCCCGCCGCCCGATGGCCGCCGTTCGTGGGACCTTCGGCACGTCCGGCGGGTCGACATCGGGGCGATCCTATGCGCATGAGCGCACCCATCGACGCGGGAGAGCGGCGCCGGCGTCCCCCTGCCGCCGCGCGCGGCGGGATCAGCGTCGCCCGCACCCTAACGGTCGAAGGCGTCGTGCAGGGCGTGGGGTTCCGGCCCTTCGTGTGGCGCCTCGCCACCGAGCTGGGCCTCTCCGGCCGGGTCCGCAACGCGGCCGGCCGGGTCGAGATCGCGGCTGCCGGCCCACGCGACGCGCTCGAGGCGTTCGCTCGACGCCTCAGGACCGACGCCCCGCCCCGCGCCCACGTGGAGCGCGTCGCATGGACGGCGCTCGACCCGAGCGCGGCGGCCGGCCTCCCCGCGATCTTCGCGATCGACGAGAGCGTGGACGCCGCGGCCGCGGACCGCCTCTTCCCGCCGGACATCGCCACCTGCGACGAGTGCCTCGTCGAGCTCGCCGACCAGCACGATCGGCGCTACCGGTACCCGTTCACCAACTGCACGAACTGCGGTCCGCGCGCAACGATCATCGACGAGCTGCCGTACGACCGCGCGCGGACCACGATGCGCGACTTCCCGCTGTGCGCCGCATGCGCGGCCGAGTACGCGGATCCCGCGAACCGCCGCTTCCACGCGGAGCCCGTGGCCTGCCCCGCGTGCGGGCCGCGGCTCGCCTACCGCCGGACAGAGGCGGCGGCACCGGGTGCGCACGAGGAAGCGGCGCTCGCGGCGGCGGCCGCGGACCTGCGGGCCGGGCGAGTGGTCGCGGTCAAGGGTCTCGGCGGGTACCACCTCGCGTGCGACGCGACGGACGTCGCCGCGGTCGGCCGTCTGCGCGACCGGAAGCGGCGCTGGGCCAAGCCGTTCGCGATCATGGTCCGCGACCTCGCCGCCGCCCGGGCGCTCTGTCACGTCACGGCCACCGAGGCGGCCCTCCTGACCGGTCCGGCGCGGCCGATCGTGCTCCTCGTCGCGCGCCGGCGCGGCACTCCGGCGGTGGCCCCGTCCGTGGCCGCGGGGAATCGCCGCCTCGGGATCTTCCTGCCGTACACGCCCCTCCATCACCTGCTCCTCGAAGCCGTGGGCGGGCCGCTCGTGCTCACGTCGGGAAACCTCACCGACGAGCCGTTGGCCACCGACGACGCGGACGCGGCCGCGCGGCTCGCGGGCCTCGCGGATGCCTTCCTGACGCACGACCGCGAGATCCGCGCCCGCTACGACGACTCGGTGACCCGGGTCGTGGCCGGACGCGAGTCGCTGGTCCGGCGCGCGCGCGGCCATGCCCCCGAGGCGATCCCGCTGCCGGTCGCGGCTGTGCGCCCGATCCTCGCCGTTGGGGCGGAGCTGAAGCACACGTTCACGCTCGCCCGCGGCGCGCGCGCCCACGTGGCGCCCCACAACGGCGACCTCGAGGACCTCGCCACCCACCGCGCGTTCACGGACGGCCTGGCGCACCTCTCCCGGCTCCTTGCCCTGGAACCGGAGGTCGTGGCGCACGATCTCCA
>Ga0209385_1000843_pt1 | contig 12743 bp, 9 predicted proteins | sample NGEPerB_FD_184506 | JGI IMG/M metagenome (GOLD analysis project Ga0209385, IMG submission 184506) | Arctic peat soil microbial communities from the Barrow Environmental Observatory site, Barrow, Alaska, USA - NGEE PermafrostAB12-B... | ecosystem: Environmental > Terrestrial > Soil > Wetlands >... | reverse complement strand
ACTTTGCATTTCAATAATTGAAAATAATTATCAATTAACATTTTACTTAATGAAAAAGAAGCTTTTATTCTTTATGATTATCGTATTGTTTTCTGCCGGTTGCAAAAACAATATTGTCAGAATTTCAGGCACAATTGTAAATCCTCTCAGCGGAACCTATATTTATCTTGATGAGCTAAAGTCGAATGAACTGAAACCTATTGATTCAGTCAAGCTTTCCTCAGATGGTGCTTTTAATTTCAAGCGTGAGATAAAACAGCCTTCTTTCTACCTGCTGAAAAGAAATGAGAACAATTTTCTTACTATGCTTATTGAACCGGGTGAGAAGATCACTCTGAAAGCTAATTCCGATTCTCTGAATTATCCAATATCATTAAAAGGCTCAAAAGGCACCGAACTGATGACTGAATATAACAAAACGTTGCAGTCAACTATAAAAAAACTGTCGGGACTAAGCGACATCTATAAACAAAATGTTGATAAGCCTGAGTTGCCCAGAGTGATCGAATCGCTCGACAGCCTTGCACAGGTATACCTCTCGGAAATTAACTCCTACACCAAAAAATATATTGATGATAATCTCAACTCGCTTGTCAGTCTTGTTGCTCTCTATCAGCAGGTGGCACCCAGTGTCTACGTTCTGAATCCTGCAAAGGATATGAGCTATTTTGAGAAGGTAGACTCAGCGATGTTTAGACTCTATCCCGATTATGAACCTGTAGTATCGCTGCACGATCAGGTTAAGGAGCTGGCAGCAAAAATGAAAGGAGAAACAGGTGCTGTTCCTGCCTCAGCTGCCGGCAGCAAGGCTCCTGAAATATCTCTTCCTGCACCGACAGGAGACACAATAAAATTATCCTCAACCAGGGGGTCAGTAGTTCTGCTCGATTTCTGGGCCTCATGGTGCGGTCCATGCAGAAAAGAAAATCCAAACCTGGTGAATGTATATAGCTTATACCATAAGAAAGGGTTCCAGATTTACCAGGTATCACTCGATAAAACCAAAGATGCCTGGATAAAAGGTATTCAGGACGATCATCTTGAGAAATGGATACATGTCAGCGACGTTCAGTACTGGAATTCAGTGGTTGTTCCGCTTTATAAAATTGAATCCATACCCTGCAATTATCTTCTCGATAAAGAAGGTAGAATTATTGCATCAAACCTCAGGGGTCCTCAATTGCAGACCAAACTTGCGGAAATATTTAAATAATTGCTGAGTACAAAACTGGAAATCCGATATTTAATGAAACGAACATTATTCCTCCTGGCCCTTGTTCTTATTTTTTCGGGATGCAACGACAAAAATAAATTCGCAGTTACCGGTGGTATAAAAAATTCTAAAGAAAAATATATTTATCTAAAAAGGCTGGATGTAGACACACCTGTCCTTATTGACTCTGCAAAGATAAGCAGGAAAGGAACATTCCGGTTAAAAGTAAAAAGCGGAGGAGCTGACTTCTACCAGCTTGGTTTCTCGACAAAGAATTTCATTACTTTACTGACTGAACCGGGTGAAAAGATAAGGCTGGATTTCAGCGGTCAAAACCTGTTTGAAAATTATTCGGTTGATGGATCGGCAGGATCTGAAAAACTGCGTACACTTGATCTGGTTCTTATCGATACAAAGAGAAAGCTTGATTCTCTGACTACCGTTTACAAAAATGCCTCAAAGGAACCCGGATTTGATGCAAAGCGACCTTTGCTTGAAACGGAGTACAATGAATTAGTCAAAGCTCAGCGTATGAAGAATATTGCATTCATACTTAGCAACATTAATTCTCTGGCATCAATCAAAGCTCTGTACCAGCGGCTTAATGATCAGACATATGTTCTTTACGAACCGCGCGATGTTCAGTACCTTAAAATTGTTACCGATTCACTTACGCGCCATTATCCTAATTCGAAACAGGTGCAGGCTCTGGCAAGAGATTTTGAAAAGGAGTTGAACAATTTGAAAATTTCTGAGCTTGAGCAGATGAGCAAAAACATGCCAAAAACTGTACTTGATCCTGATTTAATGAATATAGCCGGTAAAAGAGTGGCATTATCCTCGCTGAAAGGGAAATATGTACTACTGTCATTCTGGTCAGTACAATCGAAAGAATGCATAGAAGAAAATCTCCAATTCAAAGACCTTTATAAGCTTTACAGTAAAAAAGGTTTTGAGATATACCAGATTAATCTTGATGAAGATGAAGCTGCCTGGAAGGCAGCAGTAAAGTACGATGAGCTGCCCTGGATAAACACAAGGGAAGATGATCCCAAAAATCCAAAAAATGCCGTTCTTTTTAATGTACAAATTCTTCCTGCCAATTATTTTTTTGATAAAGAAGGTAGAATTATTGCATCAAGTCTTCATGGAAGGCCCCTTCAACTTAAACTCGATCAGTTATTTAACAAATAGCACTGCGCGTTGACGGAAACTGGTAAAATATATTTTGCTTCAGATTTTCACCTCGGATTACCCGCAGGATCGGTACCCGTTGAAAGGGAAAAGAAAGTGGTAAAATGGTTAAACTCGGTTGCCGGTGATGCAAAAGAGATATACCTTCTCGGAGATATCTTCGATTTCTGGTGGGAATATAAACTAGTGGTTCCAAAGGGTTTTACAAGGTTTTTTGGTGCAGTTTCTGAAATAACAGATTCAGGAATTCCGGTTCACTTTTTTACGGGAAACCACGACATGTGGGTTGGCAATTATTTTTCAGATGAATGTGGCATGACTATCCATACTTCCCCTATAACCGCTAAGTTTGACGGGAAGAGGTTTCACCTTGCACATGGAGAAGGACTTGGAACAAAAAGCACCGGATATAAATTATTGCTTTCGATATTCAGGAACAAACCATTGCAGGTTATGTATTCAGCCCTCCATCCTTCAATTGGGGTAGGGATAGGTCACAGGTGGTCGCTGAACTCACGGCTCGGGAAAGGCATAACGACGGAGTTTCTCGGAGAGGAAAAGGAAGATCTTATCACATATGCCAGAACGATTCTTGAAAATGAGAAGATTGATTATTTCATTTTTGGACACCGTCATCTTGCAATGAAGTACAATTTATTACCGGAAACAGAAATTGTGTTTCTCGGAGACTGGATTAAAAACGGCAGTTATGCTGAATGGGATGGTAAAGGCCTTAGCTTTAAAAAATTGCCTTAACTGATTCTTCCTTCTACCTTTACGGTTAGAACATAATAGGAATAAAGCTCGTTTATCTGTTCAAACTGGTACACAAGTTTACTACCCGATTTCCTTGCCATATCAATAAGTCCCATATTCCCAGTGCTGTTTGAACTGATCGTTTGCCCTGAAAGAGATTTTCTGAAGAGTTCTTTCAGTCCAACTTTATCAAACTTATTTATAGTGTCAAGCTTCCCTTTAAGATCCTTCACTTTTTCATTGAGAATCAGGTTTCCTGTTGTCAAAGTATAAACATCATCTTCCAGTCTTATCATTGCCACAGGCATACCGTATTTTTCCTCTGGCTCTTTACCTGGACTATACCTGGCGACATTCTCAAGTATTTCGACTAGTACGCTGAAAATTCTTTTTCTCAGGGTTAATTCAACATCTTCTTCGGTAAGTTTTGTTTCTGTGAATGTGAGAACTTCCTTTTCAACATCTGTGGTAATGTGGCCTGACCAGATGAGGTAAACGTTGTTATCAGCCATGAGCCTTTCAAGCTGAGAAATAATCTTACCATGAAAAGGTCTTTCATTTTTCCCGAAATGTATCCCCACTCCAACGGAATTCACTGTCTTGCTCAAAATAAAATACGAATATTCCTCATCGAGCGGCACAAAATCGTAATCGAGTTTATTGCCTGTTTTTTTTGCCATCTCTATCAGTCCAAGTCCAGCTCCGCCTTTATTGCTGAATTCAGCAGTGCTAAGCATCTGCCGGTATACATTTCTTATCTCATCGGTCTGAAGACTATTAATCTGATCCAATTTGCTTTTCAGGTCGTTTATATTTGCAGAGGGAAGAACATTCCCTGTTGTGACTGTATAGCCGTTGCCGGTTTTAGAGTAAACAACCAGAGACATATCTGCATGCTGATGCTGATCGCTGTGCCTCGAAACATTCTGGAGACTCTCAAGAACGAACATAAAGAGCCTTTTCCTGCCAACGAACCCAAATTCAGAATTTTCCATTTCTTTTTCGAGAAGCATAAGCAGCGGAATGGAATTCTCATTTGTTACAACACCCCTGTAAACGAACATCAGTCGTTCCTTCATCATTTTATCGCGAATTCGGCGAGTAAGATCCATCTGACTAAAATATGGTTGTTAATTGAGTTTTTAAAAATAATACAAATTGATTAACTCACAAATTAAATTGTACGGAAAAGGGCCTGAAACTGATGTGTTCCTACCACGGCAAATAATTTATAATCATCTTTAACGTTCAATGAATAAGTTTATTTCATGAGCTTAAGAAAATCAATTTCTTATTACCTTCAAAAAGATGCTCACTGTTTTCAATGTTCAAAAGTTTTCACTGCACGATGGGAAAAGAATCCTGAAGAATACAGGGATCTCTTGGTTGTGTTGCAGGATATTCAGTGTTACAGATTACCTTCAAATTCTTGCAAAATTCAAAAATTATAAATACCCTTGTTCTTTAGTAGGGAAAAACTGACCGGATCAGTAACTTTTTTCAGATCAGACAGTATAATTACTCAATTTTGCTGAAGTTATTCATCAGCTGGAATTGATGGTTTTTATGTGGGAAAGAGAGTCATTTTGCCATGGTTTTAAGATGTTAACAGTATTTCATTACTTTTGATAAGTGCCGGCAGGATTAATGAAATGTAAATTTTATATTTAATGTTATTATAAACAATATTAATGAATAGCAATCCGATTGCAGTGAAAAAAGGTCTTGACGAAAAAGCATCCGTGTTTTTAAAATATATAATAGCAAACGGCGGGCCTCAGTCTCATGATTATAAAGAATTCAGTTCCGTTGTTGACAATTTAAAAAGTGAGGAAGTTGAAGATTTCAGGGAAATAATAAAAACCATACTTAACACAAAGACCCTTATAGGCCACGCATTTGTTAAACCTTTCGGGTATCCGGGAGATTTTAATCTAATTCATAAAATTTATCAATTTGATGTCAACAACGATCCGCAATATAAAAACTGGGATCTTTTTTTCCAGAATCAGCCTGCAGCCAATGCAGTCAGAAACAGGAAAGACTTCTTTATCGAATACTGCAAAAGACTGGTCTCGGAAAAAAAGGAATCCAAAGTTCTCATTCTTGGATCAGGGCCTGCCGAGGATGTCAATGAATTCCTGAGGAACTATTCAGGTGAAAATTCAATTAGTTTTGAACTGATTGACTTTGACCAGTGCGCAATCGATTTCTCGATGGAAAGAAATAAGTCGTTTTACGGACAAATAACCTATAATAAAATTAATGCCCTGCGGTTCAATGCATATAAATTATATGATCTTATCTGGAGTGCCGGGCTCTTTGATTATTTCAAGGATAAACATTTTACTTTTCTTATCAGAAAATATATTAATTGCATCGCTGATGATGGTGAAATGGTAATAAGCAATTTCAGCACTAAAAATCCGACAAAAAGGTTCATGGAGGTAATAGACTGGAACCTCAATCACCGTACAGAGTCGGATCTATTCAGGATTGCCTTGGATGCCAATATTGATAAGGAGATGGTAAGTGTTGAAAAAGAGCCTCTTGGGATAAATATGTTTTTAAAAATAAGAAAAAAACTGTAAATCCCATATTTCAAATATATGTGACAAATTCAATATCTTTTCAATGAATATTTTTAAGTATGTGGGTAGCAGTTTTCTGGGTCTTCCGGCGGCAAGTAATGAGTCATTGTCGGTAAATTATCTTACACTTTGCTTTACCGGTGATTTATATCAGTACGAAAAGGAATTCCACGAAGATTATTTTAAAAGATCATTAAACCCTTATAGATTCTCTCTCATTCTATCGATGATTTTTTATGGGGCATTTGCTTTTCTCGATGCTGCCACTGTCCCTACCCTGAAAGGGGTCTTCTGGTTCATTCGATTTGGCATTGTATTTCCAGTACTTATTACTGCATTCCTGTTTTCCTATTCCAAATTATTTAAAAAATACATGCAGTTCACTATTTCATGTATAATATTCTGTACCAGTTTCGGAATCATAGTCATGATTATTCTGGCAGCAAAAGTCGGAAATTATTCCTATTATGCCGGACTGATCCTTATATCAATATTCGGTTATACGTTTAGTCGTGCAAGATTTATTTATGCATCAATAGCCGGATGGTCGATCGTTATTTCATATCAGATAACCGCTATCTGGGTATCGCATACTCCGGTTGGTATCCTGATAAGTAATAATTCATTTTTTATAAGTGCCAATGTTATTGGAATGTTTATCAGTTATTTTCTGGAACTTTCTGCCCGGCTGGAGTACTACATGAGAATACAGCTTGAAAAGGAAAAAGAAAATGTAAAAACTGCAAATAATGCTCTTGAAAAAAGGGTTGAAGAGCGGACCTTTCAGCTTTCTAATGCCAACCAGGACCTTAAGAAAGAGATTGAGATACGTCAGAAATTTGAAAGAGAACGGGCTGAACTGGAAAAACAATTATACCAGCTCCAAAAAATGGAAACAATAGGAACTCTGGCCGGTGGTATCGCCCATGACTTTAATAATATACTTACTCCTATCCTTGGTTATACCGACATGGCACTGGAGGAACTCCCTGAAGAAAGCAATCTGAGATTCGACATTGAACAGATAAATAATGCAGCTCACCGTGGAAAAAATCTTGTCCAGCAAGTACTTACATTTAGCAGGGAAGTAGATTTTGAGAATAAACCTATTCAACTGCAGCCAATTGTTGCGGAGGCAATCAACCTTATTAAAGCTTCATTCCCGCCAGGGGTTGAGGTCAGACAACAATTCGATCAAAAAATAGGCACTGTTTTGGCAGATCCGACTCATATTCACCAGATAGTGATGAATTTGTGCACAAACGCCAATCATGCCATGTTGAAATCGGGAGGTATTCTTGATGTAAGACTTGACGCTGTAAAAATTGATCAGAAATCAGCCGAAAAAATACAAAATCTTAAAAAGGGAGAATATATACGGTTGACAATTTCCGATACCGGGCATGGGATGGATATAAAAACCAAGGAAAGGATTTTTGAGCCGTTCTTTACCCGTAAGGAAGTTGGATCAGGATCAGGACTGGGCCTCTCTGTTGTGCATGGTATAATTAACAATTACGGCGGTGCAATAGTAGTGGATAGTACTCCTGGAAAAGGGACAACTTTTATGATTTACCTGCCAAAATACGGGGCTGATCTTTTAGAATCTGATAAATCAGAAAAAAAACCGATAAAAGGCGATGAATATATTCTGTTTGTTGATGATGAGCCGGAAATTACTTTTATGGGCAAGAAAATGCTTGAAAATCTGGGGTACAAGGTTTCAATCACAAGCAATAGTATTTCAGCACTTGAAGAATTTAAGAAAGATCCTGACAGATATTCCTTACTTGTCACAGATCAGAGCATGCCAAATATCTCCGGAACAGAACTGGCTATCATGATGAAAAAAATTCGTCCCGGCCTTAGAGTAATTATTATAACCGGTTACGCGGATAACCTGTCAGAAGAAGTCTTATCCCAATGCGGAATATCAGAAGTAATTTTAAAACCCATGATCTTAGATGATTTCAGTAAAGTAATCAGAAAAGTACTTGACAATAATATTAAAACTGCTTAACAAATGGCCAGAATTTATGTCATTGACGATGAACCATCCATACTTCTCATGATCAAAAAAATGCTTGAAAAGGCAGGGCATGAAGTAGATATTGCTTTAAACGGGAAAGAGGGGATGAATTTATTTAAGAAACAGGTACCTGATCTGATTATTACTGATATTATCATGCCTGAAAAAGAAGGATTGGAAACAATATTTGAGCTCAGAAAAACGTATCCTAAACTAAAAATAATTGCGATATCAGGAGGTGGCAGGATAAGCCCGTCAGGCTACCTCCCGGGTGCAAAACTTCTGGGAGCGGATATGGTATTTCAAAAACCTCTTGATCAGAAAGAGTTTCTACAAGCTGTATCACTTCTATTGAATAAATCAGAAGGGAAAATGTATCCCGGACAATTATAGACACATTTCATATCAACCTGCCCACCCCTCCCTGTCGAGATTACGGTAATTAATTGCTTCCGAGATATGTTCCGCAGTAATGTTCTCAGATTCACCCAGATCAGCAATTGTTCTGGCAACTTTCAGTATCCTGTCGTAAGCCCTTGCTGAAAGACCCCTGATATCCATTGCTGTTTTGAGTAACCTTCCCCCCGACTCATCAAGCTGACAATATCTTCTTTGCATTGAAGATGACATCTGAGCATTTGAGTAAACACCTTTTACTGATTCAAATCTTTTTGCCTGGATTGCCCTTGCCTTTATAACTCTCTCACGTACCACCGAGGAATGCTCAACTTTCCCTGAGTCGGCAAGCTTATCATAATTGACTGGGACAACTTCAATATGAATGTCAATCCGGTCGAGTAGCGGTCCGGATATCCTGTTAAGATATTTCTGGACCATTCCAGGCGAGCACATGCATTCCTTTTCGGGGTGATTATGAAAACCACATGGACAGGGGTTCATACTGGCAACCAGCATAAAACTTGCAGGATAATCAACAGTTGATTTTGCTCTTGAAATTGTTATTACCCTATCTTCAAGAGGTTGCCTCATGACTTCCAGAACTGTCCTCTTGAACTCCGGTAATTCATCGAGAAATAACACTCCATTATGGCCAAGAGAAATTTCTCCCGGTTGGGGAAAGGTACCCCCGCCAACTAGGGCGACATCTGAGATAGTATGATGAGGGCTCCGGAAAGGACGCTTTGTCATCAGAGCTGTATGATCGTCGATCTTCCCTGCAACAGAATGAATCTTGGTCGTCTCAAGCGCTTCCTCAAGAGTAAGAGGCGGTATTATCGTCGGTAATCTCTTGGCCAACATTGTTTTACCTGCTCCGGGAGGACCTATCATAATTATATTATGGCCGCCTGCTGCCGCTACTTCCAGCGCACGTTTGACATTCTCCTGTCCGCGCACATCTGAAAAATCCACATCATACTTATTTGCCTCGCTGGCAAATATCTCTAAAAGGTCGACTTTAACAGGAAAGAACTTTCTGGTGCCATTAAAAAAATCAACTACATCTCCCAGGTTTTCCATACCATAGACATCAAGCCCTTCGACAACTGCTGCTTCCCTGGCATTTTTTAAAGGGACAATAACCCCTTTGAATCCCTCTTCGCGGGCCCGGAGAGCTATGGGAAGCACTCCCTTTACAGTCTGAAGAGTTCCGTCAAGCGATAGTTCTCCCATCAATACAAATGATTCAATTTCCGCTTTTGAGACTTTTTCGTCGGCAGCAAGAATACCGAGAGCCAGAGGCAGATCATAAGCAGATCCCTCCTTTCTGATATCAGCCGGAGCCATGTTGATAACCACCTGTTTCCCTGGCCAGTGGAGGTTGAGCGCACGAAGGGCCGATTCGATTCTCTGATGGCTCTCCCTGACGGCGCTATCAGGCAATCCTACAAGAAAAAACTGAATACCGCGCGATACATTGACTTCGATTGTTACGGTCACGGCATCAATACCGGTAACGGCACTGGCAAATGTTCTGACTAACATAATAATATTAAGATTACTAGCACATTAGGAAACCATACTCAAATATAGAAAATAATATGAGAAAAGACAAATGTAAAATTACTAAATATGAAAAGGTGCTGCTGCTGTCCAAATCACTTAAGACCCTGTTACTGAAACCTGACTTTCAAATCATGACCTAGTTTAATCAACAAGTTGGCTCTCTTTGGTTAACGAAATTCATTAATCATTCAAAATACTCCAGTTTTCTTTGGCATACCAGTGAAAAATGATCAATTTTGATGATTAAACTATCGGGTAAGTTAAACGTTCTTTGTAAGTATAGAATTCTCGAGGGGTGTATTCAGAAAAAATGAAAATACTAATTTGTGAGGATAACCAGCTGGCAATGAATACCCTTTCCTTCATTCTGGAAAAGGAAGGGTTTAAATCAGATACTGCAGAAGATGGCAATAAAGCCTTAACCCTTTTGCAAAAAACTGTTTATGATTTGATATTGGTGGATATCCATCTGCCTTTTCACAGTGGATTGGAAGTGATTAAATATCTCAGATCTGATCTTAAAATGAATACACCTGTGCTGGTACTTACCGCCTTCAGTGACCTCCAGATTCAACGTCAGGCAGGGGAGTTAGGAATCAGTGGTTATATTGTTAAGCCATTTGATCCATCTGATCTTATCCGGCAAATCTGTTTCATTCTCAAAAAGTAACCCATGAACAGATATCTGGTTCTTAATGTATTAGTAGCTGGACTCTTGAATACCATGCAAGTATTTTCGCAGAATGCTATTAATCCGGAATCTGAGTATCTAAGGGTTAAAACAATAGCATTTGATGGTGATTATGCCACTGCCGCTGCTGCTGCGCGTAAACTTGTCAACATGTATCCCTCATATGGCGATGCAAGGATACTATTAGGCCGCATACTTGCCTGGCAGAAGGATTATATTAATGCCGGAGCCGTTATTGATACTCTTCTTTTAAAGGAGCCTGACAATGAAGATGCACTTTCTGCCAGAAGAAATATACTTATGTGGTCAAAAGCAGATACACCAGTATCAACTGATTTAAGAGCCGGGTACTCTTTCGACAGTTTCAGAGAACCTTATTCACGATTTTGGCAAGTCTTTAATGCCGGTGCAGGACACAGATTTAAATGGGGACCGGCATACGCAGGACTGAATGTTGGAAACATCAGAATTGGTGAACCATCTCCTTCCCAAGCTACTGAATTGCAGTTAGAAGCTGAAGCCTGGCCTAATATAACAAGCAAAAATTATGCAGATCTGGCTTATGCTTATAGCCCCGGTCCATATTTCCCCAGACACAGAGCGGCGGCTGAAGTATGGCAGATTTTGCCGACTGGCTGGGCTATATCTGCCGGATTAAACTACTATTATTTTGACCGTAGTGCTTTCATTGCTAAGGCATCGTGTGAAAAGTATCTAGGCAAATACTGGTTGTCTCTGAAAGGATTTGTTTATTTTAAGGATAATGGTCCAAGAACCTCAATATTCCTAAATGTAAGAAGATATTTCAATGATAAGGATTACTTCCAGATTACTCTTGGCACTGGAGCCGCACCTGACGAACCTTTTAATATTCAGACAAATCTTATGCGGCTGAATGCCAATACTGTAAGGCTGGCATATAACCTATCGGTGACTCACAAACTGGTAATGCGCATAGGAGCAGGTTACTCCCGAGAGGAGTATGGAGAAACAATCTGGCGAAACAGGTTTGAAGGTAATGTTAATTTCATCTATGCCATTAAAATGAAATGATAAGGCTGTTGTTAATAATATCACTTTTATCAGCTTATGCAGGGCAGGGCTACTCATCAGGTACAGCTTATAAGATTTATGGCTTCAGCAATCAGGTACTGATGGAATCTACAGTTGAAAAGGCTTCAACTGCCGTCCCCTATATCTTTTTTATCAAAGGCGACAGTAGCTGGATAAAAAAAATAAATTATTCCAAAAAATCAATGTTACTTGTCTATTTCCTGATTGCAGCAATTATAACATCTATTGCCACAATGATAATTTTACTGATTATCATTCTTCTGAACAGAAAAAGGATGGAAAAGGAAGAGCAGCTGCATCAGAATCTGCTGGAGAAATATCAAAGCCTTATCATTAACTATTTATTTGGCTCCGCCAGTCCTGAAGAATTCCGTTCAATTGCATCAGATACCTATAGACGTCAGGTTCTTACAGATCAGATGATAGATGTCAGCATCAATCTTAAGGGAATGGAGAGTAAAAAACTTATTAGCCTTTATAAACTTCTTAGACTGGACAGGGATTCAATAGCCAAGGCTCATAGCCGCCACTGGCATATAAAGATAAAAGGAATCCGGGAGCTGGCTTTTATGAATATTAAAGACGCTAATGCCGTTATATATAAAGCTCTTAACTCATCGAATGAAATACTTAGAATGGAGGCCCAGATTGCTCTTGTCAGACTAAGTGATGATAATCCCTTTGAGTTTCTTTCACATCTCACTACTCGCTTCTCTTTATGGGAACAGATAACTCTTCATGAGCTTATCATTCACCATAATATTCCTGTCCCATCCTTTCAAAAATGGCTCACCTCGCCTAATCCAACCGTGGTTACATTTGCACTCAGGATGATCAGGGAGTTTAAACAGAAAGAATCTGAGTCCAATGTCCTGGAGACACTTTTTCATCCCGATCCTTCGGTCAGATATCTTGCAGTAGAAGTTGCCGGGGATCTTGATATGCGTTCGACACTTGAGACAATGAAGCATATGTACAAATATCAGGAATACAAAATATGTCTTGAGATAATAAAATCGATGGGTAAAATGCCTGATGTTTCAATGATGGGGTTCCTGAAACTGGTTATTGACAAGGAAGACGATGTACAATTGCAGATTGAAGCAACTAAAGCTATAAGAAACAATGGAGAAGAGGGGGTTAAAGCGCTTGTCAAAATAACGGAATCAGAGTACAAAAACTACAGTATTATTATAAAACATGTTCTCGATAAAAGAATATTTTAAAATG
>Ga0209385_1000837_pt1 | contig 12791 bp, 8 predicted proteins | sample NGEPerB_FD_184506 | JGI IMG/M metagenome (GOLD analysis project Ga0209385, IMG submission 184506) | Arctic peat soil microbial communities from the Barrow Environmental Observatory site, Barrow, Alaska, USA - NGEE PermafrostAB12-B... | ecosystem: Environmental > Terrestrial > Soil > Wetlands >... | reverse complement strand
ACGATTGCCTCGCTGGCGCTCGGTGGATTGCTGCTGTTCGTGTATCGCACCGGTCGAGGCTCGTTTCCGTCGGCTTTCTACCAGAGTTATCGCGGGCTCGAGGGCGACAACACGCAGCAGATTGGAATCTGGCTGTACGGCAATTACATGCTCCCGTTCGAGATTGCGTCGCTGTTGTTGCTGGTGGCCATCGTAGGCGCGGTGGTCATGGCGAAGAAGAGGATTTGACATGGCAGAGATCACCACAATGCATTACCTCGTGGTTGCGGCGGCGCTGTTCATCATTGGCACTATCGGGGTGCTGACGCGGCGCAACGTGGTCATCATCCTGATGTCGATTGAGTTGATCCTGAATGCCGTGAACCTGAACCTGGTGGCGTTCTCGCGGTTGTGGGGATTGCACGGGCAGGTGTTCGCTATTTTCGTCATCACGGATGCAGCCGCGGAAGCGGCAGTCGGGCTGGGCATCATCATCGCCTTCTTCCGTAACAAGGAAACGGTGAACGTGGACGAAGTGGACTTGCTGAAGTGGTAGGGAAGCAGGGGCTTGGGGCTACGGGCTAGGGGTCAGTTTTTTTGGCCGATGCGGCGGCGATTTGTTCTTCGAGATTGGTTTTGGCCGATGCGCCATTAACTGTTCTTTGGAAATTTGGTTCGAGTGACGATGATTCAGTCCCGCGAAGCGGGACGGAAGAGACGACGAATGGGTAGTGCGGCCCTTCAGGGCCGCGTAGGCAGCGGTCAGGTAGTGCAGCCCTTTAGGGCCGCGTCAACGGGACTCGATATTGATCGGGGCTTTAGCCTCGCGAGTGAATGCGGTATGAATTCCGCAGGTTGTGACGATCTTTGCACTGACGATTGCCCCAGTCCCGCGAAGCGGGACGGAAGAAGATAGCCCACCGCTTCAGCGGTGGGTGGGCGTGGATAAATGAACCGAGTCCCTCGGGGACGGCACAACCGCAGATCCTTCGGCTGCGCGCCCGCCCGACCCGAAAGCGGGTCGGAAAGACCAAGCGGGCGCTCCGCTCAGGATGACAGGCTTTTGGGTTTTGCTAATTGCTAATTGCTAATTGCTAATTGCTAGTTGCTAATTGCTAACGGCTAATTGCTATGTTCTTTCTTGACCACATCTGGTTGATTCCGCTGTTTCCCGCCATCGGCGCGGTTTGCATGTTCTTCTTTGGACGCAAGCTGTCGAAGCAGGCGGTGAACGGCATTTGCGTCGGCTTGGTTGTGCTGGCGTTTCTGTGGGCGTGTGTCGCCGTCTGGCAGTACACGGGATACAGCGCCGCCAGCCCCGGCAAGCCCTTCGAGAAGGTGCTGTACACCTGGATGGGTACCGGCGATGGCTCGCTCGGCTACGTCATGCATGGCGGCCGCACGGCCGAGTTCCGCGCCGATGCTGGCTTCCTGCTCGATCCGCTGTCCAGCATCTGGCTGCTGTTTGTGACCGGCGTGGGCATGCTCATCCATATCTACTCCATCGGCTACATGGGGCATGAAGGCGGATATTACCGGTTCTTCGGATACATGAACCTGTTCATGTTCTCCATGCTCACGCTGGTGCTCGCCAACAACTATGCCCTGATGTTCGTGGGCTGGGAAGGCGTGGGCCTGTGTTCGTACCTGCTGATCGGCTTCTACTTCCAGCGCCACTCCGCCTCGACCGCCGCCAACAAGGCGTTCATCGTGAACCGCGTGGGCGATGCCGGATTTCTGCTGGGCATGTTCACCATCGCCTGGTACATCGGATCGGTGCAGTACACCAAGGTCAACCTGCTGGCGCGCAGTGGACAATTTCACATCGGCGATCACTGGATCACCGCCGCCTGCCTGCTGCTCTTCGTTGGGGCCTGCGGCAAGTCGGCGCAGTTCCCGCTATACGTCTGGCTGCCCGACGCGATGGAAGGCCCGACGCCGGTCTCCGCGCTCATCCATGCCGCGACCATGGTGACCGCGGGCGTGTACATGGTGGCGCGCTCCAACGCGCTGTTCGTGCTGGCGCCGAATGCGATGAAGACTGTCGCTATCATCGGCGCGCTGACCGCGATCTTCGCCGCGACCATCGCCCTGGTACAGAACGACATCAAGCGCGTGCTGGCGTACTCCACGGTCTCGCAATTGGGATATATGTTCCTTGCGCTCGGCGTAGGCGCGTTTGCCGCGGGCGTCTTTCACGTCTTCACCCACGCATTCTTCAAGGCATTGCTGTTCCTCGGGGCCGGCTCGGTGATTCACGCCATGAGCGGCGAGCAGGAAATGCAGCACATGGGCGCGCTGCACGGCAAGATCAAGACCACCTTCGGCACCATGTTGATCGCGACGCTGGCTATCTCCGGCATCCCCGGATTCGCGGGCTTCTTCTCCAAGGACGCGATTCTGTGGGAGACGTGGTCGAGGGAAGCGGGAGCGTATCGGTACTTGTGGTACATCGCATTTTTAACGGCGCTGATGACCTCGTTCTACATGTTCCGGCTGATTTACCTGACCTTCTTTGGCAAGCCGCGCATGAATCACGAAGTGGAGCACCACATCCACGAGTCGCCCAAGACGATGACGGTGCCGCTGGTCATCCTGGCGATCTGCTCGATCGGCGCTGGGTTCCTGGGAATGCCGCACAGCCTGGGCGGATCGAATCGCTTCGAGAAATTCCTCGAGCCGGTGTTCGCGAAAGAAGCGATTGTGCTGGAAGAAGGCGGCAAGGCAGCGCAAGTGGCCGCGGGCGAGCAGCAGGTCGAGCATACCGATCCGATGGAGTACACACTGATGTTCGCCTCGGTGGGCGCGGCGGTGGTGGGCTGGTGGTTGGCGCAGCGCGCCTATAAGAGAGCCGACAAGGGCTACAAAGAGCCGATTCAGGAGATCTCGCCGCGCTTCTACAAGACGCTCTTCCGCAAGTGGTACGTGGACGAGATCTACGACTGGGTCTTCACCGGCCGCAAGAAAGTGGGACCGGTGCGCCTGGGTGCGATGGGTCTGGGCGACGCCATGTGGAAGTTCGATGCCAACGTGATTGACGGCGCGGTCAACGGCGCAGGCTGGTCCACGCGCATGAGCGGCACGCTGTCGGTTCTTTGGGACAAGTGGATTATTGATGGCCTGTTTGTGAATGGAGTGGCCATGGTGACGCGCCTGGCGTCGTATCCGGTGCGCCTGGTGCAGTGGGGCCTGGTGCAGTGGTACGCGCTGGTGATGGTGGCGGGGCTGGTGTGCTTCATTTTTTATTACGTGATCAGGTGGTAGCGCGGCCCAGGGCCGCGTTGAAATCGATCTTTGCAATTTTGGAATTAGAGCGGGTTCGGATTTGCTGTATTCCGCGATGGGTGGAGCACGCCTTCAGGCGTGCATAGGAATGCAGCAATAGGACGGCGGCTTCAGCCGCGGCGGTAAGGCCTTACCTCAGCGGCTAAAGCCGGATTAATCCAGCAGCTCTAAATGCACGCCTGAAGGCGTGCTCCACCCAGGGATGCGCCAATACCGAATGAGCTCTCGTCTTGGGGCGAAGTCGATTATCTGGGTCGCGGCATGAATGCCGTGAGTTGAAGCGATCTTTGCAGTAACGAGCGGGCCAGTCCCGCGCAGCGGGACGGAAGATGATAGCCCGCCGCTTCAGTGGTGGGTGGGCGAGGCGAGAGAACCGAGTCCCACGGGGACGGCAGAAAAGCAGGTCCCTCGACTCGGACTGAAGTCCTCGCTCGGGATGACAAACGGGAGAAGCGAAGGTTCTTCGTCAGGATAGGGGTCCTTCGACTCCGCACGAGCAAAAGAGGCTCGTGCTGCGCTCAGGATGACAAACGAAGTCGGTTCATCCTTCAGCGAAAAGCGAAAAGCGAATAGCGAATAGCAAGACTTACTGAAGGCTGACGGCTGAAAGCTGAGAACTAAAAAATGTACAACCACATTCTTTCGATAATTTTATTCACGCCGCTGGTGGGCGCCGTTCTCCTGATGCTGATGCCGAAGGAGAACAAGGACGCCATCCGCTGGATGGGCAACATCTTCGGCTTCCTGGGATTTGCGGTGTCGATACCGCTGATCCCGTGGTTCTGGGCGCTGAAGGACCGCGCCGGCTTCCAGTTCGTCGAGGGCGCGCCCAACAACTGGATTCCGTCCATCGGCTCCGGCTACGTGATCGGCATCGACGGCATTTCGTTCCTGCTCATCATGCTGACGACGCTGTTGGGGGCCATCTCCATCCTGTCGTCGTGGAACGCCATCCAGGACCGGGTCAAGGAATACTACGTTTGGTTTCTGGTATTGCAGACGGGCATGCTCGGCGTCTTCATGGCCAACGACATGTTCCTGTTCTTCGTCTTCTGGGAGGCCATGCTGGTGCCGATGTACCTGCTGATCGGCATCTGGGGCGGACCCCGCAAGCTGTACGCGGCCATCAAGTTTTTCCTGTATACGTTGTTCGGTTCGGTGTTGATGCTGCTCGGCATCCTGTTCCTGTACTTCCATCACCACACCCTGACCGGCGTGTACACCTTCTACCTGCCCGATCTTTACGCCACGGCGCCGAAGATCGGCGGGCACGCGGCCATCTGGCTGTTCTTTGCGTTCTTTGTCGGCTTCGCCATCAAGGTGCCGATGTTCCCGTTCCACACCTGGCTGCCCGATGCTCACGTGGAAGCGCCAACTGCAGGCTCCGTCATCCTGGCCGGCGTTCTGCTGAAGATGGGGACGTACGGCCTGATCCGCTTCTCGCTGCCCTTCTTCCCGGCGGTCGCGATGACGCCGTGGGTGCGCCAGTTCGTGATCGTGCTCTCGCTGATCGCCATCATCTACGGCGCGCTGGTCTCGCTGATGCAGAAAGATATGAAGAAGCTGGTGGCGTACTCGTCGGTCAGCCACCTCGGCTTCTGCACCCTCGGCATCTTTGCCCTCAGCCCGCTGGGGCTGAGCGGTTCGGTGTTGCAACAGATCAACCACGGCATCTCCACCGGCGCGCTGTTCTTGATCGTCGGCATCCTGTACGAGCGGCGGCACACGCGCGAGATCTCGGAGTACGGCGGCATCTCCAACGTGATGCCGGTTTACGCCACCATCACGCTCATCATGTTTATGTCTTCGATGGGACTGCCGCTGCTCAACGGGTTCGTCGGCGAGTTCACCATCCTGCAGGGCACGTTCATGGAGAACAAGGTGTGGGCGGCCTGGGCGGTGCCGGGAGTGATTCTGGCCGCGGCTTACTTGCTGTGGCTCTACCAGCGCGTGTTCTTCGGGCCGGTGAACAATCCGAAGAACGAGAAGCTGCTGGATCTCTCGGGAAGGGAACTGGCGACCTTCATTCCACTGGTGATCGTCGCCTTCTGGATCGGGCTGTATCCCAAGCCGTTCTTCCAGATTCTCTCCACCCCGGTCAACAATCTGGTGGCAACGGTGCGCCCCGACTACCCCGGACTGACTAAGCCAGTGGTTGCCGCTCAGCCGGTGAATCCGAATCCCGACGCAGCGACTCCGCTGCCCGAATCACCCAAGTCGCCGGCAACGCAGACGTCGCCGGCAGGCGGCACGCCATCGCAAACGGGCGTGACGCAAACGCATCCACCGGTTCGGGTAGTGCGGCGCCCTTCGACAAGCCCAGGGCAGGCTTTTAGCGCCGCGTCGGGGACGAATTCTTCAGTGGGGAGCCGGGCTTTGAGCCCGGCGGCACCCTCGACGAAGAATCAGACGCAGAAGCCCGTTCCCGTGAATACGGCGAAAGCCAATTTAGCGGCGGCCCCGGCCGCACTCGGCAAGTGAGGATGAAATAGTGACCACCTCGCTGACAACGTTTTCTTTGTCTTACTCAAGTACCGACTACCTGCTCGCCTTGCCGATGCTGCTGCTGACGGTGTTCGCTCTCGGCATCCTGATGATCGACTTGCTGCTGCCAAAGCAGTGGAAGCGGGTCAACGCCATTACCGCGCTGATCGGGGTCGCGTTTTCGGCGGCTGCGGTGGGCAAGCTGCACCTCGCGTATCACGCCGCGGAAAAGCAAGGCATCGAAATCGCCACCTTCACCGGATTCATGGGCTCGTTGGTGGTCGATCGCTTCGCCATCTATTTCTTCTATCTGTTCCTGATGGGCGCGGGCATTGCCATCCTGATGTCGATGCGTTATCTCGAGATCGAGCGCGAAAACCACGGCGAGTTCTACGCGCTAATGCTGCTCTCGGTGGTCGGGATGATGTGCATGGCTGCCGGCTATGACATCGTGCTGATTTTCATTGGCCTGGAGCTGATGGCCATCTCGACCTACGTGCTGGTCGGATTCCTGCGGCGCGATAAGCGGTCGAATGAAGCCGCACTGAAATATTTGCTGCTCGGCGCGTTCTCATCGGGAATCTTCGCTTATGGGCTGTCGCTGTTCTACGGTTTGACCGGCAGCACGAACCTGGGACAAATTGCGCAGAAGCTACAGGAAGTGATCGCCACCCGGCCGAACGATCCCATAGTCATCTTTGCGCTACTGACCACCACCACCGGACTGTTGTTCAAGATTGCGGCGGTACCCTTCCATCAGTGGGCTCCCGATGCATACGAAGGCGCGCCCACCAGCATTACCGGATTTATGTCGGTGGCCGTGAAATCCGCCGGATGGGCGATGCTGCTGCGCATTTTCCTATTCGGACTTTATCCGCTGCGCCCGATGTATGTCCCGCTGCTGATCTTCGTTGCGGTTGCGACCATGACCGGCGGCAATCTGGCCGCCATCACGCAGGACAACCTGAAGCGGCTGCTGGCGTACTCCTCCATCGCCCACGTCGGCTACATGCTGCTGGGCCTGATCGCCAGCGACGGGCAGACCAATTCCACCGGCATCATGGCCATCATGATTTACCTGCTGGTGTACACCTTCATGAACCTGGGCGCGTTCGCAGTGATCACATCGCTGCGGCGGCGCAATATCATCGGAGACACGGTCGATGACATCGCAGGGTTGTACTTCAAGGCGCCGACCGAAGCCATGCTGATGCTGATCTTCCTGCTCTCGCTGGCTGGGATTCCGCCACTGGCGGGCTTCTGGGGCAAGTATTTTATCTTCCTCAGTCTGATTGAGACGGGCCACTACACGCTGGCGGCCATTGCCGTTCTGTATGCCGTGATCAGCATGTACTACTACATGCGCATCGCCAACGCCATGTTGATGCGGCAGCCGATCGATGCGGAGCCGGTGCACACCCGCCCGGCGATGCGGCTGGCCTTGACCATCACCGCTGCTGGAACGGTGGGGATTGGATTGTTCCCGAACTTCTTTATCAATGTTGCGAACTGGTCGCTGGGATTGGTGCAGGGTACGCAACACATGGCGAGAATGTTGCGGTGAAAACTGGAAACAGTGGCCGGGAGAGTGCGCCTATGGAGCGGCTTCCACGGTGAGTCTCAAACCGATGGCCTTGGTGACGGCGACTAACGTCGATAGGCGGGGGTTGCCGCGAGCCGATAATGCCCGGTAAAGACTCTCGCGCTCAATTCCCGCAGCTTTATCGACTTTGGCAATACCCCGCGCCTGGGCGAGATGGCGCAAGGTCAGAAGCAAAACTCGTGGTTCGTCTTCATCTTCCAATGCAGCCTTGAGGTACTCCGCGGCAAAGTCCGGGTCTTTCCGCAGGCGGCGCACCATGGCCTCGTCGTGGGAGACGCTGGCTTTACGTTTCATTGGATTCCGGTCCTTGTCTTTGTACTCCCTGAGAAAGCGTAATGCTCGGTCAACGGGTAGTGGCTCAATTGAGCCACTACCCATGGCCGCTTTTACTTGCCAGGTAGGTGCGGGATCATCCCCGGGAAGACGTATGCCTGGAGCATGACGATCAAGCCGATGATGCCGGCCAGTACTATAGAGTGCCAGAACAGCTTGCGGAAGATCGGCCCCAGAGCGTGGGAACGCTCGTAAGGATCATCGTAACAGGCAGCACAGGCGACCATGATGGACTGGGCGTCAATCATCTTACCCATAACGCCGCCCGTCGAGTTGGTGGCCACGATGAGGACCTCATTCAAGTGAAGCTGCTGCGCCGTGATGCGTTGCAGGCTTCCGAACAGCGCATTGGAAGCGGTATCGGAGCCGGTCAGGAATACACCCAGCCACCCCAGGTAAGCGGCGAAGAAAGGATACATGGGACCCGCGCTGGTGAAGGCCAGGCCGAGGACCGCATCGGTGCCGGAGTAGCGGGTCAAATAGCCCAAGCCCAGCACCTGGCCGATCACGAGTACGGGGATCTTCATGCGGCGGAGGGTGCGGGCGGTCGCTTCCTTCCATTGGGCGGCGCTCAACTTCAGGGCCAAACCGGTGAGCAGGGCGGCAACAAAGACGCCGGTGCCGGCCGCCGACAGCCAGTTGACGTTAAACACAGCACCCTCCGGCTTGGCGTTGAGCAGCGCCACAGGAGGCATGCGCTGCACCAGGTTATGAAGCGCAGGCATTTGCCAAGCGGGCAGCGAAAGGGTACCGCCTAACTTTGAGCCAAGCAGGGTTGTGTTGATCTTCACGCTGGCAAGAAGGGTATTGAGGTGGGCCTTCCAGGTTGGGATGCCCCAGATGGCACAGCAGAGGATCAAGATGGTCCACGGCAACCAGGCATATACGGTCTGACCGATGGTGTATGGGTATTTCCACTCCTTAGCTGGCTGTGTGACCTCTCCTGCAGCCGGGCCGCTGGCTGTTGCGGCCAGCGCCTTGCGCTCGGACCTTAGGAGAAAACGCGTCTTGGGATGCCAGACGAAGCGCAGGAAAAGGGCGGTGCAGATCACCGAAAACACGCCCGACACCACGTCAGTCATCAGGTGGAAAGCGGCCGTCTGGGAGGCAAGAAACTGCATGATGGCGAATGACGCTCCGGAGCAGAGAGTCGCCGGCCACACTTCCCAGGCATCCTTGAATTTGCCTCCCTGCATGAGCACAAAAGTCGTCACCAGCCAGAAAGGAATGAGAATGGAGACGAAGGGGAGCTGGCGGCCGGCCATGGCCGAGAGGGTGAGCTGATCGAGACCGCTCACCTGGGCCAACGTCACGATTGGAGTGCCAATTGCCCCCCATGCCACCGGGGCGGTATTGGCAAGCAGGTTGAGCACGGCGGCGTCAAACGGCGAAAAGCCGAGGCCTACCATGACGGCACCCGCGATGGCCACCGGTGTCCCGAAGCCGGAGGTACCCTCGATGATCGCCCCGAAGGAAAAGGCAATCAACAGCACCTGCAGGCGGCGGTCAAAAGAGATGTGGATGATCGATTCCTTGACAATCTCGAACTTGCCGGTGATGACCGTCATGGTGTAGAGGAACATGGCTGCGAGGACGATCCAGATGATGCCCAGAAAGCCTGAGAGCGATCCAAAGGCAAAGGCTGAGACTGCCGATGTGAAGGGCATGCGGAACGCCACGCAGGAGACCAGAAAAGCGGCCACAACACCGTAGAAGGCGGCATAAGGTGCGCTGATGCCGCGATGGTGAACGCCTTGCTTGTCCCGGTGCGGATGGAGGGCGATGAAATACAGGAGTGTCAGGATCGGGATTGCCGCCACGATCGTCGACAGAGTGACATTGCCCAGAGGATTGTAATTCTGATGGTATATCTGCGGGGCACCACCATCGGTGGCGAAAAGCGGACGTGCAAGAGCGACAAAACCCAGTGAGGTCAAGAACTTTCTCATTTACTGCTCCCTTTCCCCAGCACTTCCATTAAAAGGTCATCGAGGCTGTCGTGCTGGACTCGCAACTTGAGGCTGCGCGGGCTTTTCACAAGACCACGCTCGCCAGCCGTGTGGGCGCAAGGCTGAATGACGGCAAGGGAAGATAAATCGCACTGCTGGCGCGAACGCCACCAGGTTCCCCAATTCGAACGGCGCGCTCCCAGCAGGACGACCATCGGCACGGCAGCGACGCGTGGAGAGCCACCAGTGTCCGGCGGGATCGTAGCCTTGCTGGCTCCGACACAGAGGACGGAGTTTTGGATTCCGTCGAGTTTTTTCCGTGATCCCGTGCCTCCGTGGTTGATTTCATTCCCATGGATGGGCCGCAGACCATATCACACTTATGCCAACACCCCCACGTCAACCAGCTCCTCCGGCTTGCCGAACGCTTCCACGGGAATCGCTGCGCCGTGCAGGGTTTTCCAGCAGCGCCTCGCTGACTCGATCACCACCAGAATGACGCCCACGATGAAAATCATCATCAGGGTGGAATCCAGGTAGCCTTGGAAGGCATGGCCGGGTTGCCGCGCCAGCGGCAGATAGATGTTCTTGATGGACTGCACACCAGCCGTCAATGTGGTGACGCCAACAAAGCACATGGGAAGGGCGGTGATGTACGCGTACTTGGCCTTGCCCATGTTCACCAGGAAGGTGGTCACAACCGCCAGCGCGATGGTGGCCAGCAATTGATTGCCAGTGCCGAACAGCGGCCACAAAGTGGAGATGTTGCCGGTATAGATCAGGTATCCCCAACTCAGGACCACGATCGCGGAAGTGACCAGGTTGCCGGGCAGCCACGCGGTGTTGCTGAATGGCTTGTAGGCTTTTCCCAGTAACTCGTGCATGACATAGCGGGCCACGCGCGTGCCAGTATCCACCGTCGTCAGGATGAACAACGCCTCAAACATGATGGCGTAGTGATACCAGTAGCTGGTCAGCGTCTTCATGCCCGGCAGGCCCTTGAAGATCTCGGCCATGCCGACGGCCAGAGAAACCGCGCCGCCGGTCCTGCCCGCAAGTTTCTCGCCGATCTCGGCGGAGAACATGTCGAGATTCACGGTATGCATGCCCAGCTTGGCAAACACCGCCGGAGTCGTGTTGATGGCGAAATAGTCGCCGGGGAACATGGAGCAGGCGGCGATCAATGCGAGCACCGCAACCATGCCTTCACACATCATGGCGCCATAGCCAATGAAGCGGGCATCGGTCTCCTTCCACAGCATCTTTGGCGTGGTGCCCGAGGAGACCAGAGAGTGGAAACCGGAAATCGCGCCACAGGCGATGGTGACAAACAGGAAGGGGAACAGTTTGCCTTTAATGATTGGTCCACCACCGTGAATGAACTGGGTCACGGCAGGGAACTGAATGTTGGGGTGGACGATGAACACGCCGATAATCAAGAGCACGATCGTTCCCAACTTCATGTAGGTGGAGAGATAGTCTCGGGGTTCGAGCAGAAACCATACCGGCAGCACTGAGGCCACAAATCCATAAACGCACATCAGCACGGTGATTTCGTGCGGGGTAAATGTGAGCCACGAAGTGTAGGCGGAAGCGGCGAACCAGCGTCCACCAATGACGGCGGCAATTAGCAGTACAACTCCAATCGCGCTCGGCCCCGCGATCTTGATCACGCCCGGTGTGCTCTTGAACATGTACAGGCCCATGAAGATCGCGATGGGGATGGTCATGCCAATGGTGAAGACGCCCCATGGGCTGTTGGCCAGAGCGTTGACCACCACGATGCCGAGACCGGCCAAGGTCACCAACAAAATGAACAGCAGCGCGACCATGGTGACGAAGCCGGCGAAGTGGCCCACTTCGGTGCGGGCGACATCGGCCAGCGACTTCCCCTTATGCCGTACCGAAGCCACCAGCACGGTGAAGTCGTGGACGCAACCGGCGAGTACGGCGCCGATCAATATCCAGAGGAAGCCCGGAGCAAATCCAAACTGAGCGGCGAGGGTGGGCCCAACCAACGGCCCGGCGCCGGCAATGGCGGCAAAGTGGTGACCGAACAAAACCCACTTCGGCGAGGGCACATAGTTATGTCCATCTTCATAGGTGTGGGATGGGGTGGTGCGGCGATCATCCAGCACCAACACCTTGGCCGCGATGAAGGCACTGTAATAACGATAGGCAAGGGCGAAGACGCACAGCGCTCCCAACAGGATGGGAAATGTATTCATGGTAGCCTCCCAGCGTGCAGTCCTGGTGCTCCGGTGGCAGGGCTGGGCGCCAGTCTACCACGATGCACACCGGGGTATCAGCACTTGTAAATATTACGAAAGCGGCCTAATGCAAGCCAACTCGGAACGTTAGGCCGAAAAGCGGCAGACCGCGAGTGACGCTCGTCACAATTCGCGGTGACGCATCGTACAAACGAGCGGGAAAGGCGGCAGAACGCACTTTCGGGCCGCACCGCGGAACCAGTTCAACCGCCGGTCCAAGACCTCTCCGACATTAGGCGAATTGGTGTACACTGACGACCGCTCCCATCTTCACGAGTAAGCCGGACATCGGCAATCTCTCTTTGCAGGAGCTCCAATGGTTGACGTTTTCGAAGATACGCTGAACATCGGCGCGGGCTGTCCGAGCGACGTTGCCGTCAACACTAATACGCGCTTCCAAGGCACTGTGGATTACCATTTGGTCAACAGGGGTGACGAGGATGGGTTCATCTCTATTCTTGTCACGCTAACCGATTCTGCTGGGAACAACACGCAGTTTTCTTCAAGCCTTCAACCGGTCCCTGCCGGGGGCGATTTCACCGATAGTCACTTGCTTTTCCTCGATGCAAGTTATGACACGCCTGGGCAAATCAATGTAACCATGCGGATCGAGTTCTCGGGAGCCCTCTCGGATGTGAAGTTTGCGGAGTGCAGTTTCAATGTTACCGACGGCCAGCCCTCCCCCTAGCACAAGGGGCCGGAGACAGGGGCGCGCTCAGTTTCGTTTGAAATGACCCCTTCAAAACTTCCCGTCCACAGCGCCTGACACCCGTGAATCATCCAAGGCGTGAAACTGTGCTATCCGCTGCCGGCTGTGGCGCTTGCTCAGCCGGCGAGGTTTGTGGTTCAGGGCCCGGTACTTGCTGCGGAATGGCCTGCGCCGGCTGT
>Ga0209385_1000835_pt1 | contig 12844 bp, 10 predicted proteins | sample NGEPerB_FD_184506 | JGI IMG/M metagenome (GOLD analysis project Ga0209385, IMG submission 184506) | Arctic peat soil microbial communities from the Barrow Environmental Observatory site, Barrow, Alaska, USA - NGEE PermafrostAB12-B... | ecosystem: Environmental > Terrestrial > Soil > Wetlands >... | reverse complement strand
GTCTCAGCCGATGAGTTCATACAGCCCCCGCAGGTCACGGATGCGGACGTAGCCGTCCGTGAACGTTCCGGCGCGGTCGACGAGCACCGCGCGCATGCCGGCGCTCTCGGCGCCCCGGACGTCGTCGAGCGGCGAGTCGCCGACGTGCACGCACCGTCCGGCCGCGACCCCGAGCCGCTCGGCGGCGCGGCGGAAGATCTCCGGCCCCGGCTTCTCCACCCGCTCGAGCGAGGAGACGAGCACCGCGCTGAAGAAGCCCGCGAGCCCGAGCCGCTCGAGCAGCGCCGGCAGGCGGGAGTCCCAGTTGGAGACGGCCGCGAGACGGAGACCGCGGGCGGCAAGGCGGTCGAGCACCTCGGGCACCTCGGGGAAGACGTGCCAGAGGGCCGGATCGGAAAACGCCTCCATCAGCTCGGCGAGCACGGGCTCCCACGGCGCCGCGTGGCCGAGGCGCGCGAGCACCCGGCGCAGGAACTCGCCCCACCACTCCCACTCGCTCCCCTTGACCTGGTGGTAGCGGTCCAGCCCGCGCGGGTGCGCCTGCGTGAGCTCCGACCACACCTCGGCGAACGCCGGCGCGACCTCCGCCGCCGCGACCGGCGCCCCCCAGCGCGAGAGGACATCGGCGTACACCTGGGCGGCGCCGGGGCGGCACTCGATGAGCGTGCCGCCCACGTCGAAGAGCACCGCCTGTGGGGAATCGTCCTGGCGCACCCGAGGTTGCCTCCACCTTCGTCCCGACGCGCTATTCTACGCGCGGCGGCACAACGGGGAGGATCCATGCCCATCACCTGCTCACGCTGCGGCAGCGCCGGCGAAGCGATGCCGCAGCCGCCGATGCCCACCGCCCTGGGGGCGGAGATCCAGCGGAACGTCTGCCCGGCGTGCTGGCAGGAGTAGCAGCGCACCCAGGTCATGCTGATCAACGAATACCGCTTGAACCTCGTGGACCCGGAGGCGCGCAAGGCCCTCGAACGGCAGATGCGCGCGTTCCTGAACGTCCCGGCCACCCGCCCGGAGTGACGCCGCTCGCCCGCCTCGCCCGCTCGATGTTCGCCGCCGCCGTCGCGGCGGTCGCGCCCGACGCGCTCGTGCGCCGGATCGGCTTCACGCCCGGCGGCATCGAGTTCGACGGGAGCGTCCTTCACCCGCAAGGGAAGCTGCATCTCGTCGCGCTCGGCAAGGCCGGGCCCGGACTCGCGGCCGCGTTCCTGCGCCGCAGCCGGCGCGCGCCGGACTCGGTATTCGTCCTCGCCCCCGACGGCGCGCCGACGCCGGCGTCGGTCGCGGGCGTCACCCGCTTCGCGGCGCACCCGGTACCGGACGGACGCGGCGCCGCCGCCACGGGTGAGCTGCTGGCGGCGCTGTCCTCTACGGCTCCTGAGGACGGCGTGGTCGTCCTCCTGTCGGGGGGGAGCTCGGCGCTGCTCGCCGCGCCGTTGCCTGACGTGGACCTCGACGAGGCGGCGGCGCTCACCGGCGCGCTGCTGGCGGCCGGGACGCCGATCGCCCAGCTCAACGCCGTGCGCACGCACCTCTTCGCCGCCGCCGGCGGCCGTCTCGCCGCAGCGACCCCTGCGCCGCTCGTGGCGCTCGTCCTCTCGGACGTCCTCGGCGACGACCTCACGGTTGTGGGCTCGGCGCCAACCTCCGGCGACCCCACCACCTTTGCCGACGCCCTCGCGGCGCTCGAGCGCGCCGGCGTCGCGGCGGCGTTCCCCCGCGCCCCCCGCCTGCTCGCCGAGGGAGCCCGCGGCGGGCGCCCCGAGTCGCCAAAACCTGGCGATCCCTGCCTCGAGCGCGCGGCCACGCGCCTGCTGGGCTCGAGCGCCGACGCCCTCGCCGCCGCCGCCGAGACCGCCCAGGCCGCCGGCCTGCGCACGTTGGAGTTGACGCGCGCGCTGCGCGGCGAGGCGCGCAGCGTCGGCACGACGCTCGCGGCGCTGGCGGCGAGCCTCACGCCCGGGGAGGGGATGGCACTCCTGCTCGCCGGGGAAACGACCGTCCGGGTGCGCGGCCGCGGCCGCGGCGGCCGCAACCTCGAACTCGCGCTCGCGGCCGCGTGCGGCCTTGCGGACGTCCCGGAGCGCTGCCTGCTCGCCGCCGGCAGCGACGGTGTGGACGGCAACTCGCCGGCGGCGGGCGCGGTCGTGGACGGCGCCACGATCGGCCGGGCCGCGGCGCGCGGGCGTGACGCCGTGGCGGCGCTCGCGGACAACGACGCCTGGGGGTTCTTCGACGGGCTGCCCGAGGCCGTCGCCACCGGCCCCACCGGCACCAACGTGGCGGACCTCGTGTTCGTGCTCGCCGCCGGCGCCATTCCCGATTTCCTGCCCGCCGCCGCGGCGCTCACCCGCCGCGCCCCCTCGGTCCCGAGCGGCGTCCTGCCGCGAGCGGGTCGTCGTGCGCGTTGACCAGCGCGCGTCCGGCGACGAATTGGCTACACTGGCGGCGATGATCCTCCACCCCACAGCCGACGGGTGCGTGGCGATCGCGCAGTCCGCCCACGCCTTCCTCGCGTTCCAAATCGCCGAGCACTGGGGGAACCGGCTGACGCCGCGTCCCTCGCCCCGGGCTGAGACCCTCGCCGCCGTGCTCCTTCACGACGCCGGGTGGGACGGACGCGAGGAGCCGCGCCTGGACCCCGACGGCCGCCCCGTGGCGTTCGACACCCTCCCCGAGGAGGAACACGAGACCGTCTGGGCCTCTGCGGTCGAGCGCGCCGGGGTGCGAGGCCGCTACGTGGCGTACCTGGTCTCGCACCACGTCTCGAGCCTCGCCGAGTCCGGCCCGCACCACCGCCATCCGGAATTCGTCGCCGCCCAGCAGGCGCTGCGCGCCCGCCTGCGGGACGAACTCGCGACCGACCGGCGCTACCGAGCTGCCTTCGGGTCGGACGCCGACGCGGTCAACCGCGCCGTGGTCCGCTTGGCCGACGCCCTCGCCGTGCACCTCGCCCGCGGGACACAAGGAACGACGGTGCTTGCGGAGCTCCCGCGTCGCGACGGCGTCGCGCCTCTGAGCCTCACGCCGGTGGCGGAGCGCACCTACCGCCTGCGCCCGTGGCCGCTGGTCGGGCGACGCCTCGACGTCACGACCGAAGGGCGCCTGCTCCCGGCCACTCGCTTCCCAGACGAGGCGGCGTTACGGGCGGCGTGGGCGGCGGCGCCCACCGTGCGCCTCGCTTGGACCCTCCTTCCCCCGGCCGAGGTCGGGCGGTGAGGCAGCGGGGCACGCGCCGACGGGACGATATCGCTTCGCGCGTGCGCTCGCTGCGGCCCTTTCCGCACGAGGTCGTCGCCTTGGCGTTCGTCGCGGCCGGCATCGTTGTCCTCGAACGCCTGCCGGTGACCTACCCCCGCACCGCGCTGTTGCGCGTGTGGGCCGTCCCGATCGCCGTGGTCTGCGGCCTCGCCCTCGCGATTGCTCTCGGAGCCCGCTTCCTGCGGCGGCGACGCGGCGGGTTAGGGCTCGACCCGGTGACGGACGTGGTGCTCCTGGTGCGATCGGGAGCGGTTCTCGTGCTGACTTTGTCGGTGCACTTCCTGCTCAAGAGTTTCATTTACCTGATCAATCCCCGGGTGTGGGATCGCCAATTGGACCGGCTCGATCAGGCGATCCATCTCGGCATTTCCCCTTCGACCTTTCTCACCACCCTGCTGCACAACGGGCTCTTCCTCCATTTTGTGGACATCGTTTACTCGGGCCTGTACTTCTTTGTCATCGTCGGCTATACCGCGATCCTCCTCGGACTGCTGCCGCCGCGACGGAAGCTCGCGTTCACCGCGGCCTTCCTCCTGGTCTGGATCGTCGGAGTGGTGATCTACATCGCGCTGCCAACGTGGGGCCCGGTCTTCGTCTTCCCGGACGAGTTCGTCGGCACCCTCCAGTCCATGCCCACGACGGCGATGGTCCAGCGGGCGTTGTTCCAAGAGATCTCGTCTTTCGTGCGCAACCCGCTCGGCCCCCGCGTCGTCCATTTCGGATGTGTGGCGGCGTTCCCCAGCTTGCACGTGGCCGTGATCGCGCTGTTCACGCTCGCGAGCCGTACGATCTCGCGGCGCTGGTTCCAGGTGAACCTCCTCCTGCTCTTGATCATGGTGGTGGGGTCCGTGATCACCGGGTACCACTACCTCGTGGACAGCTACGCCGGCTTGATCCTGGCCTGCGGGTGCTGGTGGGCGGGAGTCGCCGTCTACGACTGCTCCGGACGGCGAGGCATCGTCACCTTAAACGCCAAACCGATGTAAAATTGCTAGATGCGTGAAAAGACATGACTTCCAATCCAGCCGCATCGAACCTTCCAAGCCTGCAAAACGGGTTTGAATGCCGTGAGGGCCGCCAACCAGAATCAACAACTTACGGGTCGGCAGCGCACTTCGGCAAGAGCGCTGGGCGTAAAGTTTGGCGTCGCTGGGCGAGTCTTTCGACCGCAGCGATGGCCCTGGCCTGGGTGCATGTGGTCGCGGTCGCCGCCTGGGTCCCGCGGTACGGGTTCCTGGCCGCGGAGCCACTGCGGTTGGCCCTCGGGGCAACGGGCATCTTCACGGCGCTCCTCCTCGCTGCCCTCGCGATCCGCTCGTTGCTCGGCCGGCTGCAGCTCACTGGGTGGCGACCGAGGAAGGACGCGGTGCTGGACGCGCTCTACGCCGGCTTCCTGATGGGCGCAGTGGTCACCGACTACACCTGGGTGAAGCTCCTGATTCCGGCGCTCAACGGGCGGCTGTGGGACGTCCAGTTCGGAGCGCTCGACCGGATCCTCTGTTTCGGCTTGGATCCGAATATCTTTGTGCTTGCGATCCTCGAGGGGAACCACCGCTGGGTTGGCTTCGGCCTGGATGCCGTGTACAACCTGTGGCTCCATCTTGGGCTGCTCGGCTGCCTGGTCGCAATGACAGCGGCCGACGCCAGGCTGCGGCGCGGCGCAGCTGTTTCCTTGGCGGTCCTTTGGCTGGCCGGCGCCTGGATCTATGTCGCACTCCCGGCGATGGGACCCGCGTTGGTCGACCTCGATCTCTGGACCCAGGTCCGGATCGTCATGCCGAACAGCGCCGGGGCCGAGCGTGAGCTGCTCAGGAACTACCTTGCGGTGAAATCCATCCTCGCGGGCACTCCGCTGGGGATCGATCCGAGCTACGGCGTCGCGGCGATGCCATCACTCCACGTCGGCGTGGACGTCTTGCTCGCGCTGTGGGCGCGGCACCAGGCGCGGTGGTGGGCATGGGTGTGGTGGATCCTCGCAGGTGTGACAGCGATCGGCGCCGTGGCAACGGGGTGGCACTACCTGGTGGACGTTCTCGCTGGCGTGGTTCTGGCCGGCGCGTGCTGGTGGGCAGGGGTTGTCGTCTACGAACGCCACGGTCCGCGCGACCCCGAGATTGACACGGCCGCGCCCGCAGTGTAGAAAGGTTGGCCCTGATTTCAGGGGCGGCGTACGTGCTCCGCAGTAGCTCAATGGTAGAGCATCCGGCTGTTAACCGGAGGGTTGGGGGTTCGAGCCCCTCCTGCGGAGCCAATCCCCACCGCTCCTTCCCGCATTCGACCGGCCCGCGCGGCCGGAACCGCCTTCACATCGACGGTGTTCCTTCCACTGCGTGGAGGCCTCTTGCTTGCCGGTCCCGCGGGTGGCCGGATAACCACCCGCGGCACCGGCGGATCGACGACACCCCCACGCCCAGGCCGGAAGTCCTGAGGTTGGGGTCCGGCACCGGCAGGGCTCTCGGCCTGCAGCACGACCTCCGGCCTGGGGGCGGGGGGTCCACCTTCCGCCCCTCGGGTGAAGCGGCTATTGCTCCGGAGGCCGCGGGGCCCCAGCGCGCCCATCGCCGCCGGGAGACGCTGATCCCGACCGAGCGTCTCTCGCGAGGGAGGGAGACAGCGAGGGACCCGGCGGCGAGGCGCGCTGCTGGGTCGCGACCGCAGGAGCTTCGGGCCGCAGCGAGCGGGGGCGAGCAAGGCCCGAACGCCGCTTCACCCGAGGGGCAAACCGAGAGGCCTCACGCAGGGGTGAGGTCCGCGACCCTCTCGATCCGCCCGCCCCGTCGCTCGAGGCAGTGCGCCGCTTTGCCGAGCGCGGCGACGGTACCGTCGGCGTCCACGCGCAACGCGCCGCCGGCCGGGATCCCGTAGCCGATCCCTTCGCCCGTCAGCTCGAGCAGCGCCCGCAGCTCCTCCCAGTCGTCCGACTCGGCGTGGCAGTCGCACAGGACCGGGGCGAGGGCGAGGCAAGGGAACCGCTCGGCGGTCGTGTCGTCGTCGGGGTCGGACCAGCGCACCCAAGAGCGCGCCAGCATGATGCTACCCGCCGAGAGGCCGACGAACGGCGTGCCGGCGCCGTGAAGCGTCCGTAACAGCGGGATCAGCCCGTGCCTCTCGAGGTGCGCCATGCCGGCCTCGACGTCGCCGCCGCTCACGAACACGAGGTCCGAACCTGCAATGACCGCCCTGGCTACGGCGAGGTCGGCGCGCGCCGAGGCGAGCGCCGCCAGACGCACCTCCCCCGCCCCGGCCCGCTGCAGGTACGCCGTGACGAAACGGAGGAAATCGCGGTCGTCGTCGCTCGCCGCTCCGATGTAGGCGACCGAGGGGCGCGGCCGACCGGCTTCGGCGAGCGCGGCAACGAGGACCGGATCGGCGCCTTTCGACCGGCCGTGCGGCGATCCGGCGAGCAGGCAAATCGGCCTTCGAGCGCCACGGCCACGTCCGCCGCCGCTCGGGCTCACCATGCCGCAATCTCCCGCAATGCTGCCAGGGCGCGCTCGATCTCCGCGTGAGTGTTGAAGACATGCGTGGAGATCCGGACCGTCCCCGCGAGCCTCATGCGGTCGTGCAGGATGTGGGCGCAGTGGTAGCCGCCGCTCGCGATGATCTGGTAGCGGTCGCACAGCACCCGGGCGAGCGACTCCTGACTCAGGCCGGCCGCCTCGAGGGTGAACGTGGCGAGGCCGATGCGGCGCTCGAGCGGCGCCGAGCCGGCGACGATCCGGACGCCGGAAATTTCCCGCAGGCCTTCGATCAGACGGCGGCCGAGCGCGAGGGAGTGCGCGCGCACCGCGTCCATGCCGAGCCCGCGCAGGTAAGAAAGCGCCGCGCCCAGGCCCACCGCCCCCTCGATGTTGGGCGTGCCGGCCTCGAAGCGTTGCGGCACGTCGTGCGGCGTGAAGCCGTCGTCGCCGTGGTGGCGCACCATGCCGCCGCCGGTCTGATACAGCGCGAGCTGCGCGAGCCGGTCGCGCTTGCCGTACAGCACCCCGACCCCAGACGGCCCCAGCAGCTTGTGGCCGGAGAGGACGAGGAAGTCGCAGTCGAGCGCGCGCACGTCGATCGGCAGGTGGCTCGCGCTCTGCGCGGCGTCGACCAGCACCGGGAGGCCGCGGGCGTGGGCGGCCGCGATCCACTGCTCCACCGGCGCGACGACGCCGGTCGTGTTGGAAACCTGCGCGAGCGCCAGCAGGCGCGTGCGTGGCGAGAGCAGGCGCTCGACCTCGTCGTAGCGCGGCATCCCGTCGTCGTCCAGACCGACCGGGACCGCGCGCGCCGCCATCCGCCAGGGGAGGAAGTTGGAGTGGTGCTCGAGCGCCGTCAGCACGACCTCATCGCCGGGCGCGAACCCGAGGCCGTGAGCGACCAGGTTGATGCCTTCGGTCGAGTTGCGGGTAAAGACGATCTCCGCCGGGGAGGCGTTCAGGAACGAGGCGACCTCGGCGCGAGCACCCTCGAACGCCTCGGTCGCCTCCTCGGAGAGGACGTGCACGCCGCGGTGGACGTTGGCGGTGTGGCGGCCGTACATGCCGACGACCGCGTCGATGACGCAGCGGGGCTTCGGCGCGGTCGAAGCGCTGTCGAGGTAGACGATCGGCCGGCCGTCGATCGTCCGCTCCAGGAGCGGAAAGTCGGCGCGGGTGTGGGCCAGCGGGTCGAGCGCGCCGGGCGCCGGCGTCACGCGAAGAGCTCCTCGACGTTCCACTCGAACGTCGTTAGAGCGAGCCTGAACTTCCCCGACTGCTCGGGGGCGAGCGCCGGTTCGCGCCGCACCGTGACCTCGGCGTCGGGGCCGTAGACGTCGCGCACGAGCGCCGGCAGCGCGGCGGCGAGAGCCTGCTCCGCCCCCTCCTCGGCGACGTACCGCACCGCGTACCGCCGCGGGCCGGACTGCTCGATCCGGTACGCCAGCAGACCGTCCGCCGCGGCCATGGCATCGTCGAGCTGCCTGACAGTGACGGTCATGCCGCGCGTGTCGAACGTCAGGTCGCGGACGCGCCCCTCGATCGCCTCCACCGTGAGGCCGTCCGTCCGGCCGCACCGACAGGGAGTGTCGCCGTGCAGGCGGGCGAGGTCGCCGACGTCGAACCGGAGCAGCTCGAACCACGGGTTGCCGAGGGTGGTGACCAGGATCCGGCCGAGACGCCCGCGGGAGCGCGAAGCCCGCACCGGCTGGATATCGACGTGGCAGGTGGCCGTGTTCTGGTGGAGGAGGCCGGCCTCGCACTCGGTGAACACGTACCCGGTCTCGGTGGACCCATACGAGCTCACGACGGGCACAGCCGGGAAGGCGCGGCGGATCTCGCGCACGTGCAGGCGCGAGGGGAACTCGTACGTCAGCGAGATGCACGCCGGCTGGTGCAGGGGCGTGTCCGAGCGGATGCACGCGCGCGCCAGGACGGCGAGGTAGGCCGGGTCCGCCTCGATGACGTCCGGTTGGAATCCATTGAGTTCATCCGCCATCCGCCGGATGCTGGCCGCGTCCCACCGCGCCGGGTCCAGTTCCTGGTTGAGGAAGAGCAGGTTTCCGAGCGTGCGCTCGGCCATCGGCAGCTCGCCGACGTGGCAGAGGTTGCCCGTGCACATCGGTGACGTGAGGACGGCCTCGCGGTGCGGCCCGCGGTACACCTTCTCGAGCGCCGGATGAACGCGGGCCGCTTCGCGCAGCGACCGGTCCCACCACGGCTGGTACCAGACGACCGACGCCCGGTCGGCGGTCGTGCCGCTAGTCGTCACGATCTCGATCTCGCCGGCGGCGAACCCGTCGCGCGCGGAAAAACCGTTCCTGACGAACCCGTGTGGCACGTGCGCCCGCAGGTCCGCCCGGGAGAGGACCGGCAGCGCGGCCATCCGCTCCGCCGCCGGCCGGTCCGGGCCGGGGTCGAGCGCCCGCCAGCCCCGGTAGAACGGCACGGCGGCGAGCGCGCCTTCCAGCGCGGCGGTGCAACGGGCGGAGTAGGGGTCGGATGCCATGGTATTCGGCTCGTCCCACCGTGTGCGGCGCGGGCGTGTTGCCCGGCGCTCGCGCCTACGGTGCGGCGCTCATGATAGCGCGTCTCGGTCCAGATCGCCCGCGCGCGCCGACCGGCGGACGTTAGCGCAACAGGAAGAACAGCGCCGCGGCGGCGGCGCCCACGAGCGCGCCGGCGAGGAAGATCGCAATCCGGACCGGCCACGCCGGCGCCCGCACGGACCCGGGCGGCAGCGCCGTGACCTCGCCGAGCGCGAACACCAGGTCGTACGCCGACTGCAGGCGTTCCTCCGGGTCCTTCGCGAGGCAGTGGCGCACGATCCGCTCGAGCGCCGGCGGCACCGTGCCGCCGGGCGGGGCGATTTCGGGCGGGTCCTCGGTGAGGATCGCGCCGATCGTATCCCCGACCCCGGAGCGGGTGAACGGACCTCGGCCGGCGAGCATCTCGAACAGCACGACACCGAGCGCGAAGACGTCGGTGCGCGCGTCCGCCGGTTTGCGCAGGATCTGCTCCGGCGCCATATAGATCGCGGTGCCGATCAGGGTTTCCTCCTCGGGCGCCGCGGGTGCGCCCGGCGCCGGGTCCCGGCGCGCGAGACCGAAGTCGAGCACCTTCACGCCGCCGTCGGCGAGGAGAAAGATGTTCTCGGGCTTGAGATCGCGATGGACGATCCCCCTGGCGTGCGCGGTGGCCGCCCCCATCGCGACCGCGGATGCGATCGCTACCGCGGTGCGCCACGGCAGCGGCCCTCCGTTCAGGCGCTCGCGCAGGGTCGTCCCGCCGAGCAGTTCCATGACCGCGAAGTGGACCCCGTCCTGTTCGCCGAAATCGAAGATGCCGAGGATATTGGGGTGGGACAGCGCGGCCAGGGCCCGGGCCTCGCGCTCGAAGCGATGCAACTCTTTCGTCTCGGAGGCGAGCGCCTGGGCGATGACCTTGATCGCAACGTCGCGTCCGAGACGCTCGTCGCGCGCCCGGTACACCTCGCCCATGCCGCCGGTCCCGAGCAGCCCCGTGACGGTGTAGCCGCCCAGCCGGGCGCCGGCCTCAAGCGCCATCGCGCCCTCCTCCTGCCGCCCGCGGTCGTCCCGTCATTGTGCCAGGATACCGGATACCCCGCGGGTCACCGCAGGCCCGTGGTGCACCCGCGCCGGTCAGGGGAACAGTGCGGCGCGGACGAGTGTTTACAAACAATGGCGCTGGCGCCGGTTTGGACGACACGGCCCTCCCACCTCGGTTCGGGTACCCTGGACGCGGGACGGCGCCGTAACCCGGCGGGACGGCATCCCTCGGGCGAAACGCCGGCGGCAGCGAGGACGAGGACATGAACGACACGCTCTTCAAGCAACAGCTCTACGACGCCGACCCCCAGGAGACGGCCGAGTGGGTCGAGTCGCTGGACCGCGTCCTTACGACCGCGGGGCCCGAGCGGGCCAAGTTTCTGCTGCGCAAGGTCCTGAAGCGGGCGCGCATGCAGCATCTCGGGATCGAGGCGATCCAGACGCCGTACATCAACACGATCTCCCCCGAGCAGGAGCCGGAGTTTCCCGGCGACGAGGAGATGGAGAAGCGGATCCGCCGCATCGTGCGCTGGAACGCGATGGCGATGGTCACGCGCGCCAACCACCGCGATCCCGGGATCGGCGGGCACCTCTCGACGTACGCCTCCGCCGCCGCGCTCTACGAGGTGGGGTTCAACCACTTCTTCCGCGGCAAGGAGGGCGGCAGCGGCGACCAGATCTTTTACCAGGGCCACGCCGCCCCCGGCATGTACGCCCGCGCGTTCTTCGAGGGGCGTCTCACCGAGGCGCACATGGACGCCTTCCGCCGCGAGACCACCGGCCACGGCCTCCCCTCCTACCCGCACCCGCGCTGCATGCCGGATTTTTGGGAGTTCCCCACGGTCTCGATGGGGCTCGGGCCGCTCAACGCGATCTATCAGGCACGGTTCAACCGCTACCTCGCGAACCGGGGGCTGGCCGACACCAGCGGTTCGCGGGTGTGGGCGTTCCTCGGGGACGGCGAGACCGACGAGCCGGAGGCGCTCGGCGCCCTGCACGTCGCCGCCGACGAGGGCCTCGACAACCTGGTCTTCGTGGTCAACTGCAACCTCCAACGCCTGGACGGACCGGTGCGCGGCAACGGCAAGATCATCCAGGAGCTCGAGGCGGTGTTCCGCGGCTCGGGGTGGAACGTGATCAAGGTGATCCTCGGCCGCGAGTGGGACCCGCTGCTCGCGTCCGACGCCTCCGGGGTGCTCATCGAGCGGCTCAACACGATCGTGGACGGCTGGTGGCAGCGCTACCACGTCGAGGGCGGCGCGTTCATGCGGCATCACTTCTTCGGCGCCGACCCACGCCTGGCCGCCATGGTCGAGCACCTCTCCGACACCGACATCTGGAACCTCAAGTTCGGCGGCCACGACTACCGCAAGGTGTACGCCGCGTATCGCGCTGCGACCGAGACGAACGGGCGGCCGACCGCGCTCCTCGTCAAGACGGTCAAGGGGTGGGCGCTCGGCAAGGACTTCGAGGGGCGTTACACCACGCACCAGCAGAAGAAGCTCAACGCGGCGCAGTTGCGGGCGTTCCGCGACGTCCTGCACCTCCCGATCTCCGACGAAGCGCTGGTCGACGACCCGCCGTACTACCACCCCGGGATGGACAGCCCGGAGTTGGAGTACCTCCTCGAGCGGCGGCGCGCGCTCGGCGGCACGCTGCCGCTGCGCAAGCTCCGCAAGGGTGCGCCCGAGCTGCCGGCGGCGGACGTCTACGCCGAGTTCTACGAGGGGACGCCGCCCAAGCGCGAGGTCTCCACCACGATGGCGTTCGTGCAGCTCCTGCGCAAGCTGCTGCGGACCCCCGGGCTTGGACCGCGCATCGTGCCGATCATCCCGGACGAGGCGCGCACGTTCGGCATGGAGTCGCTGTTCAAGGACCTCGGCATCTACGCGTCCGGGGGCCAGCTCTACGAGCCGGTGGACCACAACATGATCCTCCGCTACAAGGAAGCCAGGGACGGGCAGATCCTCGAGGAGGGGATCACCGAGGCCGGCGCCATGGCGTCGTTCACGGCGGCCGGCACCGCCCACGCCACCCACGGCGTCACCATGGTGCCGTTCTACATCTTCTACTCGATGTTCGGCTACCAGCGCGTCGGCGACCTGGTGTGGGCGTTCGGCGACGCCCGCGGGCGCGGCTTCCTGCTCGGCGCCACCGCCGGCCGCACGACCCTCCAGGGCGAGGGGCTGCAGCACGACGACGGACACAGCCCCGTGCTCTTCTCGGTGGTGCCCAACGCGCGCATCTGGGACCCCGCGTACGCCTACGAGCTCGCGGTGATCATCCGGGACGGCCTCAAGGCGATGGTGGAGGACGACCAGGACGTCTTCTACTACATCACCCTCTACAACGAGAACTACGGCATGCCGCCGATGCCGGCCGGCGCCGAGGAGGGGATCCTGCGCGGGATCTACCCGCTGCGCCGCGCCGACGGCGGTCTCGCGCACCGCGTCCAACTCCTCGGCAGCGGCGTCACCGTGCGCGAGGCGCTGCGCGCCGCCGACATCCTCGCCGCCAACTTCGGCGTCGGCGCGGCGCAGCGGGTAGATC
>Ga0209385_1000833_pt1 | contig 12847 bp, 11 predicted proteins | sample NGEPerB_FD_184506 | JGI IMG/M metagenome (GOLD analysis project Ga0209385, IMG submission 184506) | Arctic peat soil microbial communities from the Barrow Environmental Observatory site, Barrow, Alaska, USA - NGEE PermafrostAB12-B... | ecosystem: Environmental > Terrestrial > Soil > Wetlands >... | reverse complement strand
TCTTGTCGATAGCGGGGCTGGTTCTGGCAGTCTCTTACAGGCGCTCTCAGGAAGGGAAGGTAAGCCTGTTCCTTCTGCTGACGACTGCGTTGGTAGCCGCCTACTACACGATGCAGTGGCTATTGGGCAGCTTCATTTCCTTCTATGTCAGCAATTATGCAGCATCCCATCCCACCTTCCAGATGCCGGCATGGGTGAACGTGGCTCTCGTCATCCTGTTTACTACCGTGAACTACGCGTTCTTGCTGACGCTGGGACTGACCGCCTGGTTTGCAGTCAGGAAGAATCGCACAGAGAGGCTTGCAGTCACTCAGGGTCCCAAGGAGATGAGTTCTGAAGAACTGGTCTCCGAATCTGTCGTGGATGTCGAGCAGTCTGGAGTGACCGACGACAGCGCAGCTCCAGCCGAACCGTCCGTCCCTGGACCTGAAGCATAGTCCGTGGACCGGGAGGCCCTTTATCAGGTTATCGTCGAGCGTACGCCATCGCGGAACCTGATCAACCATATGCTCGCTGTCGAGGCCATTATGCGTGGCCTTGCAGCGTATTTTCATGAGGACGTCGAGAAGTGGGGCCTGGCTGGCCTGGTGCATGACATCGATTACGCCGAGACCAAAGACAAGCCAAACCTGCACAGTATAGTTGGATCGGAACAGCTGCACCTGATGGGAGTGTCCGAGGACATCTGTTATGCGGTGCGTGTCCATAACGGACTGCATGGCCTGCCGCGCAAGAGCATGATGGATAAGGCATTGTACGCCGCGGACCCGTTGTCTGGTTTCATTGTCGCGTGCGCTCTCATTCGACCGGAAAAGAAGCTTGCGCCCATTGATACGGACTTTGTCATGGTGCGCTTCAAGGAGAAGCGTTTTGCCGCTGGGGCAAACCGGGATCAGATGCTTGCCTGTCAGGAGTTGGGGCTTGATCTGTACAAGTTCGTTGCGATCGGTCTGAGTTCCATGAAGGAGATCGCCGGCGAAATCGGTCTCTAGACCAGCTTCAACAGTCTTACTGATGATCGACGCCCGCCTTTACGGCGGGCTTTTCGTTGTGCCAAATGGGGGTATACTTCATTGGTAAGTAGTCTCGTCTGTTGTTGTGCAATGGGTACTTGTCAAAAAATCATCACAATTTGGAGGCATATCGATGTCGTTGAACGCAGAAGAGTTGTTCTCAGAACGGGCACTGGGTTTTAGACCATCCGAGATTCGGGAGCTCCTCAAACTCGTCGACAGTCCAGAGATCATCTCATTGGCAGGAGGCATGCCAGATGATCGTTTCTTTCCCATCGACCGGGTTATCGAGGCAAGCACGTTTGCGCTCAGGGAATACGGCAAGAAGGCACTCCAGTATGGATCTACCGAGGGCATCAAGAAGTTGCGTGTTCTGCTCATGGATCGCATGGAGAAAGAAGGCGTCAGTGGCATCGATCTGGACAACGTCATCATCTCCACCGCCTCACAGCAGGGGCTCAGCCTGGTGGCACAGGTTTTCATAAACCCAGGTGATACCGTCATTGTAGAAGAACCATCCTATCTCGGAGCAATCCAGGCTTGTGCAAGCATGCAGGCAGAGTTCTGCACGGTTCCGCTGGACAAGGACGGCATGCAGATGGACATTCTCGAGGACAGGCTGAAGGAACTGCAGAAGGCGCATATCCATCCGAAGTTCGTCTACACGGTGCCCAACTTCCACAACCCTGCCGGTGTCACCATGACGCTCGAACGGCGGAGGAAGCTGATTGAGCTGGCTCACACATATGATCTGCTCATTATCGAAGACGATCCATACGGGGAGATTCGTTTTGAGGGTGAGTCAATTCCCTCGCTGCTGGCGTTAGGCGGCAAGGATCGTGTCGTAGCACTGCGCACATTCTCGAAGATCAGTTTCCCCGGGCTTCGTCTGGGGTGGATTGTCGCCCGCGAAGACATCATGAACAAGATCATCGTTGGGAAACAGGCGGCGGATCTTTGTTCTCCGGCCTTGACCCAGTACATATCGTACGAGTTTGTCAGCCGTGGCTGGCTGGATGATTACGTCGCCGTCGTTCGGCGCGAGTATCCCAAGAAGAAGGATGCAATGATTGCCGCTCTTGAACAATATTTCCCGGCCGGCAGCAGTTGGACTGACCCTCAGGGCGGTCTGTTCGTATGGGCGAAGGTACCGGACACCATCGACACTGCGGCGATGTTGCGCGAGGCGATCAGCGCCAAGGTAGCATATGTTGTGGGTATTGCCTTCTATCCTCATCGGAACGACAACTGCCATATGCGGTTGAACTTCTCGGCCGTGGATCCCGAGCACATCACCGAAGGGGTCCATCGCCTGGGCGACTTGCTGAAGTCGAAGATGTAGCAACAAGTCGAGACAGACGTTTGTGCAACAACCCCTGCCACGCGACATGCGGGCAGGGGTTGTCTGGTGTCTAAGAAAGGCAACAACTAGATATGGCGGAATACGGGGCAGATGCCTCGGTAGTCGCACGAAAAGCACTTGCTGCCGCGTTTTCCACGAAAATCACCCTGAAGGATCCGATGGGCGGTCTTCACGAGGACTTCGCGCGACTTGGCAATACAGTTTTCTGCCCCCTCGTCCATCTCCGCTTTGAGGTTTTCGCGGAGATAGTAGGTCTGAAGGATGAACCGCTTGTCCTCAAACTCTTTCAGCTGACTCAATGCCGAAGCATACAGCGCTACCTGAAACCGATGAGATGTCAGTGTTGACGCTTCTCTCGGTTTCGCGGACTTGTAGTCGACGATGCGTAGCACACGGTCGCTGATTTGGTCGATTCGATCCACAATGCCAGTGAACGGGATGCCGTTAATCTGCGTGTTGATGAGGTGCTCTACATAGACCATCTGTGTCCATGTGGACTGGAAAACTGGGAAGAATGCTGTAAGTACACGCAGGGCCTGACGCCGTTTCTGGTCTACTTCACCAGGGTCAGCATACCCCTCTGTCAGCCAGTTCTCGTCAAGAAGTTGGGAAAGAGAAGTGGGGAAGAGGGCTGCATCATCCCCGTACAGTTGTCCGTCTTCTCCCAGGTGACATGACAGAAGTCTCTCGAGAACTGCGTGAATGCTCTTGCCATAGCTGAAATACCAGTGGGAAGGTTCCTGTATCTTCTGAATGTACTTGAACTCGAATTTTCTGGGGCACTCGTTGTACGTCGATACCCTCGAGTAACTCAGCGGTTCTGTAAGCGCGTTTTCCAAAGCATCTCCACCTGTTTTCGAGTCTGCTCGACGTCCATCGTGTTGTCGATGATGACGTCGGCGTACGCCAATTTCTGAGTCAAAGGCAGCTGTGCCTCAATACGGCTGATGGCTTCATCGCGCGCAAGATGATCGCGTGTCATGAGGCGTTCCAGTTGTTCGTTCTTTGATGCTTTCACAACCCAGATCTCATCGACCAGGTTCTGCCAGCTGGCCTCGATCAGAATCGCCGCGTCAAGGACCACGACGGTTGATGTTCGGTGAAGCACCGTGATCTCATTGGAGACCAGTCTCGTCATAATGGGCATCATGATATCGTTGAGTTCTTTCAGGAGGTCGGGGTGTCCGAAGACAAGATTGCCGAGGAGATGGCGATTGAGTTGCTTTCCATCGAAGATACCATCGCCAAAGGAAGAACGTACTTGCTCAAGTGCCCCTTCAACGTTATTGGCAAGGACATTCTTGCCCACTGAATCTGCGTCTAGCACCGCTGCTCCGTACTCCCGTAACATGCCGGAAATCATGCTCTTGCCAGAGGCAATGTTGCCGGTGAGTCCAACGTCGATACTCATTGGAGGTCCCGCAGGTTCGGGCCGCAAGAAAGGTGAGTCACGAGGGGGATCGAAAGGCGTATCGCTGATTCCATGGACCCCTGCATCATTCCACAGACGCGCTCGAGCTCGTCGGGTGGCGTGTCGACGACGATTTCGTCGTGTACCTGAAGCACCATGCGTGCCTTGAGAGGCTGAAGGTCCTTGCTCAGAGATATCATGGCCATCTTGATGACGTCGGCGGAGCTCCCCTGGACGACAGCGTTGAACCCCTGCCGAATGGCTTCCTGCCGCTCCATGTTGTTGCGACTGTTGATGTGCGGGACTCTCCGCAGGTGTCCAAGAATCGTCTTTACATAGCCATCGTGCTGGGCTTCCTCGACGACACGGTCACGGTAGTTCCGGATGCCGGGGAACCGCTCCATGTAGCGTTCGATATATTGTCGAGCCTCTTCGCCACCGATCCCGAGCTGCCGTGAGAGACCATATGGAGAGATGCCGTAGATGATACCGAAGTTGATAGTCTTGGCGCGCTTTCGCATCTCGGGAGTCACGGCTGATTCTGGAACGTCAAAGACCTGCGAAGCCGTGTGCAGGTGAATGTCTTCGCCCTGGGCAAATGCATTGCACAGGTTCGCGTCCGCAGAAAGATGCGCAAGCATCCTCAGGTCGATCTGGGAGTAGTCTGCCGAGACAAGGACCCAGCCGTCGTGACTGGGTATGAATGCCTGTCTGATTTCGCGCCCGACCTCGGTTCTGGCTGGGATGTTCTGCAGGTTGGGGTCGATGCAGCTGATACGTCCCGTCGACGTGCCGGTCTGGAGGAAGGTGGGGTGAATCTTCCCGTCCGGCGCGACATATCGCACCAGCGAATCCGTATAGGTTCCCTTGATCTTGGTCAACTGACGGAGTTCCAGGATAAGCGGAATCGCCGGGTGTTCCTTCTGGATTGCTTCCAGGGATTCGACGTCGGTGCTGAGGCCTGTCTTGGTTTTCTTGGTCGGAGCAAGTCCCAGCACGTCGAAGAGGAGTGTGCCCAGCTGTTTTGGAGACTGAAGGCTGTAGTCGTGCGTGCCGACGAGCTCGTACACCTGGCGCTCCAGTTCAGCAATACGAATGCCGAGCTTTGCTCCGAAGGTTCGCAGGTAAGCAGTATCCGTGCGTATGCCTGCCATCTCCATGTCTGCGAGCACCGCTGCAAACGGAATCTCCATTTCGTTCAGGGTACTCGTAAGATGCGATTCCTCGAGCGCCGCGTCGATGGGGTAGGAGACATGATAGACAAGGTCGGCCAATCCCTCGGCAGTCGAGGCGTCTCCAGCCAGTCCCCATGCGTCACCGATGCGGTCAAGACCCCAGGCTTTCTGGTCAGGATCCAGCAGGTACTGTGCAAGCATGATGTCACGGATAGGAGCAGGAGCGGCCAGGCCAAACGGTGCAAGGGTGTGACAGAGTCTCTTGTAGTCGTAGACATACGTCATGGACGCACTGTCTGAATGGAGGGCCTCGGGAAGAGAACCGAACATGGCGTCGATGTGCGTTGACGAAGCGTTGTCCTTTGTTCGACGAGCCACCGTGAACCCCTGTCCTTCGACATCAGGCACGATCGCCAGAGCGGTTCGGTCGTCATGGACGACATTCGTCGCCTGGGGAGGAACCGAAGTGGCCGTTGCTGGGCGAACACCGGAGTCGAAAAGATCGCCGCGATGGTCCGGTATCGGCGCCACTGCAAGTGATGGCATGCCGAGGACCTTCGATGCACGCCGGCTCAGCGTCGCAAAGGACAACATCTGGAACAGCTGGGCGCTCAGCTCAACATCGGGGGTGCAGCGGTCCAGATCAGCGATCCTGGTCGGTTCGTCCAGGTTCATCTGGATCGTGACCAGCGAGCGGTTGCGCATGATGAGATCCCGGTTCTCGGCCAGCAGGGTCCTGTAGCGTTCGGGGCCGCCGTTCTCGAGTAATGCCTGTACTGAACCAAACTCCTGAACCAGTTTCAGGGCAGTCTTCTCACCGATGCCGCGTACCCCGGGGATGTTGTCGGACGAATCCCCCTTGAGTGCTTTCACGTCGATCAGTTGGGGGGCTGCGAGGCCGAATTCCTCGAGAATTGCCGCAGGAGTATATTCTCTGATCTCCTTCACTCCCTTGACTGTAATGCGTACTGACGTGTTGCCGTCTGTCAACTGGAGCAGGTCGTTGTCTCCGGAATAGATGATGCAGGGGACCCCAGCCTGGCTGGCAGCCTTGCTGTAGATACCGATGAAATCGTCTGCTTCGAACCCATCCTTTTCGCGCGTGACGATCCCCAGGGAACGGATGAGTTGTTTGAGGTTGACGAGCTGGCTGACGAGTTCGTCGGGCATGGCCTCTCGATTGGCCTTATACTCTTCGAACATCTCGTGGCGATAGGTCGCTGCCTTGCGGTCAAAGAAGACACCCATGTACTGTGGTTGAAGCTCCTCGATGATGGTCAACAGCATCGTCGTGGTTCCCAGAATCGCTCCGGTGGGGACGCCGGTGGCGGTGCTGAGATGGGGCATGGCAAAAAAAGCTCGGTACAGAATCGAACTTCCATCGACAAGCACTACTCGGTTCGTCATATGCTCATTGTATCAACGTCTCGGGTCGGGCGCAACCCAGCAGCGTGAGGCACGGGTGAATATAGAGATGCAGCCGGTCTGATTGAGAGACAGGTTCGATGCCGAATCTGTCGTGAGAACCTGAACCGTCCCGGTAGAAGTATCATACGCGAATCCGGGAGAGTTGGGTGGAAGCAGCATAGTGGGGCTTGCCGCTCCGACAAGAGCGGCTGTGACCAGCGCCATTGAGGGACCAGATTGGCTGGCGTTTCCTGCCTGAATGGTCGCGCCGCCCACCTCGACGGAGACCATCTTACCGGTATCGAGCGATGCAATAGTTTGTTGAAAGCGAGTATCGAGTCCAGGAATAGGGGTGCGGGTATATTGGGAGGGAAGGTACACGTGGCTCGGGGTGAGGAGTCCGAACAATGTATCAAGTTGGTCTGGGACATCTGCAGGGGATCCAGCGACCACGACGACGTCCAGCGTGTTCACGCCGAGTGCTGCGAGCGCTTGGGCCGCCCGGTTGGCAGCTTTGCCGTCTGTATCGAACAGACAGAGCCACGTGCCAATGTCCCGGCTGCGGACAAGGATAACGCTGCCCTGTTCGACGACTGGGAAGGTCACACGCGTATCGAACGGGACAGTACCGAACACCCAGACGAGTAAGACCAGGATGGCCGCCGCAGCCACGGGGGCTCCCGCGTGGTGCCGGTGGCTGAGCCTTGGCCGGTTGTCTGCGGACAGGATGACGACCCCGAACAGAATCCCGAGGGAAAGGAGCAGCAATGGTGAAGGTGCAGGGACGTTACGGTGTGACCCGGGAAGACGCGCGAGCAACTCAAGACAGCCAAACAGGACACTTGAGGCGCCGTTGATGATTGGTGCCAGCAGTGCGCTGAGTGATGGGATCGTAAGGAGCAGTGCAGACCATGCCAGGAGGCCTATCAGCAGCAGGGAGACCGCGGGAATGGCCACAACGTTTGCCAGAAGAGCAACCGGGGCAAGGACATGAAATGCTGACACGGCAAGCGCCGCCGTGGGCAGAGACGCTCCAGTCGTCGAACAGAGTGATGAGAGGAACCCCTGGGCAAGTCGGCCACGGGCTCGAACGAGATGGGACAGAGGTTCGCCGATAAAGCACAGACCCGTGACCGAGACAAGCGACAGTTGCAGCCCAATGTCGAAAACAGAGGCAGGATCAATTACCGTGAGAATGAGTGCGGCCCAGGAGAGCGATGCGAGTCTGCCAGTGTGTCCGCCGAACATGCGGGTCACCGTGAAAACGCACAGCATCACGAATGCTCGATCGGCACTCAGGGGGAAATCGATGAATGCCAGGTAGACGAAGGTGGCGACGAGAGGTGCCAGTGTCTTGCCAACACTTCTCTCGGAGAACATCAGGCCAAGGAGGATCGACATGACGGCGAAAACCAGTGAGAGGTGAAGCCCGGATATAGCGAGCAGGTGGCTGGTACCAGTGATCGAAAAGAGATGGCGGTCCACCGTTCCGAAGAGTCTGCGATGAAGGAGGAGTTCTTCGAGGAATCCGAACGCTCTGTAACTCAACACGGGCCGTGCGCGGAGCTCGATGAGGTCTCGTGTATGTCCGGTCAATCGACCCCACCATGCTGCAAGAGAGTGGCTGGGAAGGGCCTGGATGTCTTGTCCGAGAAACAGCGCCGGGGGTGGTGGACCGGGTCGTTCCTCTCCCGGATTGAGAGCGGGGTTGGTTGTGCCAATCTTCCCCGAGACACGTATCTGTTGACCAAATGTCGGACCAGCGCGGCGATCGGGCATCAGTACCTGGATGGTCACCGGGTGGCCGAGGGGGATGCCGTTTGCCGTCATTGTTGACAGTTCAAACCCCATGCCTCCGGTACTTCGTGCAACAGAAGGCGTAAGGGCTGTGCCAGTGACAACTGACGTATCGGGACTGAGCTGCCCCGAGGCAGAAGATTGAATAACTCTCTTTGCCATGGCAAACGACGGCCAGAAGAGAGAGAGTGCAAGCACGACGCGGATAAGATTGAGCCGTGGATGTCGAGTTTGTACGACATAGACTACGCCCAGACTAGCCAGAACAGCAAAGGCGAGTATTGCCGTGACTCCTTTGGTTCCAGCCGACAGAGCCCCAGCTACGACCGTCAGGGCTACGAGCGTGACGAGTCGCAGTCTTATCACGACGGCTAAAGGGTGATGAGGGATTTCAGGTCTTCGTAGGTTTTGGTGCCGATGCCCTTGACGTTCTGAAGGTCTTCAAGTCGTTTGAACGAGCCGTGTTGCGCCCGGTAATCCAGAATGGCCTGCGCTTTCGCCGGCCCAATGCCAGGAAGCGTATCGAGATCGGCCAGTGTTCCGTGGTTGATACTGATTCGTGCATGGACGCTTGAGGAGGGTGAGGTGGAAGATACTACGGTGCTGGCACCATCTGCTGACTTTACCGGGACCGTGACTTGTTCACCATCGTCCAGTTGAGCTGCCAGGTTGACCGCAATGAGATCTGCGTCGCTCGTAGCCCCTCCCGCAGCCGCCACTGCATCCCGGACAATGGAGCCTTCCGGCAGCACGTAGACAGCTGAATGGAGGACGGCACCAGTCACATACACATTGATGGAAACCGGGGCCGCAGGTACGATATCCGTCGTCGACGGATTATCGACAATCTGTGGGAGTGGGTTGGATGCAGATTTGTAAAGACGCGAGCCGACAAACAACCCGGCGCCCATTCCCAAGGCGAGAACAGCGATGATCAGGACAATTATCTGATGCTTCGAGAGTTTCTCCATTACCATGGAGACCCGCTCCTTGTCGAGCGCACGGCCTCCCACCTCCTTCGTCGGCGTCGAAGATTTCAGCTCCTAGTGGGAGCCTCCCATGACTGCGAGAAGATCGTATAGCTCCAGGAAGTCGGTGACCATACCCTCGGTCTGCTGAGGAACTGGAGTCTCAATGATACTGACCGGCGTTCCTGTCGGGATCATTGGGAAGGCTTTCGTCACGTCGGCATTCTGGTGGCGTACGCACCCATGCGATACGTCCTTGCCGATGCTAAACGGCTCGTCCGTTCCGTGCAACCCGTACGATGGGAGCGAAATGCCGATCCAGCGAACCCCTAGACCATTTGCCTTATCTTGAAGGTAAGGGGCGTATACCTTGCCTTCCCAGTGCCAGCTCGGGTTGGCTTGCTTCACAGTCACCTTGTATGTGCCGACAGGAGTGACACTGTCGCCAGTGGTTCCGGTCGCGTCCGGAAATACGAGAGTGCCAGATGCGGTTCTCAGGACCGTGATGTGGAATGATTTGTCGACGAGAACCTCAATGGCTGTGGCGCCTCGGGCTGACGGTATGGCCACAACGACAAGAGCCACGGCAAGGGCTGCAATGCAAAAGAAACGTGAGCGACGGTAATCTTTCATAGTAACTCCCATTATAGACAGCACTGGCCTGATGGCAACGAGGCCGGAGCAGACGGATAATCACAAGGGCCCCTCTCGGGGCCCATAATGTCAAGACAGTGCTCCGACATCATAAGAATCAGTGTATCTTCTCGCCAAGTGGTGCGGGGAGAGGGAGTTGAACCCTCACGACCTTGCGATCACTAGGACCTGAACCTAGCGCGTCTGCCATTTCGCCACCCCCGCCTGAAGGGTTTGAGACTAGCGCTCCAGAATGACCGGAATGACGATAGGCCGCCGGCGCGTTTTGTCGTATATATATTTAGCCAGGAATTTGCGTAAGTCAAGCTGCAAATCAGGCGTGGTGCCTGCATCCTTGCTGCGATGGGTTACGAGGTAGGTCTTCATCTCGCGAGTCAGGTCGGTCAGGATCTGGTCGTCGTCGGTCACAACACCCTTCGTCACGAGTTCCGGACCGGCAAGGATCTTTCCTGTCATGCGGTCGATGCTTACGACAGAGACCAGGATGCCGTCTTTGGACAGGCGCGCGCGGTCGGTGAGGATAGGACTATCGGGCAACCCCAAGGCGAGACCATCGATCAACAGGCCCTCAGCGGGTATGCGCTTGAGGGCGGTCAGGTGTTCGCTGTCAACAGTGAAACACTGGCCGTTTTCGAGGATGAACACATGTGAGCCGGGAATGCCGACGCTCTCGGCGAGGCGCTTGTTCCAGAGAAGATGCCGGTATTCCCCATGAACAGGCACGAAGAACTTGGGACGCGTCAGCGAGAGCATCAGCTTGAGATCTCCCTGAGCGCCATGGCCGGACACGTGGACCTTGTCCTCGCGGCGGTAGAACACATTGGCGCCTCGGCGGAACAGGTTGTCGACCGTGCGAGCTACCATCTCCTCATTGCCCGGGATCGGATCTGCAGAAAGTACAACTGTGTCGCCTCTTGTGATCTTCACAAAGTCGTGTTCGCCACGAGCAAGACGTGACAGACCGCTCATGGGCTCGCCCTGAGTTCCGGTCGTGACAATAAGCAGTTTGTCCTTGGGGACGTTTCCCATCTCATCTTGCTGGATGAACACGTTTTCCGGCATCTCCATGATCTTGACCTTGCGGGCTACCTTGACGGAGCTGATGATGCTCCGACCGTCCACGAAGATCTTGCGACCCTGAGGAGCTACAGCATCCATGATTTGTTGAATCCGGTGGATGTTGCTGGAGAACGTACTGAAGATGATACGGCCTTTGGATTCGTGGACAATGGTGTCGAATGTCGACCGCAGGTCGCGTTCTGAACCCGCGAAGCCCGACTCCTCGGCGTTCGTCGAGTCAGACAGAAGCAGGAGTATCCCCTCGCGCCCAAGAGCGCTGAACTTCTGAAGGTCGATGGGCTTGTCGTCGACTGGAGTCTGATCGATCTTGTAGTCGCCCGTGTGAAGGATGATCCCCTCAGTCGTGCGGATAGCAATGGCCATGCTCTCGGGCACCGAATGGGTGACGCGAACGAACTCGACATCCATGTTGCCTATCTTGATGCGGTCGCCTGCCTGCACTGCCCTGGTTTCGTAAGGCTTCATCCGGCCGGGAATGACGTCATCGATGATTCCGAGGGCGAACTTGCTGGCATAGATTGGTGCGCGGACATGTTCCAGCGTGTAACCGAGTGCTCCGATGTGATCCATATGCGAATGAGTGATAAGGATTCCGCGGATCTTGTCCTTGATCTGGTCGAGGTAGTCCATGTTGGGAATGACGTAGTCGATCCCCTGCATATCGTACTCGGGGAACTTGAACCCCGCATCGACAATTACTGCGTCGTCATTGACCTCATAGACGGTCATGTTCTTGCCAATCTCCCCGAGACCTCCAAGGGGAGTAATGCGGATGATGTCGTGATGTCGTGATGTGTGTTCGGTGTGTTGCGATTGTGTTTTAGTCATAGCTACAGTGTACCCACTTTGTTAGCGTTGAAAAGCAATGCATTGTGGAGAGTCGCGTCAACCGTCAGACTCCTCGCTATTCTGCGTCGTCTCAGGGAGTGTCTCAGATTCTTCAGGGAACATGGAACGGACCGGGCGGCGCCTGAGAATCACTGAGGCGACGATCCCCAATATGATGATCGTGATGTCCGTCCACTGGTTTGGGGTCAAGCCGAGCATGTGGACGGGAATGTAGCGGAAGAATTCTACGACGAAACTCGTGGCGCCATAGAGGTACAGATACCAGATGAAGACTTGGCCATCATAGTGTTTGTGTTTTCGGACGACCCAGAACAGAATGGCAAACACGAGAAAGCCGGAAATGGAGTTGAACAGCTGAGCTGGCCAGATTCTCTGATTGAGAAGGTCGGACTGGGATAAGGGGTTGGTGAAGATGACTCCAAGCTCCGACGTCGTAGCTGTTCCATTGCAGCAGCCATTGAGCCAGCAACCGATCTTGCCAATACCGAAGGACAGGGCAAGCAGGGGCGCCACGATGTCAGCCATCTGCCAGAATCTCATCCGGCGACGCCGAATCAGCCAATTGGCAGAGATGACACCGCCAAGGATGCCTCCAAAATAGGAGAGGCCCCCTTCCCAGATCGCAAGAATGTGGAGGGGGTGAGCGAAATACCATAGGATAGTTGGAGACGTCATGATCCAGCCGATACGAGCCCCCAGAATGCCGCCGATAACGGCGACGATGGCCATGTCCAAGACGTCATCGGTGTTGAGGCCCTGGTGTCGTGACTCGATGTATATGACGGTGATACTGATGGCGATCGAGACAGCGATCATGATACCATACCAGCGGATAGTGAGGCTTCCAATGACAAAAGCTATGGGATGCATCAATTTCTCCTTTGTTGGTTTGTGAGCGTTCGGCATCAGGATTATAGTGCTAAATGCTGGACGTGCCAGTCCATTTTGTCTCGATTCCTGATGCTGCAATACGCTATTGGATGAGAAGGGAACAAAGGAGGAGGTACTTACGCGCTCGCATTGGAGTTCGGGGTTTGGCAATTGTGAACGACAGCACAACTATCTTTGCGACATTGAAGCTCAGAGACGTCAACGTGTTCAATCGACGAATCTGTTACGGACGTATATGG
>Ga0209385_1000832_pt1 | contig 12865 bp, 10 predicted proteins | sample NGEPerB_FD_184506 | JGI IMG/M metagenome (GOLD analysis project Ga0209385, IMG submission 184506) | Arctic peat soil microbial communities from the Barrow Environmental Observatory site, Barrow, Alaska, USA - NGEE PermafrostAB12-B... | ecosystem: Environmental > Terrestrial > Soil > Wetlands >... | reverse complement strand
CTCAACACCACCGGCTCAAGGACTGACCGTCGCATCGCTGCCTCCCATCGTCGCCTACAACGGGGACAACGCGGGACGGAGCGAGGAAATTCCTCCGAGACAGTCTATTGATGACTCAGGTCACTAGCCCGGTGTCCCCCTGAAGCTGACGCAGAGCGGGTAACCTGTTACCCACTGTGACGACCGCCACCAAGCGCCCGGGGGGTCGATCCGGGGCTTCGCGGTCGAAGGGCAGGCCTGGGGCCTCGTCTCGATCGCGCTCGGGCACCCCGCCAGTACGCAAGCGGAACCGGGGCCAACCCGGACGGGGGGGCGCCCGCGCCGCCAAGGGCCGGGGTTCCCGGCAGCAGGCCGGGTTCTCCGCGTCGATCTGGGCCGTCGTGGCCGGCCACTCCACCGACCTGTGGGGTGTCGTGCTGGTCACCATGGGCGTCCTGGCCGCCCTCGCTTTCTACGCCGACTCGCTGAACGTGGCCGGGCACGACGCGCGACTGTTCGTCGGCGACCTGCTGGGATGGGGGAGGTTTCTGGTGCCGGCGGCGGCGGTGGCGGTCGGGCTCCGCCTGCTGATCGGGCGTGGCGACGAAGAGGAACATACGTCCCGCGAGCCGGCGCGTGCGGTGGTCGGGGCCTCCCTGGCCCTCCTGGCCGTAGCGGGACTGGCCGGACTGGCCGGGGGATCCCCGCCGTTGGGTGCGTCGACGGAGCGCCTGGCCGCTGCCGGCGGGTGGGTGGGCGCAGTGATCGGCGACCCCTTGCGGGCCGCACTCGGGGGCATCGGAGCGGCCACCGTGCTGGTGGCGCTGGTAGTGGTTGCCCTCATCCTGTTCACCGGCGTGTCGATCAGGTCGGCCGCCGGGGCGGTCGTCCGGATGGCCCGGTGGGCCGCCGAGGCGGCTCGTGGTCGAACGGGCGGCCCCGCTGCGGACGGAGCGGAAGAGACCGACCACCCGACCGATCCGTTCGGTCGGGCAGTGGCGGCGGGTGGCGGGGCCCAGCCGGCACTCACGGTGCCGGGCGCCGATCCCGTCGTCGCCGATCCCGTCGGCACCGATCCCGTGGTCGACGTGCCCGAGTCCGCCGGGCCGGTCCAGCTTCTGGAGGCCGCCACCCGGCCCGGCAAGGGTGAGCAGCTGGAGATGAAACTGGGTCCGGCCATCGGCGATTGGCGCCTCCCGCCGTCCAATCTGTTGAAGCGGGGCAAGCCCCAGGCTGTCGACGAGCACGAGGTCGACGCCGCCGGTGTCGCACTGGTGGCAGCGCTGGCCGCCCACGGGGTGGAGACGCGCCTGGTGGCACGCACCGTGGGACCGTCGGTCACCCGGTACGAGCTCGAGTTGGGAGCAGGGGTGAAGGTCGCCAGGGTGACCTCCCTGTCGAAGGACATCGCCTATGCCATGGCCTCCCCCGACGTCCGCATCCTCGCCCCGATCCCCGGGAAGTCGGCCATCGGGGTCGAAGTGCCCAATCGCCGCCGCCAGCTGGTCGCCCTCGGCGACATCCTGGCATCCCCCGAGGCGGCCCAGGCGGTCCATCCCCTCGAGGTGGCCCTCGGCCGGGACATCGCCGGCCGGGCGGTTATGGTCAACCTGGCGGAGATGCCCCATGTGCTGGTGTCCGGCGCCACCGGATCGGGCAAGTCCTCGTGCATCAACTCGGTGCTCACGTCGATCCTGACCCGGGCGACACCCGATCAGGTCCGCCTGATCCTGGTCGACCCCAAGCGGGTGGAGCTGGGTCAGTACAACGGCCTTCCGCATCTGTTGACCCAGGTCGTCGTGGACCCGAAGAAGGCCGCCAACGCCCTGAGCTGGGCAGTCACCGAGATGGAACGCCGCTACGACCTGCTGGCCGAGGTCGGCATGCGTGACATCACCGGGTACAACAGTGCCTTCGACAACGGTGGTCTCGCCGAGCTCGAGGAGGCCCACCGGTTCCGGATGCGCGGGACGGGTGCGGACTCCGAGTCAGGGCCCGCTGACGACGACGGACAGCCAGAGGCGCACTACGAGCGCCTGCCGTTCATCGTGATCGTCGTCGACGAGCTGAACGACCTGATGATGGTGGCGGCACGCGATGTCGAAGAGTCGGTGTGCCGTATCGCCCAGATGGCCCGAGCGGTCGGCATCCATCTTGTGTTGGCCACTCAGCGACCGTCGGTCGACGTCATCACCGGGGTGATCAAGGCCAACATCCCCTCGCGCATGGCGTTCTCGGTCTCCTCCCTGGCCGACAGCCGGGTGATCCTGGACCAGCCGGGAGCGGAGCGTCTGATCGGCAAGGGCGACATGCTCCTGCTGTCGGCATCCTCGTCCAATCCCCAGCGCCTGCAGGGTCCCTGGGTGAGCGAGGAGGAGATCCGGGCCGTGGTCGCCCACTGGAAGCGGCAACGGCCGATGGAGGTGATCGCGGGGATCGAAGAGGTCGTCGGGGCCGCCGGGCACCGGGTCGGCGGCGACGACGGCGACGACGAACTGCTCGAACAGGCGATGGAGCTGGTGGTCCGCTCCCAGCTGGGATCCACCTCGATGCTGCAGAGGAAGCTGCGGGTCGGGTTCGCCCGTGCCGGCCGACTGATGGATCTCATGGAGCGCCGTGGGGTGGTGGGGCCGTCCGAGGGCTCAAAGGCGCGGGCGGTGCTGATGACCCCCGAGGAATTGGACGCCCGCTGACCGAAGGGGAGCACGAGGAGACGGCGGGCCCGGCGACGCCGGGAATGGTCCTGGCCACGCCTCGGGTGCGCGGCTCCCACGGCCGCCACGCGCGACGGCGACGGCGAGGTTGGCTGCCCTGGGCGGTGCTCGGTGTGGCCGTCCTTCTGGCGGGCGCAGTGGCCGCGGTGGCAGCCACCCGGATCAACCAGCCGCTCGCCCATCCGGCCACCCACTCCGCCCTCCCCACCGAGGTGTCGGTCCACGGGACCGGACCGGCTCTCCCGTGGCCGACCCGGGGCCAGGGAGCGGTGGCGGTGCCCTCACTGGGCTACGCCGACCAGTCCGGGCCCGAGCCCTCGGTGCCCATCGCCTCGTTGACCAAGATGACCAACGCGGTGGCGATCCTGCGTGACCACCCGTTGCCGGCCGGGGCCGCTGGCCCCTCGATCACCGTCACCACGGCCGACGTCGCCGAGTACGACAACGAGCTGCACAACGACGAATCCACCATCCCCATCCGGTTCGGCGAAGTGCTGAGCGAGCGCCAGATGCTGGAAGCGATGCTGATCGTCTCGGCCAACGACATCGCCTACAGCCTGGCGGTGTGGGACGCCGGCTCCGAGCTGGCCTTCGTGGCCAAGATGAACGCGCTGGCCGCGTCGCTGGGGGCGACCGGCACCCACTACGTCGACGCCAGCGGCTACGAGTCCGGCTCGGTGTCCACCGCTTCGGACTGCCTGCGGATTGCTGCGGCGGGGATGGCGGACCCCAGCTTCGCCGAGGTGGTGGCCATGCCGTCGGTGACCCTGCCGATGGTCGGGACGCTGCCCAACATCGTCACCGAGGTCGGCTCCAACGGAGTGGTCGGCGTCAAGTCCGGGTACACCTCGCAGGCCGGAGCCTGCCTGATCCTGGCCGGGGTGCGCTCGGTGCAGGGCCGCCCGGTCCTGGTGCTGGCCGCGGTGCTCGGACAACCGACGCCACCCCCCATCGTCCCCGCCAGCACCACCACGACCACACGACCAGCGACGGGCCCGCCGTCCAATGGGTCGGGCACCACGACCACGACCACGACCACCCCTCCTGACGACCTCCAGATCCCGGACCCGTTCCGCTTCGCCCGGCCGGTGGTGGAGAAGCTGCTCGGCGCCACCGAGGCCGCGGTGGTTCCCGTGACGGTCGCCACTGCCGACCAGGTGGTCGGCGCGGTGACCGTCACCTGGGGAGGGAGTGCGCACCCGGCGCCCATCGTCACTGCGGGCGGCGCATGGCTGCTGGCGTGGCCGGGCCAGACCGTGGCCTCGACCAGTGGGCTCTCCCCTGTGCCGCCCGGGAGCACCAAGGGGAGCCGGGTCGGGACGGCCATGTTCTCCCTCGGAACCCAGATCGAGGTCGTCCCATTGCGGCTGGCCAGCACTGTGCCGGAGCCGTCATGGTGGTGGAGGCTCGTCCACGGCCCCTGACCCGGGCCAGAGAGCGGAGCGATCCCGCCGGGTGAAGACCGTCCGGAGTACCGTGTCGGTGTGCGCGCACGAGCTCCAGCGTCGTCAGCCAATCTCGGACCCGGCTTCGACACGCTGGCCATCGCTCTCGATCGGTACGTCGAGGTCGAGGTCGAGCCTGCCTCCCGGCTCATCGTCCGCTCCGAGGGTGAAGGTGCGGGGATGTCCGACGACCCGTCGCATCTGGCTGCACGAGTGGCCATCGACGTTGCCGGAACCGACCACCTGGCCATCACCGTGCGATCTCAGATCCCCATCTCGCGGGGCCTCGGTTCCTCTGCGGCCCTTGCGTTGGCAGCAGCGGCAGCAGCCGGTGCCACGGACCCGCTGGCCGTCGCCGCCGCCATGGACGGCCATCCCGACAACGCCGCGGCGTCCATGGTCGGCGGCCTGGTGGCGGCCGCACGGGTGAAGGGCGGGGTCCACGTCGTCCGGCTCCCTCTGGATGTGAGCCTGGCCTTCGTGGTGATCGTCCCCGATGTCACCTTGTCGACGTCCCGGGCCCGCCAGGCCCTGCCCACCGAGGTGAGCCGCGAGAGTGCGGCCTTCAATCTGTCGAGGATGGCCCTCCTGGTCGCCGGCCTGGCCGACAGCCGGGTGTTGATCAGCGAGGCCACCGAGGATCGGCTGCACCAGGACTACCGCAGCCCGCTCTTCCCGGCCGCCCCCAAGTTGCTGGCCGGCCTGTCCGCCGGGGGGGCACTGGCGGTGTGCTGGTCGGGAGCCGGGCCCTCCCTCCTCGGTATCTGCCACGGCGTCGATGCCCCCGGCGTGCAGTCGGCAGCGGAGACGGCCCTGGCCGAGGCGGAGATCCCGGGCCAGGTCCTGATCCTCCACCCTGACATGCACGGGCTGATCGGTGACGTCGAGGCCGCTGCCGACTTCTACGACTTCAACGCCGACCGGTAGGCCGGAGCACACCCGCCGTGCCGAGCCAGCCGACCAAGGAGCTCCTGGCTGTGGCCAACCCCCACCCCGGGCGCGACTACGAGGTCCGTTGCGCCACGCCCGAGTTCACCTGCCTGTGCCCTCTGACCGGCCAGCCGGACTTCGCCACTGTCACCGTGGCCTATGTCCCGGACCGGTCCCTGGTCGAGCTCAAGTCGCTCAAGCTCTACCTGTGGAGCTATCGGAACGAAGGAGGGTTCCACGAGGACATGACCAATCGGATCCTCGATGACCTGGTGGCCGCTATCGCACCCCGCCGGATGACCGTCACCACCGACTGGCTGGTGCGGGGCGGGATCCACACCGTCGTCGAGGCGTCCCACCCCTGAGGCGGCGCTGAGGCGGCCGGATCGCGCACCTCGTGCCCACGGACTCCCTCGTCGTGTGGTGGTCGTATCCTGGGACGGTGCCCACCGTTTCCCCCTCTCCGGCCGATCGGCCCGTTCCGGACGGTTCGGCCCCGCCGCCGCGGTCGTTCCACATTCGGACCTTCGGATGCCAGATGAACGAGCACGACTCCGAGCGCCTGGCCGGGGCCCTCACGGCGGACGGCTTGGTCGCTGCACCGGATCTCGAATCCGCCGATGTCGTGGTGTTCAACACCTGTTGCATCCGTGAGAACGCCGACAACAAGTTCTACGGGCACCTGGGAAACTTGAAGACCCTCCGGGAGAGCCGCCCCGGCATGCAGATCGCCGTGGGCGGCTGCCTGGCCCAGATGGACAAGGAGCGGATCCGCGAGCGGGCATCGCACGTGGACGTGGTGTTCGGCACCCACAACCTCTCGCGGGCGCCCGAGCTGCTGCGGCAGGCGGCGGAGCAGGGGCCGGTGGTGGAGATCTTCGACGAGCCGCAGCCGGCAGCCGGTCCGTCGACCGGCGACCAGCAGTCCGTGGCACTCGCCGCCGTGCGGGACCTGCCCTATGCGGCGTGGGTGACCATCCAGATGGGGTGCGACAACTCCTGTGCCTTCTGCATCGTCCCGTCGGTGCGCGGCCCCGAGGTGTCGCGCCCGATGTCCGAACTGGTGGACGAAGTGGAGGTGCTCGCCCGGCGGGGCGTCAGCGAGGTGACCCTCCTGGGCCAGAACGTGAACTCCTACGGTCGGGACCTGACCCGACGCCGGCCCCTCTTCGCCGACCTGCTGCGGGCGACCGGGGCGGTGGAGGGGATCCGCCGGGTCCGGTTCACCAGCCCCCACCCGAAGGACCTCCGCCCGGAGACCATCGCCGCCATGGCCGAGACGGAGGAGGTGTGCAACCACCTCCACCTGCCGCTGCAGTCGGGCAGTGACGCGACGCTGGCCGCCATGCGGCGTGGCTACACCGCCGAGCGCTACCTGCAGCGGCTGGCCGAGGCCCGGGCGGCCATCCCCGACCTGGCGGTGACCACCGATCTGATCGTCGGCTTCCCCGGTGAGACCGAGGACGACTTCGAGCGCACGCTCGAGGTGGCCGCCGAGACCTCCTATGACAGTGCGTACACCTTCATCTTCTCGCCCCGACCGGGGACGCGGGCAGCGGCCATGGAGGAACGGTTCGTGCCGGCCGACGTGATCGCCGACCGCTTCGATCGCCTCCGGGTGGTGGTGGAGCGCTCTGCCCTGGCCCGCCACCGCGACCGGATCGGACGGGTGGAGGAGGTGGTGGTCGAGGGGCCCTCCAAGCGGGATCCGTCGGTGGTCACCGGCCGGACCGGCCAGAACAAGCTGGTGCACTTCCGGCCCGACGCCGCCAAGGGGATTGCCAGTGGCTCCTTCGCCGAGGTCGCCATCACCGGTGCCGCCCGCCACCACCTGATCGGCGAGCTGCGCGCCGTGACCGCTCGGCCATCGCACCGGGTCCGCATCCCGGTCATCGCCGGTTGAGTCGTCCCTGCCGGCTCCGCTCACTGCCGTGACCGGCCCGCGCCCGGGGCACGCGCCGGACCGGGCCGGGTCGCCGCCGGTGGTGGCCCTGGTCGGTCCGACCGCATCGGGAAAGTCCGAGCTGGCATTGCGGGTGGCGGAGGCCTCGAGGGCGCAGGGTCGGGCGCACGACGCCGAACGCCTCCCCCCGGTGGAGCTTGTCTCCGTCGATTCGATGGCCGTCTACCGGGGGATGGACATCGGTACCGCCAAGCCTTCGCGCCAGGTGCGTGCCCACATTCCCTACCACCTGGTGGACCTGGTCGATCCCTGGGAGGAGTTCACCGTGCAGCGGTTCCAGGGGCTGGCCCGCCGGGCCCTCGGCGGCATCGCGTCACGCGGCCACGGGGCGCTGCTGGTGGGTGGCACCGGGCTCTACCTCCGGTCGGTGATCGACGACCTGACGTTCCCCGGGCGCTATCCTGAGGTCGCCGCCGCCCTGGCAGCGGAGGTCGACACGGCCGGTCCCCCGGGCAGCGAGGCGGAGCGGTCGGCACTGGCAGAGCTCCATCGGCACCTGTCCCTCCTCGACCCGATGGCCTCCCGGCGGATCGAGCCGGCCAATCGCCGCCGCCTGCTGCGTGCCCTGGAGGTGACCATCGGATCGGGCCACCGGTTCTCCTCGTTCGGCCCCGGTCTCGAGAGGTACCCGCCCACCGATGTCCGACTGGTCGGCCTGCGGCGTGACCCGACCACGCAGGACCAGCGGATCACCGAGCGGTTCGGGCTCCTGATGGAGCAGGGGTTCCTCCAGGAGGTGCGCGCCCTGGCCGGCCGGCCGGAGGGGGTGTCGAAGACGGCCCGCCAGGCCCTCGGCTACCGGGAGCTCCTCGCCCACGTCGAAGGCGGCGTCTCCTTGGCCGAGGCGGTGGCCGAGGCGGTGCGCCGGACGCGGGCCTTCTCCCGCCGGCAGTGGGCGTGGTTTCGGCGTGATCCCCGTATCGTGTGGTTGGACCCGGATGATGCCCCGGAGCGAGCGATCCTGGCCCTGCTCGGGGGGATACCCCGGCAAGGCGCCACGGTGGGAGACTGATGGGGAACACGATGAACGCACCGACACCCGATCTGCCTCCGCTCCGCTTCACCAAGCACCACGGTGCCGGCAACGACTTTCTGGTGCTGGTGGACCACAAGAACGCCACCCCCCTCGACACCGCACTGGTGCGGGCCCTGTGCGACCGGAGGTTCGGGATCGGCGCCGACGGCGTGATCCGGGTGCTCGTCGGGGGGAGCGGGGCCGATCTGGCCATGGACCTGCGCAACGCCGACGGCGGTGAGGCCGAGATGAGCGGGAACGGTATTCGGTGCCTGGCCCAGGCGGCCGTGGGAGCGGGCCTGGTCCACCCGCCGTCCTTCACCGTGTCGACGCTCGGGGGCGTGAGGTCCGTGGAGTACCACCCCGGGGAGCGCGCCGACGCCGCTGAGGCCTCCGTCGACATGGGCGTGGCCACGCTCGGTCCCGACCAGCCCCAACAGTTCCCGGACCGCAGGGCCCGTGAGGTCGACATGGGCAATCCCCACCTCGTGCTCTTGGGCCCGGACCCCGCCGACGGCGACGTGGCCGTCCTCGGGAGCCGGCTCCAGGACGTGTACCCAGACGGCATCAACGTCGGGTTCGTCACACTCGGGCCCGACCACGGGGCGATCACCCTCCGGGTGTGGGAACGGGGTGTCGGCGAGACCGAGGCCTGCGGAACCGGCAGCGCCGCAGCAGCCGCCGCCGCGCGGAGCTGGGGTCTCGTGGGTGACACGGTGCACGTGCACAATCCGGGCGGCACCCTCCAGGTGGCGTTCGCCGACGGGCGGGTGCAGTTGCGCGGGCCGGTCCGGAAAGTGGCCGACCTCATGGTCGACCCCCGGTCGGTGCTGGACGCGGCCCGCCCGTGACGCCCACCGAGTCGGCCTTCACCGACACCCTCATCTCCCGGTCGGTTCGGGAGCGGATCGTACTGGTGGGTGTCGTCTTCCCGCACTCCACCCTGGCCGACACCGAGGCCGGCCTCGACGAGCTGGCCCTCCTGGTGAATACGGCCGGCGCCGACGTCATGGAACGGATCGTGCAGCGGAGGAGCACCCCCGACCCGGCGACCTACCTGGGGAGGGGAAAGGCCGAGGAGTTGCTGTCGGTGTGCCTGGCGGTCGATGCCGACACGGTGGTCTTCGATGACGACCTCTCACCTGCCCAGCAGCGGAACCTCGAGAAGATCCTGGGGCGTACCGCCATCGACCGCACCGCGGTGATCCTCGACATCTTCGCCCAGAACGCCCGCACCCCCGAGGGTCGGGCCCAGGTGGAGTTGGCGCTTCTCCGCTACCGGTTGCCGCGACTGCGAGGACGGGGCCGGTCGCTCAGCCAGCAGGCCGGCGGCATCGGCACCCGTGGTCCCGGCGAGACGAAACTCGAGGTCGACCGGCGCCGCTTGGTGCAGCGGATGAGCCGTCTCGAGTCCGATCTGCGCCAGCTGGACCGCACCAGGCGCACCCAGCGCCGCGGGAGGATCCGGTCCCGCCAGCGGACGGTGTCCCTGGTCGGTTACACCAATGCCGGGAAGTCGACGTTGCTGAACCGGTTGTGCGGGTCGGATGTCCTGGTCGAGAACCGGCTGTTCTCCACCCTCGACCCGCGCACCCGGCAACTCGACCTCCCGGGGGGGGAGACGGTGCTCCTGACCGACACGGTGGGTTTCGTACGCAAGCTTCCCCACCAGGTCGTCGAGGCGTTCCGCTCCACGCTCGAGGTGGTGTGCGAGTCGGATCTGATCGTCCACGTGGTCGACGGCTCCGGACCGGACCTCGAGGGACAGGTCGATGCCGTTCGGAGCGTGCTCGCCGAGATCGGGGCCGACGGGCTGCCCGAGTTGCTGGTGGTGAACAAGGCCGACGCGGTGGCCGCTCTCGGCCCGGAGTCATCCGAGGAGGCCCGGCGGATGATGGCGGCTCACGAAGGGTCGGTGATGGTGTCGGCCCGGTCCGGTGAAGGGCTCGACGAGTTGCTGGTGGCCATGGGAGACCGTCTCCGTGTCGGCGATCGGGTGATCGAGTTGGTCATCCCCTGGGCGCGGGGCGATGTGCTGGCCGCGGTCCACCGCGAGGGTGAGATCGTGGGCGAGGTGGCCGGCGAGCAGTCGACGCGCATCCAGGTGGTGCTCGACGACGTGGGCAGGTCACGGTTCGCGGAGTTCGTGGCGTCATGAATGCCGGTCCCCCTTCCGCTCGTGCCGGCGACCCGGCTGGCTTCGCCCCGCCCCCCTATCCCTACGACCGCCTGTCGCGGATGAGGGCGGAAGCGGTCGAGCGGTTCGGAGATGCCGTCGGTCCCGGAGGCTCGGGCGGAGTGGTGGACTGCTCCATCGGCACACCCTGCGACCCACCCCCGGTCCCGGTGCTCGATGCCATGGCCCGCTCCGGCACCGAGCGCGGGTACCCGACCTCTCCGGGATCGCCCGCCTACCGGGCCGCAGCCGCCCGCTGGCTGCAACGGAGATTCGGCGTGTCGGTGGATCCGGGGCGCGAACTGGCGGCCTGCGTGGGCACCAAGGAGTTCGTCGCCTCGGTTGCGCAGTACCTCCACCTCCGCAACCCCGCCCGTGACACCGTGCTCTACCCGGCGGTGTCGTACCCGACCTATGCCATGGGGGCAACGCTCGGCGGGTGCCGATCGGTACCGGTGCGGGAACTGGCCCAGGGCGGACTCGATCTGGGCTCGATCGACCGGTCCGATCTGGATCGGGCCCTCCTCCTGTGGATGAATTCACCGTCCAACCCGACCGGGCTGCTGACCGACCTGGAGGCCGTGGCCCGGTGGGGGAGGCAGCACGGGATTCCGGTGTTCTCTGACGAGTGCTACGCGGAGTTCACCTGGGTGGGCCCGCCGGCCACGGTGCTCGCTTCCGGCGTGGACGGGGTGGTGGCGGTGCACTCGCTTTCCAAGCGGTCCAACCTGGCGGGCGTCCGGGCCGGCTTCTACGCCGGCGACCCCGACCTGGTCGGCTATCTGCTCGACGTCCGACGCCACGCCGGGCTGATGGTGCCGGGACCTGTGCAGGCCGGTGCGGTGGTGGCCTTCGATGACGACGACCACGTGCTCGATCAGCGTCGGCGCTACGAGGATCGCCTGGAGTACCTGCGCGACGCCCTCGGGATCGTCGGGCTCCCGACCCCGATGCCGGCGGGTGGGTTCTACCTGTGGGTCCCGGTGCCGGCCGGGATGGCCGGCGGCGGCTGGGAGCTGGCCGAGGCGCTCGCCCTCGAGGCCGGCCTGCTGGTGAGCCCGGGTGACCTCTACGGCCCCGACGGTGCGGGGTTCGTGCGCGTGGCGGTGGTGCAGCCGATGGAGCGCTTGCAGCTGGTGACCGACCGCCTGTCCCGGGGGGCACTCGTCCAGAGGCTCGACCGGCCGGGCTCGCGCTGAATCGCGGGCGGGGACCACCGGCATCCCAGGGCTAACGTCTGGACCCATGGCAGACCTCCAGTCCCGGATCGAAGAGCTGTGGAGTCGCGCGGGCGCGCTGGGACCGACGGACACCGGCGCGCTGGCCGTGGTCACCGAGGCGATCGACCTGCTCGACCGCGGCGAGGCGCGGGTGGCCGAGGTCGATCCTGTCACCGACCAGGTGGTCGTCCACCAGTGGCTCAAACAGGCCATCTTGTTGCTGTTCCGGCTGCGCTCGATGGAGACCATGGAGGTGGGCCCGTTCGAATTCGCCGACAAGCTCCCGCTCAAGCGGAACTATGCGGCGTCGGGGGTCCGGGTGGTGCCCGGAGCCTCGGCCCGGTGGGGCTCGTACCTGGGGAGCGGGGTCATCTGCATGCCGAGTTACGTCAACATCGGGGCCAGGGTCGGGGCGGGCACCATGGTCGATACCTGGGCCACCGTCGGGTCGTGCGCCCAGATCGGCGAGCAGGTACACCTGTCTGGCGGGGTCGGCATCGGGGGAGTGCTCGAGCCTGCACAGGCCGCCCCGGTCGTCATCGAGGACGAAGTAATGATCGGGAGCCGGTGCATGATCACCCAGGGGGCCCGGGTGGGCCGCGGAGCGGTGGTGGGGGAGGGCACCATCTTGAACCCCTCCATCCCGGTGATCGACACAGAGACCGGCGAGGAGCTCAGCCGGGGACATGTGCCCGCATGGTGCGTGGCCGTCCAGGCCTCCCGCCGCCGCGCGTTCCCCGGCGGTGAGTTCTTCCTCCCCTGTGTCCTGGTGATCAAGCGCCTGACCGAGGGACAGCGGCACGACAAGGCGCAGTTGAACGACATCCTGCGGGCGCACGGGGTGTCCACGTGACCGAGGAGACCCCGAGTGGCCTGCTCGGACTGGCCACCGCCCTGGTCGCCATCCCGTCGGTCAGCCACCACGAGGGACCGATGGCCGATGCCGTGGAGGCGGCGCTGGCACTCTGCCCGTGGCTCACGGTCGAGAGGGTCGCGAACAATGTGGTGGCCCGAACCGATCTGCAGCGGAACAGCCGCATCCTGGTGGCCGGCCACCTCGACACCGTCCCGCCGGTCGGCGGCAACGATGAGCCCAGCGTCGTCGACTCCACCCTCTACGGCGTGGGTTCCGCCGACATGAAGGGCGGTCTGGCCGTCTTCCTCCATCTCGCCGGCACCATCCCTGAACCGGCCATGGACGTGACGTGGTGCTTCTACGAGTGCGAGGAGGTGGAGCAGCGCCACAACGGCCTCCTCCGCCTCTGGGAGGAGCGGCCCGAGTGGCTGGAGGCCGACGTCGCCGTCCTCGGGGAGCCCACCGGTGGCGTGGTCGAAGCAGGGTGCCAGGGGACGTTGCGGATCCGCATCGGCCTGCACGGCGAACGGGCGCACACCGCCCGCCCGTGGACCGGACGGAACGCGA
>Ga0209385_1000830_pt1 | contig 12900 bp, 13 predicted proteins | sample NGEPerB_FD_184506 | JGI IMG/M metagenome (GOLD analysis project Ga0209385, IMG submission 184506) | Arctic peat soil microbial communities from the Barrow Environmental Observatory site, Barrow, Alaska, USA - NGEE PermafrostAB12-B... | ecosystem: Environmental > Terrestrial > Soil > Wetlands >... | reverse complement strand
CCCGAGCATCCTGCATCGCCTGCTTGAATTCCGGCTCCCTTTCCCGAATACGGTCGAACGAGAAGACGACGGCCTGAGAAACTCCGATACGAGTGTCGAAGAGCTCGAACTCCTTGAAGTCCCGCATCAGGACTTCTGTCGCCGGCAGGTCCTTGAACATCACAGAACCATTCTGGAGCAGTTCGAGACCATATGCTTCCGCATCGATGCCGATAGTCGCCGCAAGTCGCCGCACGGCGCGGATGTCCTTTGGCGTCGTTGTCGAGAGGTTGAGGTTCATCGTGTCCGAGAGAATCCCCGACATGAGCAGCCCGGCTACCGGCTTCGGCATGAACACGCCGTTTTCCGTACAGAGTTCAGCGACGATCGTACATGTGCTCCCGACCGGTTCGTTGTGGAAGTAGATGGGGCGGAAGGTGGAGATGTCACCAACCCGGTGATGGTCGATGATTTCCAGGATATCAGCTTCCTCCACACCGTCAACAGCCTGCAGCGTCTCGTTGTGGTCCACGAGGATAACCTTCTTACGCGCAAAACGGATGAGGTCGGAGCGAGTCACGATGTTTACCGGATGATGCAGGGCATCAAGTACGACGGCGCAACGAGACGACGAATCGAGCACTGCCTTCTTTGCTCTCTCCAGTGTATCGGTCATGCCCAGCAAAGGTACGACGCTTTCCATGAACGCGGATACCGGGATCGACGACCAGAGAGTACGCAGTGCCTGTGTCACCGTCATGTCGGTCTCGAGAACGAGGCTCAGGTGGGACGGCCACTGTACCTCTGTTTCCGCAGCGGCGGCCCTGCCAGTAATGATAAGAGTAGAAGCTGCCGAACATGCCACCAGGACGCCCTCAGAGGGTATCCCGTCAGAGATAATAATAGTGACGTCCTCACACCCTGGAGCAAGATGCCCCACTGACCCTGTAACAACAAGCAATCGCCCCTTCAGCTCCACGGGTTCGCTGGTATGGAGGACGATCCTGGCTGACAGTTGCCGCACGAGCGTGTCGAGTTCCACAGCATAAGGAAGCACATCGGCATGCTCAAGTTGGTCAGCGTAGGCGGTGGCGATATCGACGGCATCCACGACGCCCTGTACGACCAGTGCATCGTCAACGACAGGAAGCGAACGGATATGATTCTCCTTCATGAGAATGGCGGCCTTGCCGACACGGGTGGACGGGGCGACTGTCACAAGGCGCTTCCGGGGGATGTCCTGAACCTGCGGCATCAGCGATCTCAGAAGAGGGGGAACACAGAACCCAAAGCGCTCCAGAACGAAGCGGGTCTCATCGTTGAGTTCTCCTCCACGAACGGCGGTATAGACGCGGGAAGGATCCGTGCGATTCTTGTAGAACGCATAGCCAAGAGCAGAGCAGATCGAGTCCGTATCCGGATTCTTGTGCCCGGTCACAATGACTCTCTGTCGCATGTCAGCTATTCGTTTCGGCTTCGATAGCTTCAGGCCCTGCAGGCGCGTGCATGTTCCCCACAGTTGAGGCCGACCGCTCCGAGCGGAGAGCCAGATTTGTCCTGCAATGTGTCGTCCACTGGAACTTATACGGTTCTTCGCCCCGCATGAAATCCAGTTCGTGACAACCCTCGCGAAACGACTGTTCTGCAAATGATACCAGCACGATCCGTCCAAGCGAGTAATCTGCGTACGCTGGGTCGTACTGAGTATTCCAGGTAGATACAACTCCCTGCCACTGGTATCCGAGCATGAATGCGAGCAGTGCGTTCCCACTCCTCAGCTCTCCTACACGCAGCTGGTTTCGCCGGCCCATGAGTGGAAGCACTTCTCGAAGAAACTCCTGGTCCGGATGGTTGAGGAACGGGCTCCGATGGCCATCGGCCATCTGGCGCCCATCAGACAATGCAACGACCTCGTCCAGAAACTCGCCGTCAACCTCTCTGCGATCGATGTAACGCAGTTCCATTCCTTTTATGCGGCCTGTGCTGCGGCTGTTCCATCTGTTCATCTTGTTCCGGACCTCATGCCGGAATCCCTTGCCCAACGTTGCATAGAATTCCTCCCAATCGCTTTCGATCGGCAGGTATGGGCACCGCACAGTCGTCTGCCATACTGCAGGCACACGTGCTGTCTCGATCACGCGGTCCAGAAGTGCCTTGTTGGGCGACCCGGCCGGGATCTCCTCGAAGTCTACCCCATCCCATGACGGGCGAAGATCCAGCAGCGCTGAGATGAGAGCTTCGGTCACGTCCGGGCGATCCAGGGGAGTAATAAAATCAGCGTAGTCCGACAACCCCTGTCCCAGGAAATGCAGATCCTTCGGTTCCGTGGTCCCATTGCCGGCATACAATGGCGCCAGACCCACTGGAATGTCATGCTCGTATGCCACCAGCAGCAGAAGACGTCTGTCGGTGCCAAAGTGCTGCCACCATGTGAACAGCCATTCGAACGTCGAATGACATGTATTAGCGGCACTCTGTACAACGATCCGGTTCCAGAACGGTTCCAGCAAAGCAAACGCAGAGCTGTCTTCGATGAGTCTCGTTTCCACAGAAGTCCTTCCTCTCAGTCCTGGCATGTCATCTTCGGAGCAGCAGTCGCGGTGTCATCAGGCACGGTGCGGGTTCACAGTTACCAGGGTAGACTTGTGCCTGTGCATCAGTACAGTATACATGAGAATCATCCGCGCCACACCATTGCAAAGGGGAATGCCTGTGTTTGACCTATACCTGTTTGACCTTGATGGAACGCTTGTCGACACACGTCGCGACATTGCCGAGGCTGTCAACCATGTCCTTCAGCTTCACGCCCGTCCTGTTGCCGACCTCACCACAGTCGTCTCATGGGTTGGGGACGGACTGGATGACATAATGAAACGAGCCTTTCACACTGATGAATCGGAATTTGTCAATGATCTCGTGGACGAATTTCGCTCCTACTACGTGGTTCACTGTACTGACTTTTCGTACGTCTATGAAGGTTGCTCTGAGACGCTCACCTCGCTCCAGGAAGGGGGTGCCCACTTGTCGGTGCTGACGAACAAAGGTCAGGACCTCTCATTCGAGATTCTGGAGCGCCTCGGGATCCTGCAGTTCTTCGACCATGTCGTCGGCCCCAGCGACGCCGCCTTACGCAAGCCAAATCCATCCAATCTCCTGTCCCTGGTACGCGACATCGGCACCAGCAAAGAGCGAACGCTCATGGTTGGGGACTCGCGAAATGACATCCTTGTAGCTCACAACGCCGGTGTTACTTCGTGCGGCTGTGCATTCGGCTACATTGGCCGCGATGCACTGTTTAAGCTCAAGCCCACCTTCATTATCGAAACCTGGCCCGGGCTCCTGCTACTCGCAGATCCAGACAATTGAAGATTGCGCCTGCCGAATTACAATTATCCCGTCAGTTCTGGAACGTGCCGCAGTGTAGTAGACGCTGTTTTCTGCAAGAGAAACTGGACACTTAAAGGACTTTGTAGCTGTCGCCTGGATGATGATGGATCTTATTCATCCAAGAGTGACTCCAACACGCATCAGACATTCTCTTGTATTAGTGATTCCACAACGTTTCTGGAACCTCAGATAGTTATTTAGCACAACGGACACAAGGAATTGTTCACATATGAACTTCTTTCAATACACTTACAAATGCCGCCGCCCTTTTCGTTATTTCATCAAACTTGCCTTCCTCAACAAGTCTTCTATTTACAAGTTCACCACCTATTCCTGCTGAACAAGCACCAGCTCTTATGAAATCAGCGAAGTTTTCCATGTTTATCCCTCCTACTGCCATCATTTCAATCTGAGAGAGAGGCCCTTTCAATTGCTCTATATACTTCGGGCCAAGAACGCCAGCAGGGAAAATCTTGACAATCTGTGTGCCATTTTCCCATGCTGTCAATGCTTCAGTAGGCGTGAGGACACCAGGGACTGGCAATATACTATACCTCTTGCACATCTTAACCATCTCTACGTTCAAGGTCGGCGATAATATGAACGATGCTCCTGACAATATGGCAATTCTTGCAGTATCGGAATCCAACACGGTACCAGCACCAATTAGCATCTCATCACCATATTTCTTTGCGAGCTCTTGTATCATGTCCACAGCACCAGGAGTATTGAATGTAACCTCAACCGTTCTTACTCCGCCTTCAAGAAGTGCATCTGCAATTCTGCATGATGTATCAGCGGACGTACCCCTTACTATGGCGCAAATACCTTGTTGCTTTATCCCATCTAGTACCTGGTAATCTTTCATATGAACACCCCTATGAAATGATCTTCTCAAATTCCCCTGAAGATGTACCTCTGCAGGAGCAACCTTCTTGGCAAAGCGTTCCTCCATAACGTTTGCAGAAACCTCTTAACTTCCCCAAAAGAGGAGAAGCAATCACAAGCGATGCGATGACAGCTTTTCGCCCTCCTCTTGCTGCCGGGTCCCTCTCCTGTCGACTGATCCGCATCATTTGCTTCTACGTGGTTCTTCTTTGCCTTCTCCTTATCTCTAGTTATTTCTACTCACGTGATGTTCTTGCAGAGAAGAACAATTTGGATCTCTTTCTCATCCGTTTCCTGGACTATCTCTGTTCCTATCTGACAGAGAACTTCTTCCTCGCCCATACTAGAACCCCGGCTTTCTTCTTGCTATTCTATCGGAGACTCTGCTTGGTGTCGAAGAGAAGGAGTTATCCTACCTAGAACATCTAATTATTCTGCGATTGATTTCCAGGCTTCAATAACGTATGCTGTCATCTTGTCAACAAATTCTTTAAGCATTAGTTCACCTTTTTCCTTTGTTGCAACTGTAGGATCACCAAATACACCACTCTTGCTCATGCTCCCCAGAGCAATTGTAGACTTACCATATAGATCTGGTCTATGCGGATATTCTCTTACTGCCTTGTCCATTTTAACAAGTTGAGGCTCAACAGCAAGCATAAGAGATGTCTCAAATTCACAGGCATGAACCATACCGTACCAAGTATCTGACTCACAATATTGACTGATTACCTTATCCAGTTCTGCATAAAAAAGATAGATTACTTTAATTTGCGTTTCATCCATCAATTCTCGTGTTGCATACTTCATAGCGGAATTATTCGCATCATGACCATTAACTATGACTAATAACTTTACCCCATACCTTGATAGACTGTGAGCCACGTCCTTTATGACCATTTCAACATGATCTTGTTCTAAGGAGACAGTACCAGGTATGTCCCTCCATACCCAGGAATATCCAAATGGTACTGGAGGAAGCAGAAGCGCTCCTGTAGCCTCACATATTCTTCTAGATACATAAGCAGACAAGAACGTGTCCGTACCAAGAGGAAGGTGAAGTCCATGCTGTTCTGTAGCTCCTATTGGCAAAATTGCGACAGGAAAACTTTTGATCACCTTGTCAACTTCATCCCTAGTCATACGCGCAATTTCATTAATTGTATTTTCCATGGTTTCTCACGCTCCTTTTGAACATATCGCAAATTCATATACACTTTTTCTAATATCATCCACATTACCCTTGCAAACATTTCTGACCATGACTTCCCTCCTAATACTAGTAGCAAGAAAAATCACAACTCGCATGGCACAAATCCCATATTTTACTTTGACAGGCATCCTACAGCCACCATTCTAGTGTCAGGCGAAGATCCATGCAGGTTGTTGCGACAATGTTGTGCCCATAGTATCTCGGCAGGAAACAGCTTTGCAGTGTCTAGGCGATCGCTTCTAGCCTGTATCATGTCCCATAGAGAAAATATGCCAAGTATTTCATCCATGCCCAACTTTCTTTTTATACCTAACAAGTTTCCTCTCTCCACCCAAAGGCATAATGTGTTCAGGTCTCAATCCACCAGCGACATCCACATAAGCCCCGCTAGTGACTGTGCCTGCTCCTATAGCAGCATAGTTTTGTCACGCAATTTATGATTGTTGTTCTCATACATCTTGAGACATTCTTCTCACTGCTTAATGACCACACTTACAACAATCTTATACCGTCTTTATAGCATGCTTCTGATATTTCAGACACACATTCTGGATCGACATTCGTCAAAACTGCGCCAACCAACGAGCGGGGTTTTCAACAAAGATCGTATGGATAATATCAGCACTTATACCTTCCTCGATCATTCTTGGTATAAACTTCGTCTTTATGTACCTAAAACCCGGACCACCACCATACGCTGATAGGTAACTCTTTCTTCCCATGTCACCGGAAATCAATATCCGTTCTTGAAATCCATGTTGTATCAAGTTCTTCAACAATTCTATACGAACGTAATCAGTACCGTACTTTATTTTTCCGCATCCGTCAAACTGGACATATGCACCTGTCTTTGCAAGTTGCAGGTGGTAATATGGGTCAGCGTTCCTATCGCTGTGACCTACAACCACTTTAGACAAGTCCGCTCCCCCATTCTGCAATATTTCGAGCATTTCAACTCCCATGGTGCCTGCTTCCGTATGCATCCATACAGGAGCTCCCGTTTTACGCTGTGCATGTGCAGCTGCGATTGTAGTCTTTTCCTCAAGAGGATGAATTAGCTGAAGCCATGAACCCACTTTTATAAATCCGGCTTTGATGTCCGTATCATCTATTCCTTGAGTCAAATCCTTAACCAAGATGTTTTCAATCTCATCTATGGATTTATCATTTACCCAGTCGGGATAATATATATGTTTGTTGAAACCTGTTGTAGCTACAACATTTACTCCCGACTCTTCAGACATCTTTGCAAGCATGTGGGCATTTCTTCCATAATCAATGGCTGACCCTTCTACTAGGGATTGTCCTCCAATCTCTTTAAAATGCTTCAGTTCCTCAAGTGATTTATCATAATCCATTAATTCAAAATCTCTGTCGGGCTGTTGATCCGGTGGAGAGCACCACAAATGTTCATGGGAATAAGTAAAACCAAGTTGCTCAGGCGATATATCCCCCAAGACGGTTCTAATCTTGTTCATAGACACCTCCCTATAATGTGTTTATCAATCAAAGAACTATTCCATATTATCAAGAAGACACATATGCAATGCAGGGATACTATGACGACTTACTGTCCCACAGTATCCCTGCTAATATAGTCTATACTCCGAACAATTTTCCAACCAGTCTCATTACGACTGCAACTATTATCGCATCTGGCGATGCAAACCACAATCCACTTATGTTGTATTTGGAAAGGTTAATTAATGGATAAGCAAATGCAATCATTAACGTCCAGGTTATGCCAAAGAGTATGCCCCCAATTATTGCTCCGCGCCTTCCTCCTCTTGCGTTTCCAAATACACCTACGGCACCACCCATGAAGAACAACCCTATGACTGAAGGAAGGACGGTAACTGGCAACCATCTCGAAAAAGGTATAACGAGCAAACTTCCAAAAAGGGTTGCCAGAAATCCTATTGTAACCGCTATTGGAGCGTATCCATAGAAAACTGGAACGTCCAAGGCTGGTATGGCACCAGGTACGATTTTTTCAGATATTCCTTTGAATGCAGGTACGATTTCAGCAAGGAACATTCTAACGCCTTGAAGCAATACCAAAATTCCTGCTGTAAATGTGAGAGCTTGAATTACCGAGAACAGGTATGGATTCTGTCCACCGGATATCTTTGCCATATCTGCTGCTTTGACAAAAAAGGTTGTTACAACGTACAAGACAAGCATAACAATGCTCATCAGTATGGCCATATCTTTTAGGAATCCCAAGGATTTTGGGACCTTCATGTCTTCTGTGGACTGGGACTTATTACCGAATTTTCCTCCAACCCATCCCCATAATGAAATCCAAGAGCTTCCCCAGAAGCCAAATGCTACAGTATCGGTTTTTGCTACAGAGCCAAATGCTACAGTATCGGTTTTTGCTACAGAGCCAAATGCTACAGTATCGGTATTTGGTACAAAGCCAACTGCCACAGTATCAGCATTCGCTTCATCAGTATTCATTACTTTTCTAACTGAGGACTGGGATAATGCGGGGAATAAAACCATGGATACCCCTTCAATGACAGATCCTATAAGTATTGCTTTCCAGCCACTAATTTTCATTAGATCAAGAACAATGGCCATAGTGCCCGCAAATGAGAACATCATATGTCCTGTAAGGAAGATATATTTGTAGCGAGTAACCCTGGCGAGGAATACGTTGATCAGGAAAGAACATACCATTATGGAGGCTGTAACTGTACCAAGAGATATCTGAACCGCTGCGACAAGCGAGTTATCCTCCGCGACTATACCTGTTAGGTGAAAAGCCGCGGTAAACATCGTGCTGAATGGTATGAGAGCGTTAACTATTATCCCTGCTCCGGCCGTGAAAATTAAGAAACCAAGGACAGTTTTTAGTGTGCCAGTTACAACTTCAGAAACCGATTTTCTTAAGACCATAAGACCAACCAGTGCAACCAAACCCAGTATGAAGGCCGGTTCGCTTAAAAATTGAACTATACCGTTTAACAGCAACATGGTTTACTCTCCTCTCTTATCAGCTATTGCTTGCATGACAGGCACAATTTTGTTCTCAATCTCATTTTTGTCGATTATATTCTTGATACCTACAATCAAGGCGTTCTTACTTGCTAATTGACTTGCAATTTCCGATGATGCTACAAAGAAATCACATTTTCTTCCCAGAGCTGACCCTAAATCTGTAGCTTCGCCACTAACATCAAAACCATGCTTTGCCGCAATTGACTGGACTTCCATTAGAAGCATCAGACTCGTACCCAATCCCATGCCACACACTGTTATTACTTTCATTTGCACCCTTCCCTTTCGCCCATACTTTTTTTGTCCCTAACAGATATTGCTCAACAATAACTGCTCCTAATCAAGACCATTACGTATCACCTCCAGAATCTGATTTTTGTCACGACTAGATAGTAGAAGGGAAAGAAATCTTCGATCTTGTAGCAATAAGGCAAGCTCTGATAAGACTCCTAAATGTGTTACATGGTCAATTGCGCATAGCGAAATAACTATCTTTACAGGATCATTATCCTTGTTTCCAAAATTGACAGGGTTCTTAAGGGTTATGATACTTACCCCAATTTGTTTAGCGCCGCTTTCTGGCCTTGCATGAGGCATTGCTATTCCCGGAGCAATTACAATGTAGGCGCCTAGCTCTTTGACGGTGTTAATCATGGCATCTATATATCTGTGGTCTATGAATCCTTTCTTTTCCAACAACCTTCCTCCAAACTGTACCGCCTCCTCCCAATCTGCGACTCCAACATTAAGTTCTATTACGTCCTCAGACAGAAGATCTATTAACAATGGCTGCATAAGTCCTCTCATCTCACTGCAATTAATGTCCAATTCTCTTAGGAACAAATTATCCCTATCTATTGACAACATTCATTTATTACATTCAAAATGCTGTTCAAGTGAGTCTTGCCTCCGGTATTCTTTAAGTCCCCAATTTTTCCCTCTGTCTCAACACAATCATAGATACAAGGCCGATTTTCCTCCACCTCCTTTTCGCCTTTGATTGATTCTGGCATTTTGACGTTCCAATACAAAAGAGCTTCTTGTTAACAGACAATCGACAAACATTGGAAAATTGGCTCCGGTGATGTATGCAATCCTGGAGTTGGTTTTTGCAGAACTGAAAGCCACTCTATTCGATGGAGTGCCACCATAGACCCCGTCTCCCCCGTTTAAGTTACGCCAGAGTACTTTGCACGCTTTCGAACTTCATCGTATTTCGCCGAAAGCATGTGAAGTCCTGATAATGCTATTAGACGGGTTTGGGACTGAGAAGTCAATCAGAAGTTTGTTCTGGGGAGGAGAGCAAATCGTGATATTTTCTTAACTGGTTGCAGGATTCTCTTGCAGGAGTTTTCTCACTTCTTGAGCAGAATGACTCTGCAGCAACGAAGTTGCCACTCTGGAATCTTCCAGCAGCTGCAACATCCTGTAGAATTCTTTCTGGTCGCTTTCCCTTCCTGTCAGTACGGGCATCAGGACAATGCACACATCCAATGTTCTCTCTGGATTTCCCATCTCACGAAACTCCACTGGATGTTTCAGCGTTGCAACAGCAAGGCCCTCTCTTATCGTAAACTCCGGGTTTGTGTGCGGTATCGCAAATGGGACGCTTGTATTGATGCCGGTAGGGAATTCCTCTTCCCTTGCGAGAACACTGTCGACGAGATCACTGCGCGCATACCCGTACTTTACAAGAGCGTTTCCAAGCAGTTGAATGATTTCTTCAGAGGAATCAACTTCCACCTGCAACAACAGCAAATTGTCATTCAGTGAGTCCTCCGTCGTCTTGCTGAGTGTTCTCTTCTTGTCGGTTTTCAACATGGCCTTGATCAGTTTCTTGTCTTCCGGGGTAAGGAACGGCGAAACGATGACATACGGGATCTTAATGTTTGCCAACGGCGTCGTCGAGATGATGAAGTCGACGTCCTTCTCGATCCCTTTTCCTTCCTTGAGCCCTTCCAGAGACTCGCCCTGGATGACTTCAACCTCCGGGATCTCACTGATCAACTTGTAGCGAAGGAGTTTCGACGTGATCATGCCCATGGGGCAGATAACGGCGACCTTCTTCTTGCTCGGCTGGTTCAGTTTCTCGAGAAAGACTGCGAAGTAGATCGCGATGTATCCTATCTCCTCATCGGGGATGGTCAGATGGAAACTGCGTTCAAGCATTTTCGAAGCTCTCTCTGCAATGCTGTACGGGACAGGATACTCCTTCTTGACCAGGAGCAGAGAGGGGTTTTCAGCCTTGGCGCCTATCCGTATCTCGGCAATGGCGGTCTCCAGATGATGGGCCAGCATCAGGATGAACTCATTCTCCGCATTCATCGGCAGTCCCACCAGTTCGCTGGCGAACAACACGATTTCCTCCGCAACCTCCTTGAACTCCGGGGAGGCCTCAAATGGTTCCAACTCCTGCGTCTTCGCGCTGATGAATCTCAGTGCCAGATAGCAGATCTCTCCGTCCGTAAAGCTCACTTGAAATTCGTCTTCGAGCTTCTTGATGTTGTTTTTCAGAGTGAGCGTTATTGGGTTCAGCAGGATATCAAGGATCTTCTTCTGGTCGAAAGCTATCTTGAAGGAAGCTTTAATGCGACTGATGGATATGGCGATACTAATCGCAATGAGCAGGACGTCTTCGTCTGTGAATCTCTTTGCGATCTCCGCCTGAACTCCGTCGATCAGGCTCTTGATCGCATCAAGATTCGTATCCCTGACAATTCCGAGAAGGTTGGGTCGTGTATGTCCCTGCACAAACTCCGACGCTACTGTCTGAAACCCGAACCCCAGGAAGTTCTTGATGGATTCTACGATGGCGTCCCGTATATTTTCTTCTTTCGCCTCGATCGAGTAGCCAAGCCCGGATTTGCTGCAGAGCTGTATGCCTTCTTTGGAGAACCACTGCCTGACTTCATGGATATAGTCCACGGCCGTAGGTCTCGAAACGCTGAGGATCTCACACAAGTCTTCAATGGTCGGGATCTCCTCGCTCGAGAGGAAGATCTCTGCCGTGTACCAGATCTTGCTTTTTCTGTCAAACACTTCAGTCGCAAGGAAGATGACCTTGTCTTTGCACGCCGCGATCTTGCCTGGAGGACCACTGATCTGCAAACCAAGATTCGGTTTGGTCACGAGGATCAAGCCATTCTCTCTCAGGAACTCTTCTATACGAGGGATGTCCTTTCTCAAGGTGTTGATGTTAATATGGATGTCATTGCACAACTGGCTCGCGGGAATGGGATACCTCCGCTCCAGAAGATAAAACACGATCTGCAAATATCGTCCTTTGAGCTCAGTCACAATACTGGCATTATACTGCATTCGATGTATTCACATCGCATTCGCATCGACTCATCAATAATGTACGCGAAATGGTTCCGTGAACTCATGAGAAAAAGTACCTGAACAATGACTGAATACTGCTGGCCCTTGGGACAAGAAAGGAGCAGCAGGAATGGAGCTCACGATGCCCCCGAGGATGTTCTTGTTGTATCCGAGGGGCGTACTCGGTGCTGCACCCTGTGCACGAATGTTGGCACGAATGGATGTGTCCGAAGAGACAAAGAGACGCCTCCCGGTCCACCCGTGTGCAGAGCTGGACCTGGCCAGTCTGCAGCAAGACATTCTTCGCTGCCAGGAACAACCGAACGAGATTGCCAAGAGAAGACAACCCCTAGCGATCGAAAAACGTGGGAACTACGCGTACATATTAGATGAGTCTACAACCTGATGCTTCAGGTACACTTCTCACGAGTTGACATGACCGTTAGGGGAAATGCTCATGTTCGACCTCTATTTGTTGGACCTCGATGGAACGCTTGTCGATATGCGCCGCGACATTGCGGAAGCCGTCAACCATATCCCTCAGTTGCATGCCCGACCTGTTGGCGGCCCCAGCGACGCCGACCTGCGAAAGCCAAATCCATCCAATCTCCTCTCCCTGGTACGCGACATCGGCACCAGCAAAGAGCGAACACTGATGGTCGGGGACTCCCGGAACGACATCCTTGTGGCTCGCAACGCCGGCGTCAATTCGTGCGGCTGTACATTCGGCTACGTCGGGCGCGATGCGCTGCTTGAGCTCAAGCCCACCTTCCTTATTGAAACCTGGCCCGGGCTTCTGCTGCTGGCAGATCCAACCAATTGAAGATTGCGCCTGCCGAACTACAATTATCCCGTCAGTTCTGGAACGTGCCGCCCCGGGACTCCGGGGTTTTTGCTTTGATGAGTGCCCATATGCGGGCGGGAGGAATACAATCATGCGACATGAAGAAACAGCGTTGCTCCATGTCCGGGTGATGTCGTCGCTGGACGGATGGTGGGAACAGACAGGCGACGCCCTGTACTTGAGGAATGGGATCATCGAGCGTATCGGAAACACTGCCGACATCCGGGAAATGGCCTCCAGCACGAGCGCACAGGTCCTCGAT
>Ga0209385_1000829_pt1 | contig 12901 bp, 10 predicted proteins | sample NGEPerB_FD_184506 | JGI IMG/M metagenome (GOLD analysis project Ga0209385, IMG submission 184506) | Arctic peat soil microbial communities from the Barrow Environmental Observatory site, Barrow, Alaska, USA - NGEE PermafrostAB12-B... | ecosystem: Environmental > Terrestrial > Soil > Wetlands >... | reverse complement strand
AGGTGGACTGCATCACCAGCGCGATGTTCCTCACTGCCATGGCGGCCAACCCCCTGGCCCAGAAGCTGGCCGGAAACGTGAACGTGACCATCACCTGGAGCGGCTGGGCCCTGGCAGCCCTCGTCCCCGGCCTGGTTTCCCTCCTCGTCGTGCCCCTCATCATTTACAAGCTTCATCGGCCCGAGATAACCGAAACCCCAGAAGCAGTCGAAATTGCGAAGACGAACCTGGCCACCCTCGGACCCGTGAAGCGCCAAGAGTGGATGATGCTCGGCGTCTTCGCCCTGCTGCTGATCCTCTGGATCTTCGCCAATCAATTGGGCGATCTGAACGCCACAACCGCCGCCCTCGTCGGTCTGGCCGTCCTCCTCCTCTCCGGCGTGCTGACCTGGGACGACGTGAAGGCCGAGACCGGCGCCTGGGACACGTTGGTCTGGTTCGCGGCCCTCGTGATGATGGCCAGCTTCTTGAACAAGCTGGGCATGATCCCCTGGTTCAGCAAGAGCATGGGCGGGATGGTCCAGGGAAAAGGCTGGATCGCGGCGTTCCTTGTGCTCGCTCTCACCTACTTCTACAGTCACTACTTCTTCGCCAGCAACACGGCGCACGTGGCATCCATGTACGCCGCCTTCCTCGGCGTATCCATCGCGGCGGGGGCGCCGCCGGTCCTCGCGGCCCTCGTCCTCGCCTTTTTCAGCAACCTCTTCGCGGGGATGACGCACTATGGGACAGGTCCCGCGCCCGTTCTTTTCGGCACGGGCTACGTGGAAATAGGAGCCTGGTGGCGCATGGGCCTCCTCATTAGCGTCGTCAACATCGTCATATGGGTCGGGCTCGGCGGACTCTGGTGGAAGGCACTCGGCCTCTGGTGAGGGCGATGGCAACACACCGGATCGCCGTTATCCCCGGGGACGGAATAGGCAAGGAAGTCATGCCCGAGGGCATCCGGGTTCTGGAGGCCGTTGGGAGGAAGTTCGAACTGTCTTTCCGCTGGGACCACTTCCCCTGGAGCTGCGAGCAGTACCTCGCGGAGGGGCGGATGATGCCCGAGGACGGGCTGACGCGGATCCGGAACCACGACGCGATCTTCCTCGGGGCCGTTGGCTTCCCGGGCGTTCCAGACCACGTCTCCCTCTGGGGTCTGCTGATTCCCATCAGGCGCGCCTTCCAGCAGTACGCGAACGTTCGGCCGGTGCGCCTCATGCCGGGTGTCCGCTGTCCGCTGGCGGGCCGTAAACCCGGCGACATCGACTTCGTCGTCGTACGGGAGAACAACGAAGGAGAGTACTCCTCCATCGGCGGCCGGATGTACGAGGGGACCGAGTTCGAGTTCGCAGTGCAGCAGAGCACGTTCACGCGCCGGGGGGTCGACCGGATCCTGAGGTACGCCTTCGAGATGGCGAAAAGCCGCCCGAAGAAGCACCTCACCTCGGCCACCAAATCGAACGGGATCTCCGTGACGATGCCCTACTGGGACGAACGCTTCCAGGCCATGGCCGCGCAGTACCCCGAGGTCCGGACCGACCAATACCACATCGACATCCTTTGCGCTCAGTTCGTCATGCACCCAGATTGGTTCGACGTGGTGGTGGGCTCCAACCTTTTCGGCGACATTCTCTCTGACCTGGGTCCCGGTTGCACCGGCACGATTGCGATCGCGCCGAGCGCCAACCTGAATCCCGAACGGGAGTTCCCCTCCATGTTCGAGCCGGTGCACGGCTCGGCCCCGGATATCTACGGGAAGGGGATCGCCAATCCGGTCGGCCAGATCTGGGCCGGGGCCCTGATGCTCGATCATCTGGGGCACCCAGAGGCGAGCGAGGCGGTCTTGGCCGCCATCGAAAAGGTTCTGGCCTTTGGGCCCCATACACCGGACATGGGGGGAGCCGCCCGGACCGAAGACGTTGGAAAGGCCATTGCCGAGGCGATCTGAGTCCGATACCCGGACACTTCAGCCAATCGCTCTAGCCCTGGCGATCTAGCCCACGATCAGGCTCCGACGATAAGAATTGCCACGTCGCTCACGTTCGTGTTCGTCGGGCCCGTGCGCAGCAGCGAGCCGGCGCGCTCGTGGAAGTGGTACGAGTCGTTGGCCGCGAGAGAGGAGCTCACGTCGAGTCCGAGCGCACGCGCACGCTCGGCGATTTCGAGCGAGGCGAAGGCACCCGCGGCGTCCGTGGGGCCGTCGTTGCCGTCGGTGGAGGCGGCAAGAAGGACGATGCTCCGCGCCGCTCGTGAGCGGGGGAGCGCCGCGAGGAACGCCAGCGCCATCTCCTGGTTCCGGCCGCCCTTCCCGCTCCCGCGCAGCGTCACCGTCGTCTCTCCGCCGGCGATGAGACACGCCGGCGGGCGGAGCGGGAACCCGCTCAGGGCGATGTCCTCGCCGATCCCGAGGAGCGCGAGCGCCGCTTCGCGCGCTTCGCCCGTCAGCCGTGACGTCAGGACGAGCGTCGCGTAACCGAGCTCGCGGGCCCTCGTTTCCGCGGCGAGGAGCGCCTGGTGGTTCGTCCCGATCAGGACGTTCGTCGTCTTCTCGAAGGCGGGATCGCCGGGCTTGGCGGTTTCTTCGTGAAGGCCCGCCGCGCCGGCTTCCAAGGCGCGCAGGGCCGCCGCGGGGATCCGGTCCGCGACGCCGTACCGGCGGATGACCGCGAGCGCGTCGCCGAAGGTCGTCGGATCCGGCACCGTCGGCCCAGAGGCGATCACGTCGAGATCGTCGCCCACGACGTCCGAGAGCATCAGGTTCAACGACGTGGCCGGCGCGTAGGCGCGCGCGAGGCGACCGCCCTTGATCCGCGAGAGGTGCTTCCTCACGCTGTTGATCTCGTGAATGGTGGCGCCGCACGCGAGAAGAGCGCGCGTGACGTCTTTCTTTTCGTCGAGGCTGATGAGGGAGCGGCCGTCGGCGCCGCATGCCGGCGCGCAGAGCAGGGCCGACCCGCCGCCCGAGATCAGCGTGATCACGAGCGTGCGTTCGTCGCACGCGTCGGCGAAGGCCCGGATCTCCTCCGCCGCACGCGACGAGGACTCGTCGGGCACCGGGTGGCTGGCCTCGATCAGGCGCACGCGTCGCAGCGTCTCGACGTGACCGGCCTTCACCGAAATGAGGCCGTCGGCGATCCGGTCGCCGAGGATCTCTTCGAGCCCGAGCGCCATGCGCGCGGTCGCCTTTCCCATCCCCGTCACGACCACCCGATCGAAGGTGGAGAGATCGAAGCTGGCCGAGGAGAGTTCCGTCTCGACGTGCAGGACGTCTCGGTCGAGCCGCAGCACGCGTTTCATCATCGGCACGGGATCCACGCGTTCGAGAGCCGCGCGGAAAATCGCCTCCGCGTCCGCGGTGAGTGGGTTCGTCATGGTCGTTCCCTGCGACCGCTTCCTCTATCTCCGCTCGGCACCCTGGCCGACCCTCACGTAAAGGTTCTTTGGGATGAGGAAGAACGTGAGCACCGCGCCGACGACGAGTACCGCGGCGATCACGTAGAGTGCGGCCGACGGGTCGGTGGAGAAATTCTTCGCCCAGATCGGCACCTGCGGCCCGAAGTATCCGCCCAGGTTGCCGATGGAGTTGACAAGGCCGATGCCCGCGGCTGACGCCGTGCCCGCGAGGAACGCCGAGGGAATCGGCCAGAAGACCGGCATCGACCCGATGACGCCGAGCGTCCCGATCGACAGGAAGGCGATCGACAGATACGGGTTGGAGGCGAAGATGCCGCTGAGGATCAGACCGATCGCACCGGCGGTCACGTTAAACACGTAGTGAAGCCGCCGTTCTCCCGTGCGGTCGGAGCTCCGGCTGATGAGCAGCATGCCGACGACCGCGACGAAGTAAGGGATGGCCGTGATCAGGCCGATCCTGAGATAGCCCTTCACGCCGAACGCCTTGACGATCGTCGGCAGCCAGAACGAGATTCCATAGAGGCCGATCATGAGCGTGAAGTAGATCGCGCAGAGCGCCCAGACCTTGCCGCTCTTGAACGCGTCGCTGAGGTGCACCTCGCTCTTGTGCTTCTCCTCCGACTCGAGGTTCTTCGCCAGGACGTCCTTCTCCTCCGCCGTGAGCCACTTCGAATCCAGGATGCTGCTGTCAAGATAGAAGAACACCCAGAAGCCGACGAGGATCGACGGGATGCCTTCGAACAGGAACAGCCACTGCCAGCCCGCGAGGCCCGCCGTACCGCTCAGCGAGTCCATGATGGCGCCCGAAATCGGATTCCCGAGAACACCGGAGACGGCGATCGCGGAGACGAAGAGCGCGGTCCTCGTCGAGCGGAGCCGCGAGGGATACCAGAGCGTGAGGTAGAAGATGATTCCCGGGAAGAACCCCGCTTCGGCGATGCCGAGCAGGAAGCGCATGACGTAGAACATCCGCTCGCTGTGAACGAACATCATCGCCGACGAGATGACGCCCCACGAGATCATGATCCGGGCGATCCAGACCCGCGCGCCAAACTTCTTGAGGAGGATGTTGCTCGGCACCTCGAAGAAAAAGTAGCCGATGAAGAAGATCCCGGCGCCAAAGGCGAAGGCGGCATCACTGAGCGAGAGGTCCTTGACCATCTGCAGCTTCGCGAAGCCCACGTTCACCCTGTCCAGGTAGGCCAGGATGTAGCAGAGGAACAGGAAGGGAATGAGCCGCCAGTCGACCTTCGAGTAGGCCTTGGCTTCGAGGGCTGAGGGATCTGGCATGTGACGGGCCTCTTTAAGCGCGCAATGTCGTCATTTCCCTTAAAGAATAGCGCCGTGCGCTTGCTGTTGAGTGTGGTGCGGCTGCATCAATCTCGTCACGGGCCTTCAAGCGGAGCCGAGGAATCCGGGAGTCTCCACAACGCTCGCGGAGAGGGGCCGGTTCTTCTAGCATCCGGGACCATCATGGAAGCGACGGTCGAAGCCCGTTTGATCGCGGTCATCGGCGCCGGGGCGATGGGGAGCGGCATCGCCCAGGTCGCGGCGACCTCGGGGTTCAGGGTCAATCTCTCCGACGTTTCGACCGCCGTCCTCGAGAAGGCCCTCGTCTCGATCCGAAAGAGTCTCGCGCGCCTCGTGAAGGCCGGGACGCTCACCGAGGCGCAGGCCGAAGGCGCGCTCTCGCGGATTGTGACCACGACCGACCCGGCCGAGGCCGTGAGCGAGGCGCAGGCGGTCATCGAGGCGGTTCCGGAGGATCTGGCGCTCAAGCTGGAGGTCTTCCGCCGGCTCGATGGGGCGGCGCCCGCGAACGCTCTCCTCCTCTCCAACACCTCCGAGCTCTCGATCGCCGAGCTCGCCTCGGCGACGAATCGGAGGGATCGTGTCGCGGGGATGCACTGGTTCAACCCGCCGCCCCTGATGAAGCTGATCGAGATCGTCCGGGCGGAGGAGACGTCGGACGAGACCGTCGCGGCGGTCGAGGAGCTCTCCCGCCGGATGGGAAAAGAGACCGTCGTCTGCCGCGACGCCCGGGGCTTCATCACGTCGCGGGCGCTGGCGGCGCACGTTCTGGAGTGCTTCCGGATCGCCGAGGAGGGGATCGCCACGCCGAAGGACATCGATACGGCCATCCGCCTCGGCCTCAACTATCCGATGGGCCCGTTCGAGCTCGCGGACTACGTCGGGCTCGACGTCCTCGCCGCCGCCGCGCGCGGACTGGCCGAGGCGCACGGTCCCCGCTTCTCGCCGCCGCGCCTCCTTCTGGAGCGAGTCGAGAAGGGACACTTTGGCCGGAAGACGGGGAAGGGCTTCTACGAGCATGGGTGAGACGGTTTTCGTGTCGTACGCACGCACGGCTTTCGGAAAGTTCGGCGGCGCGCTGCGCGACGTCCCCGGGGTGGAGCTGGCCGCCACCGCCATCGCGGGCGCCCTCCTACGCGCGGGCCTCGACCCGGCGGAGGTGGACGAGGTCTTCGGAGGCTGCTGCGCGCAGGCCGAGGCCGGGGTCATCGCCCCCGTCATCGCGCGGCGCGCGCTGATGAAGGCGGGTCTGCCCGCCACCGTCCCGTCCCTGACGCTCGACCGCGCGTGCTGCTCGTCGATGGCGGCCCTCCAAATGGCCCACCGTGCGATTCGCGCGGGCGACGTCCGCGTAGTCGTCGTATTCGGCGTCGAGAATCTCTCTCGCGTCCCTCTCGTCGTCTCTTCGCGCGTGAGGTGGGGAACGCGTGTGGGCCCCGTGACGCTGGAGGACGCGCTCTACCGGATGGAGTACGCCGAGGCCGCGCCGGTGTCCGTGGACGCCGGCGAGGTCGCCGTGGAATTCGGCATCGGCCGCGAGGAGCAGGACGCATGGGCGCTCCGGTCGCAGCGGATGTACGCCCGGGCGCTGGCGGAGGGGATCCCGGCCGAGGAGATCGTTCCGCTGACGCTGCCGGGCGGGAAGCTTTTCGAGGCCGACGAGCTGCCGAGGCCGGAGACGACACTGGAGGCGCTCGGGAAGCTCCCGACTGTCTACGGCTCGCCGACCGTCACGGCGGGAAACGCTCCCGGCCTCGACGCGGGCGCGGCGGCGCTCGTCGTCATGTCCGCGGCAGAGGCCCGACGCCGCGGAGTGCGGCCGCTCGCCCGGCTCCTTTCGTACGCCGCCGTGGCACTCGCGCCGCGGCGGATGGCCGAGGCCCCGGCCGCGGCGGCCGAGTGCGCGCTTGTGCGGGCGGGGCTGCCTCTCGCCTCCCTCGACCGGGTCGAGATCAACGAGGCTTTCGCGGCGGTGCCGCTCGTCTCGATGAAGAAGCTCTCGGGGGATGACACGGCGGCGCTCGCCGCGCTCCGCGAGAGGACGAACGCCGACGGCGGCGCCATCGCCATCGGGCATCCCGTGGGCGCGTCGGGGGCGCGGATCGTGGGAACGCTGGCGATGGCCCTCCGGCGACGCGGCGGCGGACGCGGACTCGCGGCGATCTGCGGAGGCCTTGCCCAGGGCGACGCCGCCGTGCTCGAGGCCGGAGGGTGAGGGCGAACTTCGGCCGACCCCTCTCGGGAATCCGCGTCGTCGACCTGACGTCGCTCCTCCCGGGCGGTATCGCCACGCGCCTCCTCGCCGACCTGGGCGCGGAGGTCGTCAAGGTGGAGCCGCCGGAGGGCGAGGCCGGGCGCCACTTTCCGCCGCTCGACGACGGACTCAGCGTCTACTACCGCCTCACGGCGGGCGGCAAGAAGGTGCGCTTTTTCGACCTGAAGACGCCGAAGGGACGGGCTGCGCTGGGCCGTCTCGTGGCGCGCGCCGACGTCCTGATCCACTCGCTGAGGCCGGGCGCCGTCCGGAGGCTCTCGCTCTCGACGCACGACGTTGCCGCATGGAATCCGCGTCTCGTGCAGGTCCGCATCGCGGGTTTTCGCCGTTCGGAAAAGGCCGGCCACGACGCGAACTTCCTCGCCGCGTCCGGCCTCCTCGACCTGAACCGCGACGCGCGCGGCCGGCCGGTCATCCCCCGGTTCCAGATCCCGGACGTCGCGGGCGGGGCGTGGCCCGCGGTAGCCGCCGTTCTGACCGGCCTTCTCGAGCGCGAGCGGACGGGCCGAGCCAGGGCGGTGACGGTGTCTCTCCACGAGGGAAGCCTCGCGCTCCTCTCGTTCGGCGCTGCCGAGTACCTCGCGACGGGGCGCGTGTCGAGCGACGGCGCCCTCGTGTCGGAGGGCCTCCACCCCTGCTACGGCCTCTACCCGACGAAAGACGGACGCCTCCTCGCGGTCGCCTGCATCGAGTCCAAGTTCTGGGCCGGCTTCTGCGCGGCCATGGGCCTGCCGGATCTCGTCCCGCTCCAGTACGCCTCGGGCGCGGCGGGGCGAAGGGCCCGGCGACGCCTCGCGGCGGCGACGCGGCGCCGGACGCTCGCGGAGTGGACCCGGCGGCTCGAGTCGCTCGACGTGTGCGTGACGCCCGTCGCGACGCTCGCCGAGGCCGTGCGGGCGGAGCTCCGGCTGGAGAAGGGCCGCGGCGTCTTCCGACGTGGCCGCGACGGGCGGTACGAGATCGTCCCGAGGATCCGCTGAATGAAGCCGCTCTTCGAGGATCTGCGGACGGAAGAGCAGCGGGCGCTGGCCGAGACGGTCCGCCGCTTCGTGAGCGCCGAGCTCAGGCCGTATCTGGCCGTCTCGCCGCCGGACGAGTTTCCGCGTCGGCTCTTCTCGCGGCTCTGCGCGATGGGGCTGGGCGGCATCCCGTTCCCGGCCGAATATGGTGGGGGAGGCGCCGACTACGCGACGTACGCTCTCGTTCTCGAGGAGCTGGCCGTCGCCGGCGGCGCGCTCGCCGGAACTCTTTCGGTCCACGGCCTGCCTCAGCTCATCCTGAGCCGGTACGGAACCGAGGAGCAGAGGCGCCGATACCTGCTGCGCCTCGCGGGCGGGGAGCTGCTCGGGGCCTTCGCCCTGACCGAGCCCGAGACGGGCTCCGACGCCGCGGCGATCGCGACGCACGCGGCTGCCGACGGAGACGGCTTTCTGATCAGCGGGAGCAAGGCCTGGATCACGCACTCGACCGTGGCGGACCTCTTCGTCGTTTTCGCCCGGACGGGCGAGAGGGAGATCTCCGCGTTTCTCGTCGAGAAGACCGCCCCGGGCCTCACGCCTCTTCCGCCGGAGAGGAAGATGGGACTCCGGCGATCGCCCACCGGCGGACTCTCCCTCGCCGGCGTACGCGTGCCGGCCGGGGCGCTCGTGGGCCAGCCGGGAGACGGTCTTGGAATCGCGCTTGCCGCCCTCGACTCGGGACGCATCACGATCGGAGCTCTCGCGATCGGCCTCTGCCGGGGGGCACTCGACGCCGCGCTCGGCTACGTGAGGACGCGCAAGGCCTTCGGCCGCCCGCTGGAGAAAAACGACGTCGTGAGGGCGCGCCTCGCGGAGATGGCCGCGCGAACGGAGGCGGCGGCCGCCCTCGTGCGCGAGGCCGCGCGCCTCCGCGACTCGGACCGGCCGTTCTCGGCCGCGGCCGCGGCGGCGAAGCTCGTCGCCACCGACACGGCTCTCTTCGTGACCGCCGAGGCGGTCCAGCTCTGCGGTGCGACCGGCGTTTCCGAGGAGTTCCCCGCCATCCACCTCTTCAACGACGCCAAGATCGCGCAGATCGTCGAGGGCGCCAACGACGTGCAACGGATGGTCCTTGCGCGGGCGCTCCTGAGCTGAGGAGACGCTGGAAAGGAGTCGCGATGCGCGGGCTCATGCAGCACGATCCGCTCGTCGTCAACCGGATCCTCGAACGCGCGGTGACGCTCTTCCCGCGGCAGGAGATCGTCACCTGGACCAAGGACGGCGTCCACCGGGAGACGTTTGCGGCATTCGGCGGGCGCGTCGGGCGCCTGGCCTCCGCGCTGGCGGCGCTCGGCGTCGTGCCGGGCGACCGCGTCGCCACCTTCGCCTTCAACACGTTCCGGCACGAGGAGCTCTACTGCGCGTTGCCGTGCATGGGAGCCGTTCTCCACACGCTGAACATCCGGCTCCACGCCGACCAGACCGCGTGGATCGCGAACCACGCCGGGGACCGCGTCGTCTTCGTCGATGCGCCGCTCCTCCCGGCCTTCGCCGCGATCGCGCCGCAGCTTGCGTCGGTGAAGCACGTCGTCGTCATGGGCGAGGCGGACCGCAGCTTGTTCCCCTCGAGCCGCGACTACGAGGAGCTCCTCGCCGGCGCCGCCCCGGACTTCCCCTGGCCCGAGCCGGACGAAAACGACGCCGCCGCGATGTGCTACACGAGCGGCACGACGGGCCACCCGAAGGGTGTCGTCTACTCGCATCGGTCGACGGTCCTGCACGCGACGATGGTGAACCTCGCGAGCTGCCTCGGCCTGACGGATAGGGACGCCGTCCTCCCGGTCGTCCCGATGTTCCACGCGAACGCCTGGGGTCTGCCGTACGCCGCCTTGATGGCGGGCGCGAAGCTCGTCCTCGCCGGCGCCGCCAGCGCCGACCCCGCGGCGCTCGTCGGCCTGATCCAGAGCGAGCGTGTGACGGTGACGGCCGGCGTCCCGACGGTGTGGACCGGCCTTCTCCATCACCTCGAAGCGACGCGGTGCGATCTGTCGTCTCTTCGGCTCGTAACCGTCGGCGGCTCGGCGGCGTCCGTTTCGATGATCGAGCGGTTCAAGAGCCTCGCGGGCGTCGACGTCGTGCAGGGATGGGGAATGACCGAGACCGGGCCGGTCGCGTCGCTCTCCTTCCCGACGGACGAAATGCAGGGGTTTCCCGAGTCCGAACAGATCCGGATGCGGGCCCGGCAGGGCCGGGTCGTCCCGGGCGTCAGGTTCCGCGTCGTCTCCCCGGAGGGTCGCGTCGCGCCGTGGGACGACCGGACGAAAGGAGAGCTCGAAGTGAAGGGCAACTGGGTCGCCGAGTCGTACTACAACGACGAGAAGTCGGCGGAGCGATTCGACGACGGCTGGCTTCGGACCGGAGACATCGCCGTCGTCGACGCCCAGGGGTCGATCCGGATCATCGATCGCGCCAAGGACCTCGTGAAGTCCGGGGGCGAGTGGATCTCGAGCGTCGACCTCGAGCTGGAGCTGGCCGGACATCCTTCGGTTCTCGAGGCGGCGGTGATCGGCGTTCCCGACGAGAGGTGGGACGAGCGCCCTCTCGCCTGCGTCGTCGTGAAGCCGGGGACGCACGTGACGCCGGACGAATTACGGACGTTCCTCTCCTCGAGGGTGCCGAAGTGGTGGCTGCCCGACGAGATCGTTTTCGTGGCCGAGCTGCCGAAGACGAGCGTCGGCAAGCTCGACAAGAAGTTGCTGCGGCAGCGATTTCGGGAGCGCCGGTCACCGGGGCCATGATTGTCGCCTCTGCGCTCGTTCTGATTCCGGCACGTATTTTGCGGATAATGGCTGTCCGGGCCCGAGCGCTCGGAGAATCTTGTAAAGAAATGCCGTCGCCTCGTGCCGCGGCAGGAAAGGTGGTCATGAAGAACCTGACTGCTCTTCTCGGAATTCTGCTGATGTGCTCTATTCCCGCCGTCGCCCAGGAGAAAAAGGGCGGGGAGCCGCCGAAAGGCGGTTCGCCTCACGTGGGAGGCGGCTACATTCCTCCCCGTGGCCCCAAAGCCGCTCCGCGAAAACCCGTGGCCGCTCATCCGACCAAGACGGGCCTGCCTCACGTCACCCCCGACCAGGCCGGGCATCCCATCGCGCCTCACGTCCACGCCGCGGACAACCGCTGGATCGGCCACGATTCCGGGCGCAACGACCCCCAGTACCACCTGGACCACGTCTGGGCACACGGTCGGTTCACGGGAGGCTTCGGTCCAAAGCACGTCTTCCGGCTCGGCGGCGGCTCCCGGGAGCGATTCTGGTTCGGCGGCTTTGCTTTCCAGGTCGCGCCGTTCGAGTACGGCTACGTGGGCGACTGGCTCTGGGACAGCGACCAGATCGTGATCTACGAGGATCCGGACCACGACGGCTGGTACCTGGCCTATAACCCGAGACTCGGCACGTACGTGCACGTGGACTATCTCGGTCCGCAGTAAGGTTCCGAAGCCGGCGGCCATTCGCAGATGGCCGGGGCGTTTTTTCTCGGTGCTCGGCCCGGGACTCATCACGGGTGCAGCGGACGACGATCCTTCCGGTATCGCGACGTATTCCATTGCCGGTGCGCAGCTCGGAACGAGCCTTCTCTGGACGGCCCTCCTGACCTGGCCGCTCATGGCGGCGGTGCAGATGATGTGCGCGCGAATCGGCATGGTCCGGGGCGAAGGACTGGCCGCGGCGCTTCGAAAGCGCATTCCGAAGCCCTTCGTCATCGCCGCGACGTTCGCTCTTCTTCTCGCGAACACGATCAACATCGCGGCCGACCTCGCTGGCATGGCGGATGCCGCCGAAATGCTGACGGGACTGAACTCCCATGTCTACGTCGTCGTCTTCGGAATCGGCATCGCGGTTGCGATCGTTCGGTTGCCATATCACCGGATCGCATCGACCCTCAAATGGCTCGCGCTCGCTCTCTTCGCGTACGTGATCACAGCTTTCCGAGTTGGAGTCGATTGGAGAGAAATGGCGCACAGCGCGTTTATCCCCTCATGGCCTCAGAGCCGCGAGGCCTGGGCGACACTCGTGGCGATACTCGGCACGACGATCAGCCCCTATCTTTTCTACTGGCAGGCGTCAGAGGAGGTCGAGGAAGAGAAGAGGCTCGGAGAGACAACGCGTGCCAGCCGACGTGGCGCGACACGGAGAGAGATCGGCGACCGAACGCTGGACGTGGGGGTGGGCACGTTCTTCTCGAATCTCGTGATGTTCTTCATCATTCTCACGACGGCCGTCACGCTCCATCGGCACGGCATCACGAAGATCGAAACGTCCCGTCAAGCCGCGGAAGCTCTGCGGCCGCTCGCGGGCGAGTTTGCAGCGACTCTCTTTACTCTCGGAGTCCTCGGTGTCGGATTCCTTGCGATCCCAACGCTCGCCGGGTCGGCCGCGTACGCGTTCGCGGAAACCTTCGGCTGGAGGCAGGGGCTCGATCAGAAGGTGGCGGGAGCGCGACGCTTCTACTTCATCATAGGGATCGCGACTGCGGCCGGTGTCGCGCTGGACTTCGCGAAGATCAGTCCCCTCAAGGCTCTCTACTGGTCCGCTATCGTAAATGGGCTGTTGGCCCCGTTTCTCCTCGTCGGAGTTCTCCTCGTCGCTTCGAGCCGAAAGCTGATGGAAAGGCAGCCGAGCTCTGTTCTCGGCCGCGTCGCGGTGGGCATCGCGACCCTTCTCATGTTCGGGGCCGCGATCGGTATGTTCGTCTTCTGAGGAGCGCAACGGAGACGGCCGAGCGAGGACGCAACAGGCTGTCGACGGGAGACCGCCAGCCTTTCTCGTGCGGGGCGGTAGAATCGCGAAAAAGGTGGACATATGTCGCTTTTCGTGAAGTTCAACCTGATACTGATTCTCGTTTTCGCGGTCGCGCTCGTTCCGGCGGGCTACATCTCGAACAGCCTGCTCCAGAAAAA
>Ga0209385_1000827_pt1 | contig 12919 bp, 12 predicted proteins | sample NGEPerB_FD_184506 | JGI IMG/M metagenome (GOLD analysis project Ga0209385, IMG submission 184506) | Arctic peat soil microbial communities from the Barrow Environmental Observatory site, Barrow, Alaska, USA - NGEE PermafrostAB12-B... | ecosystem: Environmental > Terrestrial > Soil > Wetlands >... | reverse complement strand
CTACCTCTCGGTGTGCGGCACGGTCAACGACCTCGCGGTGGCCGGCGCCAGGCCCGTCGCCCTCACCTGGGCGGTCGTGCTCGAGGAGGGGCTGGAGATCGAGTTGTTGCGCACGTTCGTCTCCGGCGCGGCGCGCGCCGCCGCCGAGGCGGGGGTGGCGATCGTCGCTGGCGATACCAAGGTCGTGCCGCGCGGCAAGGGCGACCGGGCGTACGTGACCACGGCCGGCCTCGGGGTCGTGCCGCTGGGGAGGGAGCTGGGCGACCACCGCGTGGCACCCGGCGACGCCGTGCTCGTCTCCGGCCCGCTCGGCGACCACGGGGCCACGGTGATGGCGTGCCGGCACAAGGTGGAAGGCGAGCGCCTGCGCTCCGACTGTGCCCCGCTCGCGGGGTTGGTCGAGGCGCTCCTCGGCTCCGGCGTCGAAGTGCACGCGATGCACGACCCCACCCGCGGCGGCATCGCCACCACCTGCCACGAGGTCGCCGCCCACGCCGAGCTCGTCGTCGCGCTCGAGCAGGCCACGATCCCAGTGCGGCCCGAGGTGCGCGCGGTGTGCGAGCTGCTCGGGCTCGACCCGCTGTACGTTGCGTGCGAGGGGCGCGTCGTCGCGTTCGTGGCGGCGGGCGACGCGGACCGCGCCGTCGTGGCGATGCGCGGCCACCCGCTCGGCACCGGCGCCGCGCGGGTCGGCGCCGTCGAGGCGCGCGGGGCCGGTCGCGCGCCGGTGGTGCTGCGGACGCTCTACAACACCGAGCGCCCCCTCGACCTCCTCGCCGGCGCCGAGCTGCCGCGCATCTGCTGACGCGTCCGCCGGTCGCGCCCTCCACGTTCTTGATGTAGGGGCGGGGCTCGTCCCCGCCCGCGGGCGGCCGCAAGGGTCGCCCCTACGCGGAATATCAACGACAGCGCCCGGCGGTCGCGCCCCACACTTGGGCTGAACGCGCGGCCGGCGGCCGCGTAGCCTAGAATGGCCCCGTGAAGATCCTCGTGACCCGCAGCGATCACCGTCCGTTCGAGGTGGATCGCTTTGGCGCCGCATGGCGGCGCGCCGGGGGCGGCCCGTCCGAGTTGATGTTCGTGACGCCCACGACGGCGGGCGATGTGGCCGTCCGCGGGAGCGCGTTTGCGGGCCTGCTGCTCACCGGCGGGCCCGACGTGGAGCCGGCGCGCTACGGCGCCGCGCCCGAGCCCGGCGTCGAGCGGCACCCTGACCCGGCGCGCGACGCGCTCGACCTCGATCTGCTCGCGCGTGCCGCACGGGAGTGGTGGCCGGTGCTTGCGGTGTGCTACGGGATTCAGGTCCTCAACGTCTTCCACGGTGGCACGCTCGTGCAGGACCTCGACCGCGCCGGTAAGGGCGGGCACCGGGCGCCGGAGCCGAAGGACCGCCTGGCCCACACCGTGACGCGCAGCGGCGGGCGCTGGCTGCAGGGCTGCCCGGGTGAGTTCTGGGTGAACTCGCGCCACCACCAGGCGATCGACCGGCTCGCCGGGGCGCTCGAGGCGGTCGCGGCGGCGCCGGACGGCGTGATCGAGGCGGTCGAACTGCGTGGCGGCGAGCGCTTCGTCCTCGGCGTCCAGTGGCACCCCGAAAACCTCACCCAACCCGAGCACGTCGCGGTCTTCCGCGCCTTCCGCTCCGCCTGTCCTGCCGTATCCCGACCCCGGGGCTTGTCGTCCGGACCCCGGACCCCGGACCCCGGAGCCCTGTAGTCATGCCTCCCACGCTCGCCATCGTCGGCCGGCCGAACGTCGGCAAGTCCACGCTCTTCAACCGCCTGGCCCGCATGCGGCGGGCGATCACGCACGACCTCGCGGGAATGACGCGCGACCGGGTCGCGTCCGACGCTCCGCGACCGGCGGGCGGGGTCGTGGTGCTCGTGGACACCGGCGGCTTCGAGCCCGACAGCGAGGCGCTGATCCCCGCGATGGTGCGGGAGCAGGCGTTGACCGCGGTGTCCGAGGCGGACGCGGTCGTCCTCCTGGTGGACGGGTCGGTAGGCCTGCTACCCGCGGACGCCGAGATCGCCGGCCAGCTCCACCGCACCGGCCGGCCGGTCGTGGTCGCGGTGAACAAGGACGACCGGCGGGACGCCGCCCACGCCCATGCCGAGTTCGCCGCCCTGGGTTTCCCGGTGGTCACGATCTCGGCCGAGCACCGGGTCGGCATCGGCGACCTCTGGGACGAGCTCGAGCTCGTCCTCCCCCCGCCGCAGGAGGAGGGCGAGGCGGTCAAAGCCGAGCTCTCGGTCGCGATCGTGGGCCGGCCCAACGTCGGCAAGTCCTCCCTCCTCAACCGGCTGCTGGGCGAGGAACGGGTGCTCGTCTCGGAGATCCCGGGCACCACCCGCGACTCGGTGGACACCCTGCTTGCCCTCGGGACGCACTCGGTGCGCCTGATCGACACCGCGGGGATCCGGCGCAAGGGGCGGACCGACCAGGGCCCGGAGGTGCTGTCGGTGCTGATGGCGCGGCGCGCCATCGAGCGGGCGGAAGTGTGCCTGCTGGTCGTCGACGCCAAGGAAGGTCTCACCGCCCAGGACACGCACGTCGCGGGGTACATCGACGAGGCCGGCCGCGGCGTCGTGGTGGCGGTCACCAAGGCGGACCTCATCGCCGATGAGGGCAGGGACGGCAAGGAGCGGGTCAAGGACCAGGTCCTGCACCACCTCAAGTTCCTCAAGGACACGCCGCTGCTCTTCGTGTCCTCGCTCACCGGTGTCGGCGTGCCGCACCTCCTGCCGGCCGCCCTCGAAGTGGGCGAGGCGTTCCGCCTCCGCATCGGCACCGGCGAGCTGAACCGGATCCTGCGCGCCGCCTGGGAGAAACAGCCGCCGCCGGGGGGGAAGCGGCCGCCCAGGCTCCTGTACGCCACCCAGACCGGCAGCGGCCCGCCGCGTTTCGTGCTCTTCGTGTCGGGCACGGGGAAGCTTCACTTCTCGTACGTCCGCTACCTGGAAAACGCGCTGCGCGCCGCCTTCCCGTTGGCAGGCGTCCCGATCAGGTTTAAGATACAAGGGAAAAGTGGCCGGACCGGCTAATGGTGCAATTTCGACCGCGCACGCGCGAGATCATCACCAAGATCGTCTACTACGGCCCTCCCCTGGGCGGGAAGACGACGAACCTGCGCACCCTGTACGACGGCTATCCGCCGGCCACGCGCGGCGAGCTGGTCGTCGTGCCGGCCGGCGGCGACCGGACGATCTTCTTCGACTTCCTTCCGGTCGATGCCGGGACGCTGCGGGGAATGCGGGTGCGCGTCCAGCTCTACACCGTGCCCGGCCAGGTGCACTACAACGCGACCCGCCAGGTCGTGCTGCGCGGGGTGGACGCGGTCGTTTTCGTGGCCGACTCGCAGCGCGAGCTGCTGCGCTCGAACCGCGAGTCGTGGGAGAACCTCAAAGAGAACCTGGCGCTCCAAGGGCTGACGCTTGCCGATCTGCCGCACGTCCTGCAGTACAACAAGCGCGACCTCGCCGACGTTTTGAGCGTCGAGGACCTCGACGAGCTTCTCAACGAGTTCAACGCGCCGTTCTTCGAGGCGGTCTCCACCACCGGGATCGGCGTCGAAGAGACGCTGCAGGCCGTGGTCAAGCTCGTCGCGCGCTCGTTGCGCGACCGCTTCAAGATGCTCTCCGACGAGGGGAGCGAGTCCGTCGAGCCGCTGCCGCCCTTGGCTCTGGAGGGCGCGGCGCCGCCCACCGAGACCCCGAGGCCCGTCTTCATGCCCCCGGCGCCCACGTTCGGGAGAGCCCCGAGTGGCGTCGTCCTCGGGACGCCGGAACCGAAGGCCGCCGTCACCACGCCGCTGTTCCTCGACAAGCGGTTCGACGAGCGCGTCGTCCCCTTCGCGCCGCCGCCGGTCCAGCCTCCGCCGGCGCCGACGGCCGACGAGCCCCTGCTGCCGTGCCTTGCACCCCCTGAGCCGCCGGCAATGCCCGACGAGCCGGTCTTCGATGCGGGGATCTCGGGGCTGACCGGGAAAGTGCGGGTCGTGCCCGAGGGGCTGGAGTTACCCGCGGATTTCCTCGACGAGGCGCCGCCGCCGCTGCCGGATCCGTTCGAGGAGCCGCTCGCCGCCGACGCGGCCGGCGGTGACGATGTGTTCGAGTTCCCCAAGCCGGCCGTCGAGGTTGCGGTCCAAACGGTTGAGGAGACGCCTGCGGTGGCCGAGGAGGCGGAAGCGCCGCCCGAGCTCGCCGCTGCCGATCTCCCGCACGGCCCGGAAAATGTGGCGGCCGGAGCGGTGGAGTTCCCGGGCGACGCCGGGCAGGCGCTGGTGCAGCGTATCCTCCCCCGGGCCCTCGCGCAGGTGGGCGAGGTGCGGGAGCTGGAGCTGGAGGTCCCGGTCCCGGCGGTGTGGACCGGCGGCCGGCGGCTGACGCTGCAGTTCCGCCTGACGCTTGTCCCCGAGGAGGAGACGCATGGCGACTGAGGTCGTGATCCCGGACAAGGACGAGTTCAAGATCGGCGAGGTGTGCGAGATCGCCGGCGTGAAGCCGTTCGTGCTCCGCTACTGGGAGACCGAGTTCCCCGAGCTGGCGCCCGCCAAAGGTTCCGGCGGCCAGCGCACCTACTCCAGGGTGGACGTGCAGCTCATCCTGCGCATCAAGCAGCTGTTGTACGAGGAGCGCTTCACCGTCGCCGGCGCCAAGAAGCGCCTCGTCGAGGAACTTGCCGAGCGCGCGCCCAAGGCGGCGAAGCTTGACACCAGGGCGGGAAACCAAGTAGAAAGCGTGCGGCGCGCTCTGAAGGCCACCCGCAAGGAGCTGGAAGCCATCCTCACGCTGCTGCAGTGACGAAGTAGGGAATTGACGCCCTCTCAGTCTGTTGATGCACCGCGGTCGGGACGTGGCGCAGCCTGGTAGCGCACTTGAATGGGGTTCAAGGGGTCGGGGGTTCGAATCCCCCCGTCCCGACCAAACAAAACAAAGGACTTAGGGCGCGATCGTCGCGGCCTTCTCCTTTGGAAGGCGCCGATTTGACTCCCTCGCGACTCCCTGGGAGAAAAATCACCGGCTGAGAGGCGGGTAGAGGTGCTCGATCATGAGCTTGGCCCGCGGGCAAATGCCACCTCGGGTCACGGGATGCTCGGGTCCCCCTCGACCCTGACCGCGCGCCCGTTCTCGATGTGCGGCAGCAGGCCGCACCGCGGATGACAAAGCCCACAGAACGTGTGCCGGACCTCCGTGCTCGTGGTGGACTTCCCCGGGAGATTGCCTCCTCCCCGTGATACGACGCGACCGGCCGGCGTCAGGTTCCCGGCCCGGCCGGTCTGAACTCCCGCAAGCGCCGGCCCGCCTTCATGTGGGCGGACAGGCGCTCGAGCTCCGGCGCCGCGTGGCGGAAGAAACGCCTGTAGGCGGCGCACAGGTAGTTGAGCCCCGTCTCGCCGTCGTCCGTGGTCAGGAAGCGGTCCTTCGGACAGCCGCCGTTGCAAAACGCCAGCACGTCGCAGGTGCGGCACTGGCGGGGAAGGGCGGCTCGTTTCGCTTCGCCGAACGCGCGCATGCGGGGGTCGGAGGCGAGGTCAGCCAGGCTCCGCTCCGCGATGCTGCCGATGCGGTGCTCGGGGTCCACGAAGTGGTCGCAGGCGTAGAGGCTCCCGTCGCGTTCCAGCACGGCGACGTTGCCGCACGTCTCGCGGTGGATGCAGAGGGCGTGCTCGACGCCGTGGATCGGCCGCAGCGCCTCGTCGAAGGTCTGGATGACCACGCGCCCGACGTCCGCCGCGATCCAGCGGTCGAAGACACGGCACAGAAAGGCGCCAATCGCGTCGGGGCTCGCCGTCGCCTCGCTCGCTCCGGTGCCGGCGCGGACGACGAGCGGCAGAAGCTGCAGGTGCGTCACCCCCAGCTCGCTGAAGAAGTCGTACACCACATCCGGCTCTTGCACGTTGTCGGAGTGCAGCACGCAGAGGACGTTGCAGAGCACGCGGCGGGACTTTAGGAGCCGGAACGCCTCGACGACCCGTGCCTGCGTCGGCGCGCCGCCCGCCGCCGCCCGGAAGCGGTCGTGGAGCTCCGGCGGGCCGTCGAGCGAGAGCCCCACGGAGAACCGCTCCCGCGCCAGGAACTCCGCCCAGGCGGCGTTGAGCAGCAGGCCGTTCGTCTGCAGCCCGTTGCTGACCTGCCGTGCAGCGGGCAGGTGCCGTCGCTGCAACGCCACGATTGTCTCGAAGTACTCCACCCCGAGCAGAGTCGGCTCGCCGCCGTGCCACTCGAAGTGGGTGACCGGCCCCGGGGAGGCCGCGAAGCGCTCGGCGATGAAGTGCTCGAGCAGCTCCCGGCTCATGGGCTCGGCGCCGCCTTCGAGGAGTTCAGTCCTGCCGACGTAGTAGCAGTAGGAGCAGCGCAGGTTGCAGCGCGGCCCCGCGGGCTTGGCCATGACGAGGCACTCGGGCGTCGCGGCCAACGGCGCGCTCCTACCCGGTGAGGGTGCGGGAGAGGAAGGCAAGCAGGCGGGCGAACGAGTCGCGCGCCGCCCGCACCTCGTACGAGGGCCGCGTGTCGTTGAAGAAAGAGTGCCCGGCGCCCTCGTACACGTGGCGCTCGTACGGACGGCCGATCCTCCTCATGCCCGCCTCGAACGCCGGGATGCCGGCGTTGATGCGCGCGTCGTTCCCGCCGTAGAAGGCAATCACCGGGCAGGCGATCCGATCGAGCTTCTCGGGTGGCGGCGTGGCGCCGTAGAAGACCGCGGCCCCGGCCAGCTCCTCCTCGCACGCAAGGAGCGCCGCGAGGGCGCCGCCCATGCAGAAACCGACGCACGCGACGGGCTGCTCCCTGGTCTCGGGGCGTTCCTCGCGCAGGTGACGGACGGCCTCCCGGAGCGGGGTGACGAGGCCGGGCAGGCGCTCGATCGAGCCGAACAGCCCGCCGTAGGTCTGGGCGATCCGAATCCGCTCGGGCTCAGGCAGCTCGGCGAGTTCCGCCTCGCGGACCGCCTGGTCGCGCCAGGCAGTCGGCGGGATGCGCGACATGAACTCCTGCAGCTCGGCGACGCGCTCCCGGCGCAGCGCGGCGGGCCGCTCGCCGTGCTCGGCCCAGAGGTCGGGGGCGAGCGCCGCGTAGCCTGCGGCGGCAATTCGGCGGGTTACGTCCTGGATGTGCTCCTCAACGCCCCAGATCTCCTGGATGACGACCACTGCGGGCAAGGGCAAGGCCGCCCGCTCCGGAACGGCGAGGTAGCCGCTGCGGCTCCCGTAACTGATCCACTCGGTCTTGACTGGCATCGGCGCCCTCCCTCGACTTCCCGTCAGTCTGCTTCGGCACGGACCGGCCGCCGCACCATCACGCCCACCCCGCCGGCTCCTCGGCCCTGGCCGCCGCGTCGGCCTCGGGCAGGCTCACCTCCCAGCGGGAGGCGGTGAAGCGCTTCCCGGAGATGCCGTCGGCGGCCGGCGAGACGAGCCACAACAGGGGCGGCACGACGATCTCCGGTTCGAGCAGCGAGCGGCGAATCTCCTCGGGGACGTCATCCGGGACCATGCCGGTGCGCGTGGCCCCGCCGGGCAGGAGCGCGTTGACGGTGACGCCCGTCCCCTCAAGCTCCTGCGACCAGATGATCGTCTCCGACTCCAGCGCCGCCTTGGAAGGCCCGTACGGGGAGAAACCCCTTCGCCGCATGGTCTGGTGGTTCATGGAGATGTTGACGACCCGCCCCCAGCCGCGATCGAGCATTCCCGGCACGACGGCGCGGGCCATGAAGAACGGGCCGTTCACGTTGGTCGCGATCACCATCTTCCACCTCTGTGGGCTCGTCTCCCAGAACCTCGTCGGCTCGGTCATGAAGCGCTCGGAGACGAAGCGCATCCCGCGCCCGGCGTTGTTGACCAGGATGTCCACCGGACCCAGCCGTTGAACCACCTCGGCCACGACGCGGGCGCACGCCGCTTCGGAGCTCACGTCGGCCTGGAGAGGCAGGATGCGGCCCGCTCCCTCTTCGCGGGCGACCGCCTCGATCTCCTCCCGCGCGCGGGCCGCCGTGATCGCCACGCGCGCTCCGGCGCGCGCGAGCCCCAGCGCCATCGCCTTGCCGAGCCCGCGGCCGCCGCCTGTCACGATCGCCACCTTGCCTTCGAGTCGCTCTCGTTCGCTCATGCCTCACCTCGCGTCACCCGGCACTCGCACAGGCCGGGTGAAATCTCGATCCGTCAGTGTAGATCCAGTAGGTGTCGTCACAGGTTCACCTGCCGCCCCTACCGGAGCGCCGTCGGGTCGAGCCTGGCCGCGATGCCTATCAGCACGAGCAGGATGACGACCTCAACGGCGAGGTCGGTTGGGAGCCCCATGCGGACTAGCTCTCGTGGATCATCAGCGTCCGCAGCGCGTCCACTTGGTAGGGGAGCGGGTTGCCCCGCGGGAGCACCTGCAGCCGGCGGGGCATCAGTGTGAGCGGGTAGATCAAGTTCGAGGCGACGAACTGCGGCATCGTGAGCACCTGGCCGATCCCCATGAAGCACTCACGCTTCCTGACCAGGCAGGCGATCGCGAGCGATGGGAGCGCGCGGAGGGGCGAGAGCCATGCCCGGCAAACCTACGGGGCATGGCTCTCGGCGTGGCGTCCGCCTCATGGCAGGTGTGAAGATGGTTGGCAGCGCCGGGGCGCCCGCGCAGCGCGGCCTCGCCAGTGCCTGCGGGTGTTCACGCTCGCGGAGCGACGACGCCTACGCGGTGGTGAAGGTGGCGATCTCGTCGAGGCCCGCGCGCTCCCGCGGGAAGCCGTTGACCGGCGCCTGCTCGTCGGGCACGCCGACGGCGACGCCGACGACGAAGCGCTGCCCGCGCGCCTGCGGGACGAGTTCGCGGAGGATGTCGGCGTAGGCCACCGCCATCGCCATGATACAGGTGCCCAGCCCGCGCGCGTGCGCCGCCAGGCAGAAGCTCTGGACGAGCAGCCCGGCGTCAAAGCACGCATATTCGGCCTGCACCCGCTCGTCGACGGCGAAGAGGACCATGCGCGGGGCGGCGAAGAGGTCGGCCGGGAACGGCGGCGGTGTGACCGGCGCGACCCCGGTCGCGGCGGCGCGCGCCGCGAGCAGCCCCTGAGTGCGCGCGCGCATGGGCGCCGGCCAGTCGGGGCGGTGCGGCGGGACGTCGAAGCGCCGCTCCGCCTTGCGCTCCACGGCGTCGCGGTAGGCGGCGCGCAGTCGCTCGAGGGCCGCGCCGCCGATCACGTGCACGCTCCAGCACTGCGTGTTGCCCCACGACGGCGCCCAGCGGGCGACGTCGAGCAGCTCGCGGATCGTCTCGTCGGTGACGGGCGCGGTGGTGAACTTGCGGATGCTCCTGCGGGTGCGGATGGCGGTCTCGAGGTCCATGCGCTCTCTCCTCGGCGCCGAGAGTAGCGCGGGCGCCGAGGGCGCGCTACTGGCTGCCCGGATCGTCCGCCTGCGCGACGTTGCCGGGGGAGCCCAGCGCCGTGCACCCGGTGCTCATGCCGCGCAGGGGCCGGCTCCAGGCTCCTGGCGAAAGAAAATGAGCGTTAGGGATAAGGGATAGAAATTCCCTTTCTCGGCTTGGGTGATTGTAGCGGCGTGACTGGCGGAGTTGTTGGCGTTCGGCCTGGTTCGTGGCAGCTTCGTGCCGCCGGAGCCGTTGTAAGATCGTCGCGGGGGGTGTCGCGCGAGGCGACGAAAGCCCGACCCACGCCGAGGAGGCCATCATGACCATGGACTACGCGCGCCTGGGGAACACCGGTCTCACCGTCTCCCGGATTTGCCTTGGCTGCATGAGCTACGGCGATCCCGGTGCGACCGTGGCCGGCTCGACGATGCGCTGGCAGTGGGCGCTGAAGGAGGAGGAAGCGCGTCCGTTTTTCAAGCGCGCCGTCGAGCTGGGCATCAACTTCTTCGACACGGCCAACGTCTACTCGTTCGGGGCCAGTGAGGAGATCACCGGCCGCGCGCTGCGCGAGTTCGCCCGCCGCGAAGAGGTCGTCATCGCCACCAAGGTCCACGGGGTGATGCGGCCCGGCCCGAACGGCGGCGGGCTGTCGCGAAAGGCGATCCTCCAAGAGATCGACGCCAGCCTTAGGCGGCTCGGGATCGACTACGTCGACCTCTACCAGATCCATCGCTGGGACCCCGCGACGCCGATCGAGGAGACGATGGAGGCGCTGCACGACGTCGTCCGCATGGGCAAGGCGCGCTACCTGGGGGCCTCGTCGATGCACGCCTGGCAGTTCGCCAAGGCGCAGCACGTCGCCGAGAAGCACGGATGGACGCGCTTCGTGTCCATGCAAAACCACTACAACCTGCTGTATCGCGAGGAGGAGCGCGAGGTGGTGCCGCTGTGCCTGGACCAGGGCGTCGGGCTGATCCCGTGGAGCCCCCTGGCGCGCGGTCACCTGGCCCGCCCGCCAAAGGCGATGGAAACGAAGCGTTCGGAGACGGACCGCTTCGGCAAGACGCTCTACTCGGCGATGTCCGAGGCCGACGAGCGGGTCATCGCCGCGCTCGACACGGTGGCGAGGACCCGCAAGCTGCCGCACGCGCAGATCGCCCTCGCCTGGCTGCTCCAGAAGGACGGCGTGACCGCCCCGATCGTAGGCGCAACGAAGCTCGAGCACCTGGAGGCGGCGGTGGCGGCCCTCAGCGTGCAGCTCTCGCACGAGGAGGTGGCGGCGCTGGAGGCGACTTACGTGCCTCACCCCATCGCCGGCTTCGTCTGAGAGCCGCGGAATTGTCTGTCCCGGTCCTCCGCTGCGAGATGGGGTCCTTCAGCCGGACCGAGAGAGGGGCAAGCGGTGGCAAGGAATCCGTCTGCTCATCCCCGCCACCTGGCTTCGCTCCGCTCGGCCCGGCGGCCGCACCGAGAGGACTAATTACGATACGCCCTGCTGCGCAACCCGGGGGCAGGTCACCCAGAGGATCGACGAGGGCCCTGATACCATCGAGACGGGGTAGGGAAAGGACTTGAATAGCAGTGGCCAAACGAAGGAGAGAGATCATGAAAGTCGTAGGGATCAGCGGCAGCGCGCGCAAGGACGGGAACACGGCGATCCTGATCAACCACGTATTCGCGGAACTGGAAGCCGAGGGCATCCAGACCGAGTTGATCCAGCTCGCAGGCAAGGAGATCCACGGTTGCCGAGCCTGCTACAAGTGCTTCGCAAACAAGGACAAGCAGTGCAGTGTCAAGAACGACTTTGCCAATGAATGCATCGGCAAGATGATGGAAGCCGATGGGATCATCCTGGGATCTCCCACCTACTTCAGCGACGTCACCACCGAGATGAAAGCTCTCATCGACCGGGCGGGCCTTGTCTCACGAGCCAATGACTTCCTTTTCAAGCACAAGGTCGGGGCCGCGGTGGTCGCAGTGCGCCGTGCGGGAGCGACCCACGTCTTTGACACGATCAACCATTTCTTCTTGATCGGCCAGATGATCGTCCCAGGGTCGATCTACTGGAACATCGGCGTGGGGAGGGAAAAGGGCGAAGTCGAGAAGGACGAAGAGGGCATTCAGACCATGAAGATCCTCGGCCAGAACATGGCCTGGCTCTTGAAGAGAATCCACAGGAGCGCTCGACGACCGTGATCGCAGTCGTGATCGGCGCCACGTTGGCCGGCAGAAGTTCTCTGCCGAGCAGGGCGTTGACGACTACTGGGCCAGCAGGAGGGGCGTGTGCAGATCCGCTATGCTTTAGCGACCGCGTCCACGTATTCGCACAGCCGGGCGATGTCCCTCTTCGGCGTGTTCCCGAAGGTGCGGCCGTACTCCCTGCTGAATTGGGACGCGGAGAGGTACCCCACCCGCCGGCTTGCCATGCCCGCGTCCATCATCGTGGAGAGCATCAGACGCCCGGCTTCCCGATCCTCAACCTACCGCTGGTCCAGTTTCCCGGGGCAGGTCAGCGAGATCGAGATGCCCGGCAGCGGAGCGAGAAGAACGGCGCTCCGCCAACAGTTGCAGGTGCGGGAGGAGATGATGCTGCAGACGTTGGGCATCGGTGCTGCCGCCGTGAGTGTCGGCGAGGGTGAGCGAGTTTCGCCGGCGCCGGGGACCGTCCACCGTTCCCCGGGCGAGGGCTTGGCGAGGATTGAGACGCGGGCGCTCCGCAAGGTCTACGTACTGCCCCGCGGGCGGCGCCGGCGTGGAGGTCCGAACGGCGCCCCCGGGGGCGGGGGTCCCGCGCCGGTGGCCGGTGCCGAGGCGCCGCGCGAGATCGTCGCGCTGGAGGGCCTGGACCTCGATGTCCCGAGCGGCGAGTTCTTCGGCCTGCTCGGCCCCAACGGTGCGGGGAAGACCACCACGATCGGGATACTGACCACGCGCGTGAGGCCGACGTCGGGCGGCGCCTCGGTCGGCGGCGTGTCAGTGGTCGAGGACCCGGTCGGTGTCCGCCGCCGGATCGGCGTGGTGCCCCAGCGGCCTAACCCCGACCGAGTGCTCACGGCGCTCGAGAACCTCGTGTACCACGCGACCTACTTCGGTATCGGCCTGGGCGAGGCGATGACCCGGGCGCGCGCGCTGCTCGACCGCTTCGGGCTCGGGCAACGGGGCGACGCCAAGGTGGACCAGCTCTCCGGCGGGCAGCAGCAGCGCCTGATGGTCGCGCGTGCGCTCATCCACGACCCGATCGCGCTCTTCCTCGACGAGCCGACGGTCGGCCTCGATCCTCAGGCGCGCCTCGACCTGTGGGACATCCTGCGGACGCTCCACGCCGAGGGCCGGACCATCGTCCTCACGACTCATTACATGGAGGAAGCGGACCGGCTATGCGAGCGGCTCGCCATCGTCGACCGCGGGCGGCTGCTGGCACTCGACACGCCCGCCGCGCTGAAGTCACGAGCTCCCGGCGGGACGCTCGTGGAGCTGATGCTGGACGGCGACGCCGGCGAAGTGCTTGCGGCGGCCGGGGAGGTGACCGGGATGATACGTCTGGAGGCGGACGGCACCGTTTTGCGGGG
>Ga0209385_1000825_pt1 | contig 12925 bp, 15 predicted proteins | sample NGEPerB_FD_184506 | JGI IMG/M metagenome (GOLD analysis project Ga0209385, IMG submission 184506) | Arctic peat soil microbial communities from the Barrow Environmental Observatory site, Barrow, Alaska, USA - NGEE PermafrostAB12-B... | ecosystem: Environmental > Terrestrial > Soil > Wetlands >... | reverse complement strand
GCGTGCGCGCCTCGTCGATCAGGATGCTATCCACTTCGTCGACGATGGCGTAGATGTGGCCGCGCTGGACCATGTCCTCCATGCGGTACTTCATGTTGTCGCGCAGATAGTCGAAGCCGAGCTCGTTATTGGTGCCGTAGGTGACGTCGCAGTCGTAAGATTTCTTGCGCTGCTCGTCGTCGAGCCCGTGCACGACGGTGCCGACGGTCAAGCCCAGGAAATTGTAGATCTGCCCCATCCATTCGGCGTCGCGCTTGGCGAGATAGTCGTTGACGGTGACCACGTGCACACCGCGCGTGGACACGGCGTTGAGATAAACCGCGAGCGTGGCGACCAGCGTCTTGCCTTCGCCGGTCTTCATTTCGGAAATCTTGCCTTCGTGCAGGATCATGCCGCCGATCAACTGCACGTCGAAATGGCGCTGGCCGATGGTGCGCTTGGCCGCCTCGCGCACGGTGGCGAAGGCCGGCACCAGGATGTCGTCGAGCGAGGCGCCTTCGGCGACCTGTTTCTTGAAAGCGTCGGTGCGCGCCCGCAACGCCTCGTCGGAGAGCGCTTCCAGCTCCGGCTCCAGCGCGTTGATCTCGGCCACCCGCGGCAGATAGCTGCGGATCCGCCGTTCATTGGCGGAGCCGAACAGCTTGCGGGCAACGGCGCCGATCATCGGCGAGCTCCTTATTAATTCTGGGCGCTTCTAACACGCCTCAACGACCGGATTCTGCTTCCGGCGCTCCGGAAATGTGGCACTTTTCGGGCAAATTCGATGCGAACGCGCCTGCAAAGCTTAACCAGCCGAGGTTAGCGGAGAGATAGGAGGGGGTCGGATTGTTGTCAATTGCCGGCTGGGTGCGGCCTTAACCGGGTAGACCCTTGCCTGCGCATGATCTTTTCCGAAAACCGGTACCCACTTTTCGGGATCATGCGCATTCACGCGGACGTTAAGCCGTCCAGACCAGTCCGCCATTGCAAAGCCATGGTTGTTGGGCGACAAGTCCGCCGCCGTCCGCTTCTCTTGCGGACCATTCCATTCCCAAGGACAGCACCATGACGATCTCCCTTTTCGCCCACCGGGCCGGTTTCCTTGCCGCCGCGCTGGGGCTGCTGCTGGTAGCGGCCGGCCCGGTCGCAGCGCAGGACAAGGACCCGCTCATCGCCACGGTCAACGGTACCGAGATCCACCAGAGCGATCTTGCCGTCGCCGAGGAGGAGGCCGGCCAGCTTCCGCCGATGTCGCCGGACGCCAAGAAGGACTACCTGGTGCAGTTCATGGCCGACATGATCCTGGTCTCGAAGGCTGCCGAGGCCAAGAAAATGGGCGACGGCGCCGACTTCAAGCGCAAGATCGCCTTTGCCCGCAACAAGCTGCTGATGGAGCAGCTGCTGCAATCGGTCGGCAAGGAAGCGCTCACCGACGAGGCGACGCACAAGGTCTATGACGATGCCGTCAAGCAGTTGGGCGAGCAGCAAGAGGTGCACGCCCGCCACATCCTGATCCGCGCCGCGCCGGGCGACGACAAGGCGGGCAAGGAAGCCGAGGACAAGATCAAGGCGGTGATCGAGCGCCTGAAGAAGGGCGAGGATTTCGCCAAGGTGGCGAGTGACGTCACCGAAGACCCGTCCGGCAAGGCCAATGGCGGCGATCTCGGCTATTTCAGCAAGGAACAGATGGTGCCGGAATTCTCCGACACCGCCTTCAAGCTGGAGAAGGGCCAAATCTCCGAGCCGGTGAAGACCCAGTTCGGCTGGCACGTGATCAAGGTCGAGGACAAGCGCGCGAAAGCGGTGCCAAAATTCGAAGAGGTCAAGCCGCAGATCGAGAGCTATGTGACGCGCAAGGCGCAGGCCGAGCTGGTCACCAAACTGCGCGCCGAGGCCAAGATCGAGAAGATGTACAAGACCGAGACCCCGGCCGCGCCGGTCAAGCCCGCCGAGCCGGAGAAGAAGTAAGAAGTCCGCTCATTCCCGCGCAAGCGGGAATCCAGCCTGGGTCCCCATCGCAAGTCGGCTTTAGCCGACTTGCGCACTATTAGCTGCCGACATCGGGTAAACCCGATGTCGGCCCGCGGGGACGAGCGGAAATAGATGGTCTTGCGGTTTAGCTGAAAGCTTGGTGGATATGGATTCCGGGCTCGCGAGCGACCCTCGCGCCCCGGAATGACAGGGTAACTAAATGTCCACCGCCATCTCCCCCCTCGCCCCGCAACAGGTGCCGGACCTGCCGGCCATCGCCGGCGTACGGCTGGCCACGGCGGTAGCCGGCATCCGCTACGCCGGGCGCACCGACGTGCTGCTGGCGCTGTTTGACGCGGGCACCACCGTAGCCGGCGTATTCACCAAATCGAAATGCCCGTCGGCGCCGGTCGAATGGTGCCGGGCCCATCTCAAATCCGGAAAAGCGCGCGCGCTGGTGGTCAATTCCGGCAACGCCAATGCCTTCACCGGGAAAAGCGGACGCGTGGCGACCCGGCTCACCGCCGAGATCGCGGCCAAGGCGACCGGCTGCAAGCCGTCGGAGATTTTCCTTGCCTCCACCGGCGTGATTGGCGAGCCGCTCGATGCGTCAAAATTCGCACCCGTCATGGCCGGCCTCGCCGCCCGTGCGCAAGCGGGCGATTTCCTGGCCGCGGCGCGCGCGATCATGACCACCGACACCTTCCCCAAGGTGGCGACCGCCAAGGCGCGCATCGGCCAAGCGACGGTGACCATCAACGGCATCGCCAAGGGCGCCGGCATGATCGCGCCCGACATGGCGACCATGCTCTCCTTCGTGTTCACCGACGCCGCGATCGCGGCGCCGGCCTTGCAGGCGCTGCTCAAGGACGGCGTCACCGACACTTTCAACGCGGTCACCATCGACGGCGACACCTCGACCTCCGATACGCTGATGATATTCGCCACCGGCAAAGCGAACACGCCGCGGATCGCGCGCGCGCGCGATCCGCGCCTGAAGGATTTCAAGAAGGCGCTGCAACAAGTACTGGCCAATCTGTCCGAGCAGATCGCGCGCGACGGCGAAGGCGCCCGCAAGCTGGTCGAGATCGTGGTGGAAGGCGCGGTGTCGAAGGCTTCCGCGCGCCGCATCGCCATGTCGATCGCCAATTCGCCGCTGGTGAAGACCGCGATCGCCGGCGAGGACGCCAATTGGGGCCGCGTCGTGATGGCGGTCGGCAAGGCCGGCGAGCCGGCTGACCGCGACAAGCTCTCGATCTGGTTCGGCGGCATCCGGGTCGCGCACAAGGGCGCGCGCGATCCGGCCTATGACGAGGCCGAAGTGAGCGCGGCGATGAAGAAGCCGGAGATCAGCCTGAAAGTCGCGCTCGGCCTGGGCAAAGGCCGCGACCGGGTGCTTACCTGCGACCTCACCAAGGAATACATCGCCATCAATGGCGACTATCGCTCGTAACCCAAGGGTTAACCGTTGCGGAAGGACGGGGGCACCTCGTCCATCGGCTGAATGATCCCTTAACCACGGCTGTTTATCGTCGAGGATGTAAGGCTGTGAGTAAAATCGTCCTTGTTGCCGCCTGTGCGCTCGTCGATGCCGACGGCCGCGTGCTCATCGCCCAACGCCCCGCCGGCAAGCCGATGGCGGGCTTATGGGAATTTCCCGGCGGCAAGATCGAAGATGGCGAAGCGCCGGAACAAAGTTTGATCCGGGAGTTGCAGGAGGAACTGGGCATCGTCGTCAATGAGGCCTGTCTCGCGCCGCTCACTTTCGCAAGCCACGCCTATCCCGACTTTCATCTCCTGATGCCGCTCTATGTTTGCCGGCGCTGGGAGGGGCAAGTCACTGCAACGGAGGGGCAGAAGCTCGCCTGGGTAAAACCGAACCGGCTGCGGGATTACGAAATGCCTCCGGCGGACGTTCCGCTGATCTCGGACCTGATGGCACTGTTGTGATTGTCGGCCCAACAACGACTGAACAGGACGCGTCCATGAGTAGGTCCCTAACGATGCGCAGCTTGCGCGATTTCGTCCGCGACGACGGCGGCGCCACCGCCATCGAATACGCGCTGATCGCTTCCGGCGTCGCCGCCGCCATCGCCGCCGTGATCATGACCATGGGCACCTCGGTGCAGGGCATGTATCAGAGCGTAGCCAACGCCTTTAACTGACGATTGGCGTCACGGCCGCGGCTTCTCGCCGGCCGGAATTTCCCGCGTGCCGAGCGCGTCAGCGAGCCGCTGCTTTGCCGAGCCCGGCTTGAGCGGCTTCTGCTGGCTCTCGTGCGGCGCCCAACCCGACAACCATGCGATCTCGAACGTCGCGCGCAGGCGCCCGTCCGCGTCGGCGAAGCGCTCGCCATAGATCTCGACCATCCGTTGCAAGGTCGCACGCCTGAGCGGCGTGCGGCGGCGCTCGTTCAACACATTGGTCGCGCCCATGCGGCGCAAATCGCGCATCAAGTCAAAAACAGATTTGTAACGCACGGTCAGGCGATCGGAATCGACCACCGGCAAAGCGAGCCCGGCGCGTTGCAGCAGCGTGCCCAGCTCGCGTATATCCGCGAACGGCGCCACACGCGGCGAAGCCCCGCCTTCAACCTCGCTTTCGGCCTGCCCGAAGGCTTCGCGCAACTCGGCAAGGCTGTCGCCGCCGATCAATGCCGCCAGCAGCAGGCCGTCCGGCTTCAGCGCGCGGCGAATCTGGATCAGCGTGCCGGGCAGGTCATTCACAAACTGCAGCGCCAGCGCGGACACCACCAGATCGAGCGAGCCGTCGGCGAACGGCAGCGCCTCCTCGTCGGCAACAACGCGCGGGTATGACGCAGCCAGCCGCGCCGCCGCCGGCTCGGCGGCGACGATGGTTGCGACCTTTCCGCTGGCGGCCAGCAGGCGACGCACCGCGTCGGTAGGCGTGCCGAGATCGACGGCACGCTCGAACTGGCGCAGCACCACGGCGAGCCGCTCGCCCAGCTCGGCGGCCACCCGGTCGATCAGGAAGGTCTCGGCCCCAAGCGCGCGGGCGCGCTGCTGGCGCGCGCGCAGCAGCTTGCGGTCGAAGATGGTCGGGCTTTGCGGCATCTGATACATTTGCAGCATGAAGGAGCTTGTCTCGGCAAGCCAGGACGAAGCGCCCTCGCGGCTCACGCAATTCCGGGGCGGATTGCGGGCCGCGCTGCGCGTTGCCCTCGACGTGGCGCTGCCGCCGTTATGCCCATCCTGCCGCGCGCCGCTCGGCGACGGGGTCGGCCTGTGCGCTGAGTGCTGGTCGAAATTATCGCTCATCGAGCCGCCCTACTGCGCACGGCTTGGCATCCCCTTCACCTACGATCCCGGCCCCGGCCTGCTGTCGATGGAGGCGATCGCCAATCCGCCGGCCTATGACCGGGCGCGCGCCGCGGTGCGCTATGACGACCATTGCCCGTGCGCTGGTGCTGTCCTTCAAATACGGCGACCGGCTCGATCTGGCGCCCATGATGGGCGCTGGATGGCGCGCGCCGGCCGCGAGCTCATCGCCGAAGCCGACGCGCTGCTGCCGGTGCCGCTGCATTGGCGCAGATTGTGGGCGCGGCGCTTCAATCAATCGGCGGCGCTCGCCGGGACGATTTCGGACATTGGCGGCGTGCCGGTGCTGCACGGCGCACTCAAGCGCGTGCGTGCCACGCCGCAGCAAGTCGGCCTGTCCAAGACAGAACGCGCCGACAATGTGCAGGGCGCCTTCCGCGTGCCGGCGGACGAAAAAGCCCATGTGGCCGGCCGCCGGCTGGTGCTGATCGACGACGTGCTCACCTCCGGCGCCACCGTCGATACCTGCGCCCGCGCCCTGCTGCGGGCGGGCGCCGCCCATGTCGATGTGCTGGTGTTCGCCCGGGTTGTCGCAGCCGTGCGCAGTCCCATATAACGGGGGCCGGATCGCCACAGAGCGCCCAAAGACCATAATGCCCCTTATCGAAATCTATACCACCCGCTATTGCCCCTATTGCCACGCGGCCAAGGCCCTGCTGAAACGCAAGGGCGCCGAGTTCACCGAAATCGACCTCGGCCGCGATTGGGGGCGCCGCGACGAAATGATCGAGCGCGCGAATGGCGGCATGACCGTGCCGCAGATTTTTATAGGCAGCGTGCATGTCGGCGGCAGCGATGAGCTGCACGCGCTCGATGACGCCGGCAAGCTCGATCCCCTGCTCGCAGGCGATAAGGCCTCCGCATGACCGCCGTCTCCTTCAAGGCCGCGATGATCCAGATGCGTTCGGGCCTGGCGCCCGCCGCCAATATCGATGCCGCCGTGCGCATGATCGGCGAGGCGAAGTCGGCCGGCGCCGACTACGTGCTGACGCCGGAAATGACCAACATCATGGAGGTCAAGCGCGAGCGGCTGTTCGCCACCATCGTGGAGGAAGATGCCGACACCTCGCTGGCGACCTTGCGCGAGCTGGCGCGCAAGCTCGGGATTTATATCCATATCGGTTCGCTGGCGATCAAGCTCACGCAAGACAAGGCCGCCAACCGCTCGTTCCTGATCGATCCCAAGGGCGAGATCGCCGCGCGCTACGACAAGATCCACATGTTCGACGTCGATCTTGGCAACGGCGAGAGCTATCGCGAATCGAACAGCTACCGGCCGGGCGAGCAGGCGGTGCTGTGCGATCTGCCGTGGGGCCGGCTGGGACTGACGATCTGCTACGACCTGCGTTTCCCGGCGCTCTACCGCGCGCTGGCGGAGGCCGGCGCCACCATGCTCACGATCCCGTCGGCTTTCACCCAGCAGACCGGCGAGGCGCATTGGCATGTGCTGATCCGCGCCCGCGCCATCGAGAACGGCTGCTTCGTATTCGCCGCCGCGCAAGGCGGCAAGCACGAGAACGGGCGCGAGACCTTCGGCCATTCACTGATTGTCGATCCCTGGGGCCGCATCCTGGCGGAAGGCGGCAGCGAGCCGGGGGTGGTGATGGCCGAGATCGATCTGGCGGAAGTGGCCAAGGCGCGCGCGCGCATTCCTTCGCTCCAGCACGGCCGCCGTTTCGAGATCGTCGAGCCGATGGCGGAGCCGACCCACCTGCACGTGGTCAGGGGGGCCGAATGATCCGTTACGCCCTGGTCTGCAACAAAGGCCACGACTTCGAAAGCTGGTTTCAGGATTCTGCGGCTTACGACAAACAGATCAAGCGCAAGCTGATCGCCTGCCCACATTGCGGCTCAGCCAAGGTCGAAAAAGCGATCATGGCGCCGCGGCTGGCAGGCAGCCGCAAGCGTGAGATGACCGCCGAGCCGCCGGCGGCCGCGCCCGCGCCCGAAAAGGCGCAAGAGAAAGCGCCGGTCGCCATGATCTCACCGCAGGAGAAAGAGTTACGCAGCAAGCTCAAGGAACTGCGCGAGCACCTCACCAAGAATGCCGACCATGTCGGGTCGAAATTTCCCGAGGAAGCGCGCAAGATGCATTACGGCGAAACCAAGCACCGCTCGATCTATGGCGAGGCTTCGCCAGAGGAAGCCCGGCGGCTTGCCGAGGAAGGCATCGAATTCCATCCGCTGCCGATTTTGCCGGACGAACGGAACTAAGGGCGCACTACCTGAGCACGGGCGAATTATTCCGTTCGCCGGCCAGAAACTCATCGACAGTCACGAGATTCAATAGCGGCCCAGAGTGCATCTGGAGCAGCTTGAATGCGGCGTCATAATCATTGCCGGCACGCATCCATTGTTTAGCGACGTAACTCCTGTCGTCGTGCGCTATCATTCTTAACGCACGACGGACAATTCGTTGGACTATGGAAAGGCTGACATTTCGGCGTATCACGCCGCACCCATAATCGGTATCTACCGTACAAAATATCAGGCCCTTACCCGCTAACACAAAATCCAAGTACGCTTTGTACGTTACGCCGCACCAAGGACCGTCAATGTATTCGGGCACTGCGACCGTGGCGTCGCGCGGAAAGCAATCATGTACAATGATCGTTCCGGCCGGATTCAAAAGATTGACGGCCTCTCTAAGGTCTCGGGCCGACGGCTCATACTCATGAAACGAATCAACCAGGATGACGTCATATTTCAGTTCCCTCGCCCGAACGGCCTTTACACATTCACTGATGTCGAGATTTGAGCTGCGAAAATCTATCGGCAATCCATTATTGAACCCGGACGGGCAGCGGTACATCAACCGGTGACATGTGGGGTATCGCGCGCGATCTATGGCGCTATACATGTTGCCTGTCGTCGGAGTGCAAATCTCCAAATATTTCCGGTATCCGTGGATGGCAGAGAGTTCATTGATGAGATCCACTTTGGTGTAATTCATGCCACCCACTCCAAAATAGGAGAAAGGCTTCGGATCATACCGAATTGTTCGATCGGCGTCGTGTTTAACTCGTTATGTCTTATCAATACGCCCACACCAGCAGCGCGACGCCGATCACCACCAGCACGATGCCGACGGCTTCGCGCGCGGTGGTCGGCTGCTTGAAAATGAATTTCGAGATGGCTTGCGCGAACAGTACCTCAACCAGCGCCAGCGTGCGCACGCTCGCCGCGGTGGCGATGGCGAAGGCGAGGAACCAGAATTGCGAGGCAAGCGCGCCCATGAAGCCGGCGAATAGCGACGGCCGCCAAGCGCGCATGATGTCGTGCAGCACTTTGGGGTCGCGCAGCCAGAGATAGAGCGACAAGAGCGCCGCTTGCAGCACCAGCCCGACCGCCAGCGTGAAAGTCGCGGCCAGCACGAAGTCCGGATGCTGGAGCGCCAGAATCGCGCCGCGAAAGGTGATCGCCGCGAGCGCGAACATGCAGCCGGAGCCAAGCCCGATCAGCGTCGAACGCGTGGTGCTGACACTGCCGGCGCCGGGCTTGAGCGAGATCACGATCACGCCGGCGGTCGCGATCAGGATCGCGGCGGCGGCCAACGGCGTAACGCTATCGCCGAGGAAAATCAGGCCGAACAGCGCGACCTGCACCGGCTCGGTTTTGATATAGGCGTAAGCGACGACGAACGAGCGCTCGCCCATGGCGGAAAGCATCAGCGCGGTGGCGGCGATCTGGGTGAAGGCGCCGGCGATCACCCACGGCCAGAACGCGAGCCCCGGATGCGGCAGGGCCGAGCCGGTCACCAGCAGCACGCCGGCCAGGAATATCAGCGCGAATGGAAAGCCGAACAGGAAGCGCACATGGGTGGCGCCGACCGTGCCGAGCGTCGCGGTCAGCTCGCGCTGCATGGCGTTGCGCGCGGTCTGCGCCGCCGCGGCGATCAGCGTAAAGACGGCCCAGAGCATGGCGTATGGCTAGCGGCACGCGCTCAGGCGGCGGCCAGTTCGGCGGCGGCGGGGAATTCGGTGAACGTGCCTTTTTCGTTGTCGATCAGCAGGAACAGATCGAAGTAACGGATGGTGGGGGCGCTGCCCGTACGCTTGATGATCGACTGCCGCCATGTCTCGTCATGCGCCTTCTGCGCGGCCTGCAACGTCGGCCAGATATAGACGCCGGCGCCGGTCTTGCCGTTGAGCTCGAGCAGGAAATGCTTGCGCAAAAGTTCCTTGTTAGCCTGCCAATGCGGGATGACGTTGCGGGCCTCTTCGGCCACCTGTTGGCGGCTCCAGCCCTTCGGCGAGTTGAATTCGACCAGTTCGAGAATCATGTGGTTTTTTCCTTAGGTTTTGCCCGTTCGGCGACGAGCATGTAGTTCACATCCATGTCGGACGACAATTGCCAGCGGTCGGCAAACGGATTGTAGATGACGCCGCGTTCGCCGATCACCCGCAAGCCGCCGCGCTCAAACGCCAGCTCAAGCTCGTTCGGGGTGACGAACTTGTCCCATTGATGGGTTCCGCGCGGCAGCCAGCGCAGCACATATTCGGCGCCGACGATCGCCAGCGCGAAACTCTTCAGCGTGCGGTTCAAGGTTGCCGCGATCATCAGGCCGCCGGGCTTGACCATCGCGGCGCAGGTGGCCACGAAGGCGCCAACGTCGGCGACATGCTCGACCACTTCCATCGCCAGCACCACGTCGAAACGCTCGCCGGCGGCCGCGAGATCCTCCGCCGTGGTGGCGCGGTAGTCGACGGCGACGCCGCTCTCCTGCGCATGCGCACTCGCCACGGCGATGTTCTCCCGCGACGGATCGGCGCCGACCATTTGCGCGCCCAGCCGCGCCAAAGGCTCCGACAGAATGCCGCCGCCGCAGCCGATATCGAGCATGCGCAGCCCCTTGAGGCAGTCGAGCTTCTTGGGCTCGCGCGCAAACCGCTCGGCGGCTTTATCGCGGATGTAAGCGAGCCTGACCGGATTGAACTTGTGCAGCGCCGCCATCGGCCCGCGCGCGTCCCACCAATCGGCGGCGTGGCGCGAGAAGCGCTCGACTTCGGCGTGGTCGATGGAGGATGCGCGGCGATCCATTCAGCGCGCCGTCACGTGGTTGCGGAAATCGAGTGGCGCGCTGATGCGGTACAGCGGTTCGATACCCTCGCCGGTGCCCCGAATGGTGATGTCGCCGTAGTTCAGCATGCGGCCGAAAACCGACTGGTCGACATCGACGCTTTCGACCTTGTCCATGTTCATTTCGACCGTGTGCCGCTTGATCAAGCCGCACTTGTATACGATACGCCGGTTGGTCACGTCGATCTCGGTGGTCCAGCGCCTGAACCAGCCCGAAACGAACGCAACTCCGGCGCCCAGCCAGCAGGCGATGGAGAAAATCAGCCAGCTCAGGCCGGTCGGGCCGCTTTTCGCTTGCGTGAGCGCGGCCAATGCGACCAGCGCTAGGATCATGGCCGGAAGATAGATAACCCAATGAATCTTGCCCGAGTAGACCAGCGTCTCGCCCGGTTGCAGAATTCGCTCGATATATCGCATCGCCAGCACCCGAATGTTTAACGCGGAAGAGGTCCGCAAGGCTCTTAATGTTGCAGTCTCGGCACCCCGCCGGTATGTATACGCGCCTTTTGCGGCCGGCACAGCCGGCCGCTTGTTAGCGCCTTTTGGCGCGTTCGGGAACGTCAGGTTCTAATAAGTCATGGCTCGCCTGGTGATGAAATTCGGCGGAACGTCGGTCGCCGATCTCGACCGCATCCGCAACGTGGCGCGCCACGTCAAGCGCGAGGTCGACGCCGGCCATGACGTGGCCGTCGTGGTCTCCGCCATGTCGGGCGTCACCAATCAGCTGGTCGAGTGGTGCCGGCAGGCCGCCATGCTGCATGACGCGCGCGAATACGACGCGGTTGTCGCCACCGGCGAGCAGGTCACCGCCGGGCTCTTGGCCATCGTGCTGGAAGGCATGGGCGTCAATGCGCGTTCCTGGCAGGGCTGGCAGTTGCCGATCTTGACCGACAACGCGCATGGCGCGGCGCGCATTCTGGAGGTGAACGGCGCCGAGCTGATCCGCCGCTTCAAGGAGATGAGCCAGGTCGCGGTGATCGCCGGTTTCCAGGGTCTGCACAAGGAGACCGGCCGCATCACCACGCTCGGCCGCGGCGGCTCGGATACCTCGGCGGTGGCGATCGCCGCCGCCATCGGGGCCGAGCGCTGCGACATCTATACCGACGTGGACGGCGTCTACACCACCGATCCGCGCGTGGTGCCGAAGGCGCACCGCATGGACAAGATCGCCTACGAGGAAATGCTCGAGCTCGCCTCGCTCGGCGCCAAGGTCATGCAGGTGCGCTCGGTCGAGCTCGGGATGGTGCATAACGTGCGCATCTTCGTGCGCTCGAGCTTCGAAAAGCCGGAGGACATCGATTCCTCCAAGGCGCCGTCCGGCACACTCATTTGCGACGAGGGAGACATCGTGGAACAGCAAACCGTCACCGGCATCGCCTTCTCCAAGGACGAGGCGCAGATCTCGATCCGCCGCGTGCAGGACAAGCCCGGGGTCGCCGCCGCGATCTTCGGCCCGCTCGCCGACGCCAGCATCAACGTGGACATGATCGTGCAGAACGTCTCGGCCGATGGCGCCACCACCGACCTCACCTTCACCGTGCCGTCGGCCGACTACGAGCGCGCGCGGGTCACCGTCGAGAAGGCCAAGGGCTCGATCGGCTATGAACGGATGGACGGGGCGACCGACGTCGCCAAGGTGTCGGTGATCGGCATCGGCATGCGCAGCCATGCCGGCGTCGCCGCCCAGGCGTTCAAGGCGCTGGCCGAGAAAAAGATCAATATCCTCGCCATCACCACCTCGGAGATCAAGTTCTCGGTGCTGATCAAGGCTTCGCAGACCGACCTGGCGGTACGTACCCTGCATACGCTGTATGGGCTAGATAAGGGCTAGCGGCCGCGCCGTCCGCTGCACCGCAGCGCATTTCCGACTAAAAAACCGGAGCCGCCGGTTTGGCTTGCCCCTTGCATAGGCCATTGGCTATAGCCTGAGCAAAGTCGCCGTGGGTTCCGAGGCCCGCGGTCGCTATTCGTACATGATTGGGCCGTAAACGGGGCTGCGGCCCGAGCCGCGGCTAGAGCATGATCCCAAAAAGTGGGAACCGGTTTTTGGATAAGATCATGCTCAAGCAAAATGTTAGCTGAGACTCTGATCCAAACAGAACAGATCGGACTCTAAGGGACCTCGACAATGCGTGGCGCGCTCGGCGGTCCGCGCGTGCTGTTACGCCGGCTTCGCGAAGTGATGGCGGAGCCGGTCAGCGCGCAGGAACGCCTCGACAAGGTAGTGGTGCTGATCGCCGCCAACATGGTGGCGGAGGTGTGCTCTGTCTACGTCTTGCGCGTGGACGGAACCCTTGAGCTATACGCCTCCGAGGGCTTGAAGCGCGAAGCGGTGCACGAGACCGTGCTGAAAGCCGACGAGGGCCTGGTCGGCCTGGTCGCCAGCGAGGCCAACCCGATCAACCTGTCGGACGCGCAGGCGCACCCGGCGTTCTCGTTCCGCCCGGAAACCGGCGAAGAAATCTACCACTCGTTCCTCGGCGTGCCGGTGCTGCGCGCGGGCAATACGCTCGGCGTGCTGGTGGTGCAGAACCGCGCGCGCCGCACCTACACCGAGG
>Ga0209385_1000821_pt1 | contig 12932 bp, 13 predicted proteins | sample NGEPerB_FD_184506 | JGI IMG/M metagenome (GOLD analysis project Ga0209385, IMG submission 184506) | Arctic peat soil microbial communities from the Barrow Environmental Observatory site, Barrow, Alaska, USA - NGEE PermafrostAB12-B... | ecosystem: Environmental > Terrestrial > Soil > Wetlands >... | reverse complement strand
GTGCATGCGCTTGAGGACGACGTCCGAACCCGCCTGGACCGGCAGATGCAGGTAGGTGCCCAAGCGTGGGGTTGTGGCCATCTTTTCTATCATACTGTCAGTAAAAAAGTTAGGATGCGAGGTCACGAACTGGATCCGCCACGCCGCCTCGGTTGCCCCGACCGTTTGGAGGAGGTCGCCGAAATCGGCGCCGCTTGCCGGACAGCGGTAGGCGTTGACCGTCTGGCCGAGAAGCGTGATCTCCTTACCGCCTGCCGCGGCGACCGCTTCAACCTCCCGCACGATCTCGGCGAGCGGGCGGCTGCTCTCGCGGCCTCTGGTGTAGGGGACCACGCAGAACGTACAGTGCTGGTTGCACCCCTCGATCACCGTCACGTACTGGCGGGCGCCGCTGCCGCGGGCGATGAGGTGGGCGTCGTAGTCGCGCACCGGCTCGAAGCCGGTGACGCTCACCCGCCGCCCCGCTGCAACCGCGTCGAGCGCCGCGGGCAACTGCGCGATGCGCCCGGGGCCGAGGACGAAGCTGAGCGCGGGGCTGCGCGCCAGCAGCCGCGCGCCCTCCTGCTCGGCCACGCAGCCGCACAGGCCAACCGCCGCCGGCCTGCCCCCCGCCTGTCTCGCGCCTTGCAACTCGCCCAGACGCGAGAGCACCTTGTGGACGGCCTTCTCGCGCACCGAGCAGGTGTTGAGGACGGCGACATCGGCATCCTCCGGCCGCTCGACCCGGCTCAGGCCGTGCCGCTGGAGGAGCCCTTCCAACCGCTGGCTGTCCAGCACGTTCATCTGGCAGCCCCAGGTCTCGATGAAATAGGTTTCCATCAACGTGCGCCGGCGTCAGGTGGGCGCAACCGCTCCGCGCCGCGGCCGCGGAGTCGGTGTGGCAACGGGCCTGGGCGCCGGGGCTGGCGCGGCCGTTTGGTCGGCTCTCCGGTTGGCCGGCCCAGACGCCTCGTCCAGGCCCCGGAACCAGCCTGGCAGCGCGCCGTCGCGGCGCGCTGCGTTGAGGACGTCGTTCGGCTCCTTGCGCGCGTCCTCGAGGTCAGCCTTGGCCGTGGCGAGGTCGGTGAGGGACTTGTCCCAGGCGGGCTTGATCGTGGAGTCGCGGTAAACCGGGTCGTCGTGGGCGTAGAACTCCTGCTCGAGACCGTTCGCCCGCGATTCGAGGTCCTTCACATCGGCTTCCAGCCGGCGCACGCGCTCCACGGCGGCGCGATACCGTTGTTGCCAGATCGACTTCTTCCGCTCGTCGCCGCTCTCGCGCCCGCGGACACCGGCAGCGGCGCCGCCCGTCGGAGCCGAGGTCATCGTCAGTTCCACCCCTTCCGAGAGCTGCTTGACCGCCTCGTTGTTGATGACCCTGGGCTGGTTCGCCGGCAGCTTCAATTTGATCCGTTTGGCGACATCGGCCAGCGAGTCACCCCGAGGCGGCGCCTCCGCGTCCGGTTTCGCAAGCAGGATGCCGATCGAGGGCGTGGCAACCGGCGTCGGCGCCGTTGTCGCCGCCGCCGCAGCCAGCACGAGCAGCGCAATGATCATTCCGGCCTCCCGGACGGGCTATGGTTCACGGGTTCCTTCGCGGCCGTAGCGGTCGTCGAGGCGGACGACATCGTCGAGTTCGGGCGTCGACACCTCCAGGATCCGCGTGTCCGTTATGGCAACGAGGCGATGGATGACGCCGGGCTTGATGCGCATGGCATCGCCAGGCCGAAGCACCGTGACGTCCAGCGCGCTCCCGGCCGGCCCGTTCCCCACGTGTAGCTCGCACGTCCCCTCGAGTACCCGCATAGTCTCGTCCTTCACCACATGATACTGCAGCGACAGGGCGTGGCCGCCGCGGACGGTGAGGATCTTGCCGGCGTAACGCTCCGTCTCCGCGAAGACCTCCTCGCTACCCCACGGCTTCGGGACGAGGCGGCTCATGGCAGGATCCTCACTTTCAGGTGCGAGAGCAAGCCGGAGAGCTGCTCCAGCAGGTATTCCTCGATCTCCTTGGCGGTGGCGAGCGCGAGCGCTTTCTGCGCCATCTTCCGCGCCTCGCGAAACGAGAGCGCTCGGACCAGGCTGCGCGCCAGCGGCAGCGCCGGCGGGTGCATCGAGAACTCCTTCAGGCCGAGACCGACGAGGACCGGCACCGCCAGGGGGTCCGCCGCCATCTCGCCGCACAGCGACACCGGGATGCCGGCGCGCGCACCCACCGAGATCACCCGTTCGACCAGCCGCAACACCGCCGGATGGAACGGCCGGAACAGGTTCGCGACCTGCTCGTTCCCGCGGTCGACGGCCAGGGTGTACTGGGTGAGGTCGTTGGTCCCGATGGCGAAGAAGTCGACCTCGCGCGCGAGGTGCTCCGCAATCATGGCGGCGGCCGGCACCTCGACCATCGCCCCGAGGCGCACGCGCTCCGGGATGGGGCGCCCCTCGGCGCGGAGTTCGTCGCGATACCGGGCGAGGAGCACGCGGACGGTCTTGACCTCCTCCACGTGCCCGATCAGCGGGACCATGATCCGCAGGGCGCCCGGGTACTGCGCCGCGGCCCGTAGCAGCGCCCGCAGCTGCGTCCGGAAGAACTCGGGTTTCTGCAGACACAGGCGGACGCCGCGCAGGCCCAGGACGGGGTTGGTCTCCGGGTTGCCGAGCACCTCGCGGGCCAGCTTGCGGCCGCCGAGGTCGAACGTGCGGACCGTGACCGGCCCCGCGGGAAAGGCCGCGAGGAGTTCGGCGTATGCCGCGGTCTGCTGCTCCTCGCCGGGGAGGTCGGGACTCGCCTGCAGGAACAGGAACTCACTGCGGAAGAGTCCGATCCCCTCGGCGCCGCCGGCCTTGGCGGCTGCAATCTCGGGGACGAGGTCGATGTTGGCCAGCAAGCGCACCGTCTGCCCGTCGGAGGTCGTGGCCGGGAGGTGGGCGAGGCCGAGCAACTCCTGCTGGCGCCGCCGGTGCTCCTCGGCGCGCAGGCTGTAGACCTGGATCAGCGCGGGGTCCGGATCGACGAGGACGTGGCCCTCGAACCCGTCGACGATCACCAGCGCGGCGCGTGCCACCTCCCGGATCAGGCCGGGGACGCCGACGACCGCCGGGATCCCGAGCGACTTCGCGATGATGGTGGTGTGCGACGTGAGGCCGCCGGTTTCAGAGGCGAAACCGCCGACCGCCCGCGTCGCGAGACGGAGCGCCTGCGATGGGGGGATGTCGTCGGCGATCAGGATGCCCACGCCGCCGCTGAACTCGATCGATGGCGCGGCCCGCCCCTGCAGCGATCGCTGCAACTCCAGCGCCACGTCGAGGAGGTCCTCGCGCCGCTCGCGAAGGTAGAGATCGCCGAGCTGGTCGAACTGCGCGACCAGGTGGTGTGTCACCTGCTCAAGCGCCCACTCCGCGTTGACCGCCTCGGTACGCACCAAACGCTCCACCTCGTCGAGGAGAGACGGGTCCTCGAGTATGAGGCGGTGCGCCTCGAAGATCGCGCCGTACTCCGAGCCGACGGCCCGGGCCGCGTCCCCAGCCAGCTCGGCGAGATGCGTGGCGGCGCGCGCGGCCGCCTGGTGCAGGCGTTCCACCTCCGCATCGACGCTCTCGCGCGGGAGTTGCACGAGCGCCACCGGGAGCGGCCGGTTCTCGACCACGATCGGCTTGCCGATCGCGATCCCCGGCGACACGCCGAGACCGACCAGGGTGCGGGGATCGCTCACTCCCCTTCTCCGAACCGCTCGCGGATCAGCAGCTCCAGCGCTTCGAGCGCGGCCGTCTCGTCGCTGCCCGTGGCCGTGATCGTCAGCCGGGAGCCGACCGGCGCCGCGAGCAGGAGAAGGCCGAGGATCGACTTGCCGTTGACCTCCTCATCGTTGTGCTGCACGAGCACCTGGGCGGCAAAGCGCGAGGCGGTGTGGACAAATTTGGCGGCGGCGCGGGCGTGCAAGCCGAGCCGGTTGACGAGCTCAACCGTGATCTGGGCCATCGCCCCGTCCAGCTCCAGGCCGTCGCTCGAGGATCTCGCTCACGACGTAGATGCTCTTCTGGCCTTTCTCCGCCACCAGCTTGGCGAGGTCGCGCAAGCTGCGGCCTTCCTGGCGCCTGGCGCCCGCGAGCTTGATCAGCATCGGCAGGTTCACACCGGTCACGACCTCGGAGCGGGCGGGGTCGAGGAAGCCGAGCGACAGGTTGGTGGGGGTCCCGCCAAACATGTCGGTCAGAACCACGACCCCATCGCCGTTGTCGAGTTCCTTGAGAGCCCGGGCGATCTCGGCGCGCGCAGCTTCAGGGTCGAGGTTCCACTCGAGCGTGATCGCCCGCGCCTGTTCAACCAGCGCCGGTTCGATCGTCCTCGCCGCTGCCAGGAGCTCGGTGGCAAGGCGGCCATGCGAGATGACAAGTATCCCCACCATGGGCGGATTATTTCAGGGGAAGCGCGCAACAGCAAGGTGCGCGCGTTTCGATCAACCTTCGCGATCGCGGTCGCGGTGCTGCAGCGCGACCACCCACCGACCCGCCGAGAGGTCGCGGGCCAGCCGGTCGGCGAAGTAGACGGAGCGGTGCCTGCCCCCGGTGCAGCCGAACGCTACCACGAGGTAGCTCTTCTGTTCCCTCCGGTACGCGGGCAGGAGGGCGGTCACGAACTCGCGGATGCGGGTGTACGTCTCCTCGACCTCGGCCTGGCGTTCGAGCCAGTCCTGGACGTCGGGATGGTCGCCGGGCAGCGGGCGCAACTCGGCCACGAAGTGCGGGTTGGGCAGGAACCGGAGATCGAAGACGAGGTTGGCATCCGGAGGAAGGCCGTAGCGAAAGCCGAAGCTCTCGCAACGGACCACCATCGGCAGGGCGAGGTCGGTGGAGCCGAAGCGCGCTGCGACCTCGGCCCGGAGCTCGTGCGGCGTCAGGCCGGTGGTGTCGAGCGTCTCATCCGCAAGTTTCCGCACCGGCTCGAGCTCTGAGCGCTCGCGGACGACCGCCGCCTCCAGCGCCAAGGTACGGTACGGGTGCGGTCGCCGGGTCTCGGAGAAGCGCCTCACAATGGCGTCGGTCGCAGCTTCGACGAAGACGAGCCTGACCTCGGGGTGCGCGGTCTTGAGGCGGGCGATGAGTTCGGGGAAGCTGCCCGCGAACCCTTGCGCCCGCACGTCGAGGACCACGGCCCACGGCGGCCCCGGGGTCGACCAGATCTGAGCGAACAGCGGTTCGATCAGTTCGAGCGGGAGGTTGTCGACGCAGCGGAAGCCGAGATCCTCGAAGCACCGGGTGACGACGCTCTTGCCCGCCCCGGAGAGGCCCGTCACGACCACGGCGCGCGGCACCGCCTCCATCACCGTCCCTGCAGCTTCTCGTCGTGGCGGGCGAGAAACTCGGCCGCCGCGTCCGGCACCCCGCGCTGCGAGAGCAGGTACTTGCGCGCCGCCGCCTCGATCAGCAGCGCGAGACTCTTGCCGGGCGCCACCGGCACCGTGAGGCGCGGCCGCCGCAGCCCGAGGATCTCGATGCTGCTGTCGGCCAGGCCGAGACGCTCCACCGGCCAGGCGCCCTCGGCAACCAGGTTGACCACCAGGTCGATCGGTTTCGTGTCCCGCACCGCGACGACGCCGAAGAGTTGCTCGATCGAGATGAGGCCAAGACCGCGCACCTCCATCAGGCCGCGCACTTCCTCCGGAGCCTGGCCGACGAGATCCTCGTTGCGCACCTTGTAGATCTCGACCACGTCGTCGGCGACGAGTCGGTGGCCGCGGTGCACGAGTTCGAGGGCGCACTCGCTCTTGCCCGAGCCCGAATCGCCGAGGATCAGCACGCCGATCGCGAAGATATCCAGGAGATCGCCATGCACCATCTCCCGCACGGCGAGCAGCAGCTCCAGCGTGGCGCCCAGACGCTCGATGAGCACGGAGGTGGTGGCGGCCGTGAGCGCCAGCGGCACCCCATGGCGGTTGCACGGCCCGGCGAACAACGCCCCCGTCTGCTCCATCGCCTTGCTGACGACGATGAGCGGCGGCTCGAGCCCCGCCAGTCCCTCGACCCGGTCCGCCGCCGTTGCGGGCGGCAGCGTGGCCAGGAACTGCGCTTCCGAGGAGCCGATGACCTGGACCCGTCCGGGCTTCACGTACTCGAGGAAGCCGGCGAGCGCCAGGCCCGGCTTCTGCACGCGGGGGTTCGTGATCGTTTTCGAGACTCCGGAGGCGCCCGCCACCACGCGGAGATCGAGGCTCGCGAGGCGGCCTTCGTGGAGCAGATGATCGGTGGTGACCACGTCCTGTCGCCCAGTCATGTGCGCGCCTCCGCCCTGACCAGCCCCGCCGCCAGCGCCTCAGCGTCGTGGGCGCTCTCGAAGAGCTGCCGGACCTGCGGCTTCCGCAGCAGGCGGGCGATGTTGGCAAGGACCTGCAGGTGCGCCGCGGGCTGTTCCACAGGGGAGAGTACGAAGAAGAACAGCCTCGCCTCTTCTCCTTCGGGGCCGAACTGGACCGGTTCGGACACGCGTGCGAAGGCGGCGACGATCCGGTGCAGCCCAGGGACCTTGCAGTGCGGTATCGCGGTGTCCTCCCCGACGACGGTGGCCCCGAGTCGTTCCCGGTCGAGCAGGAGGTCGACCAGGTCCATCGAGCGCTTCACGACGCCGGCGCGCTCGAGCTGCTCCGCAACGTATACGAGCACCTCCTCCCGGGTTCGGGCCGGGATGTCCAGAAAGATGTTCGCGGGCTCGAGGAGCAGGTTCAGTCGCACGTTTGGTCCGCGCGGCGGCCGATCAGAACTCCGGGGTGACGAGGCCGTAGCTCCGGTCCCGCCGTTTGTAGAGGACGCTGACCTTGTCCGAGGCGGCCTCGCGGAACACGATGAAATCGTCGTTGGAGCTGTCGAGCTGGAGCGCCGCCTCGTCGACGGTCATCGGCAAGACAGGGACGTGCCTGGTCTCCACGACCTCGGGCGCACCGCGGCGCACCGACTCCGGCTCGACCACCTCGACCTGCCAGCTTCCTTCCTTCTCGCGGGGCCGCTTCCTCGACGTGAGCCGCCGCTTCATCCGGCGCGCCTGCTGCTCGAGCTTCTCCACCAGGTCCTGGAGGGAGGCGGCCCACTCCGGCGTCTCGGACGAGGCCTCCACCTCGAAGTCCTTCCCCCGGATATACGCTTCAACCGCGACGCGGTGCTTCTCCTGCGCGACCGTGATGCGGGCCTCTTGAACGGCGTTGAAGTATTTGGCGAGGCGGTCGAACTTCTTCTGGGCCAGCTCACGCTGCTGCGGCGTCAGCTCGACGTTCCGGGCGATGAATTCCAGCTCCATGGGACCCCCTTTCGCGCGGTCTCGACGTCTCGCGGCCGGCCGCCGTTCCATTGTAGCCGTCCAGAACCTACCTGAGCGCCCGCCGGCGGTGTTCCGACGACGGTACGCCCAACTCCTCCCGGTACTTCGCGACCGTGCGCCGGGCGATCCGGATCCCCAACCGATTGAGCTGCCTGGCAACGCGGGCATCCGACAGCGGGCGGGCGGGGTCCTCCTGGCCGATCAGATCGCGGATGCGGTCCTTGACCACGACCGAGGAGATGTCACCGTCGACCGCATGGGAGATCGCCGAGTGAAAGAAGAACTTGAGCGCGAAGACGCCTCTCGGCGTCGCGATGTACTTGTTGGCGACGACACGGCTCACCGTCGACTCGTGCATGCCGATGTCGTCGGCGATGTCGCGGAGGACAAGGGGGCGAAGGCGGGTCATGCCGTGTTCGAGGAATCCCTCCTGGCGGCGGACGATGGCGTTGGCCACGCGTCCGATCGTGCTCTGCCTCTGGTCCACGGAGCGCAGGAACCACAGCGCTGAGCGCATCCGCTCGCGCAGGTACCGTCTGGCGTCCACGGCCAGGGCGCCACTCTGGAGCATCTGCAGGTAGCGGGGGGAGATCCGGAGGCGCGGCAACCCGTCGTCGTTGAGCGTCACCCGCCAGCCCTCGGCCTCCTTCGTGACGACCACATCGGGCTCGATCGACTGGTTTTCGTTGGGCCCGAGCTGGCCCCCCGGCCTCGGGTCGAGGCGGCGGAGCACGTCGAGAGCCTCCCGGACCTCTTCCCTGGTGGTGCCCAGACGCTGCGACAAACGGTCCCAGCGTTGGTGCAGCAACTCGTCGAACCCCTCGGCCACCACGCGGCGCGTGAGGGCGAGCAGATCGTCGCCGACGTCGATCGACGGGCGGTCGAGTTGCAGGAGAAAGCACTCCTGTAACGAGCGCGCCGCAACCCCCGCGGGCTCGAGCAGCTGCACGATCCCGATCGCCCGTTGAACCTCTTCGATCGAGACCCCGAGCTGGCGGGCGAGTTCGTCGTCGGCGACGCGGAGGTAGCCGTCCGGGTCGAGGTTGCCGATGATGAACTCGCACACCGCCGCCAGTTCCCTCGGCACCTGCGCCAGCCTGAGCTGGGCGCTGAGGTCCTCGAACAGGCTGCGCAGCGGCGCCGGCGAGTTTTCCAGGGAGTGCTCCTCGCCGTCGTCCCACGACTGGGCCAGGCTGGGCGCGTCCTGGAGGTAGTTCGAGAACAGAGCGTCCAGCTCGACCTCGCCGAACGGGTCGTCCGCCCCGGCCGGCTCGTCGCCGATGGCGGGGTCCTCGACGGCGGCCGGCTCCCCGCTCCCGGGTTCCTCGGCTGCGCCGGTGTCCGAGCCGCCCGCCGCATCGCCCCCGGCCGCTTCCACCGCCTGGCCGGGGTCCCCGTCGGTGCCCGCGGTCTCGTCCTCCGCCGGCGCCTCCTCGGCGAGTTCCAGCAGAGGGTTGACCTGGACCTCGAGCGCGAGCGCCTGCTCGAGCTCGAGGCGCGAGAGCTGCAGCAGCTTGATCGCCTGCTGCAGCGTCGGCGTCATCACAAGTCTCTGCGCAAGCTTGAGGTTGAGTTTTTGTTCGAGCGCCATGGTCTCTAGAGCTGGAACTCTTCTCCCAGGTACACCTGCCGCACCAGCGGGTCCTTGGCGAGCGTTTCCGGGTCCCCGCTTGCAAAAACCTTGCCGTCTTTGATGATAGACGCGCGGTCGGTGATTTTCAAGGTGTCACGCACGTTGTGGTCGGTGATCAGGATGCCGTACCCCCGGTGCCGGAGGTGGCGGATGAGGCGCTGGACGTCCAGCACGGTGATCGGGTCGATGCCGGCGAACGGCTCGTCCAACAGCAGGAAGCGCGGCTCGGTGACGAGAGCCCGGGCGATCTCGAGGCGCCGGCGTTCCCCTCCGGAGAGCGTCTCCGCCCGTTGCGTGCGCAGCTTCTCGATGCCGAACTCTTCCAGGAGTTTCGTGACCCTGGCGGACGCGTCCTGCCAGTCGACGCCCAGCAGTTCGAGGACGCCGAAGAGGTTCTCCTCCACCGTGAGCCGCCGGAACACCGACGCCTCCTGCGGCAGGTACGAGATCCCGAGCCGGGCACGACGGTACATCGGCAGCGCCGTGACGTCCTCGCTGCCGACCCACACGCTCCCCGCATCCGGCTGGATGAGTCCGACCAGCATGTAGAACGTCGTCGTCTTGCCGGCGCCGTTCGGTCCCAGCAGGCCGACGATCTCGCCCGCGGACAGCGCGAGCGACACGCCATCGACCACCGGCCGCTTGCGGTAGCGCTTGACCAGGTCTCTTGCTTCGAGTCGCGGCGTCTCTATGGCTTCCTCCCCCGCGGCCCCGGTGTGGGGCTCGGTTGGTGTGGATGGTAGAGCGTCTCGCTCGGGTTGTCTTCCGCCCCGAGGACGACGACGGTGTTCGAGCCTCGGTGCCACTCGAGGTGTTCGGCCTTGACCTGGTCGCCCCCCGGTTCCTTGACCAGCACCGGCTTCCCCCAGATCTCGAAGAGCCCCTCGGGCACGAGCATCCTGGCCTTTTGACCCGACAGCACCCTGGCGCTGGCGCGGTCGCGAACCGTGACGCCGCCGTCGAGGTTCGCGAGTTCGAGGACGCCGTTGCCGTCCAGCGTGGCCACGAGGCTCTGACACATGGCCTGGGCCTGTCCGTCGTCGAGGACCACGTCGCCCTCGTAGGTGGCCACGCCGGCCGGGCGGTCGTAGCGCAGCTTGCGCGCGCGGATCTCCACCTGGCCCGGCTTGCCGCCGGCCGGGGCGGTCCGGGCCGTTGTGAGGATCCCGCCCTCGCCGGTAACCACGTCGCCGGCGCGGTCGTACTCGAGCCGGTCGGCGCGAACCAGGCGCTGCCCCTGCCAGAGCCGCGCGTCGCCCTCCAGGACAAGGCGGGCGCCGCTGTCCGAGGCGGTCGCGGAGGCGGCTGCGAACCGCATCGGGGTGGTTTCTTTCCCCGGCGCGCCTGCCCGTTCGAGCGTCCCGGTGACCTGGCCACGCGCCACCACGTCGCCGCCCTCGGCGCCCTCCAACCGGTCGCACCAGGAGCGGGAGCCGGGCGCCCCGAGCGCCACGCGCTTCCCTGCCGCGGGGCGCAGGACGAACGTCCGCGTGGCGAGGGCGAACTGCAGTTCGCCCCCTTCCGCCCACTCGTCGCCGGTTTCGATGCGGACGGCCTCGGTCGCTACGACCGCGGAGGCTTGCCCGTGGTCGAAGACGAGCCGCATCCGGTCGGCGGCGAGACGGCGGGGATCCGAGTCCTTCGCGAGGTCGCTGGCGCAGGCGAGGCCCTGGCCCTCCAACCACTCCCACGCCGTCCGCGACCCTTCGCCGACGAGGCGCCAGGCGGTGAAGTCGCGCCACCCCGCGGCGCGGTCGGCCCACTTGACCGAGACCCAGCCGGTCTCGGCCGCCGGTTCGGCGGTCAGGCGGTAGCGTCCGGCGGGGAGGCTCTCGATGACGGTCGTTCCGGCGGTCGCCTCAACGTTGCTGCCGTCGTCGAGTACCCCGTCGAGGCGGACCGGGCCGCCGAGCGTCGCCGCGCGGAGCTCCCCTTCGGGCCCGGAGAGCTGGAGCTCGGCGCGCGCCGTGCGCGCCCGCATCCGGCCCCGCAGAACGGTGAGGCCGTCGTTGAACGCGATCGTCGCCACTTTGCGATCGTAGAGGAGGCGTGGCGCAAGCAGGACCCACGAGGGCTCGCCGGCGGCGCCCGAGCCGCGCCAGCTGACCGAGGTGCCGCCGGTGAGCTCGATGGTGTCCTTCTCGAGGGAACAGCGCGCGCCGCCCGCCAGACCCCCCCAGCCCGGGCCGGCGAACGTCGCGGGGCCCTGGCTCTGGAGCACGCGCTCCTTGCCGCCGAACTTGAAGCCGGCGGCCCGGAGAGCGATGCCGCCCTGCAGCGAGACCTCGGCACGCCCGGAGGTCTCGGCCTCGTGGCTGGTGGGATCGAACTTGAGTCGGTCGGCGACCAGGCCGTACACCACCCGCCCCTCGTGGTAGAGGGAGACCTGCACGTCGCTGAACTCGTACACGCCGGACGCGAACTCGACCGCCTCGCGCGCCGCGATCCGGAAGTTCGGCTCGATGCCCAGCGTGTCGGAGTAGACGAAACCCTTGTGGACTCGGACAGGCTGGCCCAGCCCTTCCTTCGCTGGCGTCTCGGCTTCGACCGGCTCCGTCTGCGGCGCCTGCCTGAAGCGGCGCTGGAGAAAGCCCACGACCAGCAACGCCGTCCAGAGGACGAGAAGGATGACGGAAGCGCGGCGCAGGACGAGGAGCCGGGACTTCACCGTTCGACGAACTGTCCCATGGCGCGGAACTTCGCGAAACGCCGGCGGGGAAGCTCGTCGCGTTTGACCCGCCGGAGCTCGACCAGCGCCTTGCGGACCGCGCCGCCGACTGTTCTGATCGCCAGGTTGGGATCCATGTGGGCCCCGCCGAGCGGTTCAGGGATGATCGCGTCGATCACGCCGAGCTCCAGAAGGTTCTGGGCCGTGAGACGGAGGGCGCTGGCGGCCCGCTGCACCTGGGTCTGGTCTTTCCACAGGATCGCGGCACACCCCTCGGGCGAGATGACCGAGTAGACGGCGTGCTCGAGCATCAGGATCGTGTCTCCGATCGCGATCGCCAGGGCTCCCCCGGAGCCACCCTCGCCGGTCACGACGACGACGATCGGGACCTTGAGCGCGGCCATTTCGCGGAGGTTGTAGGCGATCGCCTGCGCTTGCCCGCGTTCCTCGGCGTCGATCCCCGGGTACGCCCCCTGCGTGTCCACCAAGCTGATGATCGGACGCCCGAACTTTTCGGCCAGGTGCATGACACGAAGCGCCTTACGATACCCTTCTGGGCGCGGCTGCCCGAAGTTGCGGTACAGCCGTTCGCGCGTGTCGCGCCCCTTCTGGTGGCCCACGACCGCCACGGTCTCGCCGTCGAGCCGGGCGAAGCCGGCGATGATCGCGGGGTCGTCGCCGTACGCCCGGTCGCCGCGGAGCTCCACCCAATCGGTGAAGAGACCGCGGACGTAGTCGAGGCAGTATGGGCGGTCGGGGTGGCGCGCCAGCTGGCACTGCTGCCATGGCGTCAGGTTCGCCGTGATCTGCCGGGCCTCGTCTTCGAGCAGGCTCCGCAGGCGCGCAAGCTCGGCTCGGCCCGCCGACCCTCCGGCTTGTTCGGCATCCTGGATGCGTTGCCGCAAGTCCTCGATCGGGGCCAGGAACTGGGGTGTCGGCGAGCCTGCCATGCACCGTGACTTTAGAGGGGTTGCCTGCGGTTGGCAAGGGCGGGCGGGGCTAAGGCCTCAGCTCCGGGCCTTCGCGCTCAGGGCCGCCAGCTGATGTCGCAGCCAGAGGGCGTGCGCCATCCGCCGCAGGATCGTTGCCTGGCGGAAGCGCCACCGCGGCGTGCCGGTGGCCGGGTTGTCACGCCCTGGGGACGGGATCGCGGCGGCGAGCCCCGCCGCCCGGTCGGGGCCGACGTCCCCCGCGCCGACACCGTAGTAATGACGGGCGGCGGCCTCCACACCGAGGAGCCCCGGCCCGAACTCGACGACGTTGAGGTACAGCTCGAGGATGCGGCGCTTGCCGAGGCGCCGCTCCATCCACCAGGCGAGTCGGGCCTCCTTCGCCTTGCGCCACAGGCT
>Ga0209385_1000820_pt1 | contig 12932 bp, 8 predicted proteins | sample NGEPerB_FD_184506 | JGI IMG/M metagenome (GOLD analysis project Ga0209385, IMG submission 184506) | Arctic peat soil microbial communities from the Barrow Environmental Observatory site, Barrow, Alaska, USA - NGEE PermafrostAB12-B... | ecosystem: Environmental > Terrestrial > Soil > Wetlands >... | reverse complement strand
GGCGAGCGCGATTTTGAGCTTGTGCTTGGATTTGAATTTGTCCTGTGCCTGCACCGGATCGGCCGAGACACCGAGAATCTCGGTGCCGGCTTTGGCAAAGACGGCGCGCAGGTGCGAAAATGCGATGGCTTCCTTGGTGCAGCCAGGGGTGTCAGCCTTGGGGTAGAAATAGAGGACGAGGTTGCGGCCCTTGAAATCCTTCAACGATACCGTCGTTCCGCCGTCACGCTGCAAGCTGAACGCGGGCGCTTGCGATCCCGCGTCAAGTTCGCGTCCCATATGCCTTCCTTTCGTCGTTTTCGACCCGTCAATGTTGGAATTGCCAGTTGCGTCGGGTGGGCGCAAGCGGTTTCACGGATACGTGCCACGGGCCGCGCTGGACGAAATCCCGGCCGGCGGCAGAATACATGCAATGCGTCGGACGAGGGGCGCCCATTAGGGCATGACACCGAGCGAACACGATCATAGGCATTCAGCCCGCCACGCGCCGGGCGCGAGCCAGCATCCGCATCATGGTCATCATCATGCGGCGCAAGGTTCCAGCCGTCGGCAGTGGAACGCGCTGCGCCGTGGCGTGGTCGGGATTGTGCGCCGGCCATGGGTGCGGCGGAGCTTCTGGGGTACGACGATCGCCTTTGCGGTCGTTGTGGCCGCCATTGCTGGTCTGTGGTGGCGTCTCTCGAGTGGCCCGATCGAACTCGATGTGGCGACCCCGTGGCTAAAAGCGGCGATCGAGAAGAATTTTGGCGGCAAACAGACCGTATCGGTCGGCGGCACCCAGATCGAGCGCGACGAGAACGGCCGCACATCCCTACGCTTGCGCGACATCGTCGTGCGTGACGCCGACGGCACCGTGGTCGCGACAGCGCCGAAAGCTGAAGTGGGCATTTCCGGCACCGGCCTGCTCACCGGCAATGTGCGTGCGTCAAGCCTCAATCTGGTCGGGGCCGAATTGTCGGTGCGGATCGAAACCGACGGCGGGGTCACCGTGTTCGCCGGCGCCAACAAGCGGCCGATCGCCACCGCGTCCCCGACATTGCCTGTGGCACCTCCCGGCCAGCCGGCCGATTCACTGCCGCAGGGAACGCTACGCGCCGGCTCGCAGGGCGTCGCCGGCATCCTCGGCTGGATCGATGGCCTGGGCGCGACCGGCCTCGACGGTCACGATCTGCGCGAGCTCGGTCTCAAGAACGGCAATCTGATCGTAGACGATCAGCGCAACGGCAAGCATTGGACGTTCAGCCGGATCAATGTGAGCCTAACCCGGCCGCACCAGGGCGGCGTGATCTTTCGTCTGGCGTCGGACGACCCCGACCGGCCATGGGTGTTGAGCGCTGCGTTGCGGCCGCTCGGCGACGGTGTGCGCGCGGTCGGCATCGAAGCGCGGCATGTCTCGTCCAAGGACATTCTTCTGGCCATGCGCCTCAACGAAGGCAATCTCGACGTCGACTTGCCGCTGTCGGCAAGCGTACGCGCGGAAATCTCATCCGATGGCACGCTGCAACGTCTGCAGGGCCAGGTGCTCGCGGATGCGGGCACCATCGTCGATCCCGACAGCGAAAATCCCAGTTTGAAAATCGATCACGCCGACGTCCGGTTCACTTGGGAGGCGCGCCAGCATGCCTTGATCATTCCGTTTCAGATCCAATCGGGCGGCAATCAGTTCACGTTGCGCGCCGCGCTGGAGTTGCCCGCCGACCAGAACGGCGTCTGGATGTTCAGCCTGGCGCGTAGTGATCCAGTGATCGACCCTATTATTCTGGCCTCGGTGGGAAAATCCGACGAGGAGGGCTTTGCACTCAACAGGGTGGCGGTGCGCGCGCGCATCGACACGGTGCGCCGCCGCGTCGATCTCGAACAGGGCGACTTCAGCCGCATCGATACGCGGCCATCGCACAATGTCGCGGTCGCGGTCACCGGCAGCCTGGATTATTCCGGCGCCGAACCGCACTTGGCATTCGGCGTCGCCGCCACGCGCATGCCGATGGCGGTACTCAAGCGCATGTGGCCGGTGTTCACCGCCGTCAACGTGCGCGAGTGGGTTGAGACCCACATGTCCGGCGGCATCGTCGAGCGTGTGGTGGTCGCCGGCAATGCGCCACTGGCAAACTTCAAAGCCCATGGGCCGCCTATGCTCGACGAAGGGCTGTCTGTCGATATCGAGACCAGCGGCACGACCCTGCGCCCAGTCGACAGCTTGCCGGCAATCCGCGACGCCGATCTTACGGCGCACGTCACCGGCGGTTTCGCCAATGTCAGCCTCGGCCGCGGCACCGTAGAGGTGACACCGGGGCGCAAGCTCAATATTGCGAACGGAGTTTTCGAAATACCGAATACCCACCTCAGTCCGTCACCGGCGCGCACCCGCTTCCGCATCGACGGGGCGGTGCCGGCGGCGGCCGCCCTGCTGGCCAGCGACGGGCTACGCGATAATGTCGGTACGGTGCTCGATCCGGCGTCGAGCCGCGGCACGGTCGCCGCCCAAGTCACCGTCAATCTATTGGTCGGGCGCGACGTTCCGAAAAATAGCGCGATCTATAGCGTCACCGCGGATCTGACCAACTTCGCCGCCGACAAATTGCTGATGGGACAAAAGGTCGAAGCCTCGGCGCTACGGGTGACCGCGTCCCCCGACGGCTATCAGATCACCGGCGACGTCAAAATCAACGGCACTCCGGCCACCATCGATCTGAACAAGAAAAAAGGCGCCGCGGACGCCGAGTTGCATTTTCAGGCGATGATCGACGAGGTCGCGCGTCGCCGGCTCGGCCTCGATCTCGGCGGCACCGTCACCGGCGCGATCCCGGTCAAGGTCGTCACCCGGACCGGCGGCGACAGCGAGGACCCGCCGATGATCGTGGACGCCGATCTCACGCCGGTGAAGATCGACAACCTGCTGCCGGGTTGGGTGAAGGCGGCCGGCAAGCCGGCGCACGCGACCTACACGCTGGTCAAGACTAGGCAATCCCTGCGCTTCGATGATCTCACCATCACCGGTTCGGGCACGAACGTGAAGGGTTCGGCCGAACTCGACGCCGCGAGCGACATCGTGTCGGCGAATTTTCCGGTGTTCAGCATGTCGGACGGCGACAAGGTCTCGCTCAAGGCCGACCGCGCCAGCGACGGCGTGCTGCGCGTGGCGCTGCGTGGCGACGTCTTCGACGGAGCCAATTTCGTGAAAACCGCGCTCGCCGGCGTGGCGCCGGACAAGTCCAAGGAAAAACAGACGGATCTCGACCTCGACGTCAAGATCGGCGCCGTTGTCGGCCACAACGGCGAAACGCTGCGCGGGCTCGATCTCAAAGTCATGCGCCGGGGTGGCCGCATCCGCAGTTTCGCGATGAACGCCAAGATCGGCAGCGACACACCGCTCAATGGCGACCTGCGCGTGCGTGCCCGCGACAATCACCAGGTCGTCTATTTCGAGACCGACGATGCCGGTGCGTTGTTCCGGTTCACCGATATGTATCCGCGCATGTTCGGCGGTCAGATGTGGGTGGCGATGGACCTACCGACACCGGAACACCCGCCGCAAGAAGGCACCCTTTATATCCGCAATTTGGTCGTGCGCGGCGAACCGGGGTTAGATCGCGTGGTTGCCGGCGCGCCCGGCCAAGTGTCCAGCGGCGTGCAATTTTCCGAGATGCATTGCGAGTTCACGCGGGTGCCCGGACGCATGGCGGTGCGCGATGGCGTGGTGCGCGGTCCGGTGGTGGGCGCGACCATCGAAGGGCAGATCGACTACGTCAAGGATGAGGTGCGCCTGCGCGGCACATTCGTGCCGTTCTACGGTCTCAACAACATGTTCGGGCAGATCCCGATCGTCGGGCTGTTCCTCGGCGCCGGTAGCAACGAGGGCCTGCTCGGCATCACCTACGAGGCGGTCGGCCCGCCGAGCGCGCCGCGCGTCACGGTCAATCCGGTGACCGCGATCGCGCCCGGGCTGCTGCGCAAATTCATCCCGTCGCCCGACACTTTCGATCGCAATTTCATTCCGCCGTCGCGCTAGCGCATGATCCCGAAAAAGCCTGCCCTCGGACTTGATCCGAGGGTGGGAGCCGGTTTTCGGAATAGATCATGCGCGTAAAAAAAGCGCGCGTTAGCTCGGCTTCAGCAATACGTGCTGTTTTTTGCCGAGCGACAGCTTGATGACGCCGTCGGACGAAATGTCGTTCTCACCGATCGTGTGTTTATCGCTGGTAATGCGTACATCATTCACCGCGACCGCATTGTTGGAGATGGCGCGACGCACTTCGCCGTTCGAAGCTGCCAGACCGGCGGTCACGAATGCATTGAGCACGCCGAGACCGGCGGCAACGTCCTTGCGCGCTACGGAAACGGTCGGCAGCGCGAGCGAGGTCGCGCCTTCCTCGAAAGTCTTGCGCGACGTCTCGCCGGCCTCAATAGCGGCGGGCCGGCCATGCACCAGCGCGGTCGCCTCGCTGGCGAGCACCTTCTTGGCTTCGTTGATCTCCTGGCCCTTGAGCGCTGCCAGTCGCGCGATCTCGTCGAGCGGCAAAATCGTGAACAGCTTGAGGAAACGCGCGACGTCGCCGTCCTCGGTATTGCGCCAGTATTGCCAGTAGTCGTACGGGCTCACCAGACCGGCGTCGAGCCACACCGCGCCGGCGGCGGTCTTGCCCATCTTGGCGCCGGACGAGGTGGTGATCAGCGGCGAGGTGAGCGCGAATAATTGCGCGTTGATCATGCGGCGGCCGAGATCGATGCCGTTGACGATGTTGCCCCACTGATCCGAGCCGCCCATCTGCAGGATGCAGCCGTGGCGCTTGTTGAGCTCGACGAAGTCGTAGGCCTGCAACACCATGTAGTTGAATTCGAGGAACGAGAGCTCCTGCTGGCGGTCGAGCCGCAGCTTCACCGAGTCGAAGGCGAGCATGCGGTTGACGGAGAAATGCTTACCGACATCGCGCAGGAAATCGATGTAGTTGAGCTTGTTCAACCAGTCGGCATTGTTGGCCATAATTGCGTTGGACTTGTCGGCATTGCCGCCGGCGCCGTCGAATTTCAGGAACTTGGAAAAGATCGTGCGGATGCCGGTGAGATTCTGCTCGATCATCTCGTCGGTGAGGATGCGCCGGCTCTCGTCCTTGCCGGACGGATCGCCCACCCGAGTGGTGCCGCCGCCCATCAACGCGATCGGCTTATGCCCGGTCTGTTGCAGCCAATACAGCATCATGATCGGCAGCAGCGAGCCGACATGCAGCGAGGCCGCCGTGCAGTCGAAGCCGATATAGGCGGTGATGGGGCCCGCCTTCGCGCGCGCGTCCAGTGCGTCCGGCTCCGACACCTGGTGGATGAAGCCGCGCTCGGCAAGAATATTAAGAAAATCGGATTTATAGGCGCTCATCGATCGGCACTCTTTGGCGCGGGTCGCTTCCTGGGTGCGGGTGGTGTAACAGGTCCGGCGTCGGATTCAACGCGCATGATCCCGAAAAGCTTGTCCTCGACTTGATCGGAGATGGCTACCGGTTTTCGGATAAGATCAGGCGCAAACAAAATGGGGTTAATGAGTGGGGGTGGTTAGGGCCATTGGGTTGATGAGCGGGACCTCGCTCGACGGCGTCGATGTGGCGCTGATCGAGACCGATGGCGAGTGCATCGCCCATTTCGGCCCGAGCGGCTACCGGCCCTATGCGGACGACGAGCAGGCCTTGCTGCGGCAGGCGCTTGCGCAAGGCGTCGCATTGACCGACCGCGCCGCGCGCCCGGGCGTGCTGGCCGAGGCCGACGACTTCGTCACCCGGGTGCACGCCGAGACCGTGGAGGCCTTTCTTGACACCGAGCATATCGACAAATCGGATGTGGCCATCATCGGTTTCCATGGCCAGACCGTACTGCACCGGCCGGGGCAACGGCTGACCGTTCAGATCGGCGACGGCAAAGCGCTGGCGCGCCGTCTCGGCATTCCCGTTGCATATGATTTCCGCGCCGCCGACGTGGCGGCCGGCGGGCAGGGCGCGCCGCTGGTGCCGGCGTTCCATCAGGCGCTGGCGCGCGATCTCAAGCGGGCGCATCCGATCGCCGTGCTCAATGTGGGCGGCGTCGCCAACGTCACTTTTGTCGACGGCGGCGATCCGATCGCCTGCGATACCGGCCCGGGCAATGCTCTGATCGATGATTTCATGCGCGCGCGCACCGGCGCACCGCTCGATCGCGACGGCGATCAGGCATCGAAGGGCCGCGTCGACGAGGCCTTCGTCGCGCGCGTTTTGGCAGATGGCTTCTTCGGTCTGCCGTATCCGAAATCGCTCGACCGCAATGCTTTCGCCTTTGCCAATATTGGGCTGCCGGACTTTTCCGTCGCCGACGGCGCGGCGACCTTGTCGGCGCTGACCGCGGCATCGGTCGCGCGTATCGTGCCGCATTTGCCGGCGCCGCCGCGCGCCTGGATCGTGGCGGGCGGGGGCGCGCGCAATCCGACGCTGATGCGGATGCTGGCGGAGCGGCTGAAACCGGCGACGGTGGAGACCGCCGACGCGGTCGGCTGGTCGTCGCAATCGATCGAAGCGCAGGCCTTTGCTTATCTGGCGGTGCGGTGTATGCGCGCCCTGACGCTCACATTTCCCGCCACGACCGGCGTGGCGCGGCCGCTTCCGGGCGGAATTATCGCGAAGCCATGACGGTCAGGCCGCGCTCGGCTTGCGGTCGGTCTTGAGCCGCTTGTCGAGATAGGCGCAGATATTGGTGAGCAGCGGCTCCACCTTGCCGTCGAAGAAATGGTTGGCGCCCGGGATCATCTTCTGCTCGATCACGATGCCCTTTTGCGTCTTGAGCTTGTCGACCAAAGTGGTGACGTCCTTGGGCGGCACCACCGCATCCTTGTCGCCATGGATGATCAGGCCGGAAGACGGGCAGGGCGCCAGGAACGAGAAGTCGTAGAGGTTGGCGGGCGGGACGATCGAGATGAAGCCTTCGATCTCCGGCCGGCGCATCAGCAGTTGCATGCCGATCCAGGCGCCGAATGAGAAGCCGGCGATCCAGCAGCTCTTGGCTTCCGGATTGATGGTTTGCGCCCAATCGAGCGCGGCCGCGGCATCGGACAATTCGCCGGTGCCGTGGTCGAAACTACCCTGACTGCGGCCGACGCCGCGGAAATTGAACCGCAGCGCCGAGAAGCCCCGGTGCACGAAGGCGTAATAGAGCTGGTAGATGATCGGGTGGTTCATCGTCCCGCCGAATTGCGGGTGCGGATGCAGGACGATCGCGATCGGCGCGTTCTTTTGCCGCGCCGGGTGGTAGCGGCCCTCGATCCGTCCGGCCGGACCGGTGAAGATGACTTCAGGCATTGCTGTCGACCTCGAAACAGGCTTGCCGCGATTGACCCGCGGCATTGGATTTTTTGCTCGACGCCTGACGGAACTTGCGGAGCAGGCGCCAGTTTAGAATCATTCTAAATATATGAATTCCGCTGTTCACGACCGCAACACAGGCTATAAGTTGCCGCGTGATGGCGGCTTCTAACACGATCCCTAGGGCAAAAAGCAAGCTTTTTGCAGGCTCTAGAGCCATAACGGTAATTGGATACAGACGAATTCCATGAGTGAGCGGGCCTATTTCGACTGGAATGCCACGGCGCCCCTGCGGCAGGAGGCGCGCGCCGCCATGGTCACCACGCTGGGCCTGACCGGCAATGCGTCCTCAGTGCATGCCGAGGGGCGCGCCGTCCGCCGCCTGGTCGAGGCGGCGCGCGAGCAGGTCGCAGGCCTCGTCGGCGCCGAGGCGAAGGGCGTCACCTTCACCAGCGGCGCCACCGAAGCCAACATGCTGGCGCTGACCCCGGCGATCGAGATCGGCGGGCGTAAGTCGTTGCGCGATCGGCTGTTTGTCTCGGCCATCGAGCATCCGTCGGTGCGCAGCGGCGGGCGTTTTCCGGCCGAGCAGGTCGAAGAACTGCCGGTGACTGGCGCTGGCGTGGTCGATCTTCATGCTCTTAGAAGTGCCATTGCTCGGGCCGAGCGTCCGTTTGTTTCGGTGATGCTCGCCAATAACGAGACTGGCGTGATCCAACCGATCGCGGACATCGCGGCGATCGTGCACGCGGCCAACGGTTTGCTGCACGTCGACGCGGTGCAGGGCCCGGGCCGCATCACTTGCCGGATTGGCGAACTCGGCGCCGATCTCATGAGCCTTTCCGCCCACAAGCTCGGCGGGCCGCAAGGCGCCGGCGCGCTGGTAAGCCGTGGCGATATCCATATCGGCGAGCCGTTGATCAAGGGCGGCGGCCAGGAGCGCTCGCAGCGCGCGGGAACCGAGAATGTCGCCGCCATTGCCGGCTTTGGCGCCGCGGCCGCGGTTGCCGCAAATCAGGCGGACGCCGCACGCATGGCTGGCTCCCGCGACCGCCTAGAAGCGGGCATCAAGGCAATATTGCCGGAGGCCCTGATTTTCGGAGAAAGCGCGCCGCGGCTGCCCAATACCACGCTGTTCGCGGTCCCCGGCATGAAGGCGGAAACTGCAATAATCTCTTTTGATCTCAATGGCATAGCGGTATCTTCGGGTTCCGCCTGCTCGTCCGGCAAGGTGCAGGCCTCGCACGTGCTGGCGGCCATGGGAGTGGAACCTTCGCTGGCGCAGGGCGCGGTACGCGTCAGCCTTGGCTGGAGCACCGGCGAAAGCGATATCGAAAATCTGCTCGATGCTTTGACTAAAGTCGTTTCGTCCTTACGTAAGGGGCATATGAATGCAGGCTTGGCCGCCTAGCGCATGATCCCGAAAAGTGGGAACCGGTTTTCGGAAAAGATCATGTGCAAAGAATCGCCACCACAAGGAATGATCGCAACGCGATAAGCGAACCGACCATAACCGACAAATCCAACCCGCGGTCCTTGAAACCGTGAGCGGAGGGAAGAATGCCGGCCGTACAAGAGACCGTCGAGCAAGTCCGACGCATCGACGTTGATCAATACAAATACGGGTTCGTCACCGATATCGAATCCGAGAAGGCGCCCAAGGGGCTTTCGGAAGATACCGTTCGATTCATCTCGGCCAAGAAGAACGAGCCGGAATGGATGCTGGCTTGGCGGCTGGAAGCCTATAAGCGCTGGCTGACCATGCGCGAGCCTTCCTGGGCGCGCGTCAACTATCCGAAGATCGACTATCAGAACGCCTATTATTTTTCGGCGCCGAAGAAGAACGCGCTGGCCTCGCTCGACGAGGTCGATCCGGAAATTCTCAAGACCTACGCGAAGCTCGGCATTCCTCTGCGCGAACAGGAAATCCTCGCCGGCGTGGTGCGCCCCGAGGGCGAGCGGCGGGTGGCGGTGGACGCGGTGTTCGACTCGGTGTCGGTCGCCACCACCTTCAAGGAAGAGCTGAAAAAGGCCGGCGTGATCTTCATGCCGATGTCGGAGGCGATCCGCGAACATCCAGACCTGGTGAAGAAATATCTCGGTTCGGTTGTTCCGGTCACCGACAACTTCTTTGCGACGTTGAATTCTGCGGTGTTCTCCGACGGCTCGTTCGTCTACGTGCCGGCCGGCGTGCGCTGCCCGATGGAATTGTCGACTTATTTCCGCATCAACGAGGCGAACACCGGCCAGTTCGAGCGCACGCTGATCATCGCCGACAAGGGCGCTTACGTGAGCTACCTGGAGGGTTGTACGGCCCCCATGCGCGACGAGAACCAGTTGCACGCCGCAGTGGTCGAGCTGGTCACGCTCGACGATGCGGAGATCAAGTATTCGACGGTGCAGAACTGGTATCCGGGCGACGCCGACGGCAAGGGCGGCATCTTCAACTTCGTCACCAAGCGCGGCGACTGCCGCGGCGCGCGCTCGAAGATTTCCTGGACCCAGGTCGAGACCGGCTCGGCCATCACCTGGAAATATCCGAGCTGCATCCTGCGCGGCGACCATTCGCGCGGCGAGTTCTATTCGATCGCCATCTCCAACGGCCGCCAGCAGGTCGACAGCGGCACCAAGATGCTGCATCTCGGCAAGAACACCACCAGCCGCATCATCTCCAAGGGCATCGCGGCCGGCAAATCCGACAACACCTATCGCGGGCTGGTCTCGGCGCACCGCAAGGCGACGGGCGCGCGCAACTTCACCAATTGCGACTCGCTGTTGATCGGCGATCAATGCGGCGCGCACACCGTGCCCTATATTGAAGCGAAGAATTCCTCCGCGGTGTTCGAGCACGAGGCCACCACCTCGAAAATCTCCGAGGACATGCTGTTCTACTGCCGGCAGCGCGGCATGTCGGCGGAAGAGGCGACCGCGCTGGTCGTCAACGGTTTCGTCAAGGACGTGCTGCAACAGTTGCCGATGGAATTCGCGGTCGAGGCGCAGAAGCTTATTTCAATCTCGCTCGAAGGCAGCGTCGGTTGAGTTTTAAGGGAATTGGAAATGTCACTGCTTGAAGTCAAAAATCTGCATGTCGAGGTCGAGGACAAGAAAATCCTCAACGGCCTGACGCTGACCATCGAAAAGGGCCAGGTCGCGGCCATCATGGGCCCGAACGGCTCGGGTAAGTCCACGCTCGCTTATGTGCTGGCCGGCAAGGACAACTACCACGTCACCGAGGGTGATGTGCTGCTCGACGGCGAGAGCATCCTGGGAATGGCGCCGGACGAGCGCGCCGCCAAGGGCCTATTCCTGGCGTTCCAGTATCCGGTGGAAGTGCCGGGCGTCGCCACCATGACGTTCCTGCGCACCGCGCTCAATGCGCAGCGCAAACATCGCGGCGAGCCGGAATTCTCCACCCCGGACTTCATGAAGCGGGTGCGCGAGACCTCCAAGCAGCTCGGCATCGATCAGGAGATGCTGCGCCGGGCGGTTAATGTCGGCTTCTCCGGCGGCGAGAAGAAGCGCAACGAGATCCTGCAAATGGCGGTGCTGGAGCCGCGGCTGGCAGTGCTCGACGAGACCGATTCCGGCCTCGATATCGACGCGCTCAAGATCGTCTCGGATGGCGTCAACCGGCTGCGCTCGCCGGAGCGCTCGATGATCGTCATCACGCATTACCAGCGGCTGCTCAATTACATCGTGCCCGACGTGGTGCATGTGATGGCCAAGGGCAAAGTGGTGAAATCGGGCGGCAAGGAACTGGCGCTCGAGCTGGAAGCCAGCGGCTATGCGCAGTTCGCGGACGAGGCGGCCTGATGAACGTGGAAGTACGCACCACGAAGACCGCGGCCGAACAGGCGCTGAGCGCAGCCTTTACGGCGGCGCGCGCCACGCTGCCCGGCCAGGGCGCGGTCGCCGCGTTGCGCGAGGATGCGTTCAAGCGTTTCGACGCGAAAGGTCTGCCGCACCGGCGCGTCGAGGAGTGGAAATACACTGATCTGCGCGCGCTCATGCGCGAGGCGAAGCCGCTGGCGGGCCCGGCCGGCGCGAAGCCGAAAGGCGGCATCGCGCCGATCCTGACCGGCGTCGAGGCGGACTGCGTCGCCATCGTCAACGGCCGCTATGAACCGGCGTGGAGCAATATCGGCGCGTCCGATCCGAGTATCACCATCGTCGAATTGTTCAAGTTCCTGGCCGAAAATCCGGACTACCGGATGGGACAGATGCCCGGCAGCAACGACCCCGCCTACTGGCTCAACACCGCCTTCATGGGCGGCGGGGTGGCGCTGCGCGTCAAGCGCGGCGCGGCTCCGGCCAAGCCGATCCATATCGCGCATGTGTTTTCCGGCGATGCCGCCGCCGCGATGTATCCGCGTTGCGTGGTGATCGTGGAGCCGGGCGCGCAGGTGACGCTGATCGAATCGTTCTCCGGTCCGGAGGGCATCGACTACCAGGTCAATTCGGCGCTCGAACTGACGATCGGCGACGATGCCCGCGTCGATCACATCAAGATCGGCTGCGACGGCAGCGCGGCCTTGCGCGTCTCGACGCTCGGCGTCACGGTCGGGGCGAAGGCCAACTACAAGGATTTTGCCTTCACCATCGGCGGCGCCGTGGTGCGCAATCAGACCTTCGTGCGTTTTGGCGGCGAAGGCAGCGAAGGCATGATCGACGGCGCCAGCCTGCTCAAGGGCCGCCAGCACGTGGACAACACGCTGGTGATCAACCACGCCGCCGGCGGCTGCGTGAGCCGCGAGCGGTTCAAGTCGGTGCTCGACGGCGAAAGCCACGGCATCTTCCAGGGCAAGATCATCGTCGAGCCGCACGCGCAGAAGACTGATGGCAAGATGATGACGCGCGCACTGCTGTTGTCGGACGAGGCGGAAGCCGACAACAAGCCGGAGCTGGAAATCTTCGCCGACGACGTGGTCTGCGGCCACGGCGCCACTGCCGGCGCGCTCGATCCGGGCTTGAAATTCTATCTGATGTCGCGCGGCATACCGGCGAAGGAAGCGGAAGCTTTGCTGATCCAGGCCTTTATCGACGAGACCATCGAAGAGATTGCGCACGAGGGCATCCGCCACGCGCTGATGTTCGCCGCGCTCAAGTGGCTGGGGAGCCGGTCATGACGCTGCATCCGGCAGTGAGCAACGGTTCCTACGACGTCGCCAAAATCCGCGCGGATTTTCCCGCGCTGGCGCTGCAGGTCTATGGCAAGCCGCTGGTCTATCTCGACAACGCGGCCTCGGCGCAGAAGCCGAAAGCGGTGCTCGACCGCATGTACAAGGCCGCTACCGAGCAATACGCCAACGTGCATCGCGGGCTGCATTATCTGGCGAACGAAGCGACGGAAGCCTATGAGGGCGCGCGCGAGACCGTGCGCGCATTCATCAACGCCGGGCGCCCAGAAGAGATCATTTTCACCCGCAACGCCACCGAGGCGATCAATCTGGTGGCCTATACGTTCGGGCGCGAGCGCATCAAAGCGGGCGACGAGATCGTGCTCTCGATCATGGAGCACCATTCCAACATCGTGCCCTGGCATTTCCTGCGCGAGCGCCAAGGCGCCGTGATCAAATGGGCGCCGGTCGACGATGAGGGCAACTTCCTGATCGACGAATTCGA
>Ga0209385_1000818_pt1 | contig 12937 bp, 6 predicted proteins | sample NGEPerB_FD_184506 | JGI IMG/M metagenome (GOLD analysis project Ga0209385, IMG submission 184506) | Arctic peat soil microbial communities from the Barrow Environmental Observatory site, Barrow, Alaska, USA - NGEE PermafrostAB12-B... | ecosystem: Environmental > Terrestrial > Soil > Wetlands >... | reverse complement strand
GTATAATAAAGATACCAAATAAATCAGTTTTTCGATTGAAATAACTGCGTTTCAATTAATTAATTTATTCCAGATCAATCCAGAAATCAGGTTTTGTGGTAAAGCCCGTCTGTTCACATATGGAACAGGCTTTTGTTGAAAAATCAAATTTCACTAGATCCTTGATTAAAACATTACCTCCAAGGAAATTACCAGATATTACCTCGGGTTGAAGAAAAGTATAATTACCGCTTCCTACATACATTTTGTAAATATCATCCCACGGCAAACCATTAAAATCAGCTGGCGACTTGGCAATTAATTCGCAATCGGTTTTGTAATATGAAAGATCTAACGGATCAAGCTCATGTGCAGTAATAAAAATCCTATTCTGGCTTACTGCTGACACTTCAAAATACCCTAGCACCATTTCACCTGCATTATTCACATTATGAATATTACTGATGACAGTGAAAGGCTGTAAAGCAAAAATATCTCCTCCTGCTTCACCTGCTTTTTTAAGATTATTCCAGAAATCATACTCACTATTTGAAATCGAATATTGTTTTACCAGAATACTATACTCCTGTGTCAGCCGGTCAGATTCAAGCGGATTTATAAATTGAATCTCCTGTCCGTTTATATAATTGGCTCCTCCGGAAAGGATTGAATTGGTTATAATATCTCCCGATTGGTTCTTTTTCCAGCAGACAGTTTGCAGAACAGGCTCAGGTTCAAAATTGAAAGTAGTATCGTTAACAATAGAATATATATACTGCTGAGGGTATGATATCCTGAACTTCCATACTTCTTCGAAGGTCCATCGGAAGAACTGGTTCATTCCTGTGGCATCAGTCGAATTCAACAATATTTTTAACCCGGTAAAAGATTGTCCGAGAGTTCCTGAAATTTCGTCGCCCTTCTCATAATATATCTTATCAATTCCTGAAACGGGCAATAGAGTGCATTCATCAGATATGTATTCTTTCCCGTCGCTGGTAAGAATATGCAATGTGTACTTCTGACCAATAACGCCTGAAAATGAAGTGCTGTCTGTCTTATAATATCCGTTACTGCAATTCTGAAGGTCAGTCTTTAATCCATCTCCATCAATGATATAGACATTTGCGTCAATGACGTTTTCAGGTATAGAATTTGCCTGGTTGAATGTCCTGCTCAATTTTATTTTATAAGAACTGTTTTCGTTAGAAATGAGACCCTCAACTGCCAGCAGTGAACTATAGTTTTTAAGGTTTGGAGTATAAGGATCGATGCATGATGCCACAATAACCAATAACAGAAATGCAAAAATCCTTTTCATTGTTTTATTGCATAAACAAATTTTAAACCAGAATTAACCGGAACAATTTCAACGATTGGATTCTTATTTTCGCAATGAACTTACCGGTTCCACTTTTATATTATAATTTTTATCGGGACATGTCTTTTCCAACGAAATATCCTTTCCGACATAGACATTCCATTCTTCCCGGGTCATGTTTCTTGTTATCATATTGCATATATCGTTAACCAGGTAGTCGGCATGCGATGGCCTGCCGATAAGGTTATTGGTGCCTTCTGATTCTCCCGATACGATCATCTGTCCATCTGAACTGAACTGAAGCACAAGCACGAATCCATCGTTGTCAGCTAATGTAACCGGCGGTTCCGTGAGGTCGGCAGGATCCTTTATATTAAAAATTTTAAGTTTTTTGTCATTCCCCGCAGTTGCCATCTGTTTCAGAGATGTATTAAACTGAATATCGTTAACCTGCCCATTATGTGCTTTCACTTCGGAAAGCTTTTTATGAAGGTTAACATCCCAGAGTTCAACAGTGCCGTCAGCATCGCCTAATGCGAGAAGATTGTTCTCAGGATTGAACTTAACCACTTTAACATGTTTGCCGGCAGTTTCAATTCTGAAATTATCAGGGTTTTGTCCCGGATTCCAGACAACTACATTCCCATCGGCACTGATGCCGGCAAGATAATTGCCTTTGGAGGAGATATCGATAGATGTAATTTCAGGAAGACCGGTAGATACATTCACACTGGTCCTTGCAGCTATGTCCCATTTAAGCACTTTCCCATCGAGGGCGGCAGAATAGAGGTATTTCCCGTCGTATGAAAAAATGAGTGACTTAATTCCTCCTTTATGTCCTGTCATCTCATATCCGGGAATGTTTCCTTTTAACGGGATCATCCTGATAACAGAGTTTGAGCTTCCACAAGCAAGCCAGGAGGCGTCAGGGCTGATAGCCAGAACATCTATAATATCACTTCCGGAATAGACGACCTGGAGTGTCTGATCTTTTTTACCGAGTGACCATTTCAGTACTTTTCCGTCATTCCCGGAGGTAAAAAATTCGTTTTTCCCCGGGATAAAGGCGATACTCTTTATTTCACCTGCATGTCCCTTAAAGGACCTGCAGTTAATACTGCCATATTGAAGAGCTACATTATAAAGTCCGGCATAAATATCAGCATCATTATCAGGTCCGTTATTCCTCTTGTTAAACAGATAAGCCTGGTATGCCAGAAGAGCCTGCAGATCTTTCTGACCTGTCATCTGCAGCGATTTAAGCGACATTGACTTACTGACAGAGAGCATCCTCATACGCTGCATTCCGATTTTTTGTTCTTCAACCAGGTTTTTTTGATGAATAGCCTCTTTAGCCTTTCTTTCAGCCACAGATTTCTGAACATCCGAATTAATTTTCTGTTCCTTTGCCTCTTCAGCATCTTTAATAGCTGTAGCTGCAGTCGAGTCTGAAATAATATTATGTTTAAAGACAATAACAGCAAACGAATCAGCTATAGCCTTCTCTTTTATGGCATGGTTTTTCTGTTTTTCAGAGAGAACCGATTGTCTTTCAGCTGCCGACTTCTGAAGAAACTCAATGAATATAAAACCCAGCGCTAACAAAACAACACCTCCAAGAAGCCTTGCAATCAGCCTGATTCTTTTGTTCCTGCTTTTCTGAAGCCTGTTGTTATTTTGTTCTGCTTCGAGGTATGCTTTTTCACTTGTACGTAGGTAAACCATCGCCCTTTCAAACGCAGTATTGTACTGAACTGCCCATGAAAGAGCCGGTTTCTGGCGGTCACGCCACTTAATTGCAGATAGGAGCTCAGGTGGTTTGTATAATCCTGTTTTTCCCTGTTGATATAGAGCAGAGGCCTCCGACAGTCTTAAATAAATCTGTATAGAAGAATCTTCATCATCGATCCAATCCTTCAGCCTGTCCCATACCCGTAAAATACATTCACTTTGAATATCTATTATTGAGCTATCACCAGAACTGGCATCCGCCAGTGAGATAAAAGAGACTGTAGAACTTCTGAACTTTTCAATTACTTCATATAATTCTTCATCAGAACATCCGGCTACTGACCTAATCGTTATGATATCTGAAGGGTTGGATACTCCTTTATTATCGGGACCCTTCCTGGTAATGGTTTTAAATAATCTCTCACAAATCTCTTTCCCGCGAATGCCCAGTTCCTCAAATACCTCATCGGCATGTTGCGAAACAGAATTACTAATTGTGCCTGCAGATTCATAGTCGGCTTTGTTTACTGGCCTGTCAGGCTCATTAAGTTTCTTCCAGCGCCCCCACGTCCTCATCATTGCATGTTGCAGAACAGGAAGCTGATCATTTATACCTCTGAGGTCTTCAATAAGCGCATCAACAAGGACAGTGTCAATCTTCGCGCCTGCATAAATTACTGGCTTCACAATTGCTTCCCGCAAATTTTCTGTTCCCATGCCTGGAACGAGATAATTACTGTTATTGATGAACCCCGTGAGACCTTTGTGATGCAAACATTCTCCAAGATACTCTGACCTCATTACTATAATTGCAAATGTGTTTTGGTCAGGCTTTAAGAAGGATTTCAAAATAAAATCAACAAATTTTTCTGCAGTTGCCTGAGAAGGTCCCGGAATTGCGGGAGAATTGTATCTGAATAGTTGTTCAAACTGATCTATTACCAGAAGAACATTGTCATCATAACTTTTCAGGTATTTTTCTGCCACCTCAGAAAATCCGTATGTGTTATTCAGAATGTCTGAAAGAATAATTTCTCTTTCAGGCGTTTTTTGCCCTGAATTTGTAATTGTCTCTGACAATGCATCAGTCAGATTGCCAAACGCATCATTTCCCGGTTTGATGGAAATGATTTTCCAGGTTGATGATTCCCCGACTTTCAGATTAGTGATTTCAGGCATGATACCACCATTTACCAGTGATGATTTGCCGGATCCCGAAGGGCCAATAACAGTGATGTATCTGTTTTTCAGCAATTTTAAGATAACCTCATCACTCTCTGTTTCCCGCCCGAAGAACAGATTGCTGTCCCCAACAGTAGAAGGCCTCAAACCGGGAAAGGGATTGAAATTCTTTTCGTCCATTTATATTTTCATTAATGAGTATCGGGAATCATACATATAAAATGTGTTTCTTTTTGTCAGAATTCAGTTTCTGCTATTTTGAGATTCCTCACTTCTCCCACTACGCGGGATTCGTTCGGAATGACAACATAATAAGTGTAATATGATGGGGAAGCAGTGGCGATTCGCTGAGCAAATCGCCACTGCTTCCCTTATACCACATAAAATCCTGTCATTCCGAGCGTTAGCGAGGAATCTCATATTCAATTATTTAAAGATAATTATCGGCAACCCATATTCAAATTTTCATTTATTTAATTTGTTATTTTATGCATTGTCCTGTTTTGTGCCCCTCATCCTTCATTAATATCTATATACTTCAAAACCTTAAATGATTTATCGGGGAATTGAAAATGATATTCTTCTACCGTATCCAGAGGCAGGGCGTAAAAAGAAAGACCGGTCTCATTCTGGTATTTCCATATCAGCCTGTCTATATCTGCACTGTAAACCACGTGAATATTTTCATTTCCTTTATTAACACTTATTGGCCAGATAATATATCCTTCCGATGATGCGAATGATTTCCTGCTCAGGTTTTTAATATATTTCATTCCGGCGGCCATCGGCAGAAATTCATCATCAACAGTTACCCCGATTTTATTTGCAAGGAATAGCATCTTTTCAAAAATATATTCTTCCCGGTCCTTTGTACCATTAATGATTATATCCAGGTGGATTTTGACTGTATCAGGAATTCTTCCGGATGCTGATGAATAAAGATCATGATCAGATCGTGCGATAAGGTTTGCAGACTCTTCCCTGATAATTTCTTCGGGGCTGAAGAGAAGTGCGGTTACCGATTCGGCCATATCTTTACCATCAATCCTGTCTATGCTCCTGAGTGTACAGGCTTTGGTCCATATTCCGATCAGGTTATAATCGCAGTTGATCAAATCTTCCAGATATTTTGTATGCTGCTCTATTTCAATAGGATAAAATTGAGTCAGATTCACTGTTTTATTTTCATCTGCAATAACATCAATAAGAGAAATCAATTTTGTTTTTATTAAATCAGAAACTAAAACAGCGATCATTTCGTGAGCATAAGCGCCGCTTTCAAAAGTTCCGGCAGCGACATTTTCCCTGATCATGGAAATAGGTCCGGAATTATAAGTGATTGATAGAATATTAAAAAGAAACTCTCTCCATTTTTCAATCTCCTGATTTATTTTATCCAGCAGGAAATCATCATTATCTCTTTCAAGTGCAATTTTTACAGAAAGATTCCAGGCGACAGAGTCAATAACTTCAGAGATCTGATTATCGAGACGCTGTTTCTCCTCCTCAGATGGGTTGAACTTACAATCAATAAGCTTTTTAACTGCCGTCTCCCTGAGTTGTCTTGAATGTGACCATAGGCGAGAGAACAGGAATCCATTCGTTTCATGAGTGCAGATATTTCCCAACAAATGCAGGATCGTTCCGCTAACCCTGGCATTTCCAGATGTGACCAAATAAAACCTGATCAGTTCGTTTTCTGCCTCAGAGCCAAAGCTCTTCAGTACTTCATAAGCATCTTTAGCCAGCTCATTATTGGTGAGGCATCCACACACCTCTGATAAAAAATCAGCTAACCTGAATTTACCTATCATGTAAATTGCAGCTCTCCGGGATTCAACAGTGCTACTCCGTAAAAGCCTGAGGATTTCCGTAGTCTGAGGCATTCTTGATCCTGAAAGGATTTTTATTGCTCTGCTGATTTCCCCTTCGTCTGACTTAAGAGAACCTGAATCCTTTTGCAGAAGTTCGGCTGCTTCGGCTGCGCGATGCCTTACTCCTTCATCTATTCCGGCATTATTTTCAATTTTTTTCAGAACCGGTAACAGATTAAGATCCTTGTTAGAAGAGGTATATCCTATAATTTCTTCAAAATATCGGTTATTCCTTTTATTGTCAAATTCAGAAAAATTGCCGGTTATCAGACTAAAATAATCTGTCCTGAAATTTAACCAGGAAGAAAATCTGTTTGTTAAATTATCCTGATTATTTGAAAGACCAATTCCCGGTCCTTCACTGACACTTAATTCCAACGCTTTGAGAATGGATTTTCTGAATTCCTTGTATAACCTGAGGGTAACAAGCAGCCAGATCATGGCAATTATAAACAGGAATATCGCAAAGTGAATGATCTTAAAAAAACCGATAAGACCTGCTCCTGTAAGGATAAGCCCTGAAATGAAAAACGCTGTTTCATTTACATATCCTGCTATTACAGATTTTATCCGGTATGCTGTGCTTTTAGCTATTGAATGGTAAATAACCTTTACTGATGGAAATTCAACCGAGTCTTTAAGCGATTTTGAAATAAGCGTGCTAAATGCAATAAGAACGAAGAATATAATGAATCCGCTAACCGAAACAGGGCTATAACCCAGCAGTAACCCTGCGGGGATTATAACAGCAGTAAAAACGGCAATAAGTACCGGCAGAGACAGTAAACATGTACGTAGTCCATAGTTACGGAAAAGGTAGGGAAAGACAAATAGTTTTACCAGGAGTGTGAAGATCATCGTGCTGCCTGTGAAAAATCCCAGAAAACCTGCCATATCTTCAGCCACAGGATACTGCAGTCTTGTACTTGCCATGAACAGATACTGAATAAAAAATGCTGCAAGAACAGAAAGAGCTGAATAAATAGCAAGAGTTCTGACATAATGATTTTTCCCTAAAACAATAAAAGCCTTTTTTATCTTTTCAGGTTTTGCAGTAAATGTTTCACCTTCAGTGGAATTCAGACGATAATGGGTTCTGATCATAGCCTGGATAATTGCAGCAATAAGCACTGAAAATGCACTCAGAAGAAAAATAGTTACCACATAAAATTTAAATGACAATATTATCGGAATGGCAAAAGAAATAATTAATATTCCAATGATCAGTCCGGTATCGGTAAAAGGCAAAGCTCTTCTTTCTTCTCTGTTTTTAAATAGCTGTTCTTTTGTTCCCATGAAACAGATAAGTGCTACATAATTCAATGGTCCAAACATTATGAACACGGTGAATATTATCCATTTTGAGGGTGAAATGATCAGCGCGGACCAAAAGGACAAGGTAAGTACAAAAACAATTATCAGGCTTAATAACGAGAGGTTTCTGAATTGCCGGCCCGGTATAATTCTGGAATACAGGTTTGTGAGAAGAATTCCGGCAAAACCGGATACAATGTATCCCCGTGCCATCATTTTTTCATCAAAAGCCGAGAGCAACAGTGAATGTGCAGCAATATCAAATGCTCCGATAAAAATTCCCAGAAAGACCGATTGTGCCAGAAGCATCGATACCATTGACTCCTCTCCCGGATCAGTACCAGGAAAAGTGTGTAACTTATCTCTCATAATTGCTCCGTTGCATATTATTGCATACTAAAGTAACAAATATAATTTACGGATACACTCTAAAAAGTCATAAAAATGCAAATGATCAGAATCAGAGATTCAGTCTGGATTTAACAAGTGACAGTAACATTTTGATATCAAGATCAATTCCCCCAAGGGTTATATCGGCCCTATTATAACAATTTTCACGGACTGCTAGTTTTTCCTCAATAAAAGAGAGAAGGTTCCCTTTATCCAGATCTTTTATCAAAGGCCTTTCTCCATCAGACTGAGAAAGCCGGCTATTCAATTCTGCCGGAGTAAGTTTAAGATATACGGTTAGTCCGTTTTCATTCATAAAATCCATGTTCTCACCGTGGCAGGGGGTTCCTCCTCCTGTAGAGATAATGGTGTCTGTGCAGGACTTCAGGTCTCTGAGAAGCTGCGCTTCAATAGTACGGAAATAGTCTTCCCCGTTTTGCGAGAAGATTTCCGGAATAGTTCTCGAGGTATGTTCTTCTATCCTTTTATCGAGATCGATATATGACCAGGCAAGAAGCGATGCCAGTTTTCTTCCGGCGGTTGATTTGCCGCTTCCCATGAAACCAATAATATAGACAATATGGTTCCTTGTCATCATAACTCAAGCTTCATCTGTGCAGGATCGTCATGGCCAGGAGGAGTCGGAGCAGGATCTTTATCTTCTGTCTTTTCTTCCTGTGATATCTCGGTCTCCTTTTTGATGACAGGCTCAATTTCCTGAATGTTATCCACCATAAAGCTGGTCAGTCTCTTTCCTTTGGCTTTAAAGCTCTTCACTCCAATAAATTCAGCAACTTCAATTATCTCATTATCCCTGTCTTTGTGCTTTCCGCCAAACGATATTTCAAAACGCGGATATTCTACCTCGGTAAGACTGTAAAGTTTAGACTCCGGATCTTCATTGATGAAGCACTGTGGTTTCTCAGATTCTTCAATTGTGAATCGTTTTACATAATAAAATTTCTGCCCGGCATCCCAGTAAACTGCTGAATAGACCTTGTCTGGTCTCCATTTCTCAATTATGAGTATGTTATCTTCAAAATGATTCGAAAGATCAAATCCCGTGATTCGGAAATAACCATTTTTCGTAATCACAAGAATTTTGTCATCAGCGCTGAATTCCCCAAGAAATGATCCTCTGCCATCAACATTCAGCCTGAAAACTGCATCGTCAAACCAGATTTTTCTTCCTCCGAGGGTGGATAACCCTTTCTCTTTCAGACTTATTTTATGGACAGCATTTTTTGTAAGAATGTTACCCATAGATGATTTACCCTTAATATTCATCTGTCCGAAATCGAATTCGAACATGAGTTTTTTAAGTCGTGCTTTTGGTTTATGGTGTACATTAATCACTTCTGCCTCACCATTCGGGTTTACGCTCAGGTAAACAATTTTTGAGCCATGAGAGCCTCGTGTAAGATTGTATTCCTTGTCACGTGTCAGCCCCGAAATAGCACAACGTTTTGCCAGCAATGGTCCGTCTTTCCCATCCTGATATACAATATTATAAATTGTACGCTCATCATTTTTAAGGAAGACCTGTGCATAAAGAATATCATTACCAACAAAAACTTTCTCCGCTACCCTGGTAAGGAGATACACACCATCTTTTCTGATAGCAATAACATCATCGATATCAGAGCAATCGCAGATGAATTCATCTTTTTTAAGACCGGTTCCAATAAATCCTTCCTTATAATTTACAAAGAGTTTTGCGTTGTTGGCAACCACTTTAGTGGCCTCAATTGTATCAAAACTTCTCAGCTCTGTTTTTCTTTCCCGTCCTTTTCCGTACTTTTTCTTTATTTGTCTGAAATAGTTTATGGCGAAAGGAATGATATTTTTAAGATGATTTTTAACTTCTTCTATCTCAGTTTCAATTCCTTTTATATGTTCATCGGCTTTTTTTACGTCGAATTTCGAGATCCTCTTAATCTTTATTTCCGTAAGCTGAATTATATCCTCTCTGGTCACTTCCCTGTATAAAAGTTTCTTAAACGGATCAAGACCCTTATCAATTGCCTCTATTACAGCTTCCCATGTCTCACTCTCTTCAATATCACGATAAATTCGCTCCTCGATAAATATCTTCTCAAGTGACGACATGTGCCAGTCTTCATTGAGTTCACCAAGCCTGATCTCAAGTTCACTCTTAAGAAGGTCTACCGTTCTGTCAGCCGAATGCTTCAAAATAGTACTGACACCCATGAACGAGGGTTTATCATCGACTATAACACAGGTATTTGGCGAAATTGAGTATTCACAATCGGTAAGAGCATAAAGTGCATCGATTGTCATATCAGGCGATACACCGGGAAGTAAATGAATAACAATTTCTACGTTTGCCGATGTATTGTCATCGATCTTCCTGATCTTGATTTTCCCTTTTTCGTTCGCCTTTATAATAGATTCAATCAGCGAGGTCGTAGTTTTTCCGAAGGGTATTTCGGTTATTATGAGTTCCTTTTTATCGACCTTTTCAATCTTTGCCCTTACCTTTATTGCCCCTCCTCTCTGTCCGTCATTATACTTTGAGACATCAACCAGTCCTCCGGTTGGAAAATCGGGATAAATAACGAATTCATTTCCCTGGAGGTAATCAATTGAAGCATCAATCAGTTCAATGAAGTTGTGAGGAAGTATTTTCGAAGCAAGCCCTACTGCAATTCCTTCACCACCCTGAGCCAGAAGCAGTGGAAATTTTACAGGAAGAGTTACCGGTTCTTTGTTGCGGCCGTCATATGAGAGTTTCCATTCTGTAGTCTTATGATTAAATACAACCTCAAGCGCAAATTTTGAAAGCCGTGATTCTATATACCTGGGAGCTGCGGCACCATCGCCAGTCAGCAGGTTACCCCAGTTACCCTGCATATCCACCAGAAGTTCTTTCTGTCCAAGCTGAACCAGCGCATCACCGATAGATGCATCCCCGTGAGGGTGGAACTGCATAGTATGGCCGATGATATTGGCTACCTTATTGTAACGTCCATCATCCATTCTCTTCATTGAATGGAGTATACGGCGCTGGACAGGTTTCAGTCCATCGTGAAGGTGGGGGACGGCCCTTTCAAGAATAACATATGAAGCATAATCGAGGAACCAGTCCTGATACATGCCGGAGAGGGCAGTTACGGAATGAAGAGCAGCCGGTCCGGTTGGACCAGGGGCGTTGCCTTCTGCGTTAATAATATCAGGTTCTTCTTCCATAAATAAATCAGGAGTTCCTTAAACTAATTCAATGGTTTTTCCTCCTCAACCATATCTTCTTCAATTCTCAGATTATCAATAATAAAATCCTGCCTGTCGGGTGTATTTTTACCCATAAAGAATTCCAGGAATCCGTTTATGGAGTCATTTTTTTTCATTCTTACCGGCTCAAGTCTCATATCTTTTCCAATGAAGTGTTTGAACTCATCGGGAGATATCTCTCCCAGTCCTTTAAACCGGGTCATTTCGGGATTTGGTCCAAGTGCTTTAATAGCCTTCGCTTTTTCTTCAGGGGAGTAGCAGTACCTCGTTTCCTTTTTGTTCCTCACCCTGAATAAGGGAGTCTGAAGAATAAAAACATGCCCTTTTCTTACCAGATCGGGAAAGAACTGGAGAAAAAATGTAAGCAGAAGCAATCTGATATGCATCCCGTCAACGTCGGCATCGGTCGCAACAACAACATTATTGTATCTCAGGTTTTCAATTCCGTCTTCAATATTAAGAGCGGACTGAAGCAGGTTGAACTCCTCATTCTCGTAGACAATTTTCTTTGTGAGTCCAAAGCAGTTAAGTGGTTTGCCGCGGAGACTGAAGACAGCCTGTGTTTCCACATTTCTCGATTTTGTTATTGACCCGCTTGCAGAGTCGCCTTCAGTGATGAAAAGAGTAGAATCAAGCTTATTCGAATCGTTTGAATTATAATGAATGCGGCAATCTCTTAACTTTTTATTATGCAGACTCACCTTTTTTGCCCTGTCTCGTGCAAGTTTCTGAATTGATGAAATAGCTTTTCTCTCTTTTTCGGAATCCTGTATTTTCTTTAGTATTGTTCTGGCTGTTTCAGGATTCTTATGAAGAAAATCGTCAAGTTGTTTCTTTATGAACTCGCTGATAAAATTTCTGACGGATGGTCCTTCCGGGCCCATATCTTTTGATCCCAGTTTTGTCTTTGTCTGAGATTCAAAGATTGGTTCTTCAACTTTTATGCTGATAGCTGCAATTATTGATGATCTTATATCGGAAGCATCGTAATCTTTTTTATAAAAATCCCTGATAGTTTTAACTATTGCTTCCCTGAAAGCTATGAGATGTGTGCCGCCCTGGGTCGTGTTCTGACCATTGACAAAACTGTAATAATCTTCACCGTACTGGAGTCCGTGAGTGAAAGCAATCTCAATATCTTCCCCGGTCAGGTGAACGATCGGATAGAGACCCTCCTTATTCATATTCTCATTAAGCAAATCAACAAGTCCGTTCCGCGAAATGAACTTATTACCGTTAAAGTTAATCACCAGTCCGGAGTTCAGATATACATTGTTTTTCAACATTGTATCTACATATTCCGAAATGTAATAGTAGTTGCCGAACATGTCTTCATCGGGCTCGAATATAACCTCAACTCCGTTCTCCTCGGCTGTATTTTCCAGCGGATAGTCCTTTACCGTTCTTCCGTGCTCAAATTCAATTACCTTGACCTGTCCTTCGCGAATGGATCTTATCACAAATTTGCTGGACAAAGCATTTACTGCTTTAACTCCGACACCGTTGAGACCCACCGATTTTTTGAATGCCTTTGAATCATATTTTGCCCCGGTATTCATTTTGGAAACGGCATCAAGTACCTTGCCAAGAGGAATACCCCGTCCATAATCGCGGACCCTGACCTCTTTGCTGTTGATAGAGACATCAATTTTCTTCCCATATCCCATCATGTATTCATCGAGGGAATTATCCATTACCTCTTTGAGAAGTACATAAACACCATCATCCTGAGAAGATCCATCCCCAAGTTTCCCAATATACATACCAGGCCTCAGGCGGATATGTTCTCTCCACTCAAGCGTTTTTATATGCTCTTCTGAATACCCAACTGACATTTTGCAGAAATTTTGGGCAAATATAACTAATTACAACTGTCGTTTTTTGCCAATTTTTC
>Ga0209385_1000816_pt1 | contig 12941 bp, 15 predicted proteins | sample NGEPerB_FD_184506 | JGI IMG/M metagenome (GOLD analysis project Ga0209385, IMG submission 184506) | Arctic peat soil microbial communities from the Barrow Environmental Observatory site, Barrow, Alaska, USA - NGEE PermafrostAB12-B... | ecosystem: Environmental > Terrestrial > Soil > Wetlands >... | reverse complement strand
TACGGTTGGAGTTTTTCCGTCAAACGCACGAAGAATACCGGACATCAGTGTTCCTCCTTGTGCTGCATGCTTTTCGCGCGAGTCTCGGCAATATCGGCGATGAAGCTTAGACCGGCCACTCCCAAGGTACCCATACCACCAACGACCGCGAGAATCGACCAACCCAGCGGTCTGCCGACGAGGTGCATGACAAAAGCTCCCATAAAGGCAGCGCAGGCAACCAGGACGAGAACAATGCCTGCTGCGCCCGCCAGATGAGCCGTCTCCCTTCCATGCTTTACTTTCTTTGGGGATTGCACAAAGTATAGGGTAGCACTGTTTTTCGCAGTGCAATATAGGGTGGCTCGCTCAGTGGATGGTTGCCAGAAATCTGAATCATGCAGGAGGAGAAAGGATGAAGAAGACAGCGTTTGCCCGTATTGTCGTCTTGATAGTAGTTGCTGCAGTGATTGTCACGGTGTCGACAGGGTGCAAGGCTAAGACCGGGATACTTAACTGGGGGACGGATCCGACGTATGCGCCGTTCGAGTACATCGATGCGAACAACAAGCCCACAGGGTTTGACGTCGAACTGATGGAAGCCATCGCAGTAAAGATGGGCAAGACCAGCAATTTGACTAGTGGGGCTTTTGACGGGCTTCTCCTTGCTCTGCAGGGAAAGAAGTTCGATGCGGTATGCGCCGCCATGGGGATCATCCCCGACCGCGAGAAGGAGGTCCTCTTCTCCATTCCCTACTACCGGTCGGACATGGGTATCATGTACAACCCGGCCAAGAACACTATCACCAAACCCGAGGATCTTGTGGGAAAGACGGTCGGCGTTCAGACTGGCACGACAGGCGAGATTGATGCAAAGCTGATTCCCGGTGTGAAGGTCAGCTCCTATCCCGACATCCAGCTTGCTACCCTGGACCTCGAGAATGGCAAGATCGACGCTGTAGTGAACGACTATCCCGTGTGTACAACCTATGCCAGCTCTCATCCTGCATTGAAGGTTATCGATACGACCTCGATAGCCGGCCAGGATCTGACGCAGCTGTATGGCATCGCCGTGCGGAAAGACGACACTCAGCTCAAGAGCGACATCGATGCGGCCCTCCTCAAAGTGGTTGCGGATGGAACGTACGCGAGTCTCTACCAAAAGTACTTCTTTGCCAGCCCGCCATACCTGCCAAAATAGCAGTCGCGGTCAGGGTAACGGAAAATGTTTAAGTGGTCGATCATCTTCGAAAACTTGCCGTTCCTCCTGGCAGGTGCATGGACGACGCTTTCGCTTACGGTCGTCTCGATGATCTTTGCGACTGTCGCTGGGTTGCTGGTGGGATTGTTGAACATGTTTGGGGGAAGGGTCATCGGCGCCATTACGCGTGTCTACATCGAGGCCGTGCGCGGGACGCCGGCTTTGCTGCTGATTCTCATCGTGTACTATGCTCTCCCGAGGATAGGACTGAACCTGCCTCAGTTTCCTGCTGCCGCGGTTTCCCTTGCAGTGTGCTATGCTGCGTACATTGCTGAGGTATTCCGTTCCGCCGTCGAGTCGATCCCCAAGGGACAGTCTGAAGCTGCTTTCTCGCTGGGCATGAGTCAGGCGCAGGCACTGCGCCACGTTATCCTCCCACAGACGTTCCGGCGAGTTCTGCCGCCGCTTGCCAATGAGTTTGCGGCGTTGATCAAGGATACTTCCCTGGTCGCCTTCATCTCGATGGAGGATCTTCTTTTCAAGGCGAAGATCATCGGCGCCCGCACGTACAATGTCTTCTCGCCGTACATCGGTGCAGCAATCATTTACTTGATCATGACCACGCCGGTCATGCAGTGGTCCCGAAATCTCGAAAAGAAGGTAGAGTGAGATGACCGGTGACATGATGGTATCACAGGGGAAGCTGCTCGTCGTCGACGAGTTGCACAAGTCGTTCGGCTCTCTCGAAGTCATCAAGGGAGTCAGTTTCGACATGGATTTCAAGGAACGGCTTGTGTTGATGGGCCCCTCAGGTTCTGGCAAGAGTACACTGGTAAGGTGCATCAATTGGATAGAGCCCCCATCGGCTGGCCGCATAACATTCGACGGCAAGCTCATCGAGGCAGGCAAGTATGACATTCGCAGACTGAGAGAAGACATTGGCATGGTGTTTCAGCAGTTCAACGTGTTTCCTCACCTCACCGCTCTTCAGAACGTTGCTCTGGGGCCTATCGCCGTCAAGAAGGTGGCTCGAAAAACGGCTGAGACTGAGGCAATGGAACTTCTGGCGAAGGTCGGTCTGTCGCATCGTGCTGGTCACAAGCCTGCTCAGATGAGTGGTGGTGAGCAACAACGGGTGGCCATAGCGCGTGCGCTTGCCATGCACCCAAAGCTCATGCTGTTCGATGAGCCGACGTCCTCCATTGACGTGGAGTTGATCCATGAGGTCCTCGACGTGATGGTTAAACTTGCAGACGAGGGCATGACGATGATTGTCGTCACACATGAGATTGGTTTTGCGAAGGAAGTCGCCGACCGTGTTATCTTCATGGATCAGGGACTCATCATTGAGTCCGGATCTCCTTCTGAGGTATTTGAGCATCCTCAGCAGGAGCGTACACAGAGTTTTCTGAGCAAGGTGCTCTTGGCCTGAATGTGCCAATATCATGAGGAGGGGCGCCAAAAGGCGCCCCTCTTTTTCTTTTCATCGCGCGCCTTTTGACTACACTTGAAGATGAGGTCTATGGGACATATGGATACAATCGTCTATCCGGGCACATTTGACCCGGTCACCAGAGGACATGTTGACATCATTGAGCGTGGAGCGCGCTTGTGCGACCACCTCGTTGTTGGCGTGGCTGCCATAGCGTATAAGACTCCAATCTGGTCGCTCGACGAGCGCGTCGACATGGTCCGCAGCGCAACGCGGCATATTCCGAATGTCGTGGTGGAAGGTTTTGAGGACTTGGTCGTTCATTTTATGAAGCGCGTGGGTGCAAACATCATGCTGCGCGGATTGCGGCCCGTGTCGGACTTTGATTATGAGGTACAGTTCGCCTGGGCGAACCGGCACCTCGACCCGAATGTGGATATCATCTATCTCATGAGCTCGCAGGAGCATTTCTTCGTTTCCTCCTCACTCATCAAACAGATGTACGAAGGAGGCGGGGACATTCGAGACTTGGTGCCTGCGTGTGTTGCCGACAGGATTGTGTTTGGCCTGTCTCGGGCTAGAGGAGGAACGCATGATTGAGAAGCTTACGCTACAGGACATTATCGACCGCATTGATCAGGTGAGGGAGCGGAGCGGCAGGTTGCTTGGCTATCGTCTCATCAAGGACGAGGAACTCGCAGATGCAATTGCACATCTCCGCACGGCATTCCCGGAACAGGTGCGCAATGCGAGCGCCCTTCTGGAACAGCGTGACGCATTGATGACCGATGCCAGACGACAGTGCGGCCGAATGATAGAGGATGGCCAGCGCTCGCACGATGACCTGGTCGCAGACAACGAAATTGTACGTTCCGCCGTTGTCGAACGAGAACGTATGATGGCAGAGGTTGTGGCTGCGCGGAAGACGGCTGAACAGCAGGCTGACGACTACTCACTCAAGATGCTGGAACAGCTGGAGCAGATTTTGATGAAATTGGTTGAGACCGTCAAGGCGTCGGAGAGGCAGTTTCATGTGGAGGAGAACAACAATGAGACTCGAACTCCAGAAACTGAACATTGAGGAAGGGAGCAGTCAATCGTTCACGTTCGAGGAAACCTCGGTCGGAGATCTCCCTGGAGTTGTGCTTGTTGAGCCAGTGACGGGACAGTTCGTTCTAAGTAATCTCGGGATCGGCTATCAGTTCTCCGGGGCATTCGATGCGAGGGTGAGTCAGCCCTGTGTGAGGTGTCTGGACCCGGTCGTGGAGGATGTCGAGTTCGACGTCAATGAAACATACCTTCTCAATGGGGAAGATGATCCTGACCAGGAAGACGTGTTTGCACTTGAGTCGGACGTACTCGACGTTTCCGATGTGGTACGCCAGCACCTGCTCATCGAAGTCACCCAGTTTCCGTTGTGCAAAGAAGACTGCAAGGGGTTGTGCCCTGAGTGTGGGGCGAACCTGAACTCGACAGTATGTCCACACCAGAAATCGCTGGAGGAGAAGTAATCATGTACATCGACAAGGCAGCAGACTACGTCGGGCAGGTCCAGACCATCAATGGTTGGGTCTACAACAGCCGGAGCAGCGGGAAAGTAGCGTTCGTCCTTGTTCGGGACGGCAGTGGTATCATGCAGTGTGTCGTGGCCAAGGGTGACGTCGACGAGTCGACGTTCGAGGCGGTGCGCCATCTCACGCAGGAGAGCAGCATCAGTATCACTGGTGTGATCCATGCAGAAGATCGAGCACCAGGCGGCCACGAAATGCATGTTGAGAAGGTCGAGGTCCATCAAGCAGCGGTGGACTACCCGATAACGCCCAAGGAGCACGGCGTCGACTTCCTGATGAGCAACCGTCACCTGTGGCTCCGCTCGAAGCGCCAGTGGGCGATCATGCGCATACGTGCCACGATCGTCAAGAGCATCCGTGACTATCTCGACGACAATGGCTTCCTGCTCATGGACGCGCCCATCCTGTCCGCCAATGTCTGCGAAGGTTCTTCGACTCTGTTCTCGACCGACTATTTTGGCGTACCGGCTTACCTGTCGCAGAGCGGCCAACTTTACAACGAAGCGACGGCCATGGCCTTTGGGAAAGTCTACTGCTTTGGTCCTGCGTTTCGCGCAGAGAAGTCCAAGACACGCCGGCATCTGACCGAGTTCTGGATGGTCGAGCCCGAGATGGCGTATTGCAATTGGTCACAGAACTGCGACGTTCAGGAGGAATTCGTCACGTACATTGTTCGGCAGGTCTTGGAGAAGCGTAAAGAGGAACTTGCCATCATTGAGCGAGACATTTCTCCGCTTGAAAAGATAGCGACACCGTTTCCACGTATCTCGTACGATGAGGCAGTGAAACTCCTCCAGAAGGTCGGTTCGCCGATACAGTGGGGCGACGATTTCGGTGGGGACGAGGAGACGCTCATCTCGAACCAGTTCGAACGGCCCGTCTTTGTTCACAGCTACCCCAAATCGTTCAAAGCGTTCTACATGAAGACAAACCCTGCCAATCCGCAGACTGTATTGTGCGCTGACCTGCTGGCTCCTGAGGGATACGGCGAGATCATCGGAGGTGGGCAGCGCGAAGACGACTATGAGTTGCTTCTCGAACGGGTTCATGCCGAGGGACTTGCTGAAGCAGACTACCAGTGGTATCTGGACCTCCGCAAGTACGGATCGGTCCCGCACAGCGGGTTTGGTCTTGGTGTCGAGCGGACAGTAGCGTGGATCTGCAAGCTGCCGCACGTGCGGGAAACAGTCCCGTTCCCTCGCTTGCTCGAGAAGATATATCCATAGACCGGGAGCAATGACAGCAGCCAAGGGATACGCGTCAGAATCCAACGACGTCTCGGTGACTGAGGGCCTTACAAGCCTCAGGGGTAAGAAGCCAGCGTTGCTCTATGTCTTCGCGCCCGGAGACGACTATTTTGTTCCACAGGCGAAAGACGCAGCACGCTCACTGGTAGCGGAAGCTTTCCGTGCTTTCGATTATGCTGAGTTTGAGGGAAGCGACGACAACGTGGATGGTTTCCGCGAGTTTCTCGGCAGCGAGAGCTTCGGGTCCGGGCGCAAGGTTCTCGTCATCAACGGTCTCGAAGACAAGGGAGCGAAGTGCCTGAGCGGCATGGCCCCTCTGTTTCTTTCTGGCAGCACCACTACTGTCATTTTTGCCGACCCCGCCAAAGTTCCTTCAGAGCTGCTGAAAAAGGCATATGTGATTACCAGCTATGCCGTGCCCCCGAGTGCGGTGCGTTCCTGGATCAAGAAGCGGTTCGACGGGCGTGCAATAGAGGACCAGGCGGTCCACGAGCTCATGGAGCGAACAGCAAGCAGTTTCTTTCTTATGCGAAGCGAGATCGACAAACTCCTTGCGTATACCGGCGCGGCCGTTACGGTCGCAGATGTCCGCGAGGTCGTGCCTCGGTGTCACATTGCGGCTGCTGCTGATCTTGTCGAGGCTATCTCTCTCAGGAGATACGATCGCGCGGCGACAGCGCTTTATGACCTGTCAGCTTCTGGGGCACCAGACACAACCATTCTCTATGACGTGGAACTCGGGTTCGTGCGGTTGTTGAATGCAAAGCTCGTTTCGAAGTCGAACCGACCGAAGGCCGACCTTCGTGCCTGGTGCCTGCGCACCCAGCATCAATATCTCGACGACTACACGCTCAGTGCTCTTCTCTCAGCGGCAAGTCATATCAAGCTGCGTGAACTCGAGGCTATGCTGGAGCGCCTCGAGGAAATCGAGTATGAAACGAAAAAAGGGCTCACCAGCAGTGCGCTGGTAGCCCTTGAGCGGTTGCTTTCAGCAGTAGTTCTTACGACGCAGTAGCCTTGGTCGCAACCTTGGCGGCGTTCGCCTTCTTCATCAGGCGCGACTTCTTACGGGCAGCCGTATTCTTGTGGACAATGCCCTTCTGAGCGAGTTTGTCGAGTTGTTTCACAGCGTCGACGACTTTTTCGGGGGCATAACCAGACTTGCGAGCCATATCCAGAGCAAGTTTTGTCTTAGCTGTATGCTCGGTGTTGTATGCCGTCCGTGTCTTGGTCTTGCGGACGTCCTTAAGAGAAGCTTTCTTGATTGGCATAAAACTCTCCTTTGTCTCTTCGGAACTTATCATGTTTACTCTACCCGTTTTTCCTGTGATGTCAATGATTGAAGGGTCCTTGCATACGTGATGAATGAGACGTCTTGTTCGTCATGTTGCGGACTGCAGGATTCCTATACTATGAATGGACTGGTACAGGTTTTCTGACATGGAATTTAACCGGGATGGAAGGTTGACTTCTGTCCGTGCTGTTATAGAATTCACATGATATGAACGAGCGCCGCCATGCCGCTGGATACTTCGGTTGGCCATGATGATGGACTAGAGGACTGTCGTGCATGTGCGCGGACGGGAACACTGGAAGAGGAAAAGGAGAGAACATGGAATGCTTACCACCCGCATCGATCGCTGAGTCCATGGTGGCTTCCGGCGAGCGGAAGGCGAATCTGAGTGTGGCCCACCTGCTTATCCTGGGTGTGCTCGCTGGTGCGTACATCGGGTTTGTCGGTCAGTTCTTTACGATCGTTACGAGCGATCTTTCCCAATATGTGGGAATCGGGCTCAGCCGTCTGATCGGTGGCCTGTCGTTTTCTGTGGCTCTCATAATGATCGTTTTGAGCGGCGGAGAGCTCTTTACTGGCAACAGCCTCCTTGCTATGGCGGCGTTCTCCCACCGGATTCGCTGGAGCCGCGTAGCGCGTAATTGGGCATGGGTATACGTAGCCAACCTCTTGGGGGCGCTCCTGCTTGTAGTGGCTCTATTCGGAACGAGACAATATGCCACGAACGGAAATGCAGTCGGGGTCAATGCTCTGAGGCTGGCTGTGGCAAAGGTCAACCTGTCGTTTTGGGCAGCGTTCCTGCGCGGCATCCTGTGCAACTGGCTCGTGTGTCTCGCGGTGTGGATGGCGGCGGGAGCCACTGACACGATTGGGAAAGCAGTGGCGGCGATGCTGCCAATCACCGTCTTTGTGGCCTCCGGTTTCGAACACAGCGTAGCGGACATGTTCTTCGTTCCGATGGGATTGCTCCTGAAAAAGGTACCATCGGTTGTCGCTGCTGCCGGTTCGCTTCCCGGCATCGAACACCTCACATGGGGGAGCGGGCTGTTCATCCGGTGCCTGTTGCCGGTTACACTCGGTAACCTTGTCGGTGGCGTGGTCTTTGTGGCGGGCCTGTACTGGACAGTGTACCTTCGCCCTACCGGCGACCGAAGCTGCTGAGGAGCCCGGATGATCATCCAGAGGACTTGCTGGTGGACTGCCGATAAGCAATTCGTCATGCGGTATGACAAAAACTGATGTCTTTCTTCAATGTAAACACACCCGGCGACCGCATCATGGCAAGACTGGTGATGCCCGTGAGTGAAAAGTCTCTACAGGAGGAACGTGTATGAGGATGAACCTGGAAGACCATCTGAAAGAGAACCCCGAGCTGAAGAAGCAGTTTGATGCACTCGACGTATATATCGGTGAACTGACAACCCCGAAAGGTAGCCTGATCAATGTTCTGCACCACGCCCAGGAGATCTTCGGGTATCTCCCGGATGAAGTGCTCGAGTTCGTCTCCGGCAGACTGAACGTACCGCGTTCCACAGTGTACGGTGTTGTCACCTTCTACCACTTCTTCTCGCGTGTCCCGAAAGGACGCCATACCGTCAACGTGTGCCTTGGCACGGCCTGCTACGTACGAGGAGGGAATGCAGTCTACGAGAAGGTCATGAAGACCTTGGGTATCAAGGCTGGCGAGACCACTCAGGACGGCCGGTTCAGTCTGGATCTTGTTCGTTGTGTCGGGGCCTGTGGTCTCGCCCCAGTCATCGTCATCGACAAGGATACATACGGGCGTTCCACGCCCGAGAAGGTCGCCACGTTACTGAACAAGTACGCTTAACCTCGAAGAATCGGGAGGAACAGATGAAATCACTAGAAGAGCTGAAGCGCATCAAGGAACAGACTCTCAAGGAGATGGATCTTCGCCAGGCCAAGGAGAGGGGCAAGGTCATCGTTGCCATGGGGACATGCGGCATTGCAGCTGGGGCGAAGGACGCTCTCATGGCTATCATCGACGAACTCGAGAAGGTGGATATCCATGACGTCAAGGTCGTTCAGTCGGGCTGCATGGGACTTTGTGACAAGGAGCCGACAGTTGAAGTGGCCATGAAGGACCAGCCTGCCGTCATCTACGGCGACGTCAACGATGCGAACGCGCGCAGGATTGTCCGCGAGCACGTCCAGGGTGGCAATGTCGTGGCTGATCTGGTCATCAAGCGGGAGAACATCTAGCCCAAAGGGAGAAGGGAAAACGCAATGATACGAAATCAGCTGTTGGTCTGTGCAGGCGGCGCCTGCATCACGAGTGGCGAAAAGAGCGTCAAAGACGTTCTGGTCGAAGAACTGAAGAAAAATGGTATCGAGGATGAGGTACAGATCATTGAGACCGGCTGTATGGGAGCATGCGACCTGGGTCCGATTGTTGTTGTGTATCCCGAGGGGACGTTCTATCAGAAGGTTACGGTCGAGAACGCGGGTCTCATCGTAAATGAACACCTTGTAAAAGGTCGTACCGTCAGCGAGTTGCTGTACACTGAGCCGACCAGCGAGAAGAAGGTTGAGACCAGCGGTGATATTCCCTTTTACACGCGTCAGGTAAAGCGCGTCCTCCGCAACTGTGGTGTCATCGACCCTCTTTCTATCGAAGAGTACATTGCTCGGGACGGATACTTCGCCCTTGGCAAGGCACTTGAGATGACGCCCGACGATATTATCGGCGTTGTTCTCGACTCCGGCTTGCGTGGACGTGGTGGAGCAGGATTCCCGACCGGTCTCAAGTGGAAGGCTACGCGTGCAGCGCAGGGCACACCCAAATATGTGGTCTGCAATGGGGACGAGGGTGACCCAGGCGCTTTCATGGATCGCAGCGTGCTCGAAGGAGACCCACACTCCATTATCGAGGCGATGGCGATCGCAGGATATGCAATCGGCGCAGAGCAGGGCTACATGTACGTCCGGGCGGAGTATCCGCTTGCCATCGAACGATTTGAGTATGCGATCGGCAAGGCGCGCGAGTACGGATTCCTTGGGCGGAACATTTTGAATACAGGGTTCAACTTCGACATTGAGATCCGTATCGGAGCCGGGGCGTTCGTTTGTGGTGAGGAGACCGCTCTCCTGCGGTCCATCGAGGGCAAGCGCGGAATGCCGAGCATCAAGCCCCCGTTCCCTGCCCAGTCCGGGCTGTGGAACAAGCCAACGCTGATCAACAATGTTGAGACATATGCCAACATACCCCAGATCATCACAAACGGTGTGGAGTGGTTTCGCAGTGTCGGAACGCTCAAGAATCCAGGCACCAAGGTCTTCGCTCTGGTTGGGAAGGTCCAGAACACGGGTCTCGTCGAAGTTCCTATGGGAACGACGCTCAGGGAACTTGTCTTTGATATTGGAGGAGGCATCCCCGGAGGCAAGAAATTTAAGGCAGCCCAGACCGGAGGTCCGTCTGGCGGCGTTATCACCGAGGATTACCTTGACATGCCCATCGACTTCGATTCGGTCAAGGAGATTGGGACGATCATGGGTTCCGGCGGTCTCGTTGTGCTCGACGAGGACAACTGCATGGTCGACATTGCCAAGTTCTATCTCGGATTCACGGTGGACGAGTCGTGCGGGAAGTGCACACCATGTCGTGAAGGGACCCGGCAGATGTACCAGATGATGGAGCGGATTTGTGATGGCAAGGGTCGTGACGGCGATATCGAGAGACTGACCAAGCTGGCCAACGTCATAAAGGATACGTCGCTGTGCGGGCTTGGACAGTCAGCCCCCAATCCGGTCCTTTCCACGATCAGGTTCTACGAAGATGAGTACCGTGCTCACATATACGACAAGAAGTGTCCGTCACATGTGTGCAAGCACCTGTTGACGTATACCGTCACGTCCGACAAGTGTGTTGGATGCACGGCATGTGCACGGCAGTGCCCCGTCCAGGCTATCACCGGCGAGGTCAAGAAAATTCATGTGATCGACCAGAACAAGTGCATCAAGTGTGGTTCCTGCTATGAAGTTTGTCGTTTTAGTGCGATCCGCAAAGAGTAATTGACCCGGAGGGACTTCATGGAGACGAGAATGTTAAATCTGAAAATCAATGGACGGGACTACCAGGTGCCGGATGGGACGACAATCCTGAAGGCCGCCAGGGACTATGCAAAGATTGACGTGCCGACTCTCTGCTACCTTGAGGGAATCAGCGAGGAAGGCGCGTGCGCCATCTGTGTCGTCGAGGTAAAGGGTGCCCGCAACCTCCAGCGTGCATGTGTTGTTAAGGTCAGTGAGGGCATGGAGGTCTGGACCAATACTTCGCGCGTCCGCGAGGCCCGCAAGCTCAATGTCGAGTTGTTGCTGGCCAATCACCCAAAGGATTGCTTTACGTGTGAGAGGAGCCAGAACTGTGATCTTCGTGAGCTGGCGTCTGAGCTGGGGGTGCGGGAAGTGGAGTTTCCGCGGACCCGTACAGAGTGGCTACCGATTGACAACACTTCACTGTCATTGGTCCGCGACCCTAACAAATGTGTACTCTGCAGGCGCTGCGTAAATGTGTGTGCCAAGGTCCAATCTGTCTATGCTATCGATATCATGGGGCGTGGTTCGAACAGCACCGTCTCAACATTCCTGGACGAAGGCCTGGGGAACGTCGAGTGTGTGAACTGCGGACAGTGTCTGCTTGTTTGTCCGACCGGTGCCATCACCGAGCGTAGCGAGATTCCAGACGTATGGAAGGCACTGGGAGACCCGGACAAGGTAGTGGTTGTCGAGACAGCTCCGGCGGTGCGCGTTGCCATCGGTGAGGAGTTTGGCATGCCTGATGGGACGCAGGCGACTGGAAAGATGGCCGCCGCGCTTCGGAGTCTTGGCTTTGACAAGGTCTTTGACACTGACTTCTCGGCGGACCTGACCATCATGGAGGAAGGATTCGAGCTCATCGGGCGTATCAAGAACGGAGGCGTTTTGCCGCTCATTACGTCCTGCTCGCCAGGCTGGGTCAAGTTTGCAGAGACATTCTTCCCAAAGGTCCTGGACCACGTTTCTACCTGCAAGTCGCCTCAGCAGATGTTTGGTACGGTGACGAAGACGTACTGGGCCGAGAAAATGGGGATCGACCCGAGGAAGATTGTTGTCGTGTCTATCATGCCGTGCACTGCCAAGAAATTCGAGAAGGAACGGCCTGAGATGAAGTCGGCATTCCACTACTGGCAGGAGAAGATGGGACTGAAAGACGAAGAGGCGTTCAAAGACGTCGACTGCGTCCTGACAACTCGCGAGGCCGCTAGAATGATCCGCGAAGCGGGCATCGACTTCGCAAGCCTCCCAGATGAAGATTTCGACAAGCCGCTGGGTGAATCGACCGGCGCGGCCGTCATCTTCGGGGCCACAGGCGGCGTCATGGAAGCTGCGCTGCGGACAGCCTATGAAGTTATCACCAAGAAGTCACTGGCGAAGCTCGACTTCGAGGATGTGCGTGGACTCGAAGGCATCAAGAGCGCCGATATCGACATCGATGGAATGATTCTGAAGGTCGCCGTAGCTAACGGACTGGGAAACGCGCGTGTGCTCATGGAACAGATACAGAAGGGCGAGTCGCCCTATCACTTCATCGAGATCATGTGCTGTCCTGGTGGCTGCCTCGGTGGTGGTGGACAACCCATTTCGGACAATCCGGATATCAAGAAGAAGCGTGCCGAGGCCATCTACCGGGAGGATGCCGGCAAGGCGATCCGCAAATCGCATGAGAACCCGGAGATCACGGAGATCTATAAGGATTTCCTGGGTGAGCCGAACAGCGAGAAGGCTCATCATCTGCTGCATACCGAATACTGCGATCGCAGCTGCAAGTAGAACGGGAACACATGGAGGCGCCCACCAGCTGGTGGGCGCCTCCAGCGCTCCATAGGAGCGAGGGGAAGGTACATCAATGGACAGCACAAAGCACGTTGGAGTCATAGCAATCATCATCAGCAAGCGTGAGACGACGGCTCCAAAGGTGAACCAGATACTCACGAACCATGGAGACCTCATCATCGGACGCCTGGGACTGCCATATGGAGACCATAGTCTGCACGTGATCTCACTCATCGTCGACGGTGACAAGGAACAACTGCAGGGCCTGACTGCGGAATTGACTGCAGTGCCGGACACTATTGTCGAATCGACGATGAGTCCGGTCTGCCTTGGATAGTCCTGGCACTGTGGAGACAAAGTAGGACCAACCTCTCTTGCTGGTGAG
>Ga0209385_1000813_pt1 | contig 12951 bp, 14 predicted proteins | sample NGEPerB_FD_184506 | JGI IMG/M metagenome (GOLD analysis project Ga0209385, IMG submission 184506) | Arctic peat soil microbial communities from the Barrow Environmental Observatory site, Barrow, Alaska, USA - NGEE PermafrostAB12-B... | ecosystem: Environmental > Terrestrial > Soil > Wetlands >... | reverse complement strand
CGTCCGGCGTCACAGCCCGCACCGGCCGTTCCGAGGAGCTCAGAGAACAGGTCAGCACCCTACGAGCAGAGAATCGGGATCTCCGCGATCACCTCGAACTGGCAATCGCCAACGTCCAGCGTCTCACTCTGGACAATCACCAGCTACGCGAATCTCTCGAGGCAGCAACCCGAATCACCCGTATACCGCAGGGCAGAGCTGCTCGCTGAACCGCGCGGCGGGCATCAATCGTCAGCAGCTCAAGCCTTGCGGTGGCGGGTCAGGTGGAAGTGTGCATGGCATGCTGGGGAGCATCTGCGGGTGGGGTCGGACGTTGCTGTCATGACATTCGTCATGGGTGGACGGTGGGTGATGCACGTCAATTGGTGACAGGCACATCCGCACGGGCAGCTGGCGGGTTCGATGCTGAATGACATGACCGACATCCCCGTTCGTGAGGTTGGTAACCCGCTACGGCGCCGCCGAGGCGGGGGTAGGCGCGGCCTGGTTCTGGTTGGCGCCTTTAGCTTCTCGGGCCGACGGATCGTGTTCTCTCTATTCGTGGTGCTCATGATGCTGGGAATCGTTGCCGGGTGCGCGGCGGCCCCGGCTCCGGTAGCCGGTCGCCTTGCCGGGGACTGGCACGGCAGCATCGAAGTGCCGGATCAACCGTTGGACATCGGGGTCCACCTCACGGGAGACGAGTCGCTGGCAGGGACCATTGACGTCCCGGCGATGGGAGTGATCGCGGCCCCGCTGGCAGAGGTTCAGCGGGACGGGGACCGGGTCGGCTTCACGATCCCGGACGTTCCCGGTGCACCCGCGTTCTCCGGCACCCTGCGGGTCGATGCCCTGGTCGGGGACTTCACCCAGGCCGGCCAGTCCTTCCCGGTCACCCTGACCCGCGGTGCCTTGGCCGGCGCGGCACGGCCGCAGGAGCCGCATCCGCCGTTCCCGTACCGCACGAAGGACGTCACCTACCGGAACGGGGAGGTGCAGCTCGCCGGAACCCTGACCCTGCCGGCGGGTCCGGGGCCGTTCACCGCAGTGCTGCTGGTGTCGGGCAGCGGCCCGCAGGATCGTGACGAGGCGTTGTTGGGGCATAAGCCATTTCTGGTGCTGGCCGACACGTTGACCCGGGCCGGGTACGCCGTGTTACGGGTGGATGATCGTGGTGTCGGCGGGTCCACCGGGGACCTCAATGGCAGCGACTACGACGTCCTGACCGGGGACATCACAGCGGGTGTCGACTTTCTGCGAGCCCGGCCGGACATCACCCGGGTTGGTCTGCTCGGTCACAGCGAGGGCGGTTACCTCGCGCCGCTGGCCGCGCAACGCGATGGTGATGTTGCGTTCGTGGTGTTGATGGCCGGCCCCGCCGTTCCGGGGGATCAGGTGCTGGAGGCGCAGAACCGCCTGATGCTGGCCGCTGCCGGGCAGACCCCGGCGCAGATCGAGGCGCGGATCGCCACGATCCGGGAGGGGGTCGGGCTGCTCCGCGCGGAGGACTACGCGGGGGCGGCAACGTTGGTTCGGGCCGCGTTGACGAGTCAGGGTGTGCCGGCGGATCAGGTCGACGCCCAGGTGGCGGAGCTGACGTCCCGCTACTTCCGGTCGTTCGCGGTGTATGACCCGGCGGCGGCGCTGGCCGCGTTGACCGTGCCCGTGCTGGCGGTTTATGGGGGCAGGGACGTGCAGGTGCCGGCGGAGCAGAGCGTGCCCGCCATGCAGGCCCTGCTGGGAAGGAACCCGGATGTCACCGTCCGGACCTTCCCGGACCTGAACCACCTGATGCAGCCCGCGGTCACCGGGCAGTTGGCGGAGTACGCCACCATTGCGACCACGCTGGCCCCGGAGTTCCTGGACCTGGTCACCGGCTGGCTGCACGAGCGGTTCCCCCCAGCCTGACAGACATCCCAACACGCCACCGGGATCTCGGCTCCTTGGCAGAGGTAAGCAAGTCGGGGCCGGGGACATTGTGAATCTGCATTGCGGGCTGGGATCAGTGGCGATCAGCAACGCCAAGGGGGTAGGCATGGGTGCGGAGTTGTTACGGGTGTCCGGGTTGCGCCGCCGGTTCGGTGACCATGAGGTGCTGCACGGGGCGAGCCTGGCGGTGGGGCCCAGGGCTGCTCGGTGACGTGCTCGCCGATCGCCGGCTGTTGACCCTGCGGATCAGGCGGCCCCGATCCTTGCCGGCGGGTCGGGTCCGTGCACTGCTGGCCGGGGAGGTCCGCACCGCCCGCAACGGGCGGGCCGGCGGGGTCCTGCTGGTTGCTGTGCTCGGTGTCTACGCGGCGACGGTGATCATCCCCCCGCGGTGGCTGCCTGTGGTGGTGTTGTTGTGCGTTGTGCCGGCGGTGTCCCGTTTGGGGCGGGGTTCCGGTGGATCTGCCAGTCACCGGCGTTGCGGCGGATGCTCGGTGGCACCGACCGCACCCTGAAGGCCATCCATCTGGTGTTACCCACCGCCGTAGCGGTGGCGTTCGCCATCGCCGTCGCACCCGCCGTGCCCACCGCCCGGTGGGTGGCGCTGGACATTACTCCGGTCGGTGTGATTGCCAACCTCTGGCTGCGGACCATGGGGAAACCCGCGGTCCCGGGCGGCCTGGTGGGCGATTTCGGGTACGGTCCGGTACCGGTAGACCTCGCATGGTCCTACGTGCGCGAGATTGCGCCACTAGCCATCATTCTCGCCCTGCAGCTCGCGCTATAGCCCGCTGCGCCCCGAACCGTCGGGGGTGGGGAACCGCCCCGAGCGCAGCTGATCGGCTCAACGGTGCTGACGAGGGCAACACCGTGGGCTCCAGTGCGGCGACGGGAGCGCCCTGGACGGTGCGAGACCACCCGGCGAGAACGGCCCAGCGAGGGCTGCGGCCCGGAGCATCGCGAGCAATTCGCCCGGTGACAGCCGTGCCGGGTGCGTCCGTCAGATCCAGCCGAGTGCTCGGGCGCGTTGGGCGGCGTCGTGCCGGTTAGCGGCGCCGAGTTTGGTGGCGGCGGAGGAGAGGTAGTTCCGGACCGTGCCGGGGGACAGCGCGGCCTGCCTCGCGATGTCCTGGATCGGGGTGCCGGCGGCGGCGAGTTCCAGGACGTCGGTCTCCCGGCTGGTGAGGGGGCTGTCGCCGACGCTGATGGCTTCGGCGGCGAGTTGGGGGTCGACGTACCGTCCGCCGGCGTGGACGGTGCGGACGACGTCGGCGAGCACCTGCGCGGAAACGGTTTTGGGCAGGAACCCGCGAACGCCGGCGGCCAGCGCCCGTTTGAGGTGTCCGGGCCGGCCGTGGCTGGTCACGATCAACGTGGCGCAGTCGGGTAGCTGGGTGTGGAGTTGTTCGGCGACGGTGATGCCGTCCAGGCCGGGCATCTGCAGGTCCAGCACGGCGACGTCGGGGTGGTGCAGGCGGGCCATTGCGACGGCCTCGGGGCCGGAGGCGGCCTGCGCGATCACGTCGAGGTCGTCCTCCATGCCGAGCAGGGCGGCCAGGGCAGTCCGGATGAGGTGCTCGTCGTCGGCGAGCAGCAGCCGGATCATGGGGCCGATTCGCCGGTCATTACCGGGGCGTTCTGGGTCATCGGGAGCCGGGCGTCCACGGTGAACCAGCCGCCGGGTTGTGGCCCGGCGGCGAAGTGCCCGCCGAGGGCCGTCATGCGTTCCCGGAGCCCGGCCAGGCCGTGCCCGGGCGCGTGGAATGGCTCGGGTGTCGGGCTGCCGTCGTTGCGGATCTGCATGACGGCGGTGTCTGTGGCGCCGGCCTCGGTGCGGGGTTGGCTGCCGAGTTCGATGGTGCAGGTGGTGGCGTTGCTGTGCCGGATGACGTTGGTGGTGGCCTCCCGCAGCACCCACGCGAACGCGACCTGGGCGTCCCCGGGAATGCAGGTGCTGTCGCCGATGATTCGGGTGTTGATCCCGGCCGCGCGGAGCACCGATCGGGCACCGGTGAGTTCGGTGTCCAGGTCCGTGGCCCGGTACCCGGTGACGACCTCCCGCACTTCGCGGGCCGATTCGTGGGCGATGCGGCGCACCTCGAGCATCTTGTCGACGGCGTGCGGGTCGCCGCGGCGGGCGAGCCCTGCGGCGAGGTCGCTGGTGACCGCGATCAACGTGAGGTTCCGGCCCAGGACGTCGTGGAAGTCCCGGGCGAACCGAAGGCGTTCCTCCGCGACCGCGAGCCTGGCCTGCACGGTCCGGGATGCGTCGATCTCCCAGATCAGGACCAGCATCCATTCCGAGATGCGGTCAATCCCGACGACGAACCCGACGACGACTGCGTAGAACAGGCCCATCCCCAAGGACCCGGCCCGGTCATCACCACCGGCGACCGCGTACCAGGCGGCGGTGATGGCGGCGCCGATCCCGATCCCCGCATACAACGCCCGCCGGTTCAGTACCGGCGTCAACGCCGAGGTCAGGGACCCACCGAACACAGCAGCGATCAACCCGATCGTGACGAAATCGGCCGCTGCGGGGTCGGCGAACGCCCAGAACGCGGCCAGCAGCCCGGCGCCGGTCAACGCGACCGTGGCGATGACCAGCCGCCGGTCCGGGGGTGGGCCGCCGAGCAGGGTGCTGAGCCCGGCGCGGAGCAGCGCGATGCAGGCGATGGTCTGGGCCACCATGACCGTGAGCATCGCGGCCAGTGCCGCCGGGTTCGCGTCGGGCGTGCTCGTGATGGGCAGCAACGCGATCGGCACCAAGGAGGCGGAGGTGAGGTACAGCGACCACCGAATGTAGGCGTCGAGGCGTTGCGGGCTGCTCCGCTGGTTCCACCACCGGGACACGGTCACCTGTCCAGCCTGACACGCTTGGCAATCACGTTCGTGGCTCCCACCGCATGAAGCGACGCGAGGCCAGCGCACCGGCGACCACCCACGCGGCGAGCACCAGCAGCGCCGCGGGGATGCCGCCGGTCGCCGCCCACTCGCCCGCCGTGGTGCCGTCCCTGGTGGCACCGGTGAGACCCAGCCACAGCAGGTCGACCACCCGGGTCAGGGGCAACACCTGAGCGACCCATTGCACCGGCCCGGGCAGCATGCCCACGGGGAACAGGCCACCCAGGACCATCGAGATCACCACGACCGGCAGCGTGGACAGCTGCGCCATCTCCACCGAGCGGGTCATCGCGGTGCTGGCCGCGGCCAGCAGCACGAACACCACGGTGCCCAGCACCACCGCGGCCACCACGAGAATGGGATTGACCGGTACACCCATGCCGACCAGCACCATCCCGGCGACCACCCCGACACTGAACTGCCACCAGGTGATGGCCACGGCCGGTGCGGCCGCTCCGAGCAGAATCTCCCCGTCGCTGGATTCCCCGCTGCGCAGCCGCTTGAGGACCAGTTCCTCGCGGCGCGCGACCAGGGTCGTGACCAGGTTGTAGTACAGCGTGAAGAGCAGCGCGAACGCGGTCAGGGTCACCGCGATCCCGGCACTGGGCAACGGCGCCGCGTCGCCCTGCGGCGGGAACGCATTCAACAACACGACCCCCACCAGCGGCGTTCCGAGCGCGTTGAGCAGCGCAATCGGGTTGCGCCGCAACAACAACGCCTCCGCTCGGGCGAGGGCTCCGACCCGCCTGACCGACCCTCGCGGCCGGCGCACCGTCGATGCTTCCGGACGGGTCCTGGTCGTCATGCCACTGACTCCTCGTCGCGCTGGTCGTCCCCGGATTCGGCCACGGCAAGAAATGCCTCCTGCAGCGATGCGGACCGCGCGTTGAACTGGTGTAACTGCAGGTTGTGCGAATTCGCCCACTCCAGCAGCGCCGACACCGTGCCCTGGAGATCTCCGGTTCGCAGCACCACCTCGCGGGGAGTCCGCTCCACGGTGACCCCGTCGGGTAGCACCGGCAGCATCGGGACCGGTCCCGTCGGCCAGGTGAACGAGATCCGCGCCGCCTGCGCCCCGACGACTTGGGCCGGTGTGCCGGTGCGGACGCTGAGACCCCGGTGCATGATCGTCAGTCGGTCCGCGAGTTCCTCGGCCTCCTCCAGGTGGTGCGTGGTGAGCAGCACCGTGGTGCCCGTGTCGAGCAGCTCACGAATCAACCGCCAGACACCCTGCCGGCATTCCGCATCCAACCCGGACGTCGGCTCGTCCAGAAACAACACCTCGGGTCGACCCAGCAGGGCCAGCGCCAGGTCCAGCCGCCGTCGTTCCCCACCTGACAGTTGACGCACACCGACCCGTGCGCGGTGGCCCAGGTCCACCATGTCCAGGGCTTCCCCCACCGGCCGCGGCGCGGTCAGCGTTCCGGCCCACATCCGGGCCATCTCCGTCACCGTCAAGTCCGAGGGAAAACCGCTGTCCTGCAACACGATCCCGATCCGCGGGCGCACCACCCGGCGCTCCCGGAGCGGGTCGCGGCCCAGCACCCGCACCGTCCCCGACGACGCGGGAGCCAGCCCTTCGACCACCTCCAGCAGGGACGTCTTCCCGGCCCCGTTGGTGCCCAGCAACGCGAACAACTCACCCCGGCGAACCGAGAAGCTCACCCCCCGAACAGCTTCGAACCCCCCTCGATAGCGGCGGTGCAGACTCCCAACATCAATCACACCAGTGGATTCCATGACATCCAGCATCGGGCCCGGGTGCCGCCCATGTCGGTGCACCCGTCACCAGTTGCGGTGACGACCACACCCGTCACCGATGACGAATGTCATACCCGGCGGCCCTTCGGCGTTGGCGCCGAAGGCGATCACAACACCGTGCTGTAGCGGCCCAGCAGTTCGGCTCTCAGTCGTCCGGATCGGCCCGCATCCGCTGGCGGCACGTTCTCATTGGGGCGATCTAACCTCGACAAACTTTGTTGCCAATCCCAGGGAATGACACAGGCGATAGCCCGTCAAGCGGCTCAGGCGTAGTCCCGGCGTACCGCCCACAGCCACTCGACAAAGGCACCGCCGGTCGCTAGCGTCCCGCGCCGTTGACTTGTTGAATTAATTGTCCGACCGAGGTGAGGATCTGTTCGGCGGTCTTGGTCCAGATTACTGGTTTGGCGTCATCGTTCCAGGCCTTGGCCGCCCGGTTTCGTGCGCATCGAAGCACTGTCCATGAGCAACGGTGAACTGCGCGGGTGTCAACTATTCGGCGTGTGGTGGTCGAGGATGGCGCCGACGAGAGGATCAGGGCGTCGCGGTCGGGGAAGATCCCGACGACGTCGGTGCGGCGCCGGATCTCACGGTTGAGTCGTTCCTGCTGAGAGTGGTTGAGCTTTCGGACGATGCCGTGGACGTAAGGGGCGACGGGCGGAAGCCCTTAACCAGGAGCCAGACGGCCAAAACCATTTCCTGGACGAGGATAGGCAGGATAAGGAATGCGTAGCCGGTCACGTCATTGTTGCTGACCAGGGCCAGCAGGCAGGCGGTCATTATCAGGAGTGCTGCGGCCACGCCCCAGCCCGACAGCCACCGGGGAACGAGTTGTGATCGGAGGAACAGGGTGTAATACATCACGGCGGCCACGCTGAAGGCGAAGACCGCTGCGACGTTCGAGTGCTCACGCATGTTGAGGAGTGTGTCGGCAATTACCTGAATCGGCGCACGATTCTCGTCCGGTGCTGTGGCGAGTTGCTGGCCTAGGGGCACGAGGGACAGCAGGCTCACGACCGCGACCGTGTAGAAGACCGCTTCGATGGTTCTGAAGACAACTGATCCCAGCGCTAGGGCGGCGTTGACCTTCTTCAGCAGTGGGTAGAGGGCGATGGCGATGCCGACGCTGGTGCCTGCCGCGATCAGGTAGAGGAGCGCGGAGGCGGCCACTTGGTGGGGATGGTTGGCGACTCCGGTCAGGTAGTCCGTCCCCGTGAGGGCGGGTTGGAGCGCAGCTGCCGCGAGCGCGGCGACGGTCGCAAGGATGAACAGTGCTCCCGTTGCGATCGAGGTTCTTCGAGTTGAGTTCACGATGAAGTCCTTTCTTAGAGTGAGGAAGTGGTGGGAGAGCCGCTCCGTGCGGAGTGGTTTGGGTAACGGGCGTTGACTTTTGACGGTGATGGTGTCCAGGCGACTTCGGGGTGTTGTTGGTGTTGACCGTCGTTGACCCTGCGGCCGACGGCTTCGTCGAAGATGCAGATCGGTTTCGGCGGTTTGGTCGGCAGGGTGACGGCTTGGTCGGCGATGTGACGGTCATCCGGCGTGCATCGGGCCGAGGTTTCGTCGGCATGGTGACGGGTGGCGCCGGGCATGGCAGGGCCCGGCGGGACGCGAAATTTCTGGGAGCCAGGCAGTAGATTGGACGATGGCGCACCACGGGTCCGTGGGATAGACGACTGATCAATGACTCTCGGAAATTCGGTTCGGCTGCAAACCCCGACCTTTGTCGTCGCCGTTGCTCACGTGACGGTGATGACGACCTTGCCGCGTGCGTGTCCTGCTTCGACGTATTGCAGTCCCGCAGCGGTGTCGGCAAGCGGGTAGGTCCGGTCGATGACGGGTCGGAGGGTGCCGGTGTCCACCAGTTCGGTCACGGCGAGCAGGTCGTCCCGGCTCCAGGTGGTCGGGATCATGGTGATCTGTTGGCGGACGAACAGGTTGACGATGGCTGCGCGCAGGATGCTGCCGATCGCGCCGATGATGTGACCGGGTGATCCGCCACTGTTGACGATCACGATCCCGGTGGGGGTGGCGGCGCGGCGGAGATCGCGGATCGTTCGGTTTCCGATGTTGTCCAGGATGACGTCGTATTGGATTGTCCCGTCGGCGAAGTCTTCCGACGCGTGGTCGACCACGTGGGTGGCGCCGATCGACCGCACCATGTCGGTGTTCCGGGCGCTGCAGACGCCGGTGACCTCGGCGCCGACCGCGGCCGCGATCTGGACGGCGAATGTCCCGACCCCGCCGGCGGCGCCGTTCACCAGGACCCGTTGTCCGGGTTGGACGTGGCCGCGATGCCGGATCGCGTGCAGGGCGGTGACGGCTGCCAGCGGCAGCGCCGCGGCCTGTTCGAACGTCAGGGCGGCGGGTTTGGGGACCACGAGGGTCGCGTCGGCGTTGGCGTATTCGGCGAAGGCGCCCCGGGCGAAGCCGAAGACCTCATCACCTGGCTGCAGGCCGTGCACGTCGGCGCCGACGTCCTGGACTCGGCCGGCGACGTCGACGCCGGCGATTCTGGTCTTCGGCCTGGTCAGACCGACGCCGCCCATGAGGCGGGCGATGCGCGGGTCGCCGCGGACCATGTGCCAGTCCCAGGGGTTGGCCGCGGCGGCGTGCACCTTGAGAAGTACCTCTCCTGAACCGATCTCGGGTTTCTCCGCATCCACCAACTGAAGGGTGTCGGGCGGGCCGAAACGTTCCTGCACGATCGCTTTCATCAGGTCGCGCCGGGTGCTGTCAACTGGACCGGCAGCAACCGCACTTTTCCTGGCAACGCTCATTTCGACTCCTTCTCTACAAAAAACTTGTGGGTGGGTGTACGGCGTACACCGCTTATGGAACGGTCACGGCCAGAACCGGGTGAGGAAGTGGTGTTAGAGCCACTCCCGCGGAGCTCGGTATGGGTTACGAGAGTCGACCGTTGACGGTGGGCGTCCCGGCGAGTTCGGAATAGAAAAACGATCGCCCCATCGCCTCGTCGAAATCATTTGGACTCCGTCCTTCGATGCGCCAACGCGCTCGCCGGGGTTAGCTCCGCTGCCAAAGTGTACTACGTACACCTCTCGACGAGTCGAGATTAGGTGTACCTCGTACACTTGTCAAGAGGTATTCGTCAGCGACCGTTTGGAAAGGAAGGTGGCCGAGATGGTGCAGCTAGCCCCCGCTGTGCGTCGGGTGCCGCTCAGCAGAGACCGTGTGCTGCGCGCCGCCGTGGCGCTCGCCGACGCCGCCGGGATCGAGTCTCTGAACATGCGCAAGCTCGCTCAGGAACTGGGCGTCGTGCCGATGGCGCTCTACAAGCACGTGGCCAACAAGGACCAGCTCCTCGACGGCATGGTCGACGTCATCGTCGGCGAGATCCAGCCCCCGGTCAGCGGATCCGACTGGAAGAGCGACGTCCGCCGGCGGATTCTCTCGGCGCGACGAGCGCTCCTGCGCCACCCCTGGGCCTCTCGCGTGATCGAGTCGCGAGCCACCCCGACGCCGGTCGTGCTGGCATACCTGGACTCGGTGATCGGCATGTTCCGCACCGGCGGCTTCTCCGTCGACCTCACCCATCACGTGATGCACGCACTGGGCAGCCGCATGTGGGGGTTCACCCAGGAGTTGTTCAACAACCCACCCAGCGTCGACCCGGAAAATCAGGCGGTCATGCTCCGCGAGATGGCCGGGAAATATCCCTACGCCACGGAGCTGGCCATCGCCGTGGCCCACGACGACGAGTCGGTCGTCGGTTCAGGCTGCGACGACCAGTTCGAGTTCGAGTTCGCGCTCGACCTCCTGCTAGACGGGTTCGAACGGCTCCAGCAGCAAGGGTGGACATCCACCAACCACGTCCGACGCGGCGCCAGCACGTGACGGTCGTGACGCGCTATCTCGGCTGTCGGTCATCGCGATCAACTCGGGGGTGCTCGCCGAGGTGGCGAGCTCAGCTGAGCCTGTGTGCCATTTTTCCGGCGAGCAGGCCACGCGTGGCTAGCCGCCCACTCCGACGCATGCTCCGACCTGACCTCCACGACCAGCCGCACAGCACGATCCCGCAGCTCCTTCGGGTAGCTCCCCGATCTTCTCGACATGAACCCATCCTTCCCAAGAGGTGGAGTCTCCGGCAAACCCGGGGTGGTTCAATCTCTGCTCCGGACGGGACCACCCACGCATGAACCCACAGAATCAAGAACGGCTGCTCGCGGAACTACTCAACCGCGACGCACAGCCCGATGCGGAACCACCCGAAGCGGCAACGGCGGTGGACATCTCCTACCCAACAACGCATGTCGTCATCGAAATAGAACCAAACACTAACGACGAGATTGCAAAACCAGAAAACTAGGAATACTGCTCCTCTGCTCCTCTGTGCCCCTGAGACGCTGACGCAAAGGTACGACAACCCAGGAAAGGAGGACCTCGATGGCACGGGCAGCGGACCTGGACTTGGGCGACATCGACCTCTACCGCGGGAAGCAAGCCGAGGTGCTCACCCCCGCAGAGAAACAGTCACGCGATCTCGACCGGTCCGGCCTTCGGGACCTGGACCGGCGAACCGAAAACCTGCCGGGAATGACCAGAAACAAGAAGGACGTCAACCGGACGACGTCAACCGGACGATGCCGCGGCGAGGGACGCCGCTAGGCCGGCGGACCTTATGGTGTGCGCAGTCGTGGCGGTCATCAGAAGCTCGCCGGCGAAGCCACCGCTTCTTCGGACTTGACTGTTCGCTCCGCCTGGAACCGCAGTAGTCGATAGCAGTGGTATATCGCGATGGCGCTGAGGGCGAATTCGAGAATCCCGGTGCCTTCGTAGAACAGGTTGCCCGCTTCGGGGGACCACAGGGAGTAGACGGTGGGAACGACCGTCGCCTCCCCGCCGGGTAGCAGGGTGGTGTGTTGCAGGCCGAGCGCCTTCAGGACGTGGTCGAGGAAGCCATCGATGAATCCGAACCAGGCGAAGATCAAGGCGGCTAAGCCGGCGTAGCTCCACAGCGCGAGGCGGCTGCCCGAGGAGCGGTATCGCCGCAGCAGCAGGTAGGGCAGCACGGTGATGATCGCCGCCGGGATGAGTACCGCCGGTCCGAGCCGGTAGACGTGGTGGATCGACGCGACAGCGGCTGCGGCGGTGAGGCTGATCAGCGCAAGCCGAGCGCTGGGGTGTGTGACGAGCTTGCTCATGGGTGTTCTCCTTGGTGCCCTGTGGGCGTGAGTAGGGGGTTGCCGGGATGGGATCTCGGGGTCGCTCGGCGCCCCTCTGTCCCGACGTCGGGTGACTGTGCGGCGCTGCCTTTCGAGGCTGCCGTTGACTCGGCCACCGAACCGGAACAATACTGTTCATAAATGAATTCTGTGTTCGATTGATCACTGGGGTCAATCCTCAATTGACCGCCGGACGTCCAGAACTGAACGTTCGAAGGCGATCAGTCCGGGAAGACGGGAAATAGCTGGCCATGGTTGACACTGATCGGCGTGTACGCCGCACCCGCAGGGCGCTGCACGATGCGCTCCTGACCTTGATGATCGAGAAGAGCTACGACGCGGTCACCGTCCAAGACATCATCGACCGCGCCGATGTGGGCCGGTCAACCTTCTACAGCCACTTCACCGACAAACGAGACCTCCTCGACTCCGGATTCGAGGACCTCAACCAGCTGCTCGCCCAGCCGCCGCCATCAGCGGCTCGCGGCCGGGGGGAAGGCATGCTCCGCTTCAGCCTGCCTCTGTTCCAACACGCCCACGCCCACCAACGACTCGCGCGAGCCCTCGTCGCCCGCCGAGGCGCCAGCCCGGTCCAAGACAGATTCCATAAGGTCCTCACCAGCACCATCCGCGTCGAAGTCGACGAGCTGGTCGCGCAGCATCAAGAAGCTCTACGGGCTGACGATCTCACGGTCGACTACATCGCCGGTGCCTTCCTAGCCGTCATCACCTGTTGGCTCGACACCGCACCGCACAAGACCCCACAAGAGGTCGACGCCCTGTTCCACACCCTGGTCGATTCCGGGCTTCGCGCGGCGCTCCAGCTCGACCGGCACATGTCCCCGCCTCACCTGCCATCGAAGGGCCATGTCGACGTGAATGGCCCCCAAATGCAATAAGCCGGATCTCCCGTCCTTGGCTGATCCAGACGTTGGACGTGCACATCGCCGCCCTGCGCCCGCCGCTGGGGAACAGCCGTCGCCGGCGATCGTGGTGATCGGCCGGAACGGTTTCGGCTGGCACGGCTCCAAGCCCAGCTCACGCATGATCAGCCGGACTGTCTCATCGTCGGCGTAGTACCCAGACCGCAACAGGTCGGCGTGCAAGTTGATCAGTGCCGTAAACGAACGCTTCTGCGACAGTCGGGCGGCCGGCGCAGTGCTCGTGTGGATTTTCGGGTCCACGGGGGCAA
>Ga0209385_1000812_pt1 | contig 12955 bp, 13 predicted proteins | sample NGEPerB_FD_184506 | JGI IMG/M metagenome (GOLD analysis project Ga0209385, IMG submission 184506) | Arctic peat soil microbial communities from the Barrow Environmental Observatory site, Barrow, Alaska, USA - NGEE PermafrostAB12-B... | ecosystem: Environmental > Terrestrial > Soil > Wetlands >... | reverse complement strand
CACGTATGAGCAACTGAAGCTGCTTCATAGCTCCCCTCTCAAATGAGACTATTGCCTCATGTAATCATAATCACAATGGTTTCGCTACGGCGCAGAGGTCAATTGATCAGGCGGCTTTGGCTTTCCGCTTCCTGCGCCAGCCAAGCAGACCTAACGCGCCGAGGCCAGTGGCGATAACTCTCCTCAATGTCCGCTCTTGTCGGTGGTCTCAACTGATCGACGCAACACTTTATCTTTAACGGCAAAGATGGAGTGTGTGGTGATCAGTCAAAGATTTCGTCGCGGATTCACTGCGGCAGAGAAGACAGAGTTGTGGGATCGCTGGCAGCGGGGGGAATCGCTGAAAGCGATTGGGCGGGCGTTTGGCAAGCCGTCATCTTCCATTTATTGCCAGGTGGCACCGCACGGGGGGATTCGTCCTGCGCCACGGCGTCGCTCGCGGTTGGCATTGACGCTCCCGGAGCGTGAGGAGATATCGAGAGGCATTGCAACGCATCAATCCACACGATCGATGGCTCGGTTGCTGGGCCGCTCGCCGTCGACGGTGAGCCGAGAACTTAGCCGGAATGGCGGCTATGATGGCTACCGAGCGGCGCTGGCGGATGAGAAGGCCTGGGTGCGAACTCGTCGCCCGAAACGCTGTAAGTTGGCGATTAATCCTTGGTTGCGACAGGCGGTGGCGAGCAAGCTCAGATTAAATTGGGCGCCCGAGCAGATCGCCGGTTGGCTCAAGAGAGCGCATCCTGACGGTGGGTTTTATCGCGTGTCACACGAGACGATCTATCGCAGTCTATTTGTTCAAGCCCGCGGGGTGCTTAAGAAGGAGCTGCTTGGCCATCTTCGGTCGAAGCGCACGATTCGTCGATCGAAGCGGGCGGGTCTCAATGGCGATGGACGGGGACAAATCAAGGATCTCGTCTCGATCAGTCAGCGACCGGCAGCGGTTGAAGATCGGGCGGTGCCTGGTCATTGGGAGGGCGATCTCTTGTCCGGGTCGAGGAACAGCTACATCGCGACCTTGGTCGAACGTCATACGCGTTACGTGATGCTAGCGAAGGTGGCCAATAAGGACACCGAGACGGTCATTTCCGCGCTCATCAAGCAGGCGAAAGTGCTGCCGAGTGAGCTGTATAAGTCGCTGACCTGGGACCGGGGCAAGGAGCTTACGGATCATCGACGATTTACGTTGGCGACCAACATCGACGTTTACTTCTGCGATCCGCAAAGTCCGTGGCAGCGCGGTTCCAACGAGAACACCAATGGTCTGCTGCGACAGTACTTTCCGAAGGGAACTGACTTGTCGGTGCACTCGCAAGCCTATTTGAACAAAGTGGCGCGTCAGCTAAACGAACGGCCGCGTAAGACCTTGCAATTCGAAACCCCAGCAGAGAGATTTAACGCCTGTGTTGCATCGACCGGTTGAGCTGGCAGTCCAATAGCGGACATCGAATTGTGGAATTGTCTAATCGGCGTCCGAATTAAAACAGCAAATCAGCCGCGGCCTCTATGCAGACGATGATCAATGATTGGCAGAGCAAGACGTCAGGACGTATGGAACGGACCAACGTCAAATGTCCGTGACTATTCGCCCAAAGCCGGCCTCGGCACTAGGGTAGCGTTGTGGGTCCGTCGAGCAAAAATTGAAATACTCTTTTGTGATCAATGACCTGCAAGGGACACCCCTTCCGCCACCCGCTTTCGCTAAAGCTTCGGCGGGCAAGGTCTAGGTCAGCGGGTGCCCGTCGAAGCCCGGAGGGCGAAGACGGGCAACACAGCCGCTGTTCGCCTTTGATGATCTTTGGGCGGGTGTTCCGTTTTTCGAGAAGCCCGCTCGCCTGTGCTCTTCAAAAAAGCTAATGCGGACTTCACTCGCGGCGCCGCGCGATGCTTTGATTGCTCGCGGGAGGTGGGTGTGGTATTGACTGCGACGTGGTCTTTGGTCCGATCACATTCTAAACGCAGGCCCCTGTCGGTCCGTACCGGCGGGGGCTTTCGCTTTTTCAGGGTGTCTGGCCAGCTTGCGCGGCTCGCTGGCGCAGCCTCGTCATCGCGGGCGAACAGCGTCCGCGGCACAATGCAAAAGAAAGACCGCCTCGCGGCGGTCTCTCCGAAATCGGATCAGGTGTTTTGCTCAGGCGGCTGCGAGTGCGGCGGTGTTCTTCCGCTTCCTGCGCTGGCGCAAGAGAAAGGGCCGAGCATGACACCCGGCCCCATCGCTATCCTAGAAGTTGCCTCGTCGGGGCCTTCGGCGGTCCCGCAATCAGGGACAAATTAAGAAGCCAGGACCAATCAAATTAAACTGGTCAGCCGGGGCAAACCGACAGGCCGCTGCAGGCCGCGAGTGTATAGTTCGCCGCCTTCTCCCTCACCGTACCCGCCGCAGCCTCCAGCGCCTCGTCGGAGACTTCGAAGGCAAAGATTTCTTCAGTCTGTTCAATTCCCATCGTGGTTTCGGTCATGGCATTGCTCCCTGTTTAGGCACGCAACGTTGCCTGTCGGATCAATAAGCGGTACGCAGGCCCGGGTCAATAGTGGACATGGCACTCTTGCATTGGGATGTCCGCTATTACCCCACTAAAATCACACTTTTCGCCACTAACGACCGTGGGACGAAGTCCGGGGCCCCGTGACGACCGAAGACCAATTGCGTGCCAAACGCGACGCTCATTTGTTTGGCCCCGGCCCCAAGCGGATCCTGTCGCTTGACGGCGGCGGCGTGCGCGGCGCAACGACCATCGCATTCCTCGAGCGGATCGAAGCGTTGATCGAGGAAATCGAAGGCCGTCCGGTCCGCCTTTGCGATTGGTTCGACCTCATCGGCGGAACATCCACCGGGGCGATCATCGCCACCACCTTGGCGCTGGGATATCGCGTCTCCGAGATTCGTACTTTTTACGAACAGCTCGCACCGAAGATTTTCAAGCGATCGTTTTGGCGGGTGACGGGATGGCACGCCAAATTTGATTCACGGCGCCTGATGCAGGAACTCACCAAAGTCATCGGGGCAAGGACGCTCGACAGTCCCGATCTTCGCACGGGTCTTTGCATCGTTCTCAAGCGCATGGACACCGGCAGCGCCTGGATCGTCGCAAATAATCCGTGCTCGGCGTTTTGGGAAACGCCGGCGGACGGATTATTTACGGGCAACCGGCACCTGCCGCTGGCGCATATCGTGCGCGCCAGCACGGCGGCTCCGAGCTTCTTCGAACCGGAACTCATCGAGATCGCGCCCGGGCAACCGCCGGGACTATTCATCGACGGTGGCCTCACGCCGCACAACAACCCTTCCCTCCTCCTGCTGATGACCGCCCTCATTCCGGCCTACGGACTGAACTGGCGGACCGGGCCGGAGAATCTTCTGGTTGTCTCCGTCGGGACCGGGTCGTTTCGTCCCACGTTGAGCCCGGTCGACGCCATGCGATCAAGCGCCATCGGTCTCGCGATCAAATCGCTGGCAGCTATGATTGCCGAAAGCCAGCTGCTCGTGCTGACCTTGATGACATATCTCGGACAATCGCCGATCGCCTGGCCGATTAATTCCGAAATCGGCGACCTCGGCAGCGTGACGGCGCCGACCGGCAATCTGTTCCGCTTTCTGCGCTACGACGTCAGACTTGAACAATCGTGGCTCGCCGAGAAACTTGGCAAGTACTTCAGCGCCGACTTCATCGCCAAGCTGCGTCCGATGGACAATCCGGCGAACATGCAGACGCTCTATGAACTGGGCCGCAGCGCCGCTGCGGACCAGGTCAAACGGGACGATCTGATGTTTGCCGATGCCCGATCGGCGTGAGCGGATGGCTGAGGGCATCGGGCGCTAAAAATCGAAAATATCCGGCAGGAGCGGGCCGCCGCGGGTCCGGCATGCGCGCTGGCAGGCGCGATCGTCAGCGTCGGCGCGCTTGAGGCAGCGTCCCTGCGTGTCGCGGTAAAGGCAAGCGACCAGGTTCCATGTGGTGTAGGAGCCGCATTCGCTCCAGCAGGCGCCCGAGGCCCAGACCGATTGCGAGCGACCGCTGAGCGGAAACGGCGGCTCCGGGCTGTGCCGGTTGTAGCGCCAGATCGTCGTATCGCCGGCCAAGTCGCCGGCAATGGCCGGCAGCGTCGAAAGTCCGCCAAGCAGCAGGGCTAATATGAGGGCGAAGCGCTTCATGGGCCGCCTTTCCGGGGCAACACCATAGCGCCACCGCGCCGGGACGCCAATCGGGGTGGTGGATGGTTCGGCGGCCTTGTACTCGCGGGCGTTCGCGGTTAGCTCCATGCCCGCATGCTTGACCCCGACAAGAAACCCGATACCGCCGCGCCGAAGGTGAGCTTCGTCTCGCTCGGCTGCCCGAAGGCGCTGGTCGACTCAGAGCGCATCGTCACGCGGCTGCGCGCGGAGGGCTACGAGCTTTCGCGCGAGCACGCCGGCTCCGATGTGGTCATCGTCAACACCTGCGGCTTTCTCGACAGCGCCAAGGCGGAATCGCTCGGCGCCATCGGCAAGGCGCTCAAGGACAATGGCAAGGTCATCGTCACCGGCTGCATGGGGGCCGAGCCGGAAAGCATCTCGGCCGCCTACCCGCAAGTGCTGGCGATCACCGGCCCGCAGCAATACGAGAGCGTCGTCGAAGCGGTGCACCGCGCGGTGCCGCCGCAGCACGATCCGTTCCTCGATCTGGTGCCGCCGGAAGGCATCAAGTTGACGCCTCGGCATTACGCGTATCTGAAGATTTCCGAAGGCTGCAACAACCGCTGCACGTTCTGCATCATCCCGCGCCTGCGCGGCGATCTGGTGTCGCGACCGGCCGCCGAGGTGATGCGCGAGGCCGAGAAGCTGGTGGCCGCCGGCGTCAAGGAACTGCTGGTGATCTCGCAGGACACTTCGGCCTATGGCCTCGATATCAAATACGCCGCGAGCCCATGGCGTGGCCGCGAGCTGCACGCGAAGTTCATCGATCTCGCCACCGCATTAGGCGAGCTCGGCATCTGGGTGCGGCTGCATTACGTATACCCCTACCCGCACGTCGACCAGGTCATTCCGCTGATGGCCGAGCGGAAAATTCTGCCCTATCTCGACATCCCGTTCCAGCACGCCGCGCCCGACGTGCTCAAGCGCATGAAGCGCCCGGCCGCGCAGGAAAAGACGCTGGAGCGCATTGCCGCCTGGCGCGCGATCTGCCCCGACATCACGCTGCGCTCGACCTTCATCGTCGGCTTCCCTGGCGAGACAGAGGCCGATTTCGAATATTTGCTGCAATGGCTCGACGAAGCCGCGCTCGACCGTGTCGGCTGTTTCAAATATGAGCCGGTGCGCGGCGCCGCCGCCAACGATCTCGCCGCGGCGGTGCCGGACGAGGTGAAGGAAGAACGCTGGCACCGCTTCATGCAGGCGCAGCAGAAGATTTCTACCCGCCGGCTCAAGCGCAAGGTGGGAACGCGGCAGCAAGTCATCATTGACGAGGTGGGATCAACCGTCGCCAAGGGCCGCTCCATGGCCGACGCGCCCGAGATCGACGGCGCGGTTTACGTGGCGAGCCGGCGGCCGCTGCGCGTGGGCGAGATCGCGACGGTGAAGATCGAGCGCGCCGACGAGTACGATTTGCACGGCACGGCGGTCGGATTTTAGTTTTTTGTCATTCCGGGACGACGCGAAGCGCCGGACCCGGAATCCAGAACCAAGCTCACCCTATGCATCTGGATTCCGGGTTCGCGCCTTCGGCGCGCCCCGGAATGACTACAGTTTGTAAAACTTCACCGCATTGTCGTGGAAGACTTTGCGCTGGTCGGCCTCGGGGTATTCCGACATCACCTTGCGATAGACCGCGAAGAAATCCTCGTAACTGGCGTGCAGCTTCTCGAGCGGAAAATTGCTGCCGTAAATCGTGCGCTCGATGCCGAAAATCTGGATCGAATCGCGGATCACCTGGCGCGCCTGCGGCACGGTAATGCCCTGGTTGAACATGCCGAGCCCGGACAATTTCACGTGCACGTTGGGGAACGCCGCCATCGCGGTGAGCGCTTTGCGCCATTGCTCGATCATCAGCGGCGCGCGGTCGGTGAGCATGCCGGAATGCAGCAGAATCATCGGCACATTGGGAAACGCCTTGATCAGATCGACGGCGTATTGCGCCTGGCCGGCGAACACCTGCAATTCGAAATGCAGCCCGTATTTTTCCAGAAGCGCGAAGCCGCGACGGAAGTCCGGCCTGTTGCACAGGTCCGGCGTCGGGTTGGGCTGGCGCAGCGGATGGCTGTCCCAATGCAACTGATGGCGCACGCCGCGCAGATTGGGAAACTGCTTCTGCGCCTTCAGCTTGGCGTCGAGATCGGGATCGGTCATCTCGGCCTGGCAGACGATGCCGTGCGGAAAGCCGTGTCTGTCGGCTGTGACCTGCAGCCAGCGCGTCTCGTCGAGCGCGCGCGCCACGCCCCACATGGCGGTGATATGCACCGACTTTACTACGTTCTGCGGCGCGATGTCGTTCATCCACTCTTCCACCGGATAATCGCGGCGCAGGCCGAAATAGTCGCCATACATGCGCGGGATCGGCGGATCGGCCAGCCACGGAATATCCTTGCGCAGCCAGATGTGATGGTGCGTGTCGATCACCGGTCCGGTGTAGTGCGCCATAGTATCTCCCTATGAATTTATCGAGCGCACGACATTCACCACCGCGTCGGTCAATGTCTTGAGTTCGTCGGGTGTGATGCTGAAAGCGGGCGTGAGATAAATGATAGTACCGAACGGGCGCACGAACACGCCCTGCTCCACGAAGCGCGCGCGCAAGGCATCGAGATCATCGATATGCTCCATCTCGACCACGCCGATGGCGCCTTGCACGCGCACATCCTTGACGCCGGGCATGCCGCGGCAGGGCGCCATATCTTGCAACAAAGCGGAAGCAATGGCGGCAACTTGTTGCAACCGCGGCTCGCTTTCGAACAGATCGAGCGAGGCATTGGCAGCGGCGCAGCCGAGCGCATTGGCCATGTAGCTCGGTCCGTGCATCAGCGCTTTCTTGGGATCGTCCGACCAGAACGCGTCGAATACCTTTCGCGTCGCGACAGTCGCCGCCAGCGGCAGCGTGCCGCCGGTGAGTGCCTTCGACAGCGCGATGATGTCGGGCGCTACGCCGGCCGCCTCGCAGGCGAATAGGGTGCCGGTGCGGCCGAAGCCGGTGAACACTTCGTCGAAGATCAGCAGCGTGTCGTATTTGTCGGCGAGCACACGCAGACGTTTGAGCACGGCCGCGTCGTGAAATTTCATGCCGCCGGCACCCTGCACCAGCGGTTCGACGATGATGGCGGCGATGGTGTCGCCCAGCTCGGCCAGCAGCTTGTCGAGCGCCGCCGCGCGTTCATCGTTGTCCGGCAAATCGACGATGTGCTGCTGTGGCAGCAATCCGGCGAACAGCGCATGCATGCCGCCTTCGGCGTCGCTTACCGCCATGGCGCCGGTGGTGTCGCCATGATAGCCGCCCTTGAACGCGACGAATTGGCTGCGCCGCTTCACGCCGCGATTGATCCAGTATTGCGCCGCCATTTTGAGCGCGACTTCGACCGCGACCGAACCGGAGTCGGAAAAGAACACGCGGCTGAGATCGCCGGGCAGCAGCGTGGCCAGCCGCCGCGCCAGCGTGAGCGCCGGCTCGTGCGCCAGCCCGCCGAACATCACGTGCGGCATTTGCTTGAGTTGTTTGGCCACCGCGTGCCGAATGTGCGACTGGTTATAGCCGTGGCAAGCGGTCCACCAGCTCGCGATGCCGTCGATCAGCACGCGCCCGTCGGCCAGCACGATGCGCGAGCCTTGCGTGCGCACCACCGGCAGCGGCGGCGCGGCGGTCTTCATTTGGGCATAGGGCGGCCAGGCATGCTCAAGCCCGGCCGCGTACCAGTCGGGCGGTTCGTCTTTTTTGCTGGTATCGCCCGCCATTTGGCGCTTTCCTACACCCGTGCACTCACTCGATCAATTCGCGCAAGAAAAGCTCGACGATTTGCAGCGCCGCCATCTGCGCCGGGCGCTGGCCGAGACCGTGCGCGAGGACGGCATCTGGGTCGAGCGCGACGGCAAGCGGCTGCTGTCGTTTTCCTGTAACGACTATCTCAACCTGACTCAGCACCCCGCCATCAAGCAAGCGGCGATCGCCGCGATCGAGAAATATGGCGCCGGCTCGGGCGCCTCGCGCCTGGTGACCGGTAACCACCCGCTCTACGCGCAACTGGAAGCGCGTCTCGCCCGCATCAAGAAGACGGAGGCCGCCGTGGTGTTCGGTTCCGGCTATCTCGCCAATGCCGGCATCATTCCGGTGCTAATCGGGCGCGACGGGCTGGTGCTGGCGGACGAGCTGTCGCACGCCTGCCTGTTCGCCGGCGCGCAATTGTCGAGCGGCAAGGTGATGACCTTCCGCCACAACGACGTCGCGCATGCGCGCGAATTGCTCGAGGCGCATCGCGCCGAGCACGATCATGCGCTGATCGTGACCGACGGCGTGTTCTCCATGGATGGCGATCTGGCGCCGCTTGCCGAGCTGCTGGCGCTCGCCAACGAGCACGACGCCTGGCTGATGTCGGACGACGCGCACGGGCTGGGCGTGGTCGGCGGCGGGCGCGGCTCGAGCTTCGTGGGCAACACGCATATCCCAATCCCACTGCAGATGGGCACGCTGTCGAAGGCGGTCGGCGCCTATGGCGGCTATCTGTGCGCTTCCGAGGCCGTGATTAACTTGATCCGCAATCGCGCGCGCACGCTGATCTATTCGACCGGGCTGCCGCCGGCGTGCGTGGCGGCGGCTATCGCGGCGCTCGATCTGATCGAACGCGAGCCGGGCTACGCCGCCTTGCCGGTGCAAAAGGCGAAAGCGTTCACGGAGCGCACCGGCCTGCCCAAGGCGCAAAGCCCGATCGTGCCGGTGATTATCGGCGACGAGGAAGCAACGCTCGCGGCCTCGCGCCTGCTCGCCGATGAGGGCTTCCTCGCCGCCGCCATCCGCCCGCCTTCAGTGCCGCCCGGCACCGCACGCCTGCGGCTCACCTTCACCGCGCAGCATCCCGACGATCGGATCGCGCGGCTCGCGGAGCTCGTGCGCAACAAGATCATGGCGCATTAACGTGAGCGCTTATTTCGTCACCTCGACCGGCACCGACATCGGCAAGACGTTCGTCACCGCCGGGCTGATCCGCTATCTGCGCGAGGCGGGCCAGGCCGTGCACGCGCTCAAGCCGGTGGTGAGCGGCTATGATCCTTCCGTGGTCGAGACCAGCGATCCGGCGGTGCTGCTCGGTGCGCTCGGGCGGGCGGTGTCGGCCGATGAAATCTCTTCCATCGCGCCCTGGCGTTTCCGCGCGCCGCTGTCGCCCGATCTCGCCGCCGCGCGCGAAGGCCGCAGCATCGACTTCGCGCAGTTGATCGCGTTTAGCCGCAAGGCGATCGATGCTGAGACCGGCATCCTGTTCATCGAGGGCGTCGGCGGCATCATGGTGCCGCTCGATGGCGAGCGCACGGTGCTCGACTGGATGGCGGCGCTGCAGATACCGCTGCTGCTGGTGGTCGGCGGCTATCTCGGCACCATCAGCCACACCCTCACCGCGCTCGACGTGCTGGCGCAGCGCCATTTGAAGATTGCGGCGATCGTGGTGAGCGAGAGCGAGCGCAATCCGGTCGAGCTTGACGACACCGTCGCCAGCATCGCCCGCTTCGCGCATGGCACCGGCGTGATCGGCCTGCCGCGGCTGCCGGGCGGCATCAATCAGCATCCGGCCTTCGCGAAAATCGCCGCGCTCTTATAGCTGCAGCGCCAGCTGGTTCACTTTGAGGTCGTCTTCGCAATGCCCTTGCGCAGATCGTCTCCCGTCATGACCGGCACGATCTCGACTGCTGCATTGAGATTTGAAAAGAGCGGTTCGGCAATCTCGACAATCTGCGACGCCTCGGCGAGATCAAAAAACATCATTCCGCTGCGCATCCCATCCGATGGCCCGAAGTAAGCGGCCTCCGGTTTGAGTTTATTCATTATCGACTCCAACGTTTTTCCGAGCGAACCGTCCTTGAAGGCCTGGTTTCCCTTTTCTACAGGAAGAGTAAATCGAAGCATCATGCGCATTGGCGCCTCCTATCTTTGATGAAGCATTAATCCGCCGCATTGACGAAAAAAGTTTAGCGGCGCCCTGAATTGTCTGCAACTTGATGCATTACATACTTACGTTGAGTATGGTGGGCGGCAACGCTGGCCCACACAACGGCTGGATTTATGTCAGCCATTTCAGATCCACGAACGTTTCGATCATACCTTCGCTATTGATCAGCGCGTGTAGCAAGATCGTCAGAAGGGTCGAGCCGGTCGCCCAGCGCATCCATCCGAGCAGCAGGCCGAACACGAAGATCTGGCCGATTGTGTACCAGTCGTATTGCACATGGATGAGCGCCCACAGCAGCGAGGTAACGACGATAACGGGCCAGACGTCGCGCGGCGAGCGCAGCCAGCCGCGGAACAGAAAACCGCGGAACAAGATTTCCTCGCCGATCGGCGTAAAAACCACGATGGCCAGCCACAGCCAGAGCAGCCAGCCGCCCGCGCTCGCCGTCTTATAGATGTCGAGCTGAAACGGCGTGACCAGATTGCGCCCGAGCAGCCAGCTCAGCACATTGCCGGCGACGATCAGGACCACCATGGCAGCGACGCCGAACACCACTTCGCCGCGACGCGGCCAGATCAGCCCGAAATAGTCGGCGGCGCCCGCGCTTGCGCGGCGGGCGAACAGCGCCAGCAGCCCCACCTCGACCGGAGTCGACACCGCGATGATCAGGGAGATGGCGGCGCCGTCGCCGCTGAAATTCGGCAAATGCCCGAGGCTTTGGCCGTACCACCAGGTCAGCGCCAGCAGCGCCACCATTTGCCCGGCCAGCAGCGCGACAGCCGCCAGCGCGAAGGTCGCCGCCCGACCTAAAGGCTTAATCGCGTCTGCCACCGGGGGCGAGTCCGCTCTGCCGGCGCGGTTTGCTACGGCAACAGGATCGACGATCCCGTGGTGGCGCGGGCTTCCAGGTCCTTATGCGATTTGGCGGCATCCTTGAGCGGGTATTTCTGGTTGACCGGAATCTTTACCGCGCCGGAGCCGACGACCTTGAACAGGTCGTTCGACATGGCGATCAGGTCGTCACGCTTGGCCGCGTAGTGGTTGAGCGTCGGGCGTGTGGCGAACAGCGAGCCCTTGCCTTGCAGGATGTTGATGTTGAAGGCTTCGATCTGGCCCGACGCGCTGCCGAAGCTCACGAAATAGCCGAGCGGGCGCAGGCAATCGAGCGAAGCCGGGAACGTGTCCTTGCCGATGCCGTCATAGACCACGTCGCACAGCTTGCCGCTGGTGATCTCCTTCACCTTCGCCACGAAGTCCTCGTCGCGATAGAGGATGGTATGGTGGGCGCCGTTCTTCTTGGCCATTTCGGCCTTGTCCTTGGAGCCGACGGTACCGATCACGGTGGCGCCGAGATGGTTCGCCCACTGGCAGGCGATCAGGCCGACACCGCCCGCGGCGGCGTGGATGAGGCAGATGGTGCCCTTGCCAACCTTGTAGGTGCGGTTGACCAGATACTGCACGGTCATGCCCTTGAGCATCATGCCGGCGGCCTGTTCGTAACTGATGTTGTCGGGCAGCTTCACCGCGCGGTCGGCCGGCATCAGGCGCTCGGCCGCGTAACCGCCGAGCGGTCCCACGAAACCGACGCGGTCGCCCACCTTCAGATCGGTCACGCCGGGACCAACCGCGATCACCTCGCCAGCGCTCTCGTTGCCGGCGATGAACGGCATGCCGACCGGCGACGGGTACATGCCCATGCGGAAATAGCAGTCGATGAAATTGACGCCGCAAGCATGCTGCTTGATCTTGACCTGGCCCTGGCCGGGCGCCGCAATTTGAACGTCCTCAAAAACCAGAGCTTCGGGACCGCCGTGCTTGTGAACGCGTACTGCCGCGACCATAGTTTCACTCCCTCAATAGACTTGGTTTGTTGTGTGGATGGGTTTCGGCGGCGATCATAGGCAGCCAAGCGCCGAACACAAGGCGCATGATCCCGAAAAGCTTGTCCTCGACTTGATCGGGGATGGGTAGCGGTTTTCGGAACAGATCATGCGCGAACGAAAAAACTAGCGGCCACCGGAGACGTTGAGCACGGCGCCGGTAATATAAGACGCCGCATCCGACAGCAGGAACAAGATCGCCTCGGCGATCTCGTCGGGCCTGCCCGGCCGGCCCATGGGCAGCAGCGGTGTGATCCGCTCCACGCGGCCCGGCGGGTGGATCTCGGTGTCGATCACGCCTGGCCGGATGGCGTTGACGCGGATGCCTTCCTTCACTACCTCGCGCGCCAGCCCGTTGGTCAGCGCATCGATGCCTCCCTTGGCGGCGGCGTAGAACACATATTCGCCGGTGCCGCCGGTCACGCTGGCGATCGAGGACAGCAGCACGATCGCCCCACCCGGCCCACCTTTGGCGGTCGACATGCGGCGCACCGCGGCGCGCGCGCAGAGCAGCCCGCCGTACAGATTGACGTCGATCACCTCGCGCAGGGTCGCGGCGCTGGCGTCTTCGAGCCGGGAATTTTTGCCAGGAATTCCGGCGCTGTGCACGAAATGCGTGAGCGGCCCGAGCTGCGCAACGGCGGCGTCAAAGACGCGCTCGACGTCCGCCTCGATGGCCATGTCGCCTTGGATCGCGACCGCCTTGCCGCCGGCGGCCTTCACCGCCTCGACCACGCTGGCCGCTGTCTTGGCGTTGCTCTTGTAGTTGACCGCCACGTCGTAGCCGCGGCTGCCGGCAAGTCTGCAAGTGGCGGCGCCAATGCCGCGGCCGCCGCCGGCAATCAGAAGAACGGGTCGTGACATGGCAAAACTCCCGGAAGGTTCAGACCGTAACCAGCACGATCAGGCCGGCCGGCGCAACAGGCCGGCGCCGAAAAAATAAATCGCGATCGCGA